>Ga0326726_10000417_pt1 | contig 40422 bp, 36 predicted proteins | sample MHFenrmetagenome_2_FD_207603 | JGI IMG/M metagenome (GOLD analysis project Ga0326726, IMG submission 207603) | Lab enriched peat soil microbial communities from Michigan Hollow, Ithaca, NY, United States - MHF15MN | ecosystem: Environmental > Terrestrial > Soil > Wetlands > Peat | place: USA... | reverse complement strand
GTAGCGAAGAATCCAGAACTCTTTGTTTCGTAACAAGATGGATTCTTCATTCCGCTTCGCTTCATTCAGAATGACAGACCATTCTCCGAATTTTCTTTGCGATTTTTAATGGCCGGAGTAATAAGCGTTGAAGTATGCTAAGACTGCTATCAACCACGCGGGGGATTTCGTTATCACAAAAGGACTTGTAGTGTTCAGATTCTTGTCCACATGCTTTGTTAAGCAGATTCTTTGTTTTGACTTTCCATTCAAGAAAATCTGCACTATCTATTTGTAAAACGTTTCGATGCAATAATTCATTGAAAACGCTTTTTTGTGATGCGAGAAGGGATTCCATTTGCTGATGAACTTCAGCAAAACGCTGTCTGTATAAATCGTTTTTCATATATGAGCAAAAGAAATTAAGACCAAATTTTGAACCACCGAGTGTTAAAAGGCGCATCGAGCGCCCTTCAACATTCGATTGAATTTTAATCTTTCACCTCTTCCCCTGCTCGAACTCTTCGGCTACGAGCACATCCGCTTTGCTGCCGATGTAGAGCGGGGTGCGCTGGTGCAGCTCTTCGGGCTGGATGTCGAGGATGCGCTGGTTACCGTCCGTGGCGCGGCCTCCGGCCTGTTCGCAGATGAAGGCCATCGGGTTGGCTTCGTACATCAGGCGCAACTTGCCGTTTTTGTGTTTTTTCGTTGCCGGATAGACAAAGACGCCTCCGGTCAGCAGGTTGCGGTGGAAATCCGCCACGAACGAGCCGATGTAGCGCGTGCTGTATGGGCGACCCGTTGCCTTGTCCTCCTCCTTGAGGTAGTCGAGGAATCGCTTGGTGCCATCGTTGAACTCCTGCCAGGAGCCTTCGTTGGCCGAGTAGTATTTGCCTCGCTCCGGGGTTGTGATGTTTTCGTGAGAGAGCAGGAATTCGCCGACGGTCTGGTCGTAGGTGAAGCCGTGCACGCCGTGGCCGGTGGTATAGACCAGCATGACCGACGAGCCATAGATGACGTATCCGGCAGCGACCTGATCGGCCCCTTTCTGAAGGCAGTCATCGAGGCTCGCCTTGCCGGGGTCGTCGCTCTTGATGCGATAAATCGAGAAGATGGTGCCAACGCTGACGTTGACGTCGATGTTCGACGAGCCGTCGAGCGGATCGAAGAGCAGCACGTAGTTGCCGGTCTCGTTTTTGGGCGGCACGATGACGCTGTCGTTCTCCTCGGAACCCATCAGGGCGAAGCGCCCGTGCTGGCCGATGGCGTTGATGATCCTTTCGTTGGCGAACAGATCGAGCTTCTTGACCTCCTCGCCCTGCACGTTGGTCGAACCGGCGAGCCCGAGAATGTCGGCCAGACCCGCCCGCACGACTTCGCGCCGCACCAGTTTGGCCGCGAAGGCGACGTCGTTCAGAAGGTCGGTCACTTCGCTGTTGACCTCCGGGTAGAGCTTCTGCTGCTGGAGAAAATGGCTTTCGATGGTGGTGAGCTTGTTCATCACGAAATCATTGAGATGGTTGGCGGCGGTCAGCCGGGGCTTTCATGCCGGTAATAAAGGATAACCCCCAAAGCTATGCTATTTTCAAGGCTATTCCAACGCCGGGGATTCCGCTTAAAAACTGTTTTTTCCTGAAGAAACGATGAATAATCCGTATATTCAACGACGGTAAATCAGGGCTTTTCAGCCCTTTTTCTTTTTCGATCATAACTGATTGCAGAATAATGCTTTAAGCCTTCATTGTCGATCATTGCGTTTCATTGTTTTACGCTGTTTTCGTATCTTCTTGTGAATTATTTGTGACTCGGAGGGCTTCGATTCACAAAAATTGAATGATATTCACAGAGAAAAAGGCGAAAGATGGGCGTAAATATCTACCGTCGAGAACTCAAAGATGGCAAGCGGGTTCAGTTCTATATCGACGTTTACGAGGCGGGCCAGAGGCGACGGCTTGCCGCCGGGAAACCTGCCAGACTATCCAGCAAGGCGGACGTTACGAGGGCTGAACGCGATGCCCAAGTCAAGGCGCAGCAATTCGAGGATGAGTTGCGGGTCGATGCTATGGCGTTCTTCAACAAGAAGGATCGGGACAAAACCGATTTTGTCCAATACTGCCGGGATTTGTCGAAGTCGCGGGGCAATCCCGGCGCATGGTCGGGCATGGTGAATCGGCTTGCGGAGTTTACAGGCGGAGCGGTCAAAATGTCGGTAGTGAATGCCATGTTCGGGCAGCGGTTCCGGCGCTTCTTGATCGATACCGAGGGGATCGGCAATTCAACAAAACGAAACAGCATTCTCACGTTCAAAACTGCCCTGAGAACGGCGGCGAAAGAGGGTTATCTTTCCTTTGATATTGCGGATCGGATCGAGGGTATCAAGAAAGACGATGTAAAGCGGAATTTCCTGACCGTCGAGCAGGTGCAGCGGCTTGATGCTACTGATTGCCGTTACCCTGCCGTCAAGGTGGCGTTCCTGTTCGCTTGCTTTGCCGGGTTCCGGGTTTCCGATGTTCGGGCGTTGACGTTCGGGAATATCCAAAAAATCGACGGGCGTTTGCATGTGGCTTACCAGCAAAAGAAAACAAAGAAACATGAGCTTTTGCCGTTAAGCGAGCAGGCGGCCAGATACTTGCATAAGGCGGCGGAACTGCATGTTTTCACGGGCGACAATAACGATTCCGGGGAGTTCGACGCGGCGGTGAAGGTGTTCGCCGGGTTTCCTTCTGAAAACGTGATGCAGGCGGCTTTAGCTGAGTGGGGGCAGGCCGCCGGGTTGCCGTTCAAGCTCCATTTTCACGTTTCCCGCCATACCTTCATTACCCTTGCCCTGACTGCCGGGGTTCCGATGAAGGTGATTTCGACGCTTGCGGGTCATGCGAGCATTGCAACTACTGAGATTTACAGCCATTTGATTAATCCGGCCAAGATTGCGGGCGTTGATGCCTTGCCGGTGATCGGCGGCGCGGCGGAGATTGAAAAAAAATAAAGTAACCAACATAAATGAATAAGGTTATGAAACGATTATCATCTTTTTTTTCCCGGATTTTCCATAAAGAAACGGAAATATCAAATAGCCTTCCGACTGTCAAATTTGACTCTGAACGCATAGAAAACCCAGAAACGCGGAAGTGGATTTCAGAAAACATAATGACGTTTAAGTGTGTAGGATGGTGCATTGATAGATCAAGAGTTTCTCAATTCTTTGATGCTGTTGTCGAATCTGCTAAACGCGGGGGTGATTTAGCATACCTTTATCAGATTTTACAGGACGATTTTGAACTCGATAAACAATGTGCTTCGTTTATTTCTTTAAGCATCAATATAATGATAACTACACATATCAATATCGAGAGACAGGTGGGGGCTGGAATTGAATATGGCGTTTGGATGCACTCGCACGCGGGCAGGCATCCACGACCATCTCATGTTGCGGCAAATGGAAAAATATTTCGCATTTCAAAGGGGATGTTTATTGCTGGGAAATGGGTATTGCCGGGCAACAAAATTTGTTGCCGTTGTACATGGCGACCGCTGATCCCCAGTGTTGACTACTCCGTCGGCAGAGTACCGAAAGGGTATCAAGAATATTATTCTGAGCTTGTAGATTGTGCGCCTGACCATGAGTTTTTGTATGGCCTACAAGACAAAATAGCTGAAGATATTAAAAGATAATTCGCTAATAAAATAATAATAAATAATAAATGGGCGAATATGAAAAGTATGTGGTGACTGAGTATGATATACGGCAGTCGATTATGTTAATAGCGCTCAAGGTTTTTGATATTGCGGGTCGGATGGAGACTCAATACGGCGAGCGACCTTTCCCTGAGACTGAGTTTCCTGATGCCGAGGTGTTTTACTGTCCAGAGAAAGAGTTCAAAAAATCGATAAGCAAGGAATTGCTTGGGTGGATCGCCATTCGTTTGGCGGCACAAACTGGAAGCGAGGCGTTGATTCATAGCGAAGAATACGAGCGCTCAGACGATGAGCCGATATATCAGATATGGACACCGGAACATATAAAAAAACATTCTGAGCTTGCTTTTTATGGGCTTGGCGGAAACGAAACTGCTTGCGTTACTGGATATTTGAAAGACCTTGAAGCCTTGAGGTGGATTAATCGGATTATCGCAGAGCAAACCGAAGAACCGGCGGCGGACGGCGCGGCGATCAAACCTGAACCTAAATTGTGGAAATGGTTTGATGAAGTTCGGAAAGATACCGAATGGGAAAAAGAAATGATTCGGTATTCTGTAAAAGAGAAAGCTGGCTGTAAAAAAGAAGAGGCCAAAAATAACGGCGATACTAAAACCGCATTTTATAAACGGCTCCGGTCTCGTATAGTTTCATTAGTTGATGATCAGGCAAAAAGTCAAGGAAAGAAACCGGTCAATATAGTATCTATACCGAATTCAGTCGAAAAACCTTTTAGGGACTGGTCACAAAATCGTTTTCCAGCCTCTCCAGCTGAGAATTCGGAAAAATAATTCGGAATTCGGAACAATCATTTCCGAATTCGTTTTCCTCATTGTGTGTCGTTTAGATTGAAATCGTTTGAAAAGCAGTTATCGCTAAAAAACATTCAAGCTAAGCTATGCACAACGCAATTACCACACTACCGACAAGACCGGCGCGGAAGTATTTGAACACTGATTCGCTTCTCGAATTCTGCCGGGAAGTTTACGATTTTCCTGTTTCCAGAGTCACCATTTATCGAGCGCAACGAGCGGGCCGCCTTCATCCTAAGAAGGTCGGCGGGCGCTTGCTTTTTCCGATTGCTGATGTCGAACAATGGATCGAGGGCGGCTGTCCCGATGCTCAGGCCGAAACCGAAACAGCGGAGGGGTGAGCAATGGACGAAAAAAGGAAATCCCTTCCGGGGGCGAAGCCGGAAGGGATTGAAAAACGGGATTGTGCGAATGATCGGGCGAATGATCGAAAGGCACGTTTTCAATATAGCGCTTTACGGCTTGACGACAAGCTCCCCGATGACTTTTCCCGCCTTCACAGAGCGACGCCAGAGCCGCGCGTTTGCGTTTATGGCGTGCCGGAATCCATTCCGTTTTACAGGGGGAGAGATGAGCGGTATAGCTGAAGAGATTCGCAACGAGGCGCGGGGGTTCAGGTTGTGGACGGTCGAGAATGCGCTTGAATTCCCTGATAAGGTTTTGGCTCTTGGTGATGTGATACTGAATTCAGTGCATGGCGCGGTTCTGACTGCCGGGGGCGTTTTGCAGCTCACTGGAGCCGGAAAGATCGGGAAAAGCATGTTGCTTTTGAACGTGGCTTATGGCCTTGCTCTTGGACGTGATGCCCTGAGTTTTGGAATTGACAAACCGCGCCGGGTGCTCTACCTCAACGGTGAGAACTCGCCGGGCACGATGCAGGAGCGGTTACGCTGTCTCAGGAATTACTATTGCATCGATCATGAAGAGGCCGAGCTTGCCCGCCAGAACCTTCTTTTTACCAGTGCCGGGGTGATGTTGCCGCGCCCTGAAGCAATGAAAGAAATGCGGGGGAACCTTGCCGAGATCAGGCCGGAAATTCTCATTCTCGATCCGCTGAAGAACTTCTTTTCCGGCGAAGAGAACAGCGCCGACAATATGCGGGAGTTCATGGGGGCCGTTCGTCAGTTGATGGCGGAGTTTGCCCTTACCGTTATCATCGTTCACCATACCGGCAAAAAGCAAAACGAGAACCACCTGTACAGCGGGCGCGGGTCGTCTGTTCTTGGCGATGATGCCGAGGCCACAGCCTCATTTCAAAAAGACGGAAACGAGAAGGGGCGCTTTACTCTTTCGGTCACTGGCCGGAACTGCGATGAATTCACCCTTCACCTCGTTCGGCAGCCTGACAGGTGGTTTCTGTACTCCCTTGCGGACGCGCCAGAACCAAAGCCAGATCATACCCTTGTCGAGATCATCGATGAGTTATCGGATGAGTTCAGAACCGGCCAATTTTACGAGACAACAGAGCGCAAAGGGCTTTCGAGTAGTACCGCAAAACGGAGACTTGCCGACGCCAGAGAGTTAGGATTGATTGAATTTGTCGCGCGTGGAGTGTACCGGAAAGGGTCAAACGGGTCATACCCTAATAGGAATGACCCATTGACCCGAAATATCCCGAAAGGGTCAGACGGGCCAAATGACCCAAATGAACCAAACGGCACGAATGGCGCGGAGCCTGATGATGAATTCCGAGGCCAGTTCTGATGAGTGAATACCGTTACAGGCTTCAGCAGGGCGGAGGGAAACACCTTTGCCCTGCGTGCAAGCAGCGGCGCTTTGTGCGTTACGTGGACACGCTCACAGGTGAAGAGGTGGCCGATGATGTGGGGCGATGTGACCGTGAAAGCTCATGCGGTTATCACTTGAGACCATCTGAGCATTTCCGGCAATCCGGCACACAGCCCACAGCCGCGCCAATGGTACGCAAAGAAACGAAGCCAAAGCCTGAACCGTGCTTTATCCCTGATGAGATCATGCGGGCCAGCTTCACGGCATACGAGCGGAACAATTTCGCCTTGTGGCTTTGTCGAGTGTTCGGGCCGTCGAAAGCGCTGGAGCTTTCCCTTGCCTATCGGATCGGAACGAGCAAGCACTGGCCGGGCGCGGCGGTATTCTGGCAGGTCGATGATGCCGGGCGAATCCGGCGCGGCAAGGTGATGCTCTATAACGCCGAAACGGGCCGAAGGGTGAAAGAGCCGGGAAACATGATTGCCGGAGTTCACTGGCTTCTGAAAATGCCTGACCGGAAGCCGGAGCCGTGCCTTTTTGGGCTTCACCTTGCGGCGGCAGATCGCTCAAAGCCGGTGGCTGTCGTGGAATCAGAAAAATCGGCGATAATCGGCGCGGGGTTCGTTGATGCCTTCATCTGGACGGCGACGGGCGGGAAAGGGAGCCTGAACCGGGTGATGCTCGAACCGTTACAGGGTCGCCGGATCGTTCTGTTTCCTGACTTAGGCGCGGCGGAAAGCTGGCGCGAAAAGGTCGGCGGGTTGCCGGGCGTGACGGTCTCGGATGTGCTCGAACAGCGGGCCAGTGCTGAAGATCGAGCGGCAGGGCTGGACGTGGCCGATTACCTGTTGAGGGAACAAGGTATCAACGCATAACGCGGGCCGAGATCGTTGATTGTGGGCCGATTCTGAGCGTTTTTTGTAGGCTGAAAAGCCGGGAAAGTATTGTGAACACTGAGAAAAAGGAGGGGGGACACCCCATGAGTAAAAAAAGATTACAGACGCTGGGCGATGTCCGGCGCTATCTCGCCGGGTTGCTGAATCGATACGAAGCGGGAGAAATTGACGAAACACACCTCAAGGCAGCGGCGTATGTCGCCAACATCCTGACCAGCACGATCAAAGATTCAGAGCTTGAAGAGCGCATTCAGAGGCTTGAAGAACAGTTAAACGGCGGCGACAATGGCAAGTATCGAGCAGCGGGTTAAAGAGCTTGAGAGTCGGCAGGCACGACGCCTTGAACGGCTCGTTATGGTTTGCCAGAAAATAACGCCAGAGGAGGCGCAACAGGTTTATTTCGAGCTTTGCCGTCAAGTCGAAGAGGCGGCGGCAGTCGCGCCGATAGACCGCAACAGAGATCATGCGGCGGAATATTTTGCAATGCTAAACAGATAAGGGGTGCGATGAACCAGATTGAAAGAAGATTGTGCGAGCTGGAGAGTCGGCACGGCGCAAAACATGCAGCCTTGCCGCCAGTGGTACGAATCATCCATCCGGGTGATGCGGAGCCGTATGCAGTGCCGGAAGCCGGGCGGCGAGTGGTGAAGGTGCGGTTCGTGCCGCCGGGTGATGGGGACATAACCAGAAACCCATTACAGGAGGGGAAAGCATGAAAAGACGTATCGGGGCACGGCTTGACGTGTTGAAATGTGAGGCGAAGGGCTGGGAGTGTCTTTTCGTGGATGGCGACGTAAACAAGCGGTTGGCATGGCATGAGAGACAGGCAGACGGCAGTTTTTCCCCTGTCTCTGAGCTTCGATGTCTCAAGGGTTTGAGACCGGAACAGATTGCAGAGATCGAACGGCGATAAAAGCCGCGCCAGTGAATTTCGGAAGCATCGAGAGCCGGGAGAAAATCCCGGCTTTTTTGTGGCCTGTTGTGACTCCTGAAAAGATGTGAATTTCGTGTGAATGAGCTAATATAAGACCAGAAAAAAATCCTGTAAATCATTTTATAATAATAATTTGAAAACAGTGATTGAAGTGACGGGTAATAATCCGTACATTCACCGACCATTTCCCTGACACAACGATTCATTCATGAAACGATACCGGTGGACACGCCTCGAACCTGACTCTTCTCTGGTTCAGGCACTTTCCCAAGCAATCAACGTCAGCAAGCCGATTGCCGCCACGCTCTGCAATCGCGGCATTTCGAGCTTCGAGGAGGCCCGCCGGTTCTTTCGTCCTTCGCTCGACGAGATTCCATCGCCATTCCTTTTCAATGACATGAGCCGAGCCGTCGAGCGCGTGTCGAAAGCGATTTCCGGCGGTGAAAAGATCATGGTCTATGGCGATTACGATGTCGATGGCACCTCCGGCACGGCGATGCTGTCGCTGTTTCTCGGTGAGTTGGGGGGCGATGCATGCCACTACATCAACGACCGCTTCACGGAAGGTTACGGACTTTCGGAGAGCGGCATCGCCTTCGCGGTCAGCCAGGGTGTATCGCTCGTCATCACGGTCGATTGCGGCATTCGCGCCATTGATGAGGTGAAAGCGTGCGCGGCGCAGGGGATCGACGTCATCGTCTGTGACCACCACGAAGCGGGCGAGCTTCCCGAGGCGCTGGCGATTCTCAATCCGAAGGTGGAGGGGAGCGGCTATCCGTTCCGCGAGCTTTGCGGCTGCGGTGTGGCGCTCAAGCTCATGCAGGCGATGGCGGAGGCGCGAGGCGACGGTCAGGAGCGCTGGCGGCAATATCTCGACTTCGTGGCCGTGGCGACTGCCGCCGACATGGTGTCGCTGCAAGGGGAGAACCGCATTTACCTGCGCGAGGGTCTCGAACTGATTCGCAAAACGCCCAGAGTGAGTTTTCAGGCGATGGCTACGAACATGAAGGTCGAGCTGGCCGATTTCGGTATGATGAACATCACCTTCGGCATCGCGCCCCGGATCAACGCTGCCGGGCGGATGGAGTCGGCGGGCGCGGCGATGCAGTGGCTTTTGAGCGCGGACGCGGCGGCGGCGCGTCTTCACGCGGCGGAACTGGAGGAGCTGAATGCGCGGCGGCGGGAGATCGACGCGGAAATTACGTCACGAGCTGAAACGATGGTGGCCGGTCACTGCGCGAGCTTCTGCTCCTCGATCGTGCTCTATGACGAAGCGTGGCACCTCGGCGTGCTTGGCATCGTCGCCTCGAAGTTGATCGACAAATATCTCTTGCCCACCGTCGTGATGGGGCGGATGAATGGCCTCATCAAGGGGTCGGTCAGAAGCGTCGATCAGCTCAACATCTACGACGTCCTGCACGAGTGCCGAGACCATCTCGAACAGTTCGGCGGCCATCACCAGGCGGCAGGGCTGACGCTCAGGCCGGAGAATCTCGAAGCGTTCCGCCGCCGCTTCGACGAGGTGTGCCGTGAGCTGCTGCCGGTCGAGGCGCGCCAGAAGGCGCTTCTGATCGATGCCGACCTCACGCTCGACGAGATCACTCCGAATTTCCTGAAGGTGCTCGAACAGTTCTCGCCCTTCGGATTCGCCAACCGTGAGCCGCTGTTCGTCGCTACTGGCTGCCGCCTCGTCGGCAGGCCAAAGCTGCTGCGCGATCGGCACGTCAAGTTCACGGTGCGGGGCGAGCGCGGCTCCTCATTCGAAGTGATCGCTTTCGACCGGCCCGATATTTTCACCGACCTCGAAGCCTGCGGTTCCGCCTCGACCCTGCACCTCGTCTGCATTCCCGAAAGAAATCAATGGAACGGCCGCGAGTACGTGCAGCTCCGCCTGAAGGATATGGCGGTTGGTTGACAGTTGATAATGGACAATTGATAGTTGATAATGTTCTTCTTGTTGTCCTTGAAGTCCTTGCTTCCCTGACGTCCTTTCTTACTCTTCTGCCGTCGCTGGCAGCGCTTCTCCGCTTTTCTCGTGCCGGATTTTCGACAGAATGCCCACCAGCGATGAGATTGCCGAGATGACGAAGAAGATAAGCGAGAGGGCGACGCCGGTGTTGACGTCGAGGCCGAGGTGGTTCAGGGCGTAGAAGAAGGTGACCTCTCTCGCTCCGGCTCCTCCGATGGTGAGCGGCAGGATGGTGGCGACGCTTGAAATGAGGAAGATGGCGAGGTAGTCGATCTGGTGAGCCGTGGCCGACATTGCCATGAGGATGAACCAGGCGGAGATGACCTGCGTTCCCTGGATGACCAGCGATTCCAAAGCGGTCACGAGGAACACCGGTATGAACTGGCGGTAGAAAAGCCAGGTCAGCACCAGCGAAAGCGGGTAAGCGACTCCAGCGATCACCCATATCCAGAGCATCTCGCCGGGGTAGAGCGTTGCGAAGGAGCTGGGGATGATCAGCAGCGCCGACAGAAAGATGAGGGCAAAAATACCGCTCACCCGATCCCAGAATACGGCACTGAAGATGTTGATGACCGCGAGACCGTGATTTTTTTTCAGCACGTAGATTTTGTACCCGTCACCCCCGATGCCGCCCGGCAGAAAGAGGTTGTAGAACATTCCCAAGTAGTAGAGCTTCAGGTTGTACCACGCCGAGAGCCGCAGGCCGATGGCCTTGAAAAAGCGGTTCAGCCGCACGGCGTTGACGATCTTGGAGATGTTGAAAAAGAGGATCGATCCGATCAGATAGCCGGGATGGGCATGACGGATGAGCGATGAGAGCTGGTTTATATCGGTCTTTCTCAGCACGATGAAGAGCGCCGCCACGGTGAGCAGAAGCTGGACCGCCGTCTTGAAAACCTTGCTTTTGATGGAGCTACTTGCTTTTGTCAACGATCTTTCTGATGATGTAGGGTTTCTTGTTCTGCGACTCGTAATAGGTGCGCATGATGAACTCGGCGATGAAGCCGGTGGTGATTAGCTGGATGCCGATGAAGGTCAGGATGACGCCGAGGCTTAAGAGCGGGCGTCCACCGATTTTTTCACCGAGGATTTTCATGGCGAGCAGGTAGAGGTCGATGCCGAGGCCGAGGAAGAGCGTGATGAAGCCGAGCGAGCCGAAAAGGTGCATCGGCTTGTGGGCGTATTTCTGGAAGAAGAGCATGAAGAGCAGGTCGCTCAGCACCTTCAAAGTCCTGCCGATGCCGTACTTCGACTTGCCGTATTTCCTCGCATGATGCCTTACGTCAATCTCCTCCATCTTCGCGCCGTAAAGTTGCACGAGCACCGGAATGAAGCGATGCAACTCGCCGTACAGACCGAGGTTTTTGGCCACGTCGCGCTTGAACACCTTCAGCGTGCAGCCGTAATCGCGGATGTGGACGTTGGTCAGGTTCCGGATCATCGCGTTGGCGATCTTGCTTGGAATCTTGCGCAGGATCATGCCATCCTGCCGCCCGGCCCGCCGTCCGGCCACCACGTCGAGGCCTTTCGATTCGAGATGGGTGATCATCATCGGAATGTCGGCGGGATCGTTCTGCAGATCGCCGTCCATCGTGGCGATCAATTCGCCCTGCGCTACGTCGATGCCTGCCGACATGGCCGCCGTCTGGCCGTAATTCTTGTTCAGCACCACGAGGCGGGCGTTGGAGGGGGCGCGGCGCTCGACTTCGGCCACCGTAGAGTCGGTCGAGCCATCATCCACCAGAATGATTTCGTGGTCGATGCCGCCGAGCGCCGAAGCGAGCGCGTCAAAGAGCGGGCCGATGCTTTCGGCTTCGTTCATGAGCGGTATGACGACAGAGAGTTTCATCGGGAAGTCGGTTGAGTCGGCATTCTGACGAGGGTTATTCCATGCTTGCCGTACAACTGCTCGACAGGCCCGAGTTTTTCGAGGCGGTCGATGGTGGTCAGCACCACCTCACCCGGTTCGGGATGACGCCGTTCGGCAAAAGCTCCCGAATATACGAAAAAAGAGGGGTAATAGACCTTCCACATCACGATTTTGAGACCCTCTTTCCGGGCAAGTAGCGCCGCCTCTTTCACCGGCTCCTGCATCACTCGCGAGGCCATCGGCATGGCGATGAAGGTGAACGAAAAGGTCAGGAGCGCCCCGCCAAGAATGAAACGCACGGATGGCGCGAGCCGGGGCACAAATTGCAGCAGCAGGCAGAGCGACGCCGCCGCCAGCATCAAGAGCGAGAAATGATTGGCCGCCATCTCCGTCAGAAATCCCTGAAGCTGCGCCTGGATGAAGAGGTTCTCCATCGAAGGCATCAGTTGCCGGAGCGCAAACGGCAGGGCAGCAAGGAGCAGCAAGAGAGCCGTTGGCCAGAGCGCGAGCACCCACGAACGCTCGATTTTCGACAGCTCCGCGCCAAAGAGGATGAAGAGCGGCGTGTAACCGTAGATCATGTAGTGCGGCAGCTTGGTGCCCGAGAGGGAGAAGAAGATGAAGACGAAACCAAACCAGATCAGGCAGAACTGGAAGAGCGGGTCGGCGAGACGCGAACGGATTTTCGTCAGGAGGCTCAAGAGCAGCCCGGTCGAGGGCATGAGGCCGACGAGCACCACGGGAATGTAGTAGAACAGCGATCCGGAGTGTCCCTCCATCGAGCCGCTGAAACGGCCAACGTTGTGCTTCATGAAAAAGCCGTCGATGAAGGCCTGTCCCTGCTCCCGATATTCGAGGACGTACCAGGGGAGCGCGATCAGCAGGAAGAGCGCGATGGCCGTCGGGTTCAGCATGGCGCGGAACCACGCCTTCAGCTCTTTTTGCGCGAGGAAGAAGAGAAACGAGACCGCGCCCGGAATGAGGATGGCCACCGGCCCTTTGTCGAGCATTCCGAAGCCCATCGCCGCGAAGGCGACGTAGATCCACGACCGGCGCCTGGTGCGCCAGTGGGTGAAGAGCGCCGTCATGCTGACCGCCAGGCAGAGATTGAGCACGGCATCGGCGATGGCCGCCTTGGCGATGATGCTCACCTGCAACGAGAGCGCCATGAGCGCTGTCGAGAGAATCGCCTCGGTTTCGTTGCGTTCGCGGCGCACGAAGAGAAAGATCGCGCCCGCCCAGAACGTCGCCGCGATGGCCGAGGGCAGCCGGAAAGCGAACTCGGTGATGCCGAATGACTTGACCGAGAGCAGTTGCAGCCAGTAGACGAGGATCGGTTTGTCGAAGCGCAGCACGCCGTTCAGGTAGGTGGTCAGGTAGTTTTTCGACACGAGCATCTCTCGCGTCGCCTCGCTGAACGCGCCTTCGTCCACATCGAAGAGCGGGCCGGAGCCAATTCCGGCAAAAAAGCTCAGGAAAACGATGAGCGCGAGTCCCGCCAGCAGCAGGTTTCCGTTTGGCTTAAAGGGTTCCGGTTTCATCGAAAGCAGTGCGGAAATAGCGTTGATAAAGCAGCGCGAAGGTCACGACGCCGAGCGCCGATCCGGCCAAAACGTCGCTCAGGTAGTGTTGGCAGAGCACGACGCGGCTCGCGGCGATCAGCATCGCGACGGCGATGAAGGCTGGCTTGAAGCGCGGAAACAGCAGCGACAGGCTCAAGGCCGCGCTCAGCGCCGTGGCGGAATGGCCGGAAGGAAACGATTGCCAGGCATGTTCGAAATGCCATCCGAAGAGGTCGAATCCATAGATGGCCTGTTGCAGGAAAAGCTTCGGCCTCGCCCTGCCGAGGATGAACTTCAGAATGTCCGCCGTCAGCCCCGACACTGCGACCGTGCTGAAGAGCAAAAAGCCGGTCGAGGAAATTCGCCGGTTTCGCTTCCGGAATCCCGCGAACAGCAGGAGTCCGCCGATGAGATACCATTCCGATTGCCCCGCTCTGGTGATGGCTTTCCAGACACTATGCCAGAGGCCGGTGTCAAACTGATGAACATAGAGCGTCACCGGTTTGTCGAAGAGAAAAAAAGAGGCGATGCACAACAAGAGGGTGGCGAACAGCGAAAGGTGCAGCTCAAGTCGTCTATCGTTCATGGCGTCGTTCAAGGGTGCGTAAGCTTCGGTAACGGATTTCTGTGAATATCGATGCGCGGTCAATGAATCAGAAGGTAATGATTTTCGGCTTTTTCCGGATTGAATCCGCAGGAATGATGATCGAACGCTCGTCAGCGGCTCGCTTTTTGTTCATTCCAGCCCCTGCGGGAAAGCGTTTTTTACGATTTTTTGTTGAAATTCGGCAAGGCGGAATTGTTTGTTTGTGTGTTAAAGAGTAATTTGCAATGTGTATGCGTTGTTAAATTTCAAATCTTGCAACCATGAAAGGAAATGTTGTTTCAAGCGGTTCTGGGTCATCTCGGGATGTTAACAATTATGAACAGGGTGGCACTGGCTTTTTCGATTTTGCGGCAGGAGATGATGCTGCTTTCCATGAATTCCAGAATGGCTTCAATCACCAGGCGGGTATTCAGGATATGATGGCTGGCGAACTCGGCGCTTTTGCCGCCACCTCTTCGGCCACCGGTGGTAAGGCGGCATCTGTTTCGGCGGCGGCTTCGATTGTCACGGTGACTGCGGCAAAGACCGTGGTCGACAAGGTTGCCCCGACCGTCGCGAGCTTCAGTCCGGTTGACGGAGGCGCAAGGGCCGATGTCGCATCGAACATCACCATAACCTTCAGCGAATCGGTGAAGGCAGGTAGTGGCGTGATCGAGATTCACGCCGGGTCGGCAACCGGCGCTCTGGTTGAAAGCTTCGATGCGGCCACAAGTACCCGCCTTACCTTTGCGGCCAGCAAGTTGACCATCGATCCAACCGCAAACCTCGATTATGGCAAGGATTACTATGTGACTTTCGCTTCGGGCGCAGTCAAGGATCTGGCCGGAAACAGCTACGCAGGCACGGCAACGTACGATTTCATGACCAAGGTTGCCGGTTCGACCTGGAGTTCGGTTTCGGGACATGGACTGCTCAATGTTGATTACATGCTCGAAACCGCCACGGGTGCCGTCATCAGCGACGCGCCACTCTATGGGGATGGAACCGGCGCCTGGGACTGGGGTCTCAACAAGATTCAGGCTCCCGACGCATGGCAGGCGGGCTATACGGGCCAAGGGGTTGTCGTGGCGGTGATCGATACCGGCGTCTCGTATACCAACGCCGATCTGGCCGGGAAAGTCTGGACCAATACGGCTGAAATCGCTGGTAACGGCATCGATGATGACCACAACGGTTACGTCGATGATATTTACGGCTATGATTTTGTCAACAAGGATGGCAATGCGCTGGATGACAACGGCCATGGCACGCACGTCTCGGGTATCATCGCCGGATTGAAGAACGGCGTCGGCGTGACCGGCGTGGCGTACGGCGCCACCATCATGCCGGTCAAGGTGCTCGATGCCGCGGGCAGCGGCTCTTTTGCCAACGTCGCCGCCGGTATCCTCTATGCGGTCAATAACGGCGCGGATGTAATCAATCTGTCGCTCGGAGCCTGGGGTACTGTATCCTCGGTAGTCACCAACGCCATTACCTATGCCATCAGTCACGGGGTGATCGTCTGCATGGCCTCGGGCAATGACGCGAAGCCGACGCCCGCCTATCCGGCCATACTCGCGCAGACCGCAGGCGGCATCGCCGTGGGCGCGGTCAACAGCAGCACCGTGGTCGCCTCCTTCAGCGACGGCGCTGGCACGGCGACGCCCTACGACTATGTCGAAGCGCCTGGCGTATCTGTTTACAGCACCTACCTCAACGGCGGATACGCGGCCATGAGCGGTACCTCGATGGCGACGCCCTATACCGCGGGCGCGGCGGCGCTGCTGCTCTCCGCGCAGCCGAATTTCACGTCGAACTGGTCAACCGAGCAGCTCGAATCGATCGTCACCTCGACGGCTATCACGATGGGCGGCACGGCGCTGACGACCGCGGCCGTGACCACGGCATCCACGCTCGCGGTGGCATCGGTGGCCAGCACGCTTCCGGAGATCGATCTCGCCCATCTCGGTATTATCGATAGCGCCGTGGATGTCCACCAGGTCGAGCTGACCGGCGTGGTATCGGGCGCTGAAATGTTCATGGTCTGAGTTTTCGAGACGCGGGCAGTTTCTGTTCTTTGCAGTTCAGAAAGAGCGAAAAGGCAAGTTCGTCGCCTTTTCGCTCTTTTTTTATTATAGTGTTCGCGCCACATCCGCCGATGAAACCAATAGATGGTCAAGCGCATTAACCTGATAGAAGTTATAGAGTTTCAAGCGCGATACCCGCATTCATTGCCGTCAGTTATGTCCTCAAATCCTTCCGGCGCGGCTACCAAGGCCGTGCTCTTGCTCTCCTGCCCCGACCGCGTAGGGCTGGTCGCCCGGATCGCCCACTTCATCTACGAACGCGGCGGGAACATTCTCGATCTTAACGAGCATGTCGATGTAGATGATCATCACTTCTTTCTCCGGGTCTCGTGGAGCCTCGATCACTTTTCGATTCCGGCGAGCGAGCTGGAGGCGGCCTTCACTCCGCTGGGGCGGGAGTTCGGGGCGCTCTGGCAGATTCGCCTGTCGGGAAAGCGCAACCGGATGGCGGTGTTTGTCTCGAAATATGACCACTGCCTGCGTGAGATTCTCTGGCGGCACAGCCTCGGCGAGTTCGATATCGATATTCCGCTCGTCGTCTCGAACCACGCCGACCTTGGGCCGCTTGCCGAGCATCACGGCATCCCGTTTCATGTCATTCCGGTCACGCCGGAGACAAAGGGGGAGGCCGAGCGGCGGCAGATGGCGCTGTGCGACGAGCACGGCATCGACACAATCGTGCTGGCGCGGTACATGCAGGTGCTCTCGCCGGAGTTCACCGGGCGCTATTCGGGCAGGATCATCAACATCCACCACTCTTTTCTTCCGGCCTTCATCGGCGGCAATCCCTACCGCCAGGCATACGAGCGCGGCGTGAAGCTGATCGGGGCCACCAGCCACTACGTCAGCGACGAGCTCGACGAAGGGCCGATCATCGAGCAGGACATCATCCGCATCTCGCACCGCGACACGCTCGACGACCTCGTGCGCAAGGGACGCGACCTCGAACGGCTCGTGCTGGCGCGGGCTTTGCGGCTGCACTGCGAGCACCGCATTCTGGTCAATGGACGCAAGACCGTCGTGTTCGACTGATCCGGGTCTGCCGGGAGATGAAACTTTCTTACATTCAGATTGCCCCGGCCATCAATCCGGGAATGTATATGGCTTTCTGAACCATCACACCGGCGTACAGCGCACCAGATGAGCGAGCACCATCACGACCATATTCACGATCACGGTCATCACCACGACCACCATGATCTTGGCCACGATCACGATGACCACGATCACCATGATCATTCTCACGATCATGGTCATGCCGGGCATCATCACCACCATGCGGTCGGGAGCATCCAGACCGCATTTTTCATGAACGCAGGCTTTACGATCCTCGAAGCGGTGGGCGGCGTCATGACCAACAGCACAGCCATTCTCGCCAACGCCGTGCACGATTTCGGCGACTCCTTCGCCCTCGGGCAGGCGTGGTACTTCGAAAAACTGTCGTCACGGACGGGCGACCACCGCTACTCTTACGGCTACCAGCGCTTCTCGATCTTCGGGGCACTCGTGAGCGCTCTCATGATGCTCGCCAGCTCCTTCTTCGTGCTCGTCCAGGCCGTGCCGCGTCTGCTCCATCCCGAGCATCCGAACGCCAAAGGGATGGTCGCCTTCGCCCTTGTCGGAGTGGCGGTCAACGCGCTCGCCATGCTGCGCCTCAAGGGCCAGAAGGGGATGAACGCCCGCGTCATCGCGCTGCACCTGCTCGAAGATGTGCTCGGCTGGCTCTCCGTGCTGCTCGTCTCGGTGGTGCTGCTCTTTTTCCCCGTGCCCATGCTCGACCCGCTGCTCGCCGTCGCCATCACGCTCTACATTCTCAGCGGCATTGTCAAGAACCTCCGGGCGATGGTGCCGGTCTTCCTGCAAGCCGTGCCGCGTGACATCAGCCTCGACAAGGTAGTATCGGAGATTCAGGCGACGCCGCACGTCAGCGGCGTGCACCACGCGCACCTCTGGTCGCTCGACGGCGAGCGCACGGTATTCACCGCCCATCTCGAAATCGACTGCGATCTCGACCCCGCCGCGCACGCGAGCATCAAGGAGGAAATCCGCGCCCTCGTCGCCCGCCACGGCATTTACCACTCCACCGTAGAACTCGAATACCCCGGCGAAGTGTGCAGGAACGAGCCGCGCAAAGGCGGGTAGTGAGTTATATCCAGTTTGATATATTTATCAGTTTTCTATCAATATCAAAATCAACATTTCGAAGCTGTCTATTGCCCAAGTAATCCTCCAGGAATTTTTGTTAGATCAAAAAAGGGGGCGCATTTGTTGTAGAAGTCAGCGAGCTTGACTGCTTTTTCGCCTCCTTTCGAGACGAGGTTGATGGCTTTGCGGAGTCTTGAGTCCGGATTGGAAAGATTGTCGATGAACTCGCCGATGCGTTCTTTGACGGATGGCTTCAGCTCTTTTTTGCCTGCCGATACGGCCGATTCCATTTCGTTAATCGCATTTTCAGCCAGTTCGAGTTCACTCGCCAGCCGTTTTCTTTCTTTCGGATCGTCGAATTCAAGCTCGGCTTCCCGGAGAATATCTGCTTTAAGGTTTTCAAAAACTCCTTTTAGGTTCTGGACGTGCTGAACAATTTCCTGACTCACGTTTACTTCGACCTGCTGGCTATTGTGCTGATTGAACTGTGGGTTGTTGTTGATGGTAATTTCTGGTTTGAAGATATTGTTGCCCATGAGTCTCTCCTTGTTTCGTTCTTCATTTCTTTCTTCACGGCTGATGACACTATCCAGCATTTCCGAGACGGAGAATACTTTGCCGATTTTTCCTGAAACATACTCGTCTCTTCCCATTTTTTCGAGTCCCAGCAGTTCCTTGTATTCAACCAGTTCATCAGGATAGCCGGGCAATGGGATGAACTCTTTGACTTCGAGGTTCGTGAAGTCGGCGTTGATCTTCTTGATCTCGTGCCGGATGATGGAGAAGTACTCCCGCTTGCGTCGCGGTTCGCCCTGTATTTCGATGGTAATGGTTGAGTCTTTCGTATCGGATACCACTTTCGCAAACGCACCGTCCAGGTCTTCGTTTTTCAACACCATGCCATAGCGCCATTGCATTTTATCGAAAATCTCGTGCTGCATAGCTATCATCAGCCGCGGAATGATCGTCGAGGGCAGATAGTCATATTTCATTATAAATCTCAGCGCGTCGTTTGCAGTGATTTCCGGTTCGTTGTCGATCTCTTTGGGCAGGTTCGAGGGGATGATGAACGAGCCGTTGCCTTCATAATAGCACAGCTCGAACTGTTTCATAATGTCGAGAAGATAGCGCTGTTCCGGCGGGGTGTAGGTGAAGTTGCTTTTCTTTGCCGGATCGTATTCGTCGTTACGAATCTTCTCTTCGTTCAGGATGAAGTTGAGGTCGCCAGTGTTCAGATGGCCGTTTTTCGTTCGGGCTGAGTTGATGAGGCGGTACACGCCAATCGTGACCCAGTGGGGGTCGAGCACGTAAATTTCGGAAAGGTTGAGCGCTTCGAAATAGAGCACGATGCCGAGGTGATTCAGGTAGCCGAGCAGCGTTTTTCTTGCGCCGGGATCGGTGACGCCCGAATCGTTGCAGATCGATTCGAATCGGCTTCGGCTGAGGTATCGTTGCGCCCCGGTCTCTTCGACCAGCTTCTCCTTGACGGCGATCCAGCTCGGAGCAAAAGGTTGTCCATAGATGGAATGTTCATGCAGCACGGCGTTTTTCAGGCTTTTCGCAATGCTTTCGACGCCTTCTCCGTTTTTGCAGGAAATCCGGTGGAAGCGGTTTTCTATTGCCGGGAAGCGCTCGTTGATCTTTCTTTGCTCGATGTTGTAGTTGGGATTTTCGTCGATTTTATTCATCACGACGATGACTGGCGATTTCCCGCCGTATTTCTCGATATGGCGCAGCCAGTAGTGCTGGTGGCTGTCGGTACGGCTGTCGAGCACCAGAATATAGACAGAGCGGCTGGTCATGAAGAACTGATGTGAGGCGTGCATGATCTCCTGCCCGCCGAAATCCCAGAAATGAAACAGGCAATCCTTGAGTTCATCGACCTTTTCCAAACCGGTGATCTTGGGAGCATCTTTCGTGACGACGTTGAGGCCATGCGTCATGGATTCTTTTGGGTCGAACTTTTCGCCAATCAGATTTTTCAGCAGCGAGGTCTTACCGACCAGCCCGTCACCGATCAGATGCACCTTTACTTCCTGCAAGGGAACCAGCGCTTCGCCTTTTGAACGGGCGTCATCAATCGAGCGGAAATATTGCCTGACGGCCTCTTTGCCCTGAGCCACTATTTCAGGCGGCGGGGATTCGAGTGGATTCTCATAAAAGATGATGAAGCCTGATGATCGATAATCATCACTCCATCGAATTTCTAAGTCGAATTCTGTTATCGACTTAGGCAATGTTTTAATTAGATTATACTGAACGCTTAACTTCTTGAGAGATTTCAATGATGCAAGTGGTGCGATGTCACTGATTTGATTCCTGTCAAGCCAGAGTCGCTGGAGAGATTTGAGTGATGCGAGAGGTGAGATGTCGCTGATTTGGTTGTACTCAAGCGAGAGCCTTTTAAGCGATTTCAGGGAGGCGAGAGGCGAGATATCGCTGATCTGGTTGCTGAAGAGCCAGAGCATTTGAAGCGATGTAAGTGATGCAAGAGCGGAAATATCGCTGATCTGGTTATTGTTGAGTGTAAGTAGCTGGAGCGATTTCAGTGCCGCAAGTGGAGAAATATCGCTGATTTGATTAGCGCCGATAGATAAATCCTGGAGCGATTTCAGTGAGGCAAGTGGCTTAATGATTTTATCCAGATTTTCTATGCGACTAAAATCCAATCTCAGCAGAATAACTCGTTGATTTTCATCTATCGCATATCCTTTTGAAGAAAAATGAAAATCTTTAACAGGTTCCAACTGGATTCCGAGTTCCTGTTCGATTTGCCGGATGATGTCAAGGTCACTCATGGGTATCCTTGCCGTTTGAAATGTGGGGTGGTTGCGATTGTCGAATATACGGCAAAATTGTGAGGAAGTACGCTTTTCGGTGGTCGATCCCGAGAGGCGGTTCATCGATTGCGCACGGGTTGACATGCCTGATCATCCGTCGGCATCAGTTTTCGCGTTGCTCGCTCAGTCGATACCCCGGAACTCTGAAGCGGGGAATTTGTTGTTTTTCTGAATTAAACGGGAGAACATCGATGAAAAAACTCTTTTTGCCTTTGCTGTTGTGGATCGTCACGCTTGCCGGGTGCGCTGGTGCGCCGGAGGGGTGAATTTTTGCTTCGGCATTGCGTGGTTGCCCTCAGTTCACGTCATAAGTTGTCAACAGTGAAAAAAGGCTGTTTTGGTTTTGCTTCAGCTTCTACCTCGAATTTCCAGATTATTTTTGCTCTCCGGTCTGCTCCCCAGCCATAGCTCGAAACATCGCCTCATACGCCGCGCTCATCTCGATCTTGCGGCGGGCCATCACCCGTCTTGCGGTCTCGACGGCTTTGTCGGCCTGATACTCGCCATTGCCGGTGTTGCCGTCGCCCCATGAGAAGGAGGGGACGTACTTGGCGGGCATACCGTTGCCGAAGATGTTCGACGAGGTTCCCACCACTGTGCCGGTGTTGAAGCGGGTGCCGATGGAGCACTTCGAGTGCTCGCCCATCAGCAGGCCGAGGAACTGCTGTCCGGTGGCCATCTTGCCAAGGGCGGTCTCGATGCTCACCTGGCTGTAGTTGTTTTTGAGGTCGGAGGTGTCGGTGCCCGCGCCGAGGTTGCACCAGCTCGAAATGTAGGAGTGGCCGAGAAAGCCGTCGTGCTGTTTGTTCGAGAACGGCTCCATGATCGAATCCTCGATCTCGCCGCCCGCCTTCGAGCCTGTGCCGATGCAGACGTTGCTGTAAATCCTCGCGCCGCTCTTCACCGTCGCTTTCGGGGCGATAAACACGTTCTCCATCAGCAACGCCACCGGCTCGACCACCGCGCCCGCGCCGATATAGATGAAACCGTCCGAAGCGTCGAGCACCGCGCCAGCCTTGACTTCCGCGCCTTTTTCGATGGTGATCGCCTCCGGCCTGACCAGAATCGCCGAGGGATGCACTTCGCCTTCGATGCGCCCGAGCGAGAGAGCCGCGCCATCCTCGCGCATCATCGCCGGGTGCAGGGCCACCGGATCCCAGAGATTCTCGATCAGCCGGAATCCGGTAACATCGACGCGCGAAAGCGCTCCGGCCACGACCATGCCATCGATGGTATCGGGAAACACTGTTTCTGAAAAATGAAGCGGCTCCGCCTTGGCGCGGCAGAAGAGGAGGTTGCCGTTCTGGACGACCGCCTCGCCCGGCCCGATCCGGCCCGAGTCGATGAACTGCATCACCGCCGCATCGCAGATGAGACGCGCGTTGACCAGCATGACCTCCTCTTCCAGGACGCTGTTAACCACCGCGCCGGGATTGTTCTCCCGGAACCACGGAGCGATATGGCGGCGCATATGCCAGGTGAGTTCGCGCTTTCCGGCGGCTGCGGCAAGAAAGCGCTGCCGGAGGGAATAGCAACCGGTCACGAGATCGTACACCGGCTTCAGATCGGCAGGCGGCGAGAACCGGGAGGTTTTTTCGTCTTCGAAGATGATGAACTGCATGAGAATCGAAACTCGTTAAGGCTCGTAAAGCATTTCAATTGCAAGCGGTACGGCTTTGATGCCAATCGCGCCGCCCGCGCGGTCGATCACCTCACCATCCATGTGCATGACGTCATCTTCGGGCATGAACAGCTCGACCGACGTTGCCTTGCAATAGATGACCAGAGGGTCGTGAATCTGACTGCCCTTCAGATATTTCAGCACATATCCGGGCAAACGCCATTTGGGAATGGCTTTGAGAATACACACATCAAGAAGCCCGTCGTACATATCGGCCTCCGGAGAAATCCGGAACTTTCCCCCTTCGACCCTGCCATTGGAGACCGAAAAGGCGAACACCGGCTCATCGAGTTCGATCATTCCGTCCGCGGTATCGAGCGTAATATGCATTTTTACAGAACTATAACCTACAAGAACGCTCAACAGCGCCCACGCATACGAGAGTTCGCCCCGTAGCCACGGCGTCGATTTGACCGTGCTCGCGATCCGTCCGGTAAAGCCGATGCCGATCGAGTTGACGAAATGGCGCGACTCGCCGTGGCTGAAATCGACCCGTCCGAGGTCGACCTTGCGGCTTCTGGCTCGGGCAAATCCGGTAATGCGCTCGGCATGGTTTTTTTGCGACGGCTGAAAGGTTTTGAGAAAATCGTTGGCCGATCCCACGGGAAGAATGCCGATCTTCACCGGTTTGCCCGCGACGGCGTTGACCACTTCGTTGAGCGTGCCGTCGCCACCGCAGGCGATGAGCGTCGCGCCGTCATCGGCGGCGGCGCGGGCAATGTCAGCGGCGTGACCGGCAAAGCGGGTCATTTCGAGCGAAGCATTCTCCAAAAGGGCGAGCGAGCGCCTGATCGTCCCGGCTTTAGCGCCAGCACGCCCTTTGTCAGCCGCAGGATTGAAGATGAAGGTAAAGCTATCGCTCATCGCCGTTTACGGTGTATTGAAAATTCGCGCCCGTGCCGATCTCGCCGACGGGCAGCGCATACTTCTCCAGCATGGCCGTCAGAATTCCTGTGGCGCTGTGCAGAAGACGCACCATCGTCCGGTCGAAACCCGCCTCGCTGCCGTAATAGGGGTCTTCGATTTCACTGCCCGCATCCGAATGGGCGAAATCGGTCATCATGTGCACCGGCACCGGAAGGCCGTTGAGCGCGTCGAGCATGTCACGATAATTCTCTGAATCCATGACGAAAATCCGGTCGAAGCTCCCGAGATCGAGATCGTCAATGCACCGGGCGCGAATCGGCGAAATGTCGATGCCGTGGCGTCCCGCCGCCCGGATGGCGCGATGGTCCGGGCAAGAGCCGGACTGGTAGCAAACCGTACCTGCTGACCCGATTTCGAAGCAGTCGTCCGCCCCGTGCAGCGATGCCGCATGACCGAAAGCCCCCTCCGCCATCGGTGAACGGCAGATATTTTCGTAACAGACAAAGAGTATTTTTACTGGCATGAGTGATTATTCAAGTGAAAAAAAACAGCAACCCCCACTTAATGACGTCATAACGAAGAAAAAAATCACGCTGATTGTTTTTTTTATACAAACAATATCGGATATTAAAGTAATTGGTATGGTATCTGTAGTTTCATCTTTTTAATCTTCTCAATTCCTAAAGTCCATCACTATGACCCAATGCCCCGTTTCAGGACTTTCGGTTACCGAAAAAGATCACTGGAGTTTCGAACATCGCCAAGGTAACTATACCAGAAAATACAGTCTGATCGGCTCAGACATCATTCATGTACAGGAGCTGGCCAACCACGACATCGTTCCGGAACATCTGTATGCCGCTGATTTCAGCTCGCTGACCGGCGAGGAAAATCTCACCCGGCAGCCGGTTTTCATTCTGATGGACTGCGCGCCCGTGGCCGATCTCAAATTTTCGTACAAGAGAGAGTTCACCAACCTGCTCACGACTCAGGATTTCGACCTGAAACTGATCGTGCTTTACAATATCCAGCCCTCCGTCAGGCTTCAGTTCGAGATGTTGCAATGCCTGGCGACGGAAAAACTGCCGGTCATTTTTTCCGGATCGTACGAGGAGGGAGTGACCTCGATTCTCGATTTCAAATCGGGCACTCTCGTCACCGCTAAACCAGGCGCGGGCACGGACGAGGCTTTCCGAAAATCGTTCCTTGCCGATGTGTCGAAAATGCTCATGCTCGCCCAGTTCGACGAGTTGAGCGTACTTCCGCCCGAAGAGCATTCCGCATATCCCTATTTTCAGATTCTCGACATGATGCGCCGCGACCTGGTCTCACTGGATGACGAACATCATCAGCTCATCGAAAAGATAGAACAGAATTTCCGGGTGCTTCTGGCCGGCAAGAATTCGCAGCTTGACGAACAGGTCGAAATAACGAGAAAGAACGAGCAGCGATTCAAGGAGGCGGAATCCGCTTTGCTTTCGAGAATCGCTTCACAGGAGATCGAAGCTACGAGAATTTCAACGGCGAATGCTGAAAAAAATGCCGCCTTGCGTGCGCTGTTCGATATGATCGGCACGCTCAATCTCGATCCTGAGTCGATGGAGAAGATTTCAGCGCAATGCGCCGCACTCTTCGAAACCAGCGACAAAGCCGCCCTGGTCAATACCGAACTCACGGAAACCGATTCCGTATTCCTCTCCAAGCTCCAGAAAAAGCATCCAAATCTCAACCAGCGAGAGCTCAGGATCAGCCTGATGATCAAGCTGGACTATCACTCCCGCGAAATCGCCCGGTCTCTCGGCCTCTCGACCAGGGGCATCGAAAGCATTCGATACCGGTTGCACAAAAAAGTTGGCCTCGACAAACACCATTCGCTGAAAACCTATCTCGCGAATCTGGCTACAGAGTAGTCCCGAACCCAATTACGCATACTGTCTGGCGTATTGCGTTTCAAGACAAGCGCCCTGATGAGTTACCGAGAAAGCCCGTTGCAAAAATACAGACGGGCTTTCGGCGTGAAATCACTTGAAAACCCCCACTCGCTGTTCACAGCTGTTTTCGAAAAAAAATCATGACATATATTACTTTGTCTCCGTAATTATTGGGAATATTAGCAGAAAAAGTCGTATAATGTAGGTAACACCTGCATCATCAATGTATGTTTATACTTCATGACGGGTGCTTTTAATAACGCAATAAATAACACCCCCTATGCAAACCTGCCCAGTCTCTCATCTTCCGGTCACATCGAAGCACAACTGGAAATCCGTCCCCGCCGGAGCCGATTACGTCAAGCGTCTTGAAGTGATCGGCGACAACATTTTCCATCACTACGTCGAGTCGGATCATCCGGTCACCCTGACCTCGATGAGCATCGACCTGGTTCACCAGGTGCTCGAAGAGAGTGGCATCAAGGACTCTCCGCTCTACCTTTTGTGGAACATGGAGAACATCGGCAACATCTCGTTCCAGTACAAGCAGGGAATCAATGACATTATCTATCGTTCGGGTCTCGATTTTTCCGTGATCGTCTTCTACAACATCGACGAGTCGTGCTACACGATCATCGAAACCTTTGCCGCAATGGCGCCCAACACGATGACCGTGCTGCTCAGGGAGGATTATGAAGATGCAATGACCACGCTCCTCGAGTACCGCTCTGGCAAGGCCGCCGAAATGGGCGCCGAGGAGGAGGTCGATGAGGAGACCGCGATGAAAGACGAATTCCTCGCGACCATCGCCAGAATTTCATGGCTCAACATGCTCAACCAGAAAATTTTCCTCCCAACGGAAGACAGCCCCTTCTATCCTTATTTCAAAGCCATCGACCACATGCAGGAGGATTTGAGAGCGAGGGAGGAGATGCATGAAAAGGAGATGCTGCATCTGAAGACGGAAAACGAGCAGAAGCTGAGCCAGAAGATCATCCAGCTCAATGCCCAGGTGGAGCTCGGCAAAAAGGAGATCCAGCGGTTTGAGCAGGAGAAAGCCGCGTTGAAATCGCGCATCGCCGCGCAGGAGATGGAGCTGACGAGGATTTCAACCGCCGTCGGTGAAAAGGCCTCGACCCTGCACCAGATTTGCGACCAGATCAAGGGGCTCGACATCGAGCAGTCCAGCAAGCAGAAGATTCTCGAACAGTGCCACAACATGATCGAGACCGAGCTGACTGAAAAACGTCTCAAAACCGAGCTGACGGTTGGCGACTCCGAGTTCCTCTCGAAACTTCAGAAAAGGCATCCGAACCTCAACCAGCGCGAGCTGCGCGTGAGCCTCTTGGTGAAGCTGAACTACGATACGCGCGAGATCGCCCGTTCGATTGGCATCTCGACCCGAGGCATGGAGAGCATTCGCTACCGGATGCACCGCAAGCTCAATCTGGACAAGCACAAATCCATCAAGACCTATCTGTCCGAACTCGCCGCGGAAATGGTCTGATTGCTGACGAACCAGCCATCATCACTCTACCGGGGCGCGACAACGCCCCGGTTTTGTTTTTCCGGACGAATTTTCATCCCACCGATCTCCATCACCGACCCGCATAACAGTAAAGGCAGCCGTGCCCGCAGGTGCCGTACGCGCCAATGTCCTTGCTGACGATGCAGCCGCAAGCCTTGCGCTGACCGCGATCTTTGAGCGCGGAACTTGTCGCTGCCTCGCCCGGAAACAGGGGATCGATCCCGAGAAACTCCATCAGCTCCGTATCGTCGCCAAAGCACTGCGCCAACAGGCGGTCGTCGATACAGCGGTTATGCGCGATGCCGTCAAGCGTCATTTCCTCGGCGCAGGTCGCAAGTTCGACTCCCCACTCGCCGCTGAGATCGACCAGTCGCGAGGCGAACGACACCATCTCCTCCGGCGTGAACTCGCGAACAGCGCAGTGGCGCGACAGGCGGCGTTGTACCGCACGATAGCGCTGGATGTCGGCGAAGCTGATGATGAGTTTGCGGGTATAGCCGCGAAGCATTTCTGCGAGGTGGGTGATCCGGTCGAGCAGCGCGTCGGCGGTCAGCCGGTCGGTCAGAATAAGGGGATCGAACCGCCAGACGACCTGTTCCGGGCCGATGCAGTCGGCGAGCTGACGGAATGTCTCGACCCGCCCGGCGAGCGGCAGCACGCCCGGTTCGAGACCGTCAGCTTCGTAGTCGTTTAGCGTGAACTGGAAATAGTAGCCAAGCCCCATCGCATCGATTTCGGGCAAGTGCGGCAGCAGCGGTGCGGGGTTCTTGCTCCAGAAAATCACGGCTCTCGTTTTACGGAAAGAGACGTATTGCTGCTGCCGGGAGTTGAACGGATTACGCCATTGCACGTAGCCCGCGCGAAGCCGCGCCATGAACCATTCGGCATGAAATGCCGGTATGTCGGTGGCGCGGCTGGCCGACACGATTACCGGCGCAATCGCCTCGACCGTTTCGCCCGACTCGATACGGATCGGCAGCTTTTCCCAGCCACGGAAAGCCATCGTCGCGACCGCTCAGCCCGGCAGCAAGAGCGTTTTGATGTTGACGAATTCGCGAATGCCGTGGTGCGACAGCTCCCGCCCGTAGCCCGAGTGCTTGATGCCGCCGAAGGGCAGGCGCGGATCGGATTTGACCATCGCGTTGATGAAGCAGTTGCCTGTTTCGAGCTGTGAGGCTATCGACAACGCCCGCACCGCATCGCTGGAAAATACGGCGGAACCGAGGCCGTAGTCGCTGTCGTTTGCCACGGCAACCGCCTCATCGTCGTCAGCCGCCTCGATGATGGTGGCCACCGGCCCGAAAATCTCCTCTTCGTAAGCGGCCATCCCCTTTTTGACGCCCGCCAGCACGGTCGGCGGATAGTAGCACCCCGGCGCGTTGGGCACATGGCCGCCGCAGAGCAGCACCGCGCCAGCCTCGACGCTCCGCTGCACCTGCGAATGAACAAGATCGCGCAGATCGGCGCGTGCGATGGGGCCGACCTCCGTCCCCTCGCGGAACGGATCGCCCATCACCGCCCGCTGCATCTTCTCGACGATCATCCGCGTGAACTCTTCGATCACGCCCGACTGCACGATGAAGCGCTTGGCGGCGATGCAGCTCTGGCCCGCGTTGAGCAGGCGTCCGGCGACGCACGCATCGACTGCCTGGTGCAGATCGGCGTCGTCGAGCACGATGTAGGGGTCGCTGCCGCCGAGTTCGAGTACGCTCTTCTTGAGCGCCCGGCCCGCCTTGGTGGCCACCGCCCGGCCCGCGCCGGTGCTGCCGGTCACGGAGACCGCCTTGATGACCGGGTGGTCGATCATGAAGCCGGTAAGCCGGTCAACCTCGTCGAGGTCGATGTGCACGGCCCGGTAGAGATGCTCTGGGAAACCGGCGTCGCGGAAGAGCTGCTCGATGGCGATGGAGCAGCCGGTGACGTTCGGCGCGTGCTTGACCACGATGCCGTTCCCGGCCATCATGGCGGGTGCAGCGAAGCGAATCACCTGCCAGTACGGGAAGTTCCACGGCATGACGCCGAGAATCACGCCAAGTGGCTCGAACCGCACCACGCCTCTCGACCCGTCGATTTCGCTCTCTTCGGGCTTGAGAAACTCCTCGGCATGATCGGCAAAGTAGTCGCACACCCACGCGCACTTGTTCACTTCGGCCACCGCCTGCGAGAGCGGCTTGCCCATTTCAAGCGAGATGAGCCGCCCTCGCTCGGCGGACTGCGAGCGAAGCAGCTCCGCAAGCCGCTTCATGCAGGCGCGGCGCTCTTCGAAGCTGCTCGCGCGCCAACGTCGGAAATCCTCCTCGGCCTGGCGAAGCACGGTATCGATCTCACCGGCAATCATCACCGGATATTCGGCGATACGCTCGCCGGTGGCTGGATTGATGGTAACGATCATAGCAAACGCACGTTATGTTCGGATTGGTATTTATCCGGAAATTAAAACTCTTGAGCTGAATAATTCACGAGGGGAAGAAGAAAAATGGAGCATGAATTATGCAAGATGTTGTTTGACTTGTACTTAAGCCAGTAAACAAGATGCTGTGCCGATGCAACTTCTTTCGCAGAATGTAATCAGCGGGCAGTTTTTTCGCCAATATTCTTTCATCGGCATGTTACAGCAGCCCATCAAGAGGCTGACCGGCTTTGTTATCATCTTCATCGGAATCGCCATCTGCTGGTTGCTCTTAGGCCATAGGCTCTCGTTGTGCGCCTCCTTCATACCGCTCATCCGCAAAATACTTTCGCTCTTCGACGCTTCCCGTTCTACCGGCGCGTGGTATCCGTTGGACCATGGCACCTCGCCTGCGCTCCTCGTCGTCGGCAAAACCGCCGGACTCATCGGCGAAAAAACCCACCACAGCCTTTACCGCCTCGCCAGCCTCATCATGATCGCGACGGGGTTATGGTTCATCTACAGCGCGGTAAGGATGTGAGGATTGCCTCTGCTCTTGAAATCGGTATCGAAATCTTCTTATCTCTGGGATCGCGGGCGTTTCGTCCGAAATGCACACTCCTATATATCGTTTGCGGAGCCCCAGCTCCGCATCCCCCTTCATCTTTTCCAACTCCCGCAGCTTTTCCTGTGGTAAACTGTCGGCTAAACGAAAAGTGATGGATTGCAACAACCCGATACAATCCCGGTGAGGAAGATACCCCCGAGATCGCCATTCGATGTCAGTGCGGAGCTGGGGCTCCGCGCTCCCAGGTTTCGCCATCTCACTGTTTTTTTGCCGGATGAGCTACGCTTTGAACTGCGGGACGAACACCAGACGGAAGCCAACGTTGTCGAAGCGAAAGCCGGGGTAGTCGCGGTGGCGATAAGCCGACCGGCAGCGGCGAGCATTGAAGCTCCAGCTCCCGCCACGAAGCACACGGTCCGAACCGTTCCCCGGGCCTTGCGGATTCTCTAACACTCTCTTCTTCCGGCACTCCTCATAGTATTCGTTCCCGTACCAGTCACCGCACCACTCCCAGACGTTGCCGTGCATATTATACAAGCCAAAAACATTCGGTTTGAAAGAATCCACCGGTTCTGTTTTTTGACGGTACACTCCCTTCGGAAAGTTCCGGTAAGGATGATTCCCGTCATAGTTCGCCTGATCGGTCGTCAGATTCTCACCGGTGTTGAACGGCGTTGCCATACCTGCCCGGCAGGCATACTCCCACTCCGCCTCCGTCGGCAAACGGTAATTCCCGCCACCCGTTTTTTCGTTCAGCTTTTTGATGAAAGCCTGGCAATCATCCCAACTGACCTGCTCTACCGGAAAATTATTTCCTTTGAAAGATGAAGGGTTCAAGCCTGTAACCATCCGCCACTCCTCCTGCGTCACCGCATACCGGCACATCGCAAAGTCGCTTACTTTTACCTCGTGCTGGGTTTCATCATCGCGTCTGTCCTTTTCATCCTTCGGGCTGCCCATCGTGAACTGACCGCCTTTGATCAGCACGAAGTTCTCCGGCAACTGCGGTTTGGCTACCGGCGGTACAACGGGAGTCACGGTAACAACTGGTGAAGGATCATCAGGCGGAACGACCCGTTTCGGAACCAGCGCAGCGATGGCATCGACACAGGCTTTGAACTGCCCGTGAGAAACATCGTTGTTCCACCCGCTCAGGTCGGCGGCGTGAATATGTCTGAAAGCCAGACTCAACGTTACCTCATCGATCTTCAAAGGAACAAGAATATCCTTTCTTCGCCCCTCTTCAGCCTCCGTCTTGACCCAATGGGAACGAACGGAATCTTTCGACCAGACAACGACGACACACCGGGCGGCATCAAGATGCATTTCAATGTATTCGTCCCATGTCTTGCCGGGCGGAATATTCCTGTCCCAGAAAACACTCCAGCCCAAGCTTTCAAGCTGCTGCACGATGGGCCGCACCCGATCCTCGTCTTTCTGGGAATAACTCAGGAAAATATCGCTCATAATTCGGGTTTGTCCGTTACGCAAACTGTTCGTTGAATATACGGAAAAAGGGTGATCTGGGAGCGCCAAGCTCCAGCTTGGCACCTTATCCTGATTGCAAATCAAACAACTGTTGAGCCTCCGGCATAAATGTGCGGAGCTGGGGCTCCGCGCTCCCGGCTTGAATACCCCTTCCCTGTTGCATCGCTCGTGGGAATTCTTTACCATTGGTAGCGGGTTGATTTCGTAAATTCTTCACATGACCATCCATCAGTTTCCTGCCGGAGCCATCAAGTCAGTACGATGAACATTGACCGGAACCTCATGCGGCTGCTTTCGGAACAGAAGCGGCCTTTCATTTTGTCGGGCCTTTCGGGCGCGGTGGGGGCGCTCATGCTCGTCGCGCAGGCGTGGGTGCTGAGCGGCATCGTCGAGACCGTGTTCCGGCACGCACCGGCGTGGCAGGCGATTCTGCCGCTGGTCGGGCTGTTCGCGCTCTTCAGCACGTTGCGCGTGCTCTTCAACTGGGCCGGGCATCACGAGGCCAAAAAGGGGACGCTTGCCATCCGCAAAACGCTGACCGAGCGGCTCTCCGGCACCATCGCGGCGCTCGGGCCATCCTACACCCGCTCGGAGCAGAGCGGGCGCATCGTGACCACGTTGCTCAAAGGGGTCGAATCGGTCGATGCGTGGTTCAGCCAGTACATCCCGCAGCTCTTCCTGTCGCTCATCATTCCGGTGGTGATCCTCGTGGCGATATTCCCCGCCGACTGGCTTTCGGGGCTGATTCTCGTGCTCACGGCTCCGCTCATTCCGGTTTTCATGATCCTGATCGGCAAGCGGGCGAGCGCGGCGACCGAGAAGCAGTGGAACACCATGAGCCGCATGAGCGGCCACTTCCTCGACATGTTGCAGGGGCTTTCGACGCTCAAGCTCTTCGCGCAGGCCAAAACGCGACGCGACGGCATTGAAGAAGCGAGCGAGAACTTCCGCCACTCGACGATGCAGGTGCTCAAGATCGCTTTTCTCTCTTCGCTGACCCTCGAACTGGTCGGCACGCTCGGCACGGCGGTGGTGGCGGTGAGCATCGGTCTGCGACTCCTCTCCGGCGCGATTCCCTTCCGCCCCGGCCTCTTCGCGCTCCTCTTGGTGCCGGAATTCTACCTCGTGCTCCGCCAGCTCGGCACGAAGTTTCATGCGGGCATGGAGGGCGTGACCGCCTCGAAGGAGATGCACGAGATTCTCGACCGCGCGGCGAGCATTCCCGAAGCGGGATCGCGCAAACTGACCGCCGACGAGGCTTCGACGCTGCCCATCGTCATCAACAATCTGAGCTACCGCTTCCCCGGCAGCGAGAAACCTGCGCTCGACGGCGTGAGCCTCACCATCGAGCCGGGCACGGTGACCGCCCTGACCGGCCCCAGCGGCGCGGGCAAGAGTACGCTCTTGAACCTGCTTCTGCGCTTCATCGAACCCTCCGAAGGCGCAATTTCGCTCGGCAGCCGCAAGGCGCGAGAGTTCAGCCTTGACTCGTGGTACCGGCAGATCGCCTGGGTGCCGCAGCATCCGTTCCTTTTCAACGCCACCATCCGCGAGAACCTTCTGATGGCCCGGCGCGATGCTACGCAGGATGAGATCGACAAAGCTTTGAAGCAGGCCGGGCTTCTCGACATGGTGCGCTCGCTGCCAGATGGGCTGGAGACGATGATCGGCGAACAGGGGGCGCGGCTCAGTGGAGGCGAGGCCCAGCGGCTGTCGCTCGCCCGTGCGTTCCTCAAGGACGCGCCGGTGCTGCTGCTCGACGAACCGACCTCGCACACCGACCCGATCCTCGAAGCGCAGCTCCGCAAGGCGATGGAGGTGCTGATGCAGGGGCGCACGGTGATCATGATCGCCCACCGGCTCGAAAGCATCCGCAACGCCGACCGCATCGTGGTGCTCGACGAGGGCCGCCTCGCGCAGAGCGGTACGCATGACGAGCTGATGGCGGACGAGGGATTTTACCGGCAGGCGATCTTCTCGTCGATGGAGGAGGTTGCCGCATGAAAACCTTCCTCCGCCTCGTCGGCCTCACCCGGCCTTTCGCCTGGTGGATGGCGCTGGCCGCCCTCATCGGCTTCGCCACCATCGGCAGCGGCATCGGCCTCCTGATGGCCTCGGCGTGGCTCATCACCACCGCTGCACTGATTCCGCAGCTCTCGGCGCTGCAAGCCGGCATCACCGGCGTTCGCATATTCGGCATCTCGCGCGGCGTGATTCGCTACGCCGAACGGCTCATTTCGCACAATACCACCTTCCGCATCCTCACCCGGCTGCGCGTCTGGTTCTACGACGCCGTCGAACCGCTCGCACCGGCCCGGCTCGCGGCCTACAAGAGCGCCGATTTGCTGAAGCGGATTGTCGATGATATTCAGAGCCTCGAAAACATCTACGCCCGCGTGCTCTCGCCGCCGGTGACCGCCGCGCTCGTGACGCTGCTCATGTGGTTCGTCGTGGGGCACTGGTCAACCGCCGCCGCCGAAGGGGTGCTCGCCTCACAGCTTATCGCCGGAATCGCCGTGCCGATGCTCACCGCACGAATCGCCAAAGGCACCGCCCGCAGCATCAGCGGCCTCCAGGCAGAGCAGCAGCTTCTGGCTGTCGATCTGGTCGAAGGCATGGGCGAACTGCGCGTCTTCGGGATGGTTGGCGATTACACCGAACGGCTTCGCGAGGCGGAATCGAAAAAGCTCGCCTTGCAGAAAAAGGCGTCGCTCATCGAAGGGCTGCACGAATCACTGACCGGCATCGCCATGAACGGCGCGGTCATCTGGATTCTCTACTCGATGCTGCCGATGGTGCGATCCGGCGCGGTCAACGCCATCACGCTCGCCTCGGTGGTGTTCGGCGTCATGGCGTCGTTCGAGGCGTTCCTGCCGCTCACCGGCTCGGTGCAGAACATCGAGGCGGACGTCCGGGCAGGCGAACGGCTCTTCGAGATCATCGACGCCAAGCCCGAAGTGACCGCGCCCGAAAAGCCGGAACCCTTCCCGGCTTCGACCGGCATCGAGGTCAGGAACCTCGCCTTCACCTACCCCGGCAGCAACCGGCCCGCGCTCGATGGCGTGTCGTTCAGCGTGCCGCAGGGGAGCCGGACGGCCATCGTCGGCCCGAGCGGCGCGGGCAAATCAACCATCTCCTCGCTCATGGTGCGCTTCTGGAACCCGTCGCAGGGCGGCATCTCCATCGGTGGTAGGAATATCGACCAGCTCGATCCTGAAGAGCTGCGCCGCAACATCGCCGTCGTTTCGCAACGCACCTGGATATTCGGCCAGAGCATCCGCGAGAACCTCCTGCTCGCCGCGCCCGATGCGACGGACAGGCAGCTCCGCCAGGCGCTCACGATGGCCGGACTCGACACCCTGCAAAGCCGCCTCGACGACTGGGCAGGCCAGCACGGCATGAACCTCAGCGGCGGCGAACGCCAGCGACTCGCCATCGCCCGCATGATCTTGCAGGACGCCCCGGTGATCCTGCTCGACGAAGCCACAGCCAACCTCGACGCAGTCACCGAAGAGGCGCTACTCGACACCCTCGAACGCACGAGCGTTGGCAGCACGGTGCTCTCCATCACCCACCGCCTCCACCACATGGAGCGCTACGACGATATTGTTGTGCTCTACGAAGGCAAGGTGATCGAGCAAGGCCGCCACGCAGAGCTGCTCCAGCGCGACGGATTTTACGCAGGCATGTGGCGCTTGCAGCACCAGCAGGAGGGAGTGTAAAAGGAGGAGGTTGTGACGTCGGTGAAGTCTTCATCCCCGGATAAACCGCTGCAACAGAATGTCCTCGACATTCCGGCGGCTGTCGATAAAGGCGAGCACAAACACCTCTCTGTCAGCGATGCGGTACTGAAGCCTCCACGGCGCAATCACCAGCTCACGGTAAACTGAAATACCCTGTTCCTGAAGCTCCGGGACGATCCTTCCCCTCTCGGGAAAGTTTTCAAGATCAGCGGCTTTTTGCCTGATGGCGTCGAGAAGGTTCCGTGCGTTGCCGGGATTCTCCTTGGCGATATAAGCGATGGCCTCACCGAGATCCCGTTCGGCGACCTCGGTCCATAACACTTTGTAACGGGCGCTCACGTGCGGCTGTTCAATTGCTCCTCAAGTCGCTTGAACACCAAATCCTGTTGGGCAAACTGACCGTTACGCGCCTCTTCCTCGCCTTGCGCAAGGAGTTTGAGCAATCCAAGAGCATTTCGCATCTCTTCATAGCTTTTCGGATCCTGCAGAACGGCCTTCGGCTCTCCGTTCTGGGTGATGATTACCGGACGGCGGGTGTCGTTGATCTGGTCGAGCAGACTGGCGGCGTTCGCCTTGAGCCAAGTAACCGGTTTAATATCGGTAGTAATTTGCATTTTGCACCTCCGGACTGAATATAATACGACATTCGATCCGATCACAACGGATTATTAAAATAGTCTTCTGGCGATTACTGATTACGAAATCCAGCAGGATAGTTTGTCATTCTGAATGAAGCGTAGCGGAATGAAGAGTCCATCTTATTATTTTTAAATGAGTTCTGGATTCTTCGCTTCGCTCAGAATGACAAATAGATTTAGGTAAGTAACCCAGTCATAGTCCACTACTGCGGCGTGCGCATAACCCTCGAAATATCAAAGCCTTTCGCTTTTGCTTCTTCGAGCAGCTTGGCGTAGAGTGCGGCGTCCATCTGCGGGGTTCTCGCTAAAATCCAGAAGTAGTCGCGGCTTGAAGCCGTTACCAGCGCCCAGGAGTAGTTTTCTCGGTCGAGGGCGAAGACGTTGTAGGGACCGTAGAATGGGCCGAAGAAGGAGACCTTCAGTGCGCCAACGTTGGGATCACCGGCGAATTTGGCTTTGCCTTCGGCGGTTTTCCACTCTTTTTTCTCGGGGTAGTAGCCCTTGTTGAGCACCTGCACCATGCCGTCCTTGCGCAGGGTGTAGCTGGCCGAGACATGATCGGAGCCGCGCTCGAAGCGGTTGTCGATTCTGGCGATCTCGTACCAGGTGCCGAGGTAGCGGTCGAGCTTGAAGTTGTCCACCGCCACGATCCCCTCCGGCGCACCAGTGCACCCGGCAAGCAGCATCGGCCAGAGCAGTAAAAGCAAAAAGAATTTTTTCATAGATGTTCTCCCGTTTTGGTTCAGAAGAACAACAAAATCCCTGCTTCAGAGTTCCAGAAATCTGATGATCAGGATTTCACAAGAGGAGTGGAGTGTACAACTTGTACGACGACGTCAGGAACGGAACATCCAGCGTTTTATTGCCAGCATACGCAACGGAGAGAAGGTCGAGCAGCACATCGTTTGCTATTTCGGTGTGGCGATGATCGAGGCTGAACTGATGAAAATGAAAGAACTTGCCGATTTTTTCAGGGATGGATTCGGCGCTGAGTCATCGCCGAATCTGCTTCGTTCGGATGAGTTGGTTTGCGTGACTTTCGAAGGATGAAAAAATGCGGAGTTCTCAGCATCGCAGCCGTTGACCTCAAGCCATTTCATGAAGAGCGCCACAACGCTGTCGGCATCGGGTGTATTTGGTATGATGTTTGAGCTGGGTAGGAACGTGTGCTTCCAGAGTAATAAGAGCAAAAAACGATGTCTCCTTTAGCCAATAGCTTTTGACTCTCAGACGGCGTTTACTTGTCGGATCAAAAAAAACTTGCATTCAGCACCGTCGAATTTGCTTGGTGTAAATACACGAAATTTTTTACATTCTTATAAGGGCATCTCTAAAAAGTCGGCGGCTTCATTGGATAGTATTCAAATTACTTGCGCACTACGTACGTAGTGCAATTTATGTACTCCATCTGTCTTACCCTCGGGTCTCTCATAACACTTTTTAGAGGTGCCCATAAATGTGTTGGCTAAAAATGATGGCAGAATCCCTTTTCCCCAAAGAAAATGCCCCACGCAAGCACCTTCATGCGGTTCAGTCCACTCGAATTCAAGGGTGAGGAGTCACAGCGGACGAGTGTGCGGTGTAGCGGTTTGATTTGGGATGTTTCTGAATTGGATGGGGTGATCGATCTGCTGCTCAGGCAGAGGCTTCCGCACAATTGTTACGGCGATTCGATATTCAAAACTAAGAAACTACTTATTTGCACTTATTTGTTCAAAGTGGGACATAATACGCAATAGGTTGAAAAAGATAAGCAGGTATTTGGTAATGCAAAAAAAATACATAACATGGGAATTTCAATATTGATTAAAGAAATCGAAAAGTTTCAGAACGAAACTGAAAGTAATCGATATGAGATTTTTTTTAGAGGACAAAAATCTTCAGACAAGCTTGTGCCAAAATTATTAAGACCAAGTCTTGATGAATGCGAAGACAAAGAATATAAAGAAAATCATTTATTTTGTGACTCATGGGTTATGGGTAATAATGAATTTATTAATTGTCGAAATTCATGGGAAATTTTGGCAAAAATGCAGCATTATGGGATACCCACTAGATTTCTCGATTGGACGGGTTCTTTGTTATCAGGTATTTACTTCGCAATTTCAGAGTGCATTGATTGTAAATACAAATGCGATGAAAATACAAATAAACGGGACGGATGCAGAGGAAATCCGTGTTTGTGGGTGTTAAATTCTTGGAGAATGCATCAGGATTTTTATCCTGAAATCAATCTTGAAAAAATATCTTTCACAGTAGGTATTGATGAAATTGTTGATTATGCAGATATTTTTATAAGAGAAGATGCAAATAAAAGTTGGATATATAATAATGGCCCAATATTTATGGAAATTCCTTGGTCTAATAGTAGAATAACTAGTCAAAAAGGTTATTTCACATTTCATTCAGATAAGGCGGGTGAGCCTCCAAAGCCATTAGAAGAATTATTACAGACATCTATTAAGAAAATTGAGATTAATCCAGAACTTAAGAATCAGCTCGTTGAAGAATTTAGGATAATGGGGGTATCTGAATTTGATATTTATCCTGATTTGTCTAGCATTGGACGTCACACAATAAGAAGTTTAAGAGGATAAAAATACTACGACAAACAGCGAAACATAAAATCAACAAACGGATACCAGTGGGGTCGATAATCAGCAAGCCTTCAAAAGGCGGCCAGAGAAGAGAGCCTTGCCAGCGGTCGGGTGCTGGCGTGGGGTTTTGGATGCGGATGGGCTGAAAAAGTGAATGTTGTGGCAAATACTTCGGCTCGATTGTTTGCTTTGTGTTACAATTTTTTTACATTCATATAAAGTGTCGGCAGGAACATAAGGCAGAATAACCTTTTCCCCACAGCCAATGCCCCACGCAAGCTCCATCATACGGATCACACCCCTCGGATACAGAGGTGAACAGCCACAACGACCGTGCGCCCACCGGAGCCTCTGTCGCAAATATTGGTATATCCCTGAATCGGATGGGGGGATTGATCTGCTGCTCAGGCAGAGGCTTCCGCACAATTGTTACGGCGATTCGACAGTCAGAACAAACATGCGATTTTGTTGCGCTTATTCGTCCGATATTGGGAGTAATGTGCAGTTGAGTTGCTGATAAAAAAGTCGGTAGTAATTTAAAAAAAACCTAAACATCAATAAAACAGTATGGACGCATCTAAACTTTTAAACATATTATTAGACTTAACAAGTAATAGTGAAAATTCTATAACTGACACTTTAAGTTTATTAGTGAACAATATTAGCGCCAATCAATCCACAGAAATCTCAACTAATCGTCAAAAACTTAATAAAGCATTTGAAGACTCAATTACTAATAAATATAGTCCAAGCAATTTGAAAATTGTTCAAAATATTGGAGCAAGTGACTATTTTGGCTTAACCGGTTATAACAAATTAGAAGAAATAATAAACAATAACGCTTTTAATGTTCAAAAAACAATAGCGGATTTGCAAAAATTTATTCAAAACAGAACTGAATACGTAACACTAATTAAAATGACTGCCGACAATTTGAGAGAATTGAATATTGAGGCACATTTCCATGACGACAGCACTTTTGAAGTTGGTTTATTAATGCCAGAAGAATTAACCAATAATAAAATTATCAATGTAACCAAAGAACTTAATCATTGGGACAGAGTGTTTAAAACTCTTACAGAATTAACGACAGGTTCAGCTGATGATACAGAAATCAGTTTTGTTAATAACGGTTCTTTGGAGTTTTTTATTAACAATGGTCCTCATATTGCAGTTTGCTTAGCTTTTGCTGTTGAACGCATAATAAAACTTTATAAAAATATTGTAGAGATTAGAAGTGCAAAAGAAAAACTTAAAGAACTTGGTATAAGCACGGGGGAGCAGAGAACTATAGAAAAGCAAGAAAAAGATATTCTGAATAAAGGAATTGATTCAATTGCCTCTGACATTGTCAAAGAATTCGCAAGCAAGCAAATTGATGGTGGAAGAATAAATGAGTTGAAAGTTGCAATGAAAGGGCACGTAACTTATATTGTAAAGTGCATTGGTAATGGAATGACTATAGAAATCAATCCGCCTGAAATATTAGAGCCAAAAGAAGCAAAAGAAACTGATACAGAAGAAAAAAAGAGCGAAGCAAAAAAGCTTAAATACAACTATGATAACACAATAAAGCAAATTGAAATAGTGCAAAAATCAATGGATACCATTAAAACAATTGGAAAAACAGGTATGGATATAGTGAAATATTTAACAGATGGCGAAGAAGCAAAAGAAGAATAAAAAATACTGCAAATTCAGGTTTTATGTCAGATGGGGTGACACGCAAAATTGAAGAGATGTTCAAAAAGCCACAATTTACGAGTCTGTTCACCAAACTGTGTAATCGGTCATAGATTCCTGACAAGCAAAAAGGAGCAAAACTATGGCCAGAAAACACGAGAAAACCCCGGATGTCATGGGCGAGCTGATCAAGCAACTGTTGCAA
>Ga0326726_10000416_pt1 | contig 40477 bp, 37 predicted proteins | sample MHFenrmetagenome_2_FD_207603 | JGI IMG/M metagenome (GOLD analysis project Ga0326726, IMG submission 207603) | Lab enriched peat soil microbial communities from Michigan Hollow, Ithaca, NY, United States - MHF15MN | ecosystem: Environmental > Terrestrial > Soil > Wetlands > Peat | place: USA... | reverse complement strand
CCCGTACATCATTGGCAATCTGCCATATCTGGCGCTGCAGTGCCGCGCGTTGTTGCTTACTTGTCATCTATAAATTTATCTCTGTTTTTCGCTTTTGTTCTCATCATTTTGTTCATTGCCTGCACCGCGCAACCAGCTTTCACCTATGCAGCAATCTGTTCGTTTTTAAACTTCTGCAGGCGTCCCCTTGGATGAGCGAGCCTTTCGTGCTTATTGATCCACTTGAATAAAGGGTGTTCCGTTGGCCTTCATGAAGCAATATGCCTGAAAATAGGCATAACTCCTTATAGGTACATATTCTTCCGGGACACAATAAAAAAAGGCAGTGCAGGAATTATCGCTCTTCCTGCACTGCCTTCGTTTCAGTTTCGCTGCGCTCAGTTCTGTTCAGGTTTTGCCGCGCCATTCGATTCAGCAGACTCTTCATCAAGCAACGCCTTCATCGAGAGGGCGAACTTGGTCTTGCCGGTGCGCGGATCCTTGCGCACGTCGATCAGTTTCACCTTGACCCGGTCACCCACCTTGAGCACGTCGCTCACCTTGGCGATGCGCTGCTTCGAAATCTCCGAGATGTGCACCAGACCGTCGGTCTTCGGCAGGAACTCCACGAACGCGCCAAGCTCGTCGCGGATATCGCGCACCTTGCCCATGTACACCGTGCCGACCTCGGGCTTCGAGACGAGGGTCTTGATGGTCTCGACCGCCGCTTTGGTGCCCTCGGGGCTGGAGCAGGCTATCGTCACCGTGCCGTCGTCGTCGATGTTGATCTCCGCGCCGGTCTCCTCGGTGATGCTGCGGATGGTCTCGCCGCCCTTGCCGATCACCATGCCGATGGCGTCCACCGGAATCTGGATGGTGGTAAGCCTCGGCGCGTAGCGACCGATGTCTTCGCGCGATTCGGGAAGGGCCTCCGACATGACGTCGAGGATGTGCATGCGTCCACGGCGCGCCTGTTCGAGGGCGGTTTCGAGGATGTGGTAGTCGAGGCCGTCGATCTTGATGTCCATCTGGCAGGCGGTAATGCCGTCGCGGGTGCCGGCCACCTTGAAGTCCATGTCGCCGAGATGATCCTCGTTGCCGAGAATGTCGGAGAGCACGGCGTAGTTGTCGCCCTCCTTGATGAGGCCCATCGCGATGCCGGAGACCGGTTTGCGAAGCGGAATGCCGCCATCCATCGCGGCGAGCGTGCCGCCGCAGACCGAGGCCATCGACGACGATCCGTTCGATTCGAGGATGTCCGACACGATGCGCACGGTGTACGGGAACTCCTGCTCCGGAGGCATCACCATCTTGATGGAGCGCTCGGCAAGGTTGCCGTGGCCGATCTCGCGCCGTCCGGTGCCGCCGAGTCTGCCGGTTTCGCCGACCGAGAAGGGCGGGAAATTGTAGTGCAGCATGAAGCGCTTGTCCTTGTCATCGGTGAGCGTATCGACCGACTGGGCATCCTTCTTGGTGCCGAGGGTGAGCGTGACGAGCGCCTGCGTTTCGCCGCGGGTGAAGAGCGCCGAGCCGTGCGCCCTCGGGATGAGGCCAAGCTCGATGCTGATCGGGCGAACCTGCTCCAGCGTGCGGCCATCGAGGCGCTTCTGGTCGTCGAGAATCATGTGGCGCATCACCTTCTTTTCAACGGCATGGATGCACTCTTCGATCATATGCTCGTTCAGGTAGAAGGCGCTGGAGGGATCGGCTTCGATCTGGTCGGGGCCGACGCGGTCGGTGAAGTGCGTGAGGGTTTTCCTGATGGTTTGCGTGTAGATGGCTTTGGTCTTTTCGGCGCGCTCCTCCTTGGCGAGCGGGGTGTAGGCCAGCGCCTTCAGCTCGGCGGCGCAGTGCTCTTCAACAAATTTGACCAGTCCGTCCGGCGCGACGGTCGGAGAGAATGGACGTTTGGGCTTGGCTACCTCGGTGGCGAGTTCCTTCTGGAGACGGCAGATTTTCTTGATCGCTTCGTGACCGTAGCGGATGGCGTCGAGCATCTCGACCTCGGAAATCTCCTTCATCTCGCCTTCGAGCATACAGATGGTATCCTCGGTGCCGCCGATGCAGATGTCCATATCGCTCTGCGTCAGCTCGTTGATGTCGGGGTTGATGATAAACAGGCCGTTGATGCGACCGACGCGCACCTCGGACATGGGGTTCGCGAACGGAATGTCCGACACCATGATCGCCGCCGAAGCCGCGATGCCGCCAAGCACGTCGGCGTCGTTGATCGTATCGGAGGAGATGACCGAAATGATGATCTGGGTTTCGTGGTAGTAGCCGTCAGGGAAGAGCGGGCGCAGGGCGCGGTCGATCAGGCGGGCGGAGAGAATCTCTTTTTCGGAGGGACGGCCTTCACGCTTGAAGAAGCCACCGGGGAACTTGCCAGCCGCGGAGTACTTTTCGCGGTACTCGACCTGCATCGGGAAGAAGTCCTGATTCGGCGAAGGCGGAGTTTTGGTTGAAACCACCGTGGCGAGCACCATGGTGTCTCCGAGGGCGACGACAACCGCGCCATCGGCCTGTTTGGCCATTTTCCCTGTTTCGATCGTGATTACCTTCCCATGTCCGAGATCGATCTCTTTTTTGATAAACATAAAAATCAGTTGTGTTTAATAGTGATGAACCTCTTCGTTGGACCTACGGTACGATACCATGTCGATGCAATTCAGGAACCTGGATGGCGGTCACGGGCGAAGTCAATTCAAAAAATTTAAAAGTCAAGTAATATAATATAACCTGAATAATTCACGAGCAGTAAAAAACCCCGTTTGCGTCTCAGCCAGCAGCCTGATCATAGCGTTCTTCCGGTCATCGCTGCTCTGCGGCAAGAAATTCTTTGATGACTGACGCTTGGCGAAGATGAAGCGAAGCGTATGATACACATTTGAAATCGATCACTGCTCCTGTTCTTTTTTCAGCGCGGCTCTTGCATTTCGTTTCAGCCGCTTCAGACCGAGGCGCAGGGCGGGAGTTCCTGCGAAGAGTTTGCGGAATTGCGAGCCGGTCAACTCCAGAATTTCGCTGGCAGTCAGGTTGACGATATTTTCGTTCGGCTCGAAGCCGGGATATGCCGTCAGCTCAGCGCTTGCGTTGTGCGGACAGGCGTCGAGGCAGCGGTCGCAGCCGTAGAGCAACTCTCCGGTCATCGCGGATTCTTCATCCGTGAAGTCGCGTTTCAACTCGATGGTCAGGTAGGAGATGCAGCGTCGGGCGTCGAGCCTGCCCGGCGCGGAGAGCGCTCCGGTGGGGCAGGCATCGAGGCAGGCTGCGCAGTTGCCGCACGGATCCGAATCGAGCGGCGTGTCAGGTTCGATTTTAAGATCGAGCAGCAGCTCGCCGAGGAAAATTCGCGAGCCGTAGCCGGGAACCATGAGCAGCGTGTTCTTGCCGGTGCGCCCGATCCCGGCGGCTTCGGCCCACGCTTTTTCAAGCACCGGCGAGCTATCCACGCAGACCCGGCCGTTGACCGGATGAGAGCTGATCGAGCGGATGAAATCAAGCAGCTCTGTCAGCAGATTGCCGACCACGCGGTGATAGTCCGGGATGACGGCGTAACCCGAGATCGCGCCGGGCGTGGCGGGAGCGGGCCACGGCAAGGCGGCGGAGAGGACAGTCTTGACGCCGGGAAGCAGTATCGACAGATCATTACGTGCTTCGAGGCTGGTTTCGAGCCAGCCCATCTCGCCATGCCGTCCCTCGGCAAGCATTCGCCGATACTCCGCCATCGCACCGGAAAGCGGACGCACGGCGGCAAAACCGGCGGCGCAGAAGCCGAGGTCGAGGGCTTTCTGCTGGATCGCTTCTTTGAGGCTGTATGGCGTTCCGCTCATCGCAAACTTCTTCCCGGTTGGTATAACCTGCAATTATGCTTAAATATACGAGTAACCTTCATGGTGTTGTTCCACAACCTCTCGAACCACCACCTATTCTTTCATGCAGCGACGCGAGTTTTTCCAGCATCTCCTCAAACGCGCCGGTCTCGGGGCGGGAGTCATGACCGCCGCTACCGCCGGGCTTGTCGGCTACTATCAGCCGCGCAAGGAGCTTTTCGATACTACCGGCAAGAATAACGCCGAACTGTCCGAGAAGCTTTCAACGCCGAAAAAAGCGGTGGTGATTGGCGGGGGCCTCGCTGGGATCAGCTCGGCGCTCGAACTGGCGCGGCGGAACTTCGAGGTGACGCTGGTTGAGGCATCTCCGTCGCTCGGTGGCAAGCTGACCGGCTGGCAGATCGATGCGCTCGGCGAGCGCTTTCCGGTGGAGCACGGCTTTCACGGCTTTTTCGACCAGTATTACAACCTGAATGAGATGTTCGCCTCGGCGGGCATCGGTAGCGAGATGTTCACCGCCTCGCCTGGCTATCCGGTTATCTTCAGCGACAAGCAGGTCGAGGTGTTCGGCCAGACGCCGAAGTGGTTTCCGTTTAACATTATCTCGGTGGTCGAGCAGTCAAAGCGGCTTGACATCGCGTCGTTCCTGAAAGATTACCCCGGTCTGTGGCCGGTGATCGGCATGTTCCGGTACGACTACGACCGCACCTTCCACGACTGGGACAAGATCGATTTCATGACCTACTGCCGCCGGGGCGAGGTGCTCCCGGCCTTCATCGACACGGTGCTGCACCCGTTTTCGGATGCCACGATGAACCGCATGGAGGTGCTCTCCGCCGCCGAGGCGATGCGCTATTTTCACTTCTACTTCATGGGCAGCCCGGAGGGACTGTCGTTCCGGATCACCACGCGCGACTGCATGACGGCGCTCATCGATCCGCTGGAGCGCAAGCTTAACGCGATGGGCGTACGGGTGCTCAAAGGGCAAAAAGCGCGGAACCTCGCGATGCAGAACGGACGGGTCGCGGCGGTGCGCCTCGCGGGCTCGGGAGCCGAGAGCGGCGCGGTGGTGGCTTCGATTCCGAAGCGCGACGTGCCCGAGTCGGGATGGCTGCAACGCACGGCGGAGGGCGGCATTCCGATTGTGGTGGCGCGTCGTGATTTGTCGTGGATCGCCTTCGACGCCCGCTGCACGCACATGGGCTGCCCGGTCGGCCCGGAGGCGGGCGCGGACGGCCTTTATTGCCCCTGCCATGCCGGGCATTACGACGCCGATGGCGTGCCGGTCAGCGGCCCGCCGAAAGCGCCGCTCGCGAAGCTCGCGGTGAGGGAAGAGGGCGAGATGCTTGTCGTCGAGCAGGCTCCGTCAACCGCATCACCGGTGGTCATCGCCGAAGAGGAGCTGCCCTGCGACTACTGCGTCGTGGCCTCGGACGTGCGCGGCGCGCGCGAGCTGATCGCCGGCAGCCAGCCCGACAACCGCGACTTCACGAGCCGCGTGGCCGCGCTCGGCGAGGCCGATCCTTACGTGGTGTGGCGCGTCTGGCTCGACCGGCCCGCGCCGTCGGCTAAGTACCCGTTCTACACCGTCTCGGGCTACACCTACACCGACTCGATCACCTTCTATTCGAGCTTCCAGCAGCCCTTCATCAGCTGGGCGAAGCGCACCGGCGGCTGCGTCGCGGAGCTGCACGCCTATGCCGTCGCGCCGCAAGACATCCGTCCCGAGCCGGAGATTCGCGAAACGATGCTGCGCGAGCTGCACGCCATGTTCCCGGAAACCCGTCAGGCGACGATCCGGCACGAAATCTTCATGATGCAATCCAACTTCACCCGCTGGGCCCCCGGCGACCACGCCACCCGCCCCGGCGTCGAAACGCCCTACGCCAACCTCTTCCTCGCCGGGGACTGGGTAAGCACCAAAGCTCCGGTCTTCCTCATGGAAGCCGCTGTATTCACCGGACGCATGGCCGCCAACGCCATCGCAGCGAAAGAATCGTTACAGCAGACGCAGCTGCCGATTGTGCCGATGCAGGGGATTTTTGCGTAACGTTGATGGTGAAATCGAGATTGAAATAAACGTCCCGTTTCCGTAGCAAATCATACTGTAATGTATCGTTGTCCACTGATGAACCGGCTTGTTCGCCAAGTGTTATTTAGATGATAAAGAATACGGCAAATAGTATATTGGTAGCAATTTTGCATTATGAGCAAAGGTGGAATCTCTCACTTATGGTTTGCGTTTCAGAAAAGTCTCGGTATGGTTCGGAAAGCTTACGGACGGATATGAATCGTTACTCAGTATGATTTCTGCAATTATCATATTCCGAAGAGTCGGCATTATTTACGAATAAGTTCTGAATCGGTTATTGCCCTGTCGGCCTCTGCCGATACGTTCCGGTAACAGTTCATCGATATAGTCGGAAAAATCGTTCGGATGGGCGATATCATCATGCTGAAAAATTCAAGAGCAGTTTTTGAACGTTTACAACTTGAGCAATTATTCGGTCGTCTCAAGGTTGGGTTGTCGAAATTATGCTAAAGGGCCAATCGGCGTTCTGAATATGTCGATTATCAAGGAGAACAGTGCGTTCTGACGCAAAGCTGTGCTGTAATAATATCGTTGATTTGGCAGTATGGGAAACAGTAGAGAACGCATCAATGCCGAAAATCATCACAAAAAGCAAGCATTTCAATGGTAAATGGGCGCATATCGTCACTTTGCCCTCAAATGACGGATATTCATGGTGTTACAATAGCGAATCGCTCAATTTAAGTAAGAGAAAAAAACTTTAAAAAGATACTGGGAAAGAAGAAGCATTAGTTCATGAATTCAAATCAGTTTATGAGAGTAGCAGGAGTCTTTTTAAATTAAAACAAGCATCAATAATAGAGAAGGCGCGCTCTTTTTTCTTTCAAGAATTGATGCAATAAACATCATTTTTTTTCTTGTTGTATATAATCGATTGACTATTGAGTGAATTGAAAAAGATAATAAAAAAAATATACAAAAGATAATTATAAAAAAGCTGAATCAGTTTTATGAAACAAGGTTCAGTAACTTCATATGGTAGGCGAGTATGCTAAGAAAATGATCAGCGATTACAAGGATGCTTTGCGGCTTGTGGAAGATTACTTCCAGTTAAAATGCATTTATTTTCTTGAAAAATGTTTCCCTGGTAGTAAAGCTGATAATCTCCATTCTTCTCTTTCATTGTCCATTGCCGTCCACATCTTGCATTCGTTCACTCAGTCCATCAAGTCCATTTCATCTTCGTCATTCGTTACCAGTTTCAGTGTTTCCCTTATCGTTTCCCAGTCGAAGCCGCGGTTTTTGAGGAAGGTGATGAGCTTTTTCTTTTTCAGTTCTGGGGGGCCGGAGAGTGTTCGCAGCTTTTTTTCGGCGGCTGAGCGACATAACGCGGATTGATCGTAGACGGTGATCGCTTCGTCGATGATTTCGTCGGGCAATCCTTTCTGCTTGAGGCGGGCGCGAGTTTTGAGTTTTCCTTCGGGTCTGCGGCGGGCCATGCCCGTCATGCAGCTTTGCGCGAAGGCGCGGTCGTCGGTCAGGCCAAGCTGGTCGAGCTTTTCAATCGCTTTGGCAATCGATTCGGGGTCGAATCCTCTCTTCTTCAGCTTGGCTTCAAGTTCGGCTCTGCCGTGCGCCCTTCCGGCGAGAAGGCGGATGGCCAGATCGAGCGCCGAACTCTTTTTTCCCTCATCCATTCATGGCCGGTTTCACCCCCGCCAGCATTTGGGGATTCATCTTGTGATCGTGCTCGAACGCCTTGAGCTGCGCGGTCAGGTGCGTTCTGAAGGCGAAGCTGGTGACGAGGTTGATCAGCTTTCTCGGGTTGTGCATGGTTCTGAACAGAATCTCCCGCCAGGTGTAGACGTTGGCGTAGCTTTTGAGCACCTTGTACTGGAACAGCAGCGGCTCGTAGCGGTCGGACTTGATGACCAGGTGCAAGGCGTTGTACTTCTCCCAGTCCTCGATGGTGATCAACCCGTTCTCCTTGTATTCGTGGTACATCTGCGTGCCGGGATACGGCGTGATGATCTGGAAGATCGGCATGAAGATGTGGTTTTTCTTCACAAACTGCACCAGCTCGTCGATGTCCTCGAAGGTGTCGATGGCCGGATTGAAGAGGAAGTTGCCCTGGATGTTCAGACCAGCCTTGCGGCAGTCGTCGATGATCTTCGAGTACTTTTCCGCCGAGTTGACGTGCCCTTTGTTGTAGGCTTCCAGCGTGCTCTGCTTGATCGATTCGAGACCGGCCAGCACGAAGTTGCATCCCGCCTCAACCAGCTTTTTGACCGTGGTCGGGTCTTCGAGAAAGTTGATGCTGAGGAAGACGCTGAAGGTGATGTCGCACTCCTTGAGCAGGTCGAGCGACGCCCAGAGCTTGTTCTTGTTGATACCGAGATTTTCATCGGTCAGCATGAACCACGGCTTCGAATTCTTGCCGTTGGCTTTGAAGAAGTATTTTTTCGCCTCCTCGACCTGATGCTTCAGTGACTCGGGATCCTGCACGCGGTACTGCTTTCCGGTAAAATTTGGCGTAACGCAGAAAGAGCAGTTGAACGGACAGCCGCGAGTGACGTAAATCGGAATCGATTTGGTGCCATCGACCTTGGTGCGTTTCGATGCCTTGGCGATGCGGGCGTAATCGAGCGGCGTGATCGCTTTGACCGGCGGAAAATCCTTGGAGTCGTAACGGGGCTTGAGCCGCTTGTTGGCCACGTCGTCGAGCAGGGTCGTCCAGAGATTGTCGGCCTCGCCGACTACGATGCAGTCAGCGTGAGCCGCCGCCTCGTCGGGATTGAACGAAATGTGCAGCCCTCCGAGCACCACGGTCTTGCCGTGCTTGCGGAACTCGTCAGCGATTTCGTAAGCACGGGTCGCTTCGATCGTTCGCGAGGTGATGCCGACCATGTCGTAATCCCCATCGTAATTGATCGAATCGTGGAAGTGTTCGTCCACGAGTTCGATATGATGCTGGGGCGGCGTCAGACTGGTGAGCACGCCAAGCGCCATGTGAAAGAGCGGCTTCTGGTTGCTGTCGTCATCCATTTTGCCCTGCGGAGATACGAGCAGGATTTTCAGGGGCCGGGTGGCTGCTGGGTCAGGAAATTGCATCAGGTGAAAAAAACCGGATTGATCGAAAAAACCATGACTCTGTATTGCAGGCTTGCCCAATCTCGGTGGCGAATGTAGCGGACATACGACCTGACTGGTGAAACCTACAAAACCTGCCGAATTTAGCAAAATATTCGATAGTTAACAATTACGCCGATGCCGTAAAAAAGATCGTTACAGAGGTGCAATTTCGGCTTACAGAGGTTTTTCGAGGTATCGGGATTTTACTATATTCCCTGCTTCATACAGCCGGGCAGGCTGTTAGCATCATCAAATTCAGTTGCAAGCACAAGAACTTCATGCCTCGCTACACTCCGGAACAACTCGCAAAACGCAACGCATCGGTCTGGACCGATATTCAGATTATTCTGGCTCCGCTTCAGTTTTTCATTTTTCTTGGTGGCGTAACGCTCAACTCCCTCTACTATTTCGATCTGGCCAGCATCAGTTTCTTCTGGATCAGCGTGGCCATTCTGTTCAAGACCCTCTTTTTCGCCATTCTGTTCATCACCGGCATGTTTTTTGAAAAGGAGATTTTCGATCAGTGGGTCTATTCCAAAGAGTTTCTCTGGGAGGATGTTGGCAGCACCGTGGCGGCCTTCTTCCACCTGCTCTACTTCGTGATGGCGTGGATGGGCTATCCGCCGGAGGTGCTCGTCGTGGAAGCATACATTGCCTACCTGACCTATGTGATGAATGCCTTGCAGTATCTGGTCAGGATCATTCTTGAAAAAATCAACGAAAAAAAGCTGAGGAGGCAGGGACAGATTTGACCGGATTTCTGCAAGACCAATTACCAGCACAGATTGTACGCCGCTTATGAACTATAGCTTCAAGTCGCTCTGGAACAGGATGTTTCTCGTTGTCGCGCCGTTCTGGTTCCTGCTTGTCTGGATGATCTGGTCATCCGGGCAGCTCAAAACCGAGGCCGATCAGCACCTTTTTCTCGGCCTGGTCATTCCGGGCTTCATCCTGATCTATCTGTCAGGCTTTCTCATTCAGAAACGTCATGCGAAAAAATTGCAGGGTATGCACTCCTGAGCGTGGTATCGCAACCTTAACCGTGATTACAGGAATAGTTCAATTCTTATGAAAAATCTCTGGAACGAGTCCGATCTGAACATGACGGCGGCAGGCCGCATCGACGCCGCCGATACTCCCGCGGAACTGGTGGAGCTGGTCTATGCGTCGAGGCTGCTCGGCATGGATGATCGCCTCGTCATGCACGGCGGCGGCAACACCTCCGTCAAAAGCGTGCTGACCGATTTCATCGGCAACCACGCCAACGTCATTTACATCAAGGCGAGTGGCGTCAATCTCGCCACGGTCGATGCCGGGGATTTCACGCCGGTGCGTATCGAGCCGCTCCGCAAGCTGCAACTGATGTACGAGTCCGGCCAGCGGCACAGCGAGGAGGATATCCGGCGCTTCTCGACCCGGGAGTTCAAGAATTTTCTTTTCCTGAACCTCTTCACCCTGACCGATCACATGGTCAGCCGCTCGCTCAGTCCGTCAATCGAGACGCTCCTGCACGCCTTCCTGCCTCATCGCTACATCTTCCATACCCACTCTCTCGCGCTCCTGACGCTGAGCAACCAGAGCGAGGGGGAGCGCTTGTGCCGCGAGGCTCTCGGCGACGGCTACGGGCAGGTGCCCTACATTCAGCCGGGCCTCGGCCTGGCCAATCTCGCCCACGATGCCTGGGAGGCCACTCCCTCCATCGAGGGGCTCGTGCTGCACAAGCACGGTCTGGTGACCTTCGGCGATTCGGCCAAAGAGGCGTACGATCGGATGATCGATGGCGTCAACCGCATCGAGGAGCGGATCGCCTCCGCCGAGCGCAAGGCGTTCGCCGTCGCTGCGATCCCTGCACAGATCGCCAGCGTCGAACAGGTCGCGCCGATTGTCCGTGGCGCCTGCTCGTTCGAGAAAACGCCTGGCGAGAAGGATTTCGAGAGCTTCGTGCTCGAATTCAGAAGCTCGCCCGCGCTGCTCGACTATCTCAAAATCGCCGACCTCGAAGCGTTCGCCAAGAAAGGCGCTATGACGCCGGACTTCATCATCCGCACCAAGAACCATCCGCTTGTCGCGCCCGCGCCGGACGGTGCCGATCTCGACGGTTTCCGCGCCGCCCTCAGGGAGCGCGTCGAGCGCTTCGTGGAGGAGTATCGCGCCTACTTCGAGCGTCAGCAGGCGGCCACCGGCATGGAGGTCTCGATGATCGATCCGATGCCGCGCGTCGTGCTCGTGCCCGGCCTCGGCCTCTTCGGCCTCGGACGCTCCGTCGCCGATGCCAGGCTAACGGCGGACATCGCCGAGCACTCGGCAGTCGCGATGCTCGACGCCGAATCGATCGGCTGCTTTGAGTCGATCTCCGAGAAGGATGCTTTCGAGATCGAGTACTGGGACATGGAGCAGGCCAAAGTGCGCAAGAACCGCAACGGCGGCGAGTTCGCGGGCAAGGTGGCGCTCGTCACCGGCGGCGCTGGAGCTATCGGCATGGCCACGGCTAAAGCGTTCAAGGCGAAAGGCGCAGAGATCGTCATTATGGATCTCGATCCGGCGGCGCTTGAAACGGCGGCGACGGAACTCGGCCCCGGCACGCTCGCGATTCCGTGCGATGTCACCAATGCCGCGGCGGTCGGCGAGGCGTTCGACGCGGTCTGCCGCGTTTTCGGCGGTCTCGACATTGTCGTCTCGAATGTCGGTGTCGCATGGCAGGGCAGGATCGGCGATGTCTCCGACGAGCTGCTCCGCAAGAGCTTTGAACTCAACTTCTTCTCGCACCAGACCATTTCGCAGAACGCCGTCCGCATCATGCGCCGTCAGGGCACGGGCGGGGTGCTGCTCTACAACGTCTCGAAGCAGGCGGTCAATCCCGGCCCCGATTTCGGGCCGTACGGTTTACCGAAAGCCGCGACGCTCTTCCTGCTCCGCCAGTACGCGCTCGATCACGGACGCGACGGTATCCGCGCCAACGGCGTCAACGCCGACCGCATTCGTAGCGGCTTGCTCACGCCGGAGATGATCAAAGCCCGTTCGGCAGCTCGCGGCCTCTCCGAGAGAGAGTACATGGCGGGCAACCTGCTCGGTCTCGAAGTCTCAGCCGAGGATGTGGCGGATGCGTTCGTTCATCTGGCTCTCGAATCCAAGACGACCGGCTCGATCACCACGGTGGACGGAGGCAACATTGCCGCCGCGCTCCGTTGAGCACGACTCTACGTAAATAATCAACACCATAACCCAATCTGGAGGTCACACGATGGCGGAGTACGATAAGGACAAGCAGGCAAAAGAGTATTACACCGATATTCCGGTCAATACGCACGGCTTTTTTTTGAAAGGCGCGCACTCGCTCGACTGGGGCATGAAGAACCGCCTGTCGAGGATTTTCCGTCCCGAAACCGGCAAGACGGTGATGTTCGCCATCGATCACGGCTACTTCCAGGGGCCGACCACCGGCCTGGAGCGCCCCGACGTGAACATCGTGCCGCTTATGAAGCACGCCGACGCCATCATGCTGACCCGCGGTATCCTCCGCACCACCGTGCCGCCGAGCCTCACCAAGGCAGTCGTGATGCGGTGCAGCGGCGGCCCGAGCATCCTCAAAGAGCTGTCGGACGAGGAACTGGCCGTTGACATCGAGGACGCCATCCGCATGAACGTCGCCTGCATCACGCTTCAGGTCTTCATCGGCGGCGAGTACGAGACCCGCTCGATCCACAACATGACCAAGTTGGTCGATATGGGCCTGCGTTACGGCATTCCGACGATGGCCGTGACCGCCGTTGGCAAGGACATGGTGCGCGACGCGAAGTACTTCCGCCTCGCCACCCGCATCTGCGCGGAACTTGGCGCTCAGATCGTCAAGACCTACTACGTGCCGGAAGATTTCGAGACCGTCGTGGCCTCCTGCCCGGTGCCGATCGTGATGGCTGGCGGCAAGAAGCTCCCCGAGCTCGACGCGCTCACGATGTCCTACAACGCCATCCAGGAGGGCGCGGCAGGCGTGGACATGGGCCGCAACATCTTCCAGAGCGACAATCCCGAGGAGATGATGCTCGCCGTCAACAAGATCGTTCACGAGGGGTATACCCCGAACGAAGCTTACGAGTACTTCAATACGCTCGTGGCCGCGAAGTAATTTCTGTGGCGGCGCTGTCCGCCTTGACTGACAACCGGGAGGTGGCGGAATCCGCCTCCCGAATTTTATAACTGTGCAGTGGCTGACCGGATCAAATTATGAATGCTGAAGACGTCAAAGGTTTTTTTGCTTCCAGGGAATCGCTCGATATGGAGCAATACCTCGTTCTCGACTACTACCTCGAATCCGTCGGGGATATAGAGACGGCTCTTGCCCATTTCTGCAGCGAGCAGTCAACCGCTCAGTGGAAGAGGGTTGGCGTCGATGAGGATTTCCGTCCGGTGCACGCCGCCAAGGTGATCGATTACGAGGTGATCGAGGAGCTTGAGCAGCTCAGTTACCCGGTCAAACACTCCGAGACCGGAAGGATTCACGCCTGCCGCGTGACCATCGCTCACCCGCACTGCAACTTCGGGCCGAAGATTCCCAATCTCCTGACCGCCGTCTGCGGCGAGGGTACCTTCTTTACCCCCGGAGTGCCGGTCGTCAAGCTGATGGATATTCACTTCCCCGACACCTATCTCGCCGATTTCGAGGGGCCGAAGTTCGGCATCGAGGGGCTTCGCAACATTCTCAACGCCCACGGGCGACCGATTTTCTTCGGCGTCGTCAAGCCCAACATCGGCCTCAATCCCGAGGAGTTTTCGGAGATCGCCTACCAGAGCTGGCTGGGCGGACTCGACATTGCCAAGGATGACGAGATGCTGGCCGACGTGACCTGGTCTACCATCGAAGATCGCGCAGCCCATCTCGGCGAGGCAAGGCGCAAGGCGGAGGCCGAGACCGGCGAACCCAAGATTTACCTCGCCAACATCACCGACGAAGTTGACAGCCTGATGGAGAAGCACGACGTCGCCGTGCGCAACGGCGCGAACGCTTTGCTTATCAACGCGCTGCCAGTGGGACTGAGCGCCGTGCGGATGCTCAGCAACTACACCCAGGTGCCGCTGATCGGTCACTTCCCGTTTATCGCCTCCTTCAGCCGCATGGAAAAATACGGCATCCACTCCAAAGTGATGACGAAATTGCAGCGCCTGGCCGGTCTCGATGTGGTGATCATGCCCGGTTTTGGCGGACGCATGATGACACCCGAAGAGGAGGTGATCGAAAACGTGCTCGAATGCACCAAGCCGATGGGGCGCATCAAGCCGTGCCTGCCCGTGCCGGGAGGCAGCGATTCGGCGCTGACGCTCGAAACGGTCTACAACAAGGTCGGCAACGTGGATTTCGGCTTCGTGCCGGGGCGCGGCGTGTTCGGTCATCCGATGGGGCCGAAGGCTGGCGCGATGAGTATCAGGCAGGCTTGGGAGGCTATCGAGCAGGGGATTTCAATCGAAAGCTGGGCCGAGACCCATCCCGAACTCCAGGCGATGGTTGACCTGACCGCGCTGAAGAAGCAGGATTGAGGCGCGGCGCTGCCGGGAGCTGAAACGTGTCGTCATGAAACAGCTTGAGAACAGGGTCGCCATCATCACCGGTTCGACCAAAGGGATCGGCAGGGCTATCGCCCGCGAGTTTGTCCGCGAGGGGGCGAAGGTGGTCATCACCTCAAGCCGCCGGGAAAACGTCGAAGCCGCCATCCGTGAATTCCCCGATGGCTCGGTTTACGGCCACGTCTGCGATGTCTCATCGTACGCCGAAGTCGAGGCGCTTGTCGAGGCTGCTGTCCGCCGTTTCGGCGCAATCGACTGCATCATCAACAACGCCGGAATCTCCGATCCCTTCACCAGCGTCTGCGACAGTGATCCCGCCCTCTGGGCGCGGGTGATCGACACCAATCTCAAGGGCACCTACAACGGCTGCCGGGCCGCCGCCCGCTATTTCCTGTCCACAGACCGTCGCGGCAAGATCATCAACCTCGCCGGTTCAGGCAGCGACAAAGGCTCCAACACCCCCTTCATCTCGGCTTACGGCTCGACCAAGGCGGCAATCGCGCGCTTCACCTACGCCATGGCCGAAGAGTACCGCCAGACGCCGCTCTCCATCATGCTGCTCCATCCGGGCTTGGTCAGGACGGAAATCAACAGCCCTTCAAATCCGACCCCTGAACTGCAAAAGCAGCTCAAGACGCTCAATATCGTTTTCGACATTTTCGCGCAAAGTCCCGACCGGGCGGCTCGCTACGCGGTCAGAATGGCCTCATCATGGAGCGACGGAAAGAGCGGCCTTTATCTCTCAGCGCTCGATGGAAAGCGCAAGAAGATGATGCTTCTGAGCTATCCGTTTCGTAAACTGACCAACAGTATCGACCGGCGAACCTATTAACTGCTAACGCCATGCGCAAGACTTCCGGAACCCTTTTCGCGCTCTTCGCGCTCGTGATGCTTCTTTTGCAGGGATGCTACAGCTTTTCAGGCGCGTCGCTCCCCCCGCACTTGCGCACGGTCGCCGTACCGCTCTTCGATGACACCTCGCAGGCTGGTATCGCCGAGATCAGGGATTCCATCACCCGAAGCCTCGTCAACAAGATCGAATCGCAAAGCACACTTTCGGTCGAAGCCGATCCTGCCCGCGCCGATGCGGTGCTCAAAGGCGCAATCATCTCCTACAGCGACGAACCGAGCCAGCTTGGAAGCGGTACCGAACGAGCCGTGACCAACCGGATCACGATTGTCCTCAAAGCCGACTTCGACGATAAAGTCAAGAATACCAAGCTTTTCTCGCAGACCTTCGTCGGTTTCGCCGATTACCAGGCCGGAAATTACGCCGCCCAGCAAAAAGCAATCCAGAGCGCCTACGACATAGCCGTAGAAGACCTCTTCAACCGGGTGATCTCGAACTGGTAGGGGAGTGGGGGAGACTTGAGTTATGGGTCCGTATAAGTCTTATAAGTCCTATACGACTTATAAGACCTATTTCCGTGAAGCCCCGCTAACCCTTTTTCTTCTCCGCGACGCGGCTTTTGAGCCAGCTGATGGCGAGGTCTTTTGCGGTGTGCAGCAGTTCCACTCCGATGGCTCCCGCCGCGACGGCGATTGGCGAGGATTGCCTTGCCTGAGGAGCTTGAGGGGGCGGGGGAGTGGCTGGAATGGTTTTGGCAACGGGCTGGCGCTTCGGGCTGACGAGCGACCGGATGACGCGGCCAGCAACGATGCCGGTGATCAACGAGATGCCTGCCGCCTCCACGGGATGTTTCCTGATAATCTCCATCGGCGACAGCTCCTCCTGCAAATCCTCCTTCAACTGCATGGTTCGCTCCCTGATCTGCTCTCCGCGCTCGCTGATGGTTTGCTCCAGCTCGTCGATTCTCGATTGGATATTCTTGATCGGGTCGTTTGCGTTAGTCATTTGCGGAAAGAAGGATTTTATGGATGAAGTTCTTCAGCGCGTTTGGCTTGACCTTTGTGAAAAACGCGAAGGTCAGGATAAACACCATGCTCACCAGAAGATAGCCGAGCCAGACGTGACCGAAGAGTTCGCCAAAAAGCAGGGCGACGGTGGTGATCAGGTAGGCCACGCCGATCATGAGCACGACGAGCAACAGAACCAACGCGCTCACCAGCGCCACCTTTTCGGTCAGTTCGATTTTGAACAGTTCGAGCTTGGCGTCGATGATCGCCTTCAGGTCTTCGATGGTCGAGGTGATCGTGCTGTCGATCAATCCCGGAATGCCTTTTTTCGTGCGATCCTGCCCGGTTTTACGGCTGACTTTTGTTGGCTCCTGTTTCATCCGGCTTTTGCGATAATGGGTTTCCCTATTTTTTCCTCTTCAGCAGAAAGCCAAGCAACACGCCGCCGCCAAGGGCATAGAAGAAGGCGTTCACCGGGTTTTCTGTGATGTAATCTCGAGCCTTGTCGCGTGCGTCGAGCATCTTTTCCCAGGTTTCGCTCTCCTTGAATTCATTGAACGCTTCTGAAACTCTCTGGCCGACCTCCCTGAGCGGTTCAGGGAACTCATCATGAACAGCCGGGCCAGTTTTGGGCTGCTCCTGAGACATATCATTGACCGGTATCTGGTGTTCCATGGTTGTCGATGGAATATTGAACGAGCCTATTAGTACTTAAAATATAGAAAAAATAACGGAAGAGATCAGAAAACCGGAGGAACGCCCCTGCCAGTTCAAAACAGCAGTCGGCCTCCGTCTACGTTGATTGTCTGGCCGGTGATGTAATCGGTTTCCATCAGGAAGCGGATTGCCATGACGATGTCCATCGGGTCGCCGAGGCGCTCCAGCGGGATTTTGCCGACGAGATCGGCCTCCGGCTCCTCGTCTCGCCCGGAGTAGGCCGAGATGGTGCCCGGCGCGATGGAGTTGACGAGAATTTTCGGGGCCATCTCTTTGGCGAATATCCGCGTGAGGTGCTGGATGCCCGACTTTGAAACCGTGTACGGAGCGTAATTGCGCCACACGAGGTTCGCCGAAATGTCGGTCATGGTGATCATGCGCGACACGAATGGCTGCTTCAGCATGATCCGCGCGGCGAATTGCATGGTGAAGAATGTGCCCTTGAGATTGGTGTCGATCAGGCTGTCCCAAGCCGCCTCGGTCACTTCGAGCATGGGCGTGCGGAAAAAGTTTGACGCGCTCGTGATGAGCAGGTCGAGCCGGTCGAAATGTTCGCTGAAAGCCGCGAAGGCTTGCTCGATCTCGGCGACGTTCGACACGTCGCACCGCGCCATCTGCGATTCGGGGCTGACCCAGCGGATTTTTTCAAGCGTCTCTTGTGCCTTCGCCTCCGAGTGCTGCCAGGTGAAAAAGATCGAATATCCCTGCCCGGCAACCGCCAGCGCGATTTCACTGCCAAGCTTGCCGGAACCTCCGGTCATGAAGCACACCTTTTTTCCTGAAACGCTCATGGTGGTAACGTTGATTTTGGGCGTTAGCGCTTTCCTGCAAGGTAATAAAAAATAAGACCTATAGGTCGTATAGGTCTTATTAGTGTGATTCTGCTTGACTTGTCAATCGCCTCACTCAACGCCGATGATCACGCTGGAGGCTTTGAAGATAGCGCAGGCGTGGCTGCCTTCGGCGAAGCCGAGTTTTTCCGAGCTGCCGTGGGTGATGACTGCCGAAAGCACGTCGCCGCCGCCGATCTCCAGATCGACCTCGCAGTTGACCGGCCCGTCGATCACCTTGGTGACGGCTCCGCAGAGGATGTTCCGGGCGCTCATTTTCGCGTCGTGCAGGTTCGTGCCGAGGATGATCGAGCTGGCCTTGATGATGGCGCTGGCCGCCATGCCCTCTTTCAGCCCGAGCCTCTCGACGGCTCCGATGGTGACGGTCGAAACAATCGAAGCTCCGCTGGCAAGCGCGATGGTCACTTCCGCGTTGACCGCACCCTTGACGACCGACGAAACGGTGCCTTTGAAGATGTTACGTGCGCTGATGTTCATGTTTTTAAATGCGTTATGGTTGTTGTGACTGACGAACCAGAGGGGAGTGTCTCGCCTCCATTCGGATTCGTTATATCGATACAAATATAGCGCATATTCAGAAAAAACATCGTCATCTCATCAACCAGAACGACAGCGTCTCGGCCAACAAAGCCTCTCAGTTGCGAGGCGTCATGGTCGCGTGGCCGGATGAGCGCGCGTTGGCAGGCGTGTGGGTGTGATTCGAGACGAGCGACGCGGCAGTGGCTAACCGCTTGATTTATGGGCTGAAAACAGAGTGAAATTCTCGGGATTTTGGTAGATTTCAAGTTAAACGTAGCCCCGGCTCGAACTGTAAACGCAAAGGTGTTTTTTTGGGGGGCGGGGATCGGGTTTCAAGGGAAAATATTACGGCAGAATCGAAATCATGAAAACTGTAAAAGCCATCAATGTCCCACATCCATTCCCCTATCAGGGAAGTAAGCGAGGTATTGCCAAATATATCCTTCCTTATTTTCCTTCTGATGTTCAGTGTCTGATAGAACCATTTTGTGGGGCTGGAGCAGTATCAATCGCTGCAGCAGCACATGGGCTTGCAAAACAATTCGCTCTTAATGATTTGAATAAGCCTTTGATGGATTTATGGTCGGAAATTCTTGAACGCCCAAGAGTGCTTTGTGATGAATATGAGAAGCAGTGGCTAGAGCAGTTCCCAGACCAAAAAACATATTTTTTCAAGGTGCGTAATGAGTTCAACAAAAGACATGATCCATATCAGTTGCTCTATTTGCTAGCAAGAATCGTAAAAGGCTCTGTCAGATACAGTTCTGATGGTCAGTTTAATCAAAGCGCAGACAATCGGCGCTCTGGAATGAGGCCTGATACCATGAGACAAAACATTTTTGGAGTATCAGCACTTTTAAGCAAAAAAACTATTATTACTGCGGTTGATTTTCGGAAGACAGTAAAAATTGCCAAAAAAAACGATCTGATATATATGGATCCTCCTTATCAGGGGACATCATTTACTAGAGATCATCGATATTTCAATGGTTTGTCTTATGAGGAATTTGCAGAGGCTCTTTCTCTTATGAACGAGCTAAATCTCTCATACATAATTAGCTATGATGGCATTACTGGTGAAAAGGCACATGGGAAATTGCTTCCCACCAGTCTTAATCTTAAATACCTGAAAATTTATGCTGGCAGATCTAGTCAAGCAACACTATTAGGCAACAACTATGAAACGATAGAGTCGTTGTATTTATCTCCATCTTTGGTACAACGTTTAGAAAGTGATAAGACATCTATAAGACGATATCGCGCATTAGAACAACAAGAAATTGCATTTGCATGACAAAAAATATTTACCCACCTGAATTTTTACAACTCCTCAAAAGTGTTGAAGCCAAACGTCCTAAAACGGTTATCGATCATATCCTAAAATACGGACAGATCACAACAGAGGAGTTAAAAAGCACTTATGGTTACAACCATCCACCTCGTGCAATCAGAGATGTTCGTGAGCACGGTATCCCCATAGAAATGTTTCGAGTAACCGGATCGGATGGAAGGAAAATTGCGGCATATAAATTCGGTCATCCGTCAAAAGTCAGAGCAACACAACTTTCCGGCAGAACGGCATTTTCCTCAAAACTTAAGAACGCACTCATCGACAAACATGGCGCACGATGCAATATCTATCTTGAACCCTTTCCGGTTAGGGAACTACAAATTGATCATAGGATTCCGTTTGAAATTGCTGGCGATAATAGCGATTTTTCCGAGGATATTGATGAATATATGTTGCTATGTGCTTCGGCAAGCAGAGCGAAATCTTGGAGTTGTGAGAATTGCAAAAATTGGAAAAATAAAGAGATTATTACGTGCAAAACTTGTTGCTGGGCGTACCCTGAATCTTACAAGCACATAGCTATGCGCGATATACGAAGGCTTGATCTATTGTGGTCAGGCGATGAAGTCACAGATTACGATATCTTGCTTAAAGAAGCAGAGAAAGTTCGTGAAGAGGCTCCGGAATATGTTAAAAATTTGCTTCGTAACCATTTCAAGAACAAAAGTAGCTAACAAGGCTCAGTACACGTCCCCACTATTTCCCTACACCCAATAAACCGGATAATGCCTCGTTGGATTCGTCGATAAATTGTTCACCAGCAGTGCGACCAGCATCATGATAACGGCTCCTGAAAGCACCGAATAAAGAACATAAGCAAGCCGAGCTGCTGAATGTTGTCTCCGCCGATGACGCCGATCATGGCGGTCCCGATGGATCGGGACCGCCATCCGTTAGCTATCAGCTCTTTACTTCAGAAAAAGTCGCTTTCAAATAAATCTTTCCCTCAGCTCCCCAGCATCATCGCTTCAACATCCTCTTCAACCGTTCCAATTCCCTTGAGGTCGAATTTCTCGATGATCGCCGCAGCAATATTTGGCGTCAGGAACTCCGGCAGGGTTGGGCCGAGGCGGATGCCTTTTACTCCTAGGTAGAGCAGCGCCAGCAGCACCGTGACCGCTTTCTGTTCGTACCAGGCGATGTCGTAGGAGATCGGCAGGTCGTTGATGTCTTCCAGGCCGAAAACCTCCTTGAGCTTCAGGGCGATCACGGCCAAGGAGTAGCTGTCGTTGCACTGACCGGCGTCGAGCACGCGCGGGATGCCGCCGATGTCGCCGAGCTGGAGCTTGTTGTAGCGGTACTTGGCGCATCCGGCGGTCAGAATCACCGTGTCCTGCGGCAGCGCTGCGGCAACGTCGGTGTAGTACTGGCGCGAGGCGTGGCGTCCGTCGCATCCGGCCATCACCACGAAGCGTTTGATCGCGCCGGACTTGACCGCATCAACCACCTTGTCGGCAAGCGCCAGCACCTGGGTGTGGGCGAAGCCGCCGACAATCTCGCCGTTCTCGATCTCCGTCGGAGCTTTGCAGGTTTTGGCCATCTCGATGATTTCGGAGAAATCCTTGCTGCCTCCTTCGGGACGCGCCGGAATGTGCTTGAGGCCGGGCCAGCCCGCCATGCCGGTGGTGAACATGCGGTTGCGATAGGACTCGCGAACCGGCACGATGCAGTTGGTCGTCATCAGAATCGGGCCGTTGAAGCTCTCGAACTCGCGATCCTGCGCCCACCACGAGTTGCCGTAGTTGCCGACAAAGTGGTCGTACTTCTTGAAGGCCGGGTAGTAGTGCGCCGGAAGCATCTCGCAGTGGGTGTAGACATCCACGCCGGTGCCTTCGGTCTGCTTGAGCAGGTCTTCCATGTCGCGCAGGTCGTGGCCCGAGATGAGGATGCCCGGACGGGTGCCGACGCCGGTCTTGACCGTGGTGATCTCCGGATTGCCGTAGGTGGTCGTGTTGGCCTTGTCGAGCAGCGCCATCGCTTTGACGGCCACCGAGCCGGTCTCCATCACGAGGCCGAGCAGTTCGTCCGGCGCGTGGTCGCGAACAAGAGCGGCCAGTCCCTTGACGTAGAATGAGTAGATGTCGTCGTCATGGTAGCCAAGCACAGCGGCGTGGTCGGTGTAGGCGGCCAGACCTTTGATGCCGTACAGAATGAGGCTCTTGAGCGAGCGCAGGTCGGGGTCGTCGCTCATGCTGTCGATGCTGCACGCCATCGCCTTGCCGAGGAACTCCTCGCGGGTGCTGCCGCTCCAGGTCGCGGCGTCGTGCGCCGGAGTCACGCCGGTGAGCATCTTGATCTCGTCGCGCATGGCGAGCGCCTTGTTGATCTGCTCAACGATGGCCACGTCGTCGAAGTTGGTGTTGGTGACGGTCACGAAGAGGCATTCGCTGATGAACTGCCCGTACTTCCGGTCGATGCCGCCTCCGAGCGCTTCGGCGCAAAGGGCGATTCCCTCGGCGGCGTAGACGAGCGTATCCTGAAGCTTGGCGGTCAGTTCATCCTTGCCGCACACGCCCCGGACGTTACATCCTGTTCCTTTGATGCTCTCCTGACACTGGTCACAATGCATAGACATAGTGGTATCTCCTTATTTTTCTGTTGTTTGTTTGTTCAAGTCCGGTGACAGTATGCTCGCCAGCCGTCTGTCGGCTGCGCCGCCCTCCCTGTCACCAAGTTTCTCTCTGGCCAGCGCCCGCTGCATGAGCGCCGCTTTCATGATCGATTTGCGGGGCCGCGCCTCGATGACGGCGCTGAAATCTTCGATGGCCCCTTCGCAGTCGCCGGTTTCGCAGCGAATGATGCCGCGATTGCCGTAGGCGATGATCCGTTCGCGGAATCGCAGCCCGAGCCTGATCGCCATCGTCAGGTCGCCCAGTGCTCCCGCCAGATCGCCCGCCGCGCTTCTCACACCCGCCCGGTTGCTCCAGGCTTCGGCGTTGACCGGATCGGCCTCGATCAGGCGGCTGATCTCCTCTTCGGACCCGCGCCAGGCGCCAAGCGCATCTTTCAACATGCGACCACCTCCTCGGCCAGCACCTCGCCGGTAACGCTTACGACAATCTTCCTGACCGGCACCTTGCGGCTCGCCCGTTCGAGCGCCTGAAGCGCGAGAGCGGTGAGGCCGCCGCAGCACGGCACCTCCATGATCGCCACGGTGATACTCGCGACGCCCGCCATGTCGATCAGCGCCGTGAGCTTTTCGACATATCGATCCATGCCGGTATCGAGCTTCGGGCAGGCGATAGCGAGCGACTTGCCGCGCAGCATCTCGCCGTGGAAGCCCCCCATCGCGAAGGCCACGCAATCGGCGGCGAGCAGCAGGTCGGAGTCGCGGAAGTAGGGCGCGATCGGCGTGATGAGATGGAGCTGGATCGGCCACTGCCGCAGCTCACCGGGCACTTTCGCCGCCGGAGCCGCGCTGGAGGACGAACTGACCGGCTGCCTCAAATCCATCATCCGGCTGCCGGGGCATCCTCCGCCGTGATGCGCGTGCCCATTGGCGGTTTGCGCTTCGAGCGGATTGGCGATGCCCTGCTCCTTTAGATAGTCGAGCGCCGCGCGCAGATAGCCGCTCTCGCCGTGCTCCTCCAGATGGCGCAGGTGCGCCGCGATGACGTTCGGCCCGGCCTTCACGATGCTCTCGGCCATGACCCGGCGCTCGTCGTACGGCTCCGCCTCGCGAGTCTCGACCTGCATCGCGCCGGTCGGGCAATGGCCGATGCATGCGCCGAGGCCGTCGCAGAAAAGATCGCTCACCAGCCGCGCCTTGCCGTCGATCACCTGAAGCGCCCCCTCCGGGCAAGCGGGGATGCACTCCGCGCAACCGGTGCATTTACTCTCATCTATGGTTATGATTTGCCGTTTCATGGTCGTTGTTTGCCTTTAGATTTTGTATGTATCAAGTCTTTTCAGTGCCATCCACTCTCTTCCTGTCATTCTGAGTCCGTCCCGACTTGTCGGGTCGGGCGAAGAGTCCAGTCTTCGGGACGTTGCGCTAACCAACAAATCTGCAATACGTTACGAGCGCTCTGGATTCTTCACTTCGCTTTGCTTCGTTCAGAATGACAGGAGAAGTCAGCGACATTTAAAAAGAACAAGGATATTATTTCTTCATAGCCTCCACCGCCTTCAGATCGGCGATCAGCTTGCCGATGGTCACTTTCGAGAACTCCTCGTTCACCATCTGCTCGATGCGCATGATCTCGTGGCGCAGGACGCAGTTGGCGCGGTTCGAGCAGAGCTGCTTGCGGAACATGCACTCCGAGACCTGCACCTTGCCCTGGAAGATTTCGATGACCTCGGCCACGCCGATTTCGGCGGGATTTTTGCCGAGCCGGACGCCGCCGCCCGCTCCCTCTTTCGACTCCACAAGCCCGTTGCGGATCAGCTCCTGCAGAATGCGACGCAGGAACTGGTAGGGAATCGCCTGCTCGTCTGAGATCGCCTTGGCCGAAATCCATCCCTCCGGCTTCATGCCAAGGGAGATCAGCGCGCGGACGGCGTAGTCGGTCTCTTTATTCAATACTTTCATAAACCAGTACTATTCATGATCGTCGAAATTCTGATACTAATTTAGTATCAGTTAATCAAAATCCAAAATCATCCCGGAAAATTCCCGGTTATTCTCTTTTCTGAAAAATCTTTGAACAATGGGAACGACGGCCCGCGTGTGGGGTTATGTAGTGAAGGATTCGATCCCTGAGCGGACGGATGGCTCTTGAGACATTTTTATCATTTGGCCTGAACACCATGCTTCAACTGAACACCGCCGGATACCAGGCGCTCGGCAATCTTCGCTCGCGGGGCGAGTTCCCGCCGGAGTGGTCGCGCATCGATGAACTCGAAAGCGTGACCAACCGCGTCATGGAGCGCTTCCGTCAGGAGCGTTTCGAGGTGTCGAACAGGCTTGGGCCAGGATTTCTCATTCCCGAGCTGATCGAGCGGGCGATCAGAACCGGCGAGCGCGAGCATATGGACGACGATGCCGCCGACGGGCGCGACCGGCTCGAATGGGTGCGGGCGCTCGACCGGATGAATCATATGACGCTCGCGTACGCGCATCAGTGCGACCTGCTCATGCCGATCATCGCCGGGTTGGCGCAGACGGAGAGGCCGGTCGGTATTCTCGAACTGGCCGCCGGTTCGGGCGGGCTGGCTTTTGCGCTGGCTGAACGGGCGCGGCAGGCGGGCATCGAGGTGCGCGTCACGGCGTCGGACATCGTGCCGGAGATGGTCAGCGAGGGCAACCGGCTCGCTGGCGAACGGAATCTGCCCGTGAGCTTCCGGCGGTTGAATGCGTTCGATTTCGATGGCGTCGAACCCGGCTCCGTCGATCTGGTGGTCATTTCGCAAAGCCTGCACCACTTCACCTCCGGTCAGCTCGCGCTCATGATTGCCCAGGCGGAGAAGCACGGCGCATCGGCATTCGTCGGCATCGACGGCTACCGCAGCCTCTTGCTCGCGGGCGGCGTGCCGCTGGTGGCCGGGCTTCAGGGCATCGCGGCTTTCACGCAGGACGGCCTGACCTCGGCCCGGAAGTTCTGGTCTGAAATCGAACTCGACATCATCGCCACTATCGCGACCCGTCGGCAGGCGCATCGCGTCACCTGCTCGTGGCCGCTGACCATGCTGCACGCGCCTCTGAAACCGCCAAAGGGTTCATGATTGGGAAAGCGGGATAAAGGTTTTACTTTTACGCTATTGTAAGGCTGACTTTTTCCCGGTCACAACTCAACAAAAGGAGAACATGTCCATGAAAATCGGTAAAGCGCTGATAGTGGTTGTTGTCGCCCTGATTCTGATCCAGTTTCTTCCCGGACGCGACCATGTGAACCCGCCGGTAACCGGTACCCCAAAATGGGACAGCCCACGGACGGAAGAACTGTTCAAAAGAGCGTGCAGCAACTGCCACTCGAACGAAACCGTCTGGCCCGGCTACAGCAACATCGCCCCCATCTCGTGGCTCATCAACCTCGATGTGAAGGTTGCCCGCGCCAAATTCAACGTCTCCGAATGGGGTCGCCCCGGAAAGAACGAGGGCGAAGAGGCCGCCTCCGAGACCAGAAATGGTAAAATGCCGCCGTGGTTCTACATGCCGACGCATCCCGAAGCCAAGCTGACGCCCGCCGAGAAAGATGAACTGGTCAAAGGGCTGGTTGCCACCTTCGGCGACGAAAAGGAAGAGAAAGAGAAGAACGAGAAGCGTTGAGCGATGCTTTTCCGGCATCGAGAGGTACTCTAAAAACTACATAATCACGTTTTTAAGAGGAAATCGTTGATGTCTCCTGTCATTCTGAGTCCGTCCTGACGACTGTCGGGACGGGCGAAGAATCCAGAGGTCAAGCTGGTTTTACCGTTTATTTAGTTATCGTAATTCATCATAATCGAGTGGATTCTTCACTTCGCTGCGCTTCGTTCAGAATGACAATCAAATACAGACTCAGTTTGTCTTTTATGAATGTCTGTTGAGACAAACCCATGACCAATGACTGATTTTCGCTACGTAGAAACGACGCTTTATCCCCGCAGAAACTATCCGCTTCATCTCTCTCTTTTTGTCGCGACGCTTCTGACCACCACCTGGGCCGGAACGATCTGGATCGGCAACCCAGCGGTCATGGATACCTTTAGACACTTCCTGCGTTCCCTGAAAGTGGGGCTGCCATTCTCCCTCTCTCTGCTTGCATTCCTGACCGTGCATGAGTTCGGCCACTTTTTCGCCACGGTGAAGCATCGCATCCGGGCCACGCTGCCCTACTACATTCCGCTGCCGCCGCTGCCGTTTCTCATGAGCATCGGCACCCTCGGCGCGGTCATCCGTATGAAGGAGCCGATCCGGAGCCGCCGGGCGCTGTTCGACATTGGCGCGGCGGGGCCTCTCTGCGGATTCGCGGTCGCGCTCGGCCTGCTCGTTTACGGCTTCACGCACCTGCCGCCCGCCGGGTATATCTATTCGATCCATCCGGAGTACCGGGCGGTTGGAGGTATTCCGCCCGCGCCGTCGGAGACCTTGCACCTCGGCAAGAGTCTGCTCTTCATTCTGCTTGAAAAGCTCATCGAGCCGAAGGGCTTGCCGCCGATGTACGAGCTTTACCACTACCCGTTTCTCTTCGCCGGATGGCTCGGCTGCTTCGTCACCGCGCTGAACCTCCTTCCGGTCGGCCAGCTCGATGGCGGGCACGTCATTTACGCCATGTTCGGCGGCGTCGGGCACCGTAAAATCTCGAAGCTCTTCCTTTTGTTCATCACGATCCTCGGCGCGCCATCGTTCATTATCGGCCTGCTGCCGCTGATCAATCCGGCGCTCGTCTTTCCCGCGCCCGAACTGTTGCTTCGCTGGTCGTGGCCGGGGTGGATCATCTGGGCCTTTATACTGCGCAAGTTCCTTGGCACGAAGCACCCGCAGGCGGGCAGTGATCGCCCGCTCACGGCGAGGCGAATGCTTGCCGGATGGGGCTGCATCGCGATTTTCATCCTCACCTTTACGCCTGTGCCATTCGCAATCATTTGAGCTTTTCATGATGAGCCAGAATCCCACTGACCGAAGCCGTTTCCGGTTGAACTGCGCGGGCACGACGCTCGACCTTTCGGCGCGACCGGCCATCATGGGCATCGTCAACCTGACGCCCGATTCGTTCTTCAACGGCGGCAGCTACGGCGCAGAGGCGCAGGAGAGCACACTCGATCGGGCGCTCGAATCGGCGATGGCGATGGTACGGGCGGGCGCGGAGATTATCGACGTGGGCGGTGAATCGACGCGACCCGGTGCGGAACCGGTCAGCGTCGAAGAGGAGATGCGGCGAACTATCCCCTTCATCGAACTATTACGCCGTCATAGCGACGTACTCGTCTCCATCGACACCTGGAAATCGGAGGTGGCCGAAGCGGCTCTTCGAGCGGGAGCGAATATCGTCAACGACATTTCGGGTTTCACCTTCGATCCGAAGATGCCAGAGGTATGCGCCCGGCATCGCGCTGGCGTGGTGCTGATGCACACTCCGGCGAAGCCTGACCAGCTTCGCTGGAGCTACAATACCGGCGCGGAGACGGAGGAGGTGATGAGCCGCGTGACCGGCTTTCTGCGCCGCTCGGTCAAGATTGCCCGTGAGCACGGCATCGAGGCAATAATGGTCGATCCCGGCCTTGGTTTCGGCAAAACCGTCGAGGAGAACTACCGGCTGCTCGCGAGGCTCGAAAAGCTGCACGATCTCGGCTATCCGGTGCTGGCGGGTCTGTCGAGGAAGTCGTTCCTCGGACAGGCGATCCGCAAGCCCGGCGGGGAAGTTCCGTCGCCCTCAGAGCGCCTGAATGCCACCATCAGCGCCAACACCATCGCGCTGATGCACGGCGCGGACATCCTGCGCGTGCACGACGTCGAAGCGGCAGCGGATGCCCGCGCCGTGGTGATGGCGATGCGTGGCGCGTGAAGTAGCGCGGCGAAGCGCTGCTATGGACATTGATGGACTTTCATGGACGAATCTTATGCCCATCAACGTCCATCAGCGTCCATGCAAGTCCATCAAAACCCTCGCCCAACCGCAATTTCCAAGCTGATCTTTTTTTCTTAACTTTCACCCGGCTGCCGCGAATTTCAGCAGCCAAAAGACGGTGCTCGCGCTTGCGCCGTCGTTCTTTCGGAGACCGCTAACACCCTGTTCATGTACCTGTCGAAAATCGAGCTTTTTGGTTTCAAAAGCTTCGCGCATAAGGTCAGGATCCATTTCGACAAAGGACTGACGGCCATCGTCGGCCCGAACGGTTGCGGCAAAACCAACGTCGTCGATGCCATCCGTTGGGTGCTTGGCGAGCAGAAATCGATGCTTCTCCGCTCGCCAAAGATGGAGAGCATCATCTTCAACGGCACCAAACGCCTCAAGCCCCACAGCTTCACCGAGGTCTCCATCACCATCGAGAACACGCGCAACGTCCTGCCGACCGAGTACACCGAGGTCACGGTGACGCGACGCCTCTACCGCAACGGCGATAGCGACTACCTGCTCAACATGGTTCCCTGCCGCCTCAAGGATATTCTCGACCTCTTCGCCGACACCGGCATGGGCAGCGACGCATACTCGGTAATCGAGCTGAAGATGATCGAAGAGATCATCAGCAACAAGAGCGAGGAGCGGCTGAAGCTCTTCGAGGAGGCTGCCGGCATCACCCGCTACAAGCAGCGCCGCAAACAGACCTTCCGCCAGCTCGAAAGCGCCTCGCGCGATCTGGCCCGCGTGGACGATGTGCTCGCCGAGGTGGAGAAGAAGGTCAAGGCGTTGCGCCTTCAGGTCAGAAAAGCTGAACGCCTGAAGGAGATCAGGGAGGAGCTGCGTACGCTCGACCTCACCCTGTCGGCCATCTCGATGGACGAGCACTTGCAAAAGCTCAAGCCGCTGCTCGACTCCATCGCCACGGAGGAGCGCCAGAGCCACGAACTCTCCGCCACCATTGCCAAACTCGACAGCACGCATCAGGAGTCGGAACTGCGCCAGCTCGATCTCGAACGAAAGCTTGCCGACGACCAGCGGGAGCTGAACACCTCGAACCAGCAGGCGCACACGCTTGAAAAGCAGCTCTTGCAGCATCAGGAGAAGCAGAAAAATTTGCTGCAAACCATCGACCGCCTGAACCACTCGATTGCCGACAAGGGGCGCAAACGGCTCGAACAGGAGTCGCTCTCTAAGGAGCTGTCGGAGAAGCAGACGCCGCTCGAAGAGGCGTGCGCGTCGATGCTCGCCGCTTTCGAGCGGCTGAAGGAGCAGCAGGCGGAGCTGAACTCGGCGCTCGACGCGAGCCGCCAGGCGCTGCAACAGGAGCGCCGCGCCGTGGCCGATCTTCAGAAATCGCTGAACTCGCTGAACCTCACCCGCCAGTCACTCCGCACCCGCAAGGAGCATCTCGAAGGATCGGTGCACCGCCTCGACCAGCGCAAGCGCGACCTGGAGCGCTCGATGGAGCAGTCGGAGCCGGAGCGCCGCCTCGCGTCGGAGGCCATCGAAGAGAAAAAAGCCGCCCTCGAAGAGCTGAAAAAGGAGGAGGAGCGGCTCGTCGCGCTGAAGGCGAGCATCACGGAGCAGGGGGAAAAGCGCAAGGAGGAGTTGCTCTCGCTCAAGGGCGAGCACAACCATCTGAACAATCAGATCGTGCTGTGCAACTCGATTCTCGAAAAGTTCGAGGGGCTGCCCGAGGGGGTCGCCTTCCTCGAAAAGCGCCGGGAGGGCAAGCCGGGGCTGGGGTGTTTGTCTGACCTGATCTCCGTCGCGGAGGGCGACAAAAAAGCGCTCAACGCGGCGCTTGGCGAGAGCCTCGCCTACTATCTTTGCCGCACCCTCGACGAAGCCCGGTTCGCCGTGTCGAGCCTCGCGCAGGCCGACAAGGGCAAGGTGCACTTCCTGATCCTCGATCTCATCGATGGCGGCGGCGAGGCTGACTATCCCGCCATCGACGGAGCGCAGCGGGCCGTCGATCTGGTGGAGGCTCAGGCGGAGCTGTCGCGAGCGCTGCGGCTGCTCTTGCAGCACCGCTACGTCGTAGCCGATCTCGACGCCGCCGAACGGCTGGCGGAGAAGCATCCTGAAGCGCTCTTCATCACCGAAAAGGGCGAGAAGTTCACCCGAAAGGGGGTGCTCTTCGGCGGCAGCGCCAAGGGCAGCGACAGTCTCCGGCTTGGCAAGCGAGCCGAGCGCGACCGCTTGCAGGAAGAGATCGTCGGCGTATCGTCGGCCATCGGCGAGGCGGAAAACGATCTCGCCGCGCTGAGGAAAGAGTTCAGCGCCATCGACACCGAGCGGACGAAACGCGCCGCGGCGACGATCAGCCAGGAGATTTCAGCCCTCGAAAAGCGCCTTGCGCGGCTCGAAGCCGAGGAGCGCTCCGGCGCGGATCAGATCGCCCACGCCGACCGCGAGCGAGCCGCGCTGAACGCCTCCATCGAGAGCGTAGAGGGCGAGCTGGAGAAGTCGCAGCCAGAAACCCACCGTCTCGAAGCTGAGATCGAGGCGGGCCAAGAGCGGGTGCAGGCGATGCAGGAGGAGCTTTCCGGCGAGGAGAATCGCAGCCGGGCGCTGCACGCGGAGCTTCAGGCGCAGCAGGGGCGCTACCGCGACGCGCAGCTCGACCTCGAAAAGCACGGATTTCGGGCCAGCGCCTGCCAGCAGGCCATCGTCACGCTCAGCGACGAGATCGAGGGGATGCAGCACCAGATCACGCGGTCGGAAAAGGAGGTGGCTGAACTCGGTCAGTCTATCGCCGCAACCTCGGCTGAGCACGAGGCGGCTCTCGTCATCTCCGCCCGGCAGCAGGAGGCGCTCAACGAGCTTGAGACAACCTGTCGCGACCTCCAGTCGCGCAACCACGACGCGCTGTCGAATCTGCGCGACCTGCGCCGCAAGCACGATCTTGCGCTTCAGATGCTCGCCGAGTTCGGCAACCGCAAGGCGAGGCTCGAACAGGATATAGCCCACCTGCAGGCCACGGTGATGGAGCGCTACAGCGTCGAACTCGATATGATGCCCGCCCACGCGCCGGAGAGATTCGACCTCGCGGCCTCGCGCGAGCGGCTCGCCTACCTGCAAAAGCAGCGCGAGCAGTTCGGCGGCGTCAACGAGCTGGCGCTGGAGGAGTACGAGAGCGAAAAGGAGCGGCTCGACTTCCTGACCGCGCAGAAGGAGGACTTGGTCAAAGCCGAGGCGCAGCTCAGGGAGACCATCGAGGAGATCAACCGCACGGCGCTTGAAAAATTCGAGGAGACCTTCGTCGAGGTTCGAAAAAATTTCATCCGCATCTTTCACGACCTTTTCGACCCCGAGGACGAGGTCGATCTTCTGATCCACGCGGATGACGACCCGCTCGAAGCGCACATCCAGATCGTCGCCAAGCCGCGCGGCAAAAAGCCGCTCGCCATCGAGCAGCTCAGTGGCGGCGAAAAGGCGCTGACGGCACTCTCGCTGCTCTTCGCGATCTACCTCGTCAAGCCCAGTCCCTTCTGCATTCTCGACGAAGTCGATGCGCCGCTTGACGACGCAAACGTGGGAAGATTCGTGAAGCTTCTGAAAAAATTTGAGAATAACACCCAATTTATTATCGTTACGCACAACAAGAAGAGCATGGCATCCTGCCAGGCACTCTACGGCGTCACCATGGAAGAGGAAGGAGTCTCGAAACTCATTCCGGTGAAGATTGAAAAAGCACGTTCTGAAGAAGAGGCATCAGCCTGAAGACTAATGTATCGCAAACTTGTTCTGTTTGACATTGATGGAACCCTGCTCAGGGTAAACGGCATGAACCGGCGCGTCCTTGCCGACGCCCTTTTCGGGGTGTACGGCACCGAGGGGAGCACCGGCACGCACGACTTTTCCGGCAAGATGGACAGCGCCATCATCTACGAGGTGCTGCTGAGCGGCGGACTCGACCGGCAGCAAATCGCCGGAAAGTTCGATCAAGCCAAGGCGGCCTACATCGCGCTCTTCCAGGAGTGCGCCCGTCCATCGGACATCACGCTGCTCGACGGCGTGCGCGAGCTGCTCGACGCGCTTTCGGCGCGATCCGACATCCTGCTCGGCCTCTTGACCGGCAACTTCGAAGCCTCCGGACGCCACAAGCTGAAGCTTCCGGGCATCGACCACTACTTCCCCTTCGGCGCTTTCGCCGACGACGGCCTCGACCGCAACGAACTTCCCCGTATCGCCCACGAGCGTGCCCGCCGCATGACCGGAAAAAACTTTTCCCCGGATGACATCGTTATTATCGGCGACACCGAGCACGACATCCGGTGCGCCCGCGAGCTCGACGCCCGTTCCATCGCCGTGGCGACGGGTAACTTTTCCATGCAGGAACTCTCCCGGCACCAGCCCGGAGCGCTGTTCCCCAATTTTGCTGAGACCGGTGAGGTCCTCACCGAGATCCTTACACCACAACTCTCTTAATACCGCATCATGAAAACTTACCGACGTCAGATCCGGGAAAAAATTCTTCAGGCGCTCTACACGCTTGAACTCCGGGATGTCGACACCGACTCGGCCACTCACTGGCTCCTGACCAAAGAGATAATGGATGATCCCAATGCGATGAAGTTCTTCAGCCACCTGATGGGCAACATCGTCAAGAACCGCGAAGAGATCGACCGCTATATCTCCAAGCACACCTTCAACTGGGACATGAGCCGCATCGCAATCATCGACAAGAACATCCTGCGCATGGCGCTTGCCGAGATTCTCTACTGCGAGGATATTCCGCCGAAGGTGTCGATCAACGAGGCCATCGAGATCGCCAAGAAGTTCAGCAGCACCGACAAGAGCAGCAAGTTTGTCAACGGCATTCTCGACGCGATCTTCAACGATCTGAAAGCCGAGGGGCGCATCCAGAAGTGCGGACGTGGCCTGATCGATCACACCGAACAGAAGATGCAGAAGACGGAAAGCAACCGGTAACCAGCTCTTTCAAAGACGATGCCCATCTCCGTGAGTGAAAAAATCGCCTTCATCGACAAGGCGCTGTCGGCCCGCTGGCCCAATCCGAAAAGCGAACTTCACTTCGAAACCCCTTTTCAGCTCCTCGTCGCCACGATCATGGCCGCTCAGGCGACCGACAAGAAGGTGAACCAGCTCACCGAAGTGCTGTTCAAGGCCGCGCCCGACGCCGAAAGCATGAGCCGGATGGATGTGGAAGACATCAAGACGATCATCCGCCCGATCAACTACTACAACAACAAGTCCAAAAACATCCTTGCCGTCAGCCAGCGTCTGATTGATGAGTTTGGCGGCGAGGTGCCCGCTTCGCGCGAGGCGCTGGAGAGTCTGCCGGGCGTGGGCAGGAAAACCGCCAACGTGGTGCTCGGCAACGCTTTCGGCATTCCCGCCATGCCGGTGGACACGCACGTGCACCGAGTCTCGAACCGCATCGGCCTCTGCAAGACCGCAAAACCGGAAGAGACCGAAGCGGCGCTGCTGAAGATCATTCCCGAAGCGAAGCTCATCGACTTCCATCATTACCTTCTACTGCACGGCCGCTACACCTGCAAGGCCAAAAAGCCCGAGTGCGGCAACTGCCCGATCCGCGAGATTTGCGATTGGGAGGGGAAGAGTTTTTAAGAATAAAAAAAGTGGACTTGGTGGACGTTGTGGACAAGGTGGACGAATCTAAAGACCCGGCTCTACTCTTACATTGTCCATTCCGTCCATTCCGTCCATTCCGTCCATCTGTTCTTCCTACGCAAGCTCTATCTTTTTGTCTACCGCATAAATCCACTCGCACTCGGGCCTGTTCCTTGTTCCGGCCCAGAGTTCTACCGTGATGCCCTGGTTTGAGCTGACCTGAGCGGTGAAAATTTCGATCTGGTAGAACAGCTCGTCGAGCAGGTCGGCCCAGGCCAGGTTGAGCGGATTTGCCGTGCCGGTGTACTCTGCCGCAGGTTCGATGTTCCGACTGCCGGGTTTGAACCAGTCCGACAGGCAGAGATAACTGTCCGGCATGAGGCAACCGCCCCGGAAGGTGCCGCGTGGATGCCGGACGCCAGCAATCTCCACCCAGAACTCAAGCCGGGCCTCTGGCGTGAGCTGGTTGTCGCTGGCGAGTTTTTCAAGGAGTTGAGTAACGGTCTCTCTGACGAGTCTCTTGCTCTCATCCGAGAGTTCGAGGAGTTTGAAGTTGGGCGTGTGGTCTCTCATTGCGGGAAGCGGTTGGCGGTTGCTTAAGATGAGTTCCTGAATCAATATACGGCTCCGGCAGTTGTTGACCAACCGCAGGGACATTTATGCGGTAAAAACGATCTCCGCCTGACGTATTCCGCGCAATGAATTGCAGAGCAGCACTATTTCGGCCCGGCGCAGCTCGTCGAGGGTGATCGCCTTCTGGACGATCCAGGGGCGCGTGCGCAGAAGGTAGCGGCGGAAAACGCCGTTGAGCAGTCCGCACGACTCCGGCGGCGTAAACCAGCGCCCGTCGATGCGCACGAGGATGTTGCTGATCGCCCCTTCGGTGACTTCGTCGCGCTCGTTCAGAAAGAGCGCTTCACCGAATCCATTGTCGAGTGCTTCGCGAAAAGCGCGGTCGTAGCGCTCGCGGACGACCGTCTTGTGGCGGAGCAGCAGGTCGCGGGAATCGACCCGTTTGGCGGCGATGCAGAGCCGGACGGGCTTGCCGGACGGATCGAGGCTGAATGGCTCCGATACTATCGTGACGCTGCCATCACGATGCAGCGTCAGCCGGACGCGATGCCTGTTGCTCAGCGACCGCAACTCCCGAGCTTTGCTCGACAGTGCGGCGGCGATGGTGTTCCGATCAAACGCGAAACCGAGCGCAGAGGCGGACGAGACGAGCCGGTCGAGATGATCGGCGAGCAGCAGAATTTCGCCGCCGTTCCACTGTAGCGTCTCGAAAATCCCCGGCACTACCGGCGCGGAGGGCGGAACGAGGTCGGAGAGAATGCGCGTCTTGAGCATACATTCGCGGAACTCGGCGCGAGGCTCGGAGTCCCAGACGATGCCGCTGCCCGTGCCGTACAGGCCGTTCCGCCCTTGCAATTCGATAGTGCGGATCGCCACGTTGAAGGCCATCCGCCCCTCGGGCAGCATGAAGCCGACCGCGCCGGTGTAAACTCCGCGCGGGCTTTTCTCCAGCTCGCCGATAAGCTGCATCGCCCTCATCTTGGGCGCGCCGGTCACGGAGCCGGAAGGGAAGAGCGCCCGGAACAGCGCGTGCAGCCGCGTTTCCGCTCGTAGCTCGCCGCGCACGGTCGAGACCATCTGGTGCAGCGTCGGGTAGCTCTGCGTCTCGAAAAGCTCTGAAGCTCGCACCGAGCCGGTCGAGCAGATGCGCCCAAGGTCGTTGCGCACGAGATCGACGATCATAAGATTCTCCGCGCGATTCTTTTCGCACTTCGAGAGTCCCGCCTTTTCGGCGAGATCATCGTCGGCCTGCTCGCGGCGCGGCGCGGTGCCTTTCATTGGCATGGTTTCGATCTGGCGGCCATCGCGCACGAAAAACAGTTCGGGCGAAAAGGAGAGGATGTGCCGGTCGCCCGTATTGAGGAAGGCCGACCACGGCGAGGGCTGGCGGCGCTTCATCGTCACGTAGAGCGCTTCGACAGCGCCGTCGAAGCTGAAGCGGCAGCGGCCGGTGAAGTTCACCTGATAGACATTGCCCGCCGCGATCTCCGCCCGGAGCCGCTCGATCTTCCGGCAGTACTCCGCCTCGTCAAACTCGAATCTGAGACCGGCAACCGCGCAGCTCCGCGTCGCAGCCTCGGCGTCTGCGGCCTCGACGGCCTCGCGGCTGAAGCGCTCCGGGCGGCGATAAACGCCGAACCACCCGAGAAGTTCGCGACGATCCGCTCCGGCAGACGCGAGTGCTGACAGCGCCGGATCGAGCAGATAGCCCGCCTCGTAGCCGAGCCATCCGGCGAGGCAGAAACCCGCGTCGAGCCGCGACTCCAGCCGGTCGAACCACGCCGCAATGTCGTCGCCAGTGTGCAGCGTCAGCGTTTCAAGCGGCTCGGAAAAGAAAAGCGAATCGCCATGCCGCGCCTCCGACGCAGTCGATTCGAACCAGAGCGAACCCGGCTTCGAGAGCTTTTCATACAACGCCATTACTGAATCCTGGCTTCAAACAGGATGGGTTTGGCGAGCACCTCCTCCAGCCAAGGCTTGAGCTCTTCCACCGCCCATAGTTCGATGTCGGGCTCGCAGCGGGTGAGCGCCTCCAGCACGATGCGCCCCGGTTCGAGGCGGGCCGTGATCGACTGCACGTTTTGGCGGTGGCCCCGTTCGAGGCCGTTCGAGATGCGCAGAATGCCGGAGAGCACATCGACCGCACGCCGATGCGAGGGTTTGAGCTGGCTGTAGAGCAGGTGCTTTTCCGACGGCGGCTGCTTGCGATGGTAGCGGGCGACGTTGCCGATGATCTCGATCTCGGTCGGCGAAAAGCCGCGAAGATCGGCGTTCATGATGATATACTGGCTGTGCTTGTGGTGCGCCGAGATCGAGATGAACTCCCCGACGTTGTGCAGCAAAGCCGCGTATTCGAGCAGCTCCCGGTAGCGCTCCTTGAGCATGTGCAGCGGTTGCAGCTCGTCGAACATCATCAGCGCGAGGCGCGCCACCTGCTCCGCGTGCGGCTTGTGCCAGTTGCAGCGGTAGCCAAGCTCCATCACGCTCTGCCGCCGGATGTCGTGATTGCCGCCGTCGCCGTCACGCCCGCGAATGTTGGCGATGTGGTGGATCACCATCCCCTCGCGCAGCGCCGAGTCGGAGATGACCACCTCCTTGATGCCGAAAACCCTGAAGATGGTGTCGAAAAGGATGAGGCCCGGAACGATCAGATCGACCCGCTTCTCGTCGAGTCCGGTCAGCTTGCGCCGCGCCGGAGCGTCCAACGAAATCACCTGCCGGTAGAAGCTCTCGAACTCCTGCCGGGTGAATCCGCTCTGGTTGAGTACATCCGCCGAGTCGGAATCCTTGCCCGACTGGATCATGCGGGCGATGTTCTGCGCCGTGCCCGACGAGGCGATGGCGCGGCTCACGCCAAGCTCCTTTGCCTTGCCAGCCGCGACGTACATCTCCGAAGCGAAAAACTGCTGCAACAGCTTCAGCTCGCGCGGCGAAACCGGATCACTGCGCAGGAACCGCTCCATCATCCTCGCCACGCCGATCTTGCGGCTTTCGAGCAGGAACGGTTTTTTTCTGTCCGCGATAATGAACTCCACCGAGCCGCCGCCAATATCGAACAAGAGATCAGGCTTGTCGCGCAAGGTCACGGCGTTGCGCACGCCGTAATAGATGAACTGCGCCTCCTCCCTGCCGGTGATCACTCTGACCTTCAGGCCGGTCTCGCGCCTGACCATCTCGATGAACTCCTGCCGGTTCTCGGCCTCGCGAATCGCGCTGGTGGCGAAGGCGATGATGTTGTGTGGCGCGACATCCCGCTGGGTGGCCAGCACGATGAAGTTCCGGAGCGTCGCCACCCCCTCCTCCATAGCCTGGCTATCGAGTTTTTTTGTGGAGATGCTGCCGCGACCGATGCAGATCATGTCCTTGACGCGATCGATCTCGACGATGCCTTTCTCCTCGCACTCTTCGACGATGACCATGTGGAAGGAGTTGGTGCCGAGGTCAATGGCGGCCAGCCTGAGTTTTTCTGATGACATGCGCTTGAAGCTGATGAAGAATACTGCCGGAAATAAAATAAGCGATTTCGCAAAAAAACGAACCCGGCGCGGAGAGGTCTATTTAACCTACGCTCCTTTTCCGCATCCCGCTTTTTCAATGTATATTCAGCATGATTTTTTTCCTGTCAGCGGAAAGCAAACCTTTCAGAATTTCCATCGCGCGATGAGCAGAACGTTTAAAAGCGGAAAGATCGAAACGGATTCCGATCACCTCGATTTCCGTTATGAGTTCGCGCGCAAGTCGATCCACCTGTCGTCCCTCCTGATTCCGCTGATCTACTGGCACATCGGCAGGAAGCAGGCACTGTTGATCCTCGCTCCGGTGACGGCGGGATTTTTTCTGGTGGATATTTCCAAGCACTTCGTGCCATTTCTTTCGACCTGGTACCATTCGACCTTTGGCACCATGCTGCGTCACCACGAGCTGAACAGGGAGCGGCTGCATCTGAACGGCGCGACCTGGATCACGCTGGCGGCCTTGGCGCTCGTCGCCTTTTTCCCGAAAACCATTGCCGTCGCCTCCTTCGCGATGGTTTCGGTGTCGGACACGGTGGCCGCGCTGGTAGGCAAGCGGTTCGGGCAGCACCGTTTCGGGCAGAAAAGCTTTGAGGGCAGCTTCGCGTTTTTGGCGAGCGCCATCCTTGTCGTCGCGTTGATTCCCGGCCTGCCGCTTCCGGTCGGCATCGTCATGGCGCTGGCCGGAACCATCGTCGAAGCGCTGGTTTTGAAGGTCGCCGGTTTCAGGATCGACGACAATTTCAGCGTGCCGCTGTCCGGAGCCATTGCCGGAGTGCTCGCTTCCGCCTGGCTCTTCCCCTCGTCGGTTAACGGCGTGTTCCTCGTTCCCTGACCGGAGTCTCCGCGTATGCAAACTCTCTTGACCGACCGGCCTGAAGAGGCCGCAAGCTGGCTCAACCGTGGCGAAACGGTGGCGTTTCCAACCGAAACCGTCTACGGCCTCGGAGCCGATGCTTTCAACGCCGATGCGGTGGCGAAAATTTTCAAAGCCAAAGGGCGACCGTCGGACAATCCACTGATCGTCCACGTGGCGACGCCCGACCGGATCGGCGAGGTGGCGCGTGAGATCAGCGACACGGCGAAGATGCTCGTCGAGCGCTTTTTCCCCGGCCCGCTGACACTCGTGCTGAAAAAGCGCGACGTCGTGCCGGAGATTGTCTCCGCCGGGCTGCCGACGATTGGTGTGCGTTGCCCGTCGCATCCGGTCGCCTCGGAATTTCTGAGATACTGCAAGCACCCGGTCGCCGCACCCTCCGCCAACCTCTCGGGCCGCCCAAGCCCGACCGACTGGAAAACGGTCTATCACGACCTTGGCGGCAGAATCGCCTGCCTTTTGCGCGGCGAACCAAGCACCATCGGCCTCGAATCGACCATCGTGGACTGCACGGTCAACCCGCCGTGCCTGTTGCGCACCGGAGCCGTGAGCATCGAAAGCCTCCGCGAACTGGTTCCCGACATCGAGATAGCAACCGCCTACAAGCCGGGCGAAGCCCCAAAAAGCCCCGGCCAGAAGTACCGCCACTACAGCCCCGAAGCCGAAATCGTGCTCGTCGAAACCCCGCTACAAAACCTGCCGACAGACTCGCGAACCGCCTGGATCGGCCTCTCCGCCGCGCCTGAAGGAGCTGCAAAAACGCTCCAATGCCGAGACATGGCCGAATACGCCCGCGTGCTTTTCGGATTTTTCAGGACGTGCGACGCCGAAGGAATCAGTAAGATTTATTGCGAACTACCGCCAGAAGAGGGGATTGGCAGGGCGATACGGGATAGATTGGTTAAGGCCGCGGGAATTAAATAATTCTGCCTGAAATAAAAACCGCAAAAGAATAACTCTTCTCGGATTGTCATTCTGAATGAAGCATAGCGAAATGAAGAATCCATCTTCTTACTAAAGTCGTAATATATTTTTAATATCTTCAGGGGCCCATGGTTCTGGTTTTCTGGTGTGAAGCATGGCATGACAATTTGGGCACACTGGTAACATGTCTTTTTTCGGATCAATGCTCACGCGGCCATTCTTACCAAGAGCAGCAAGTGACTGCAGGTGATGAACATGAATATATTTCTTGCCAATAGATCCATATGCATTTTCAAAATCGAAACCACAAATTTGACAGCTGTAAGATCCATAATATCGAAGACATGCGGCCCGAGCCTCTGGATCGCGTTCATACCTGTTCACAGAAGTTTCCTGGCGTTGTCCTTCCCAAAACTCGGAAATAACCTCATCAGGATAATCTGGTACGGAATCATATGAGTATTCCGTCTCAAGCAGTTCTGCAAGCGCAGGTGAATGTCCCATCGGAGCACTGGGATGTTTTCGTGTTTGCCCAAGCTTATTGATAACCGAAAAGGTTCTTCGCAAAATATCGTGGAAAACGCTTTTTTGGATTACGTCATCGTGAGATAGCCATGTTGAGTTTGCCGCAGTAAAACAGAATGCGGGTACGGTAACTCTCGAAACGGTGAAATCCTCTG
>Ga0326726_10000415_pt1 | contig 40664 bp, 29 predicted proteins | sample MHFenrmetagenome_2_FD_207603 | JGI IMG/M metagenome (GOLD analysis project Ga0326726, IMG submission 207603) | Lab enriched peat soil microbial communities from Michigan Hollow, Ithaca, NY, United States - MHF15MN | ecosystem: Environmental > Terrestrial > Soil > Wetlands > Peat | place: USA... | reverse complement strand
CGAGTTACGACACGATGGTGGCTGGCTACCTGATGCAGAAGTGGCCGGTGGCGGATGAGTCCTGGCCCGAGACCCTGACGGCGGTCTTCAACAAGAAGCTCGACCTGCGATACGGCGAGAACCCGCACCAGCGTGCCGCTTTCTACACCGATCCCGGCACCCGCGGCGCGAGCATTGCCCGCGCGCACCAGCTACAGGGCAAGGAACTCTCGTTCAACAACATCGCCGACGCCGATGCGGCGCTCGAATGCGTTAGGCAATTCCCGCAACCGGCCTGCGTTATCGTTAAACACGCGAACCCTTGCGGCGTCGCGATCGCCGCCGACATCGGCGTCGCGTATGCCAAGGCATATCGGACCGATGCGACTTCGGCGTTCGGCGGCATCATCGCTTTCAACCGGCCCCTCGACGGCATGACAGCCCAATCGATCCTCACGCAGCAGTTCGTCGAGGTGTTGCTCGCACCGAGCTTCGATGCCGGCGCCCTGGAAGCGCTCAGGGCGAAGGAGAACGTCCGGGCGCTGGCGCTCGGTGACCTGAGCGCGCCCGTTGAGCTCGGCCCGGAGTATCGCAGCGTCGGCGGCGGTCTGTTGGTGCAGACGCGCGACACCGACACGATCACGGCGAGCGACCTCGACGTCGTCACGAAGCGCGAGCCGACTGAAGCCGAGGTCGCGGACCTGCTGTTCGCGTGGCGCGTCGCCCGCTTCGTCAAGTCGAATGCCATCGTCTACGCCCGTGAAGGGATGACGATCGGTGTCGGTGCCGGTCAGATGAGCCGCGTCGTCTCGAGCCGTATCGCTGCGATGAAGGCGGCCGATGCGCGGCTCGACATCAAGGGCTCAGCCATGGCCTCGGATGCCTTCTTCCCGTTCCGCGACGGCATCGACATCGCCGCTGAATACGGCATTGTCGCGGTGATCCAGCCCGGCGGCTCGCAGCGCGATCCGGAGGTCATCGCCGCGGCGGACGGGCACGGCATGACGATGGTCTTCACCGGCGTGCGGCACTTCAGGCACTAGGGCCGAACCTTCCCCATGAAGGTACTCATCATCGGCGGCGGCGGCCGCGAGCACGCGCTGGCCTGGAAGGTGGCACAGTCCCCGCTCGTGACCCAGGTCTTCGTCGCTCCGGGCAATGCCGGCACCGCCGCCGAGCCCAGGACTCGCAATGTCGATATCGCGGCCGAGGATCTCGCCGCCCTCGAAACGTTGGCACTCAGGGAGCGCATCGACCTGACCATCGTCGGCCCCGAGGCGCCGCTCGTGGCAGGCGTCGTAGACCGATTCCAGGCCGCCGGCCTGCGCTGCTTCGGGCCGGTGCAGCGTGCGGCGCAGCTCGAAGGCTCCAAGGCGTATACAAAGGAATTCCTGCGACGCCATCGCATTCCGACGGCGGCCTCGCGCACCTTCACGCGCGAGACTTTCGATCCCGGCTACGTGCAACAGCACCGCACGCCAATCGTGGTCAAGGCGAGCGGGCTCGCGGCCGGCAAGGGCGTGATCATTGCCGAGAACGCGTCCGAGGCCATTGAAGCGACGCGCGCGATGTTCGCCGGCCAGTTCGGCGCGGCCGGCCACGAAGTCGTCATCGAGGAGTTCCTCGTGGGCGAGGAAGTCAGCTTCATCGTGATGGCGGACGGGCGCCACGTGCTGCCGCTCGCGACTTCGCAGGATCACAAGCGGCGCGACGACGGCGATCGCGGCCCCAACACCGGCGGCATGGGCGCCTATTCCCCGGCACCGATCGTCACGCCGCAGCTGCACGCGCGCATCATGCGCGACGTGATCGAGCCTACGATCCTGGGGCTCGCCCAGGACGAAACGCCTTACACTGGCTTTCTGTACGCGGGCCTCATGATCGCGGCCGACGGCACGCCCAACGTCCTCGAATTCAACTGCCGCTTCGGCGATCCGGAGACTCAACCCATCCTGATGCGGCTCAAGTCGGACCTCACCAGCCTGTGCAACGCAGCGCTCGACGGCCGCCTCAGCGAGGTGGACGCGCAGTGGGACGCGCGCGCCGCGCTCGGCGTGGTGATGGCCGCGGGCGGATATCCCGACAGCTATCGCAAGGGCGATCTCATCACGGGCCTCGACGCTGCTACTCGGCTGCCCGGAAAGGTGTTCCACGCCGGCACGCGGCTCAGCGACGGCAAAGTCCTGACAAGTGGCGGGCGCGTGCTGTGCGCGGTGGGACTCGGCGATTCGGTACGCGAGGCGCGCCGTGAAGCCTACGCGCTCGTCGATGCCATCCAGTGGCCCGGCGTGCAGTTCCGCCGCGACATCGGCTATCGCGCGATCGCGCGCGAAACCTGAAGTCGCGTGAGTGAATCGGAGACGCGCATGGGCCGTCCCGCTTCGGCCACGATACCCAGATCACGCCCGTCTCAGGCATCTTGCTGCGCAGCGACTCTAGCTGGCTCGCGAGCTCGGCGCGCTTCGAGGTGAACAATCCCCTTCCTGCGCGGCGATCCGTGGTGCTCAGATCTCGACCTGGCCGCCGACTTCCATGACACGCGAGGGTGGTATTCCGAAGCTGGATGCGGCGTACTGCGAGTTGCGCGCAAGGAAGAGAAATAACTTCTTGCGCCACCGATGCATGCCGCGCGGGGTGCCGATGACGATGTCATCGCGACCGAGGAAGTAGACGGCATCGTCCGTACGCACCGGAAGCCATGGCTGTGCCGCTCGCAGGAGTTTCGGCACCTCGGGAAACTCCATGAACCCGAGACGCGCTACGACGCGGTACAGGCCGGGAGCAAGCGTCTGGACCTTGATACGGCTGCCTTCGCTCACCCGCGGCACGCGCTCGGTGATGGCGGAGAAAATGATGGTGTGCTCATGCATGACGCCGTTCATCTTGAGATTGCGGACCAGCGTGCGCGGGATGCCCGTCGTGTTGCTCGTGGCAAAGACAGCTACGCCCGGCACGCGCACCGGCGGTTCCTGTTCGATCTTCTGGAGGAACCATGGCACCGGGCGCTCTTCGCGCCGCATCTTCTCCGTGACGACCAATCGCCCGCGCTGCCAGGTCCGCATCACGCCGAAGACGGCGAGTCCAAAGACAATGGGGAACCATCCTCCCGTAGGTACCTTGTCGAGGTTCGAGATCACGAACGCGGCATCCACTGCAAACAGGGCGCAGACCAGGACCAGTTGCAGCCGTTCGGAGCGCTGTCTTGCGCCCCACAGCAGCACGAGGATCAGAACACCATTGATGAGCATGGTGCACGAGACGCCCACGCCATACGCGTGAGTGAGGCGCGCCGAGGAGCCAAACCCGATTGCAAGTCCCACTGTCGCGATACAGATCAGCCAGTTCACGGCCGGAACATACACCTGGCCGATTAGGACGGCGGAGGAATGCATGATTCGCACCCTCGGGATGTAACCGAGTCGCTGGCATTGTTGCGTGATGGCGAACACGCCTGAAATGACCGCCTGGGATGCGATGATGCTTGCCGCCGTAGCGAGCACGACGAGCGGCATCAGAGCCCAATCGGGCGCAAGCAGGTAGAACGGGTTGACGATCGCCTGGGGCGATGCAAGCAGAAGAGACCCCTGGCCGAAATAGTTGAGCAGCAAACACGGCCAGACGACCACGTACCACGCCAGTGCGATCGGCCGGCGCCCGAAATGTCCCAGGTCAGAATAGAGTGCCTCACCCCCGGTGACGGCGAGGAATACCGCGCCGAACACCGCAAAGGCCACCACAGAGTGCTCAGCAAAGAACGCCAGCGCGTACAGAGGGTTCACGGCGGCCAGGACAACGGGATGAAGCACGATACTGCGCACCCCGAGCGCTGCGAGCACGACGAACCACACCAACATGATCGGGCCGAACAGGCGGCCGATAGCACCGGTGCCGCGGCGCTGTAGCGCGAAGAGCCACACCAGCGCAATGATCGACAGCGGTAAGACAGTGCGTTCGAAGGCAGGCGTCACAATGCTCAATCCCTCGATTGCTCCAAGCACCGTGATTGCGGGCGTGATCACCCCGTCACCGTAGAACAGCGCGCAGCCGATCAGGCCGAGCGTGGCGATCGCTGCGGCGCCTTGCATCGGGCGCTCGTTCAGTACTCGCGTCGTCAGGGCAAGCACGCCACCTTCGCCATGATTGTCGGCGCGCAGCATGATTCCGACGTATTTGACCGAAATAACCAGCGCCAGAGACCAGAAGACGAGAGAAAGAATTCCGAGCACCGTGGACTCGTTGACGCTGACTCCCGCTACATCGGAGAAGCAGGCGCGCAGGGCATACAACGGGCTTGTGCCGATGTCGCCGAATACGACGCCAATGGCTGCAACTGACAGGGGAAGAGTTGCTGCAGCGGGCGTCCCCCCGTCCGCCGGCGACGGTGCCCTCATCAGCTTCGGAATCGACTCATAAGTGTGCGACCCGCAGCAACCAACCCACCCTTGCCAGACGCTTCGGGCGTTGGGAGGGATGATCCTGGACGCCCCGTTCGGATTTGATGACGCTAAGGGTACGGCAGAGAACAGCGCGAACGGTGCGCCATGTGAGCCGTGACGTCTCGTTCGTGTCGGGCGCCAGGATCATCCCTCCCGACGCCTGAAGCGGACTGCCCTACCGCTTCATGAAGTCGAAGAACTCGCCGTTGGTCTTCGTGTCCTTCATCTTGTCGAGCAGGAACTCGATCGCGGCCAGCTCGTCCATCGGGTGCAGGAGCTTGCGCAGGATCCACATCTTGGCGAGCTCCTCGGGCGCCGTGATCAGCTCTTCCTTGCGCGTGCCGGAACGGTTGATGTTGACCGAAGGGAAGACACGCTTTTCGGAGATGCGCCGGTCGAGGTGAATTTCCGAGTTGCCCGTGCCCTTGAACTCTTCGTAGATCACGTCGTCCATCTTGGAGCCCGTGTCGATCAGGGCCGTGGCCAGGATCGTGAGGCTCCCACCCTCTTCGATGTTGCGCGCTGCGCCAAAGAAGCGCTTCGGCCGCTGCAGCGCATTCGCATCGACGCCACCCGTCAGCACCTTGCCGGATGAGGGCACTACGGTGTTGTAGGCGCGCGCGAGGCGAGTAATCGAATCGAGCAGGATCACCACGTCTTTCTTGTGCTCGACCAGGCGCTTGGCCTTCTCGATCACCATTTCCGCCACCTGGACGTGACGGCTCGCGGGCTCATCGAAGGTGCTCGATACGACCTCGCCCTTCACCGTGCGCTGCATCTCGGTGACTTCCTCCGGCCGCTCGTCGATGAGCAGCACGATGAGGTAGCACTCGGGATGATTGGCGGTGATCGAGGTCGCAATGTTCTGCAACAGCATCGTCTTGCCGGCCTTCGGCGGGGAGACGATGAGGCCGCGCTGACCCTTGCCGATCGGCGCCACCAGATCGATGGTGCGGGCGGTCAGGTCTTCGGTGCTGCCATTGCCGCGCTCGAGCTTGAGCCGCTCCTTCGGGAAGAGCGGCGTCAGGTTCTCGAACAGCACCTTGTGACGCGAGCTCTCCGGCGAATCGAAGTTGATCTCGCCGACTTTGAGCAGTGCGAAGTAGCGCTCGCCATCCTTCGGCGGACGGATCAGGCCGGAGATCGAGTCCCCGGTGCGCAGGTTGAAGCGGCGGATCTGGCTCGGGCTGACGTAAATGTCATCCGGCCCCGCGAGATAGGAGCTGTCGGCCGAGCGCAGGAAGCCGAAGCCGTCCTGCAGGATCTCGAGCACACCGTCGCCGTAGATGTCTTCGCCGTTGCGCGCATGCGCCTTGAGCATGGCGAAGATGATGTCCTGCTTGCGCGAGCGCGCGATGTTCTCGAGACCCATCTGGGTCGCGAGCTCCACCAGCTCCGCGACCGGCTTGGTCTTGAGCTCGGTGAGGTTCATCGAGCGGCGCGTGGCCGCCAGCTCGCTCGGGGTGATGATGTCGAGACCTTCGCCGCCGTCGGGGAAGTTGTCGTCGGGGAGGAAATCGTCGGGACGTCCACCGCGTTGGGGGTCATTGCCCCGGCGGCCGCCCTGTCCCTTCGGCCGGCTGCGGGCCGAATTGCCGAGATAGCCTCTCACAGGTTGCTATCCAGGAAGGCGGCGAGTTGCGACTTGGAGACGGCGCCGACTTTTTGCGCCTCCACCGTGCCATTCTTGAACAGGATCAGCGTCGGGATGCCGCGAATGCCGAAACGAGGCGGCGTCTGCGGGTTCTCGTCGATGTTGATCTTGGCGATCTTGAGCCGGTCCTTGTATTCCTCGGCGATCTCGTCGAGTACCGGCGCGATCATCTTGCACGGGCCACACCATTCCGCCCAGAAGTCGAGCAGTACGGGTGTTTCGGATTTCAGGATGTCCTGGTCGAACGTGGCGTCTGTGGTGTGAACAATTTGCTTGCCCACTCGGAACTACCTCCTAAAGGAGAGAAAGATTGAAGTTGTGCGAACTCGTCAATGCTGTGGAGATTGTGAGAAAGCCCCTTTGGGGCATGTGCAGCGTCAGGCGGACGCTGTGACTCGATTTACGGTTACAATAACCCTGCGTTGGGTATCGAAATAATCAGGCCGGGTGGTGGAGCTTCAGCGAAGTGCGGACGGCGCCGCGACGGCTGGGCAGTATTGGACCCAACTTTGAGGCAATTTGCAAGCCTCACTCTCACCATTTGAGTCACACCTCTATTCGATGGCAGAAACACATCTCTCTGAACTTCGCTTCGATTCGCTGAATCTACCCGCAAGCCTCGCCCGCGGTGTCGCGGAAGCCGGATTTGAATTCTGTACCCCGATTCAGGCGCAGACCCTGCCGATCGCTCTCGCCGGGCGCGATGTCGCGGGCCAGGCGCAGACTGGCACGGGCAAGACCGCTGCGTTCCTGGTGGCGCTGTTCAACAGCCTGTTAACGCGGGCCGCCTCGCCGACGCGCCCGAGTACGGCGCCGCGCGCGCTGGTGGTCGCCCCCACACGGGAGCTCGCGGTGCAGATCCACAAGGATGCCGAAGCGCTCGGCCAGTTCACGGGTCTGACTCTGGGACTGGCATATGGGGGCACGGACTACGAGAAACAACGTCGCATCCTCGAACAGGGCGTCGACGTGCTGATCGGCACGCCGGGGCGGATCATCGATTTCTTCAAGCAGCGCGTGTTCGACCTGCGCCACGCCCAGGTCGTGGTGCTCGATGAAGCCGACCGCATGTTCGACCTCGGCTTCATCGCCGACATCCGCTATCTGCTGCGCCGGCTGCCACGCCCCGAGCAACGCCTGTCGATGCTGTTCTCGGCGACGCTCTCGCACCGGGTGCTGGAGCTTGCCTACGAGCACATGAACAGCCCGGAGCTGATCCGCGTAGAGCCCGACAAGGTGATGGTCGACAGCGTGCGCCAGGTGCTGTATTTCCCGGCGATGAACGAGAAAGTGCCGCTTCTCATCGGCCTGCTGCGGCACATGGACCCGCATCGCACCATGGTGTTCGTGAATACACGCCGCATGGCGGACGAGCTCGAGCAGGTTCTCAAGGCCAATGGCTTCAACGCCGAAGCGCTTTCGGGCGATGTTCCGCAGCGCAAGCGCCTGCGCATGCTGCGCGATTTCCATAGCGGAACGCTCGCGATCCTGATCGCGACCGACGTCGCCTCACGCGGACTGCACGTCCCGGAGGTCAGCCATATCTTCAATTTCGATCTGCCGCAGGACGCGGAGGACTACGTGCATCGCATCGGCCGCACCGCGCGCCTCGGCGCCGAGGGCGATGCGATCAGCTTTGGATGTGAAGAATATGTGATGTCTCTGCCCGACATCGAAAACTTCATCGGGCACAAGGTGCCAGTGGAAGCGATCCCAACCGACATGCTCGCCGAAGTGATCCGCCCCGGCGCCCGACATCGCGAGGCCGGCGAAAGTCACGGCCGGCCGCATTCGCATCGCCATCATCGCAGCCGCCGGCAGCGGCGCACGGCACGATAAGAGCAGTCACTGGCGGACATCGGGTGATACCGTGCCGACCTGCGCCGGATCACGGCCATTGTCACCTCGAGCCTGAAACGTTAAACCCGCAAACACAGGCAACCGGCGCAGTCGGCAGATATCACGCCGATGTCCACCACGCTCCTGCCCTGACCGTTCCCTAAGATAAGTCTCTATGCAAGAGATTCGGCGGAGCCGAGGCGAACGGACTCAATGGAAGCTAGGCAGGAGGATTCGGACACTGGCGTCGAGGGTCTGCCAACTCGGGCGAGCAGTGTTTGCGGGGATGCATCTTCGGATAGCACGGTCATTGAACGTTGGTCAGCCCGGAGTTGGCACGGCCCTCACGCCAGTGGCCGGATCAGACTGCTCTGGTTGTCACTCGATCTTGTCCTTCGCCTTCGCGCTTCTCTTGGTGCGGCCGTGTGAGTCACGGGTAACCCCGTGCGCTCGGTGACTCTTGTGACTCGAGTAGTGCGCGCTGCGTGACTTGTGAACGGCGGGAGGCGAAATCGGCGAGCCATAGACGTGGCTGCCAGAGTGCTTGCGCGGCACGTAGGAACTGGTCTGCTTGTGGGACTTACTCCCCGACGTTCCGGCCTCCGCTGTGCCATTGGCTAGAGCAAACATCACCAGAAGGGCAGGCAGACAGATGGCCCGCGCGAACGCGAGCCGGCTCAGCAGGTCAGGCGATGGTCGCGATATGGGAACGTGCATGCCTCAGCATGATGGCATCATGGCGGATGAATCTGCGTGACGGCCGCCGCGTTTCCGGCCGCGCAGCGGACGAGCCAGCACTCCCGGCGGGGCCAAGGCAGGACGCTCTGGCGTTGGGTGGGTGTGGCTTGAGATCGTGTGCAAATGCCCTCTGCCCGGGCGATCAGCGCTCAGACCGGATTCAGTGAGAGCTAGGTGACCGAACGTGGTCTGAGCGCCGCACGGGCTGAGGGTTCGCGTGCGATCTTGAGCGTTCCTCGCTCAAGATCGCCACTGCGCATTTGCGCGCACGAGCTCAAGCCACACCCACCCAACGCCAGAGCGGACTGCTCTTACCCCGGATTAACGGGTGGCGGCTTGAAATCGACCTTTGGATTGCGCCGCGTGCGAATGACCACGGTGCCAGCGAGCTTGTCGTGAAATCCCTGCTTGCGCGCATCGAACGCGATCCACAGGAAACCGATGCAGAGGGTGAAGATCGAAACGTAGTAACCGAGGTAGCGGCCGATAGCCTGGCCGCTAGTGATCGGGCCGCCGGTGTTGGCATCAACGATCTTCGCGCCCACGAGCATCTTTCCGGGCGTTGCGGACTTGTAGATCCAGAATACGATGATCGCGACCGCCGGCAGGACCAGCGAAATGAAGGCATCGAGCGGGCCGCGGAACGGGCTGCTCAGTGCGTTCAGCATCTGCATCGGATCGTCGCTCACCCAGGAAATGCCTGACGGTGAGCTGCGATACAGGGCGTTCACCAGTGGAGAGACGATGAGGCTCACCAGGATGGAGTCGATGACGGCAGCCCAGAACCGGATCCAGAACCCGGCGTATTCCAGGCTTTCACCCGCAGCTGCGTCGCTCAAGGGTCACCTCCGGAATGAGTTCACCGATGGAATCGATGGCTATGAATTCCGCGGTGTCGCGCCGCGGCTGGGTCGAATCGGGCCGCGCAGTGGCGTAGATCCAGGCGATGCCGAAGGCGCGCGCGGCGCGCAGCACCGGGAGACTGTCATCGACGAACAAGGTTCGCTCGCGATCGAAGCCGTCCTCCGCCTGCAGCGCGGTCCAGAACGGCGCGCTCTCTTTGGGTGCGCCGAAGCGGTGCGAAGAATAGACCGCGTCGAAATGACCGCGGAAGTCCAGTTGCTCGTCCTTGATCGCGAGCGTCGTAGTATGCGCGTTGGTGACCAACGCCAGGCGTTTCCCGAGCGCACGCATGCGCCGCACGAAACGTTCGGCCTGTGGGAGCCATGCGATCTCCTCGCGGGCTTCGTGGTTGAGCTGTTCGAGGTCGAGGTCGAGCTCGCGGCTCCAGTACTCGATGCAGTACCAGTCGAGCGTGCCCTGCTTGGCCGCGAACATAGGCTGCAGGTGAGCCTTCGCGGCATCGAGGTCGAGGCCGCGCACCGCGGCAAATCGAGCCGGTACCAGCTCGCGCCAGAACGTGTTGTCGAACTTGAGGTCGAGGATCGTGCCGTCCATGTCCAGCAATACGGTGTCGATGCGGGCCCAGTCAGGCATGGGTGGAAGCGGCGCGTGCATGGCGCCGGTATCATACGGCCGGATGTGGTTCGCTTTCATTCTGGTGCTCGGGGCGCTGTTCACGGCGTGGTTCTGGCAGGCGGCGCTGCGGGCGCGCGAATACGCGAATGTGGTCGCGCTCGACACCTGCCGTACCGCCAACGTGCAGTTTCTCGACGGCACCGTGGCCTTCAGCGGCATGCGCCCGGCGCGCGATTCGAGCGGCCGATTAACCTGGCGGCGCAACTACGTCTTCGACTACACCGACGACGGCACAACGCGCCGGCAGGGGTTCGTGGTGCTGCTCGGCGCCTCGCTCGAAGCGGTCGGCCTCGCGCCGCGCCGGGTGCACTGAGGTGGCGATGACAAGCGTCGATCTGCATCTGCATTCGGACCATTCTGACGGCATGCTGTCGCCGGCGGAGCTGGTCGATCGCGTCGCGGATGCGGGCGTCGAGCTCATGGCGCTGACCGACCACGACACCACCACCGGACTCGAAGCCGCGCGTCAGCGGTGCGCGACGCGCGGCCTGCGGATGCTCGATGGCATCGAGCTCTCCGCCACCTGGCGCGGTCAGACCATTCATATCATCGGCCTTGGCATCGATGCCGCGAATCCCGTGCTTGCCGAGGGGATCGCCCGGGTGCTTATTCTGCGTCGTGTGCGTCTCGAGGCCATCGCCGAACGCCTGGAGCGCAAGGCGATTGCGGCGCGTGCCATGCTGGCGCAACTCGAGTTGGAGCACCCGGTGGTGACGCGAACCCACCTGGCGCGCGCACTCATCTCCGGGCAGCACGTCACGAGCATGGCCGAAGCTTTCAAGCAGTACCTCGGGCGCGGTGGCGTGGCCCATGTGGCCTCGACCTATCCAGATATCGCGGACGTCGTGCCGTGGATCCGCGCGGCAGGCGGCGTCGCGGTGCTCGCCCACCCGATGCGTTACACGCTGTCGGCGGGCGCGCGGCGCCTGCTGGTAACTGCCTTTCGCGACAGCGGCGGCACGGCCATCGAAATCGTGTGCGGACGCGCCCTGGCGCATATCGCACCCCTCGCCGCCCTTGCCGCCCGGTTCGGGCTCGCAGGCTCGGTCGGATCGGACTTCCACGATCCACGAATCCCATGGAATCCGCCGGGCCGGTTGGCTAAGCTACCCGCTGGAATCGAACCGGTCTGGCAGAGTCTCGCCTGAGGTGCTGCTCGCACCATGAGCCAGCCACCCGACAACGTCGATACCGAGCTGTTCAAGAACATCGAACGCCTGCGGCAACTGCGGATCGAGCATCGCGATCTCGATGACGTGATTGCGAGGCTGTCGCTCGATTTCGACGTGGACGAGCTGCAGCTCAAGCGCCTGAAGAAGCGCAAGCTCATGCTCAAGGATCAGATCGCCAAGCTCGAGAGCCAGCTGATCCCGGACTTGAACGCCTGATGCAAGAGTTCTTCAAAGCCATTCAGAGCTTCATCGCGCAGCTGGCGCACGGCGACACGCTCACGGAAATCGCAGCGGTTGTCGCCACCTTCGGCCTCGGCTGGTTTCTCGGCCGGTATATTCGCAATCGCCTGATTCCGATCGACGCGCCCGTCCCGACCGATCTGCGCGGCCACCTCGCGGAAGGTGCGATCAAGATCAGCCCGTTCATCATCGCAACGCTCCTTCTGTTCCTGACGCGCGGCATCCTCAATACCTTCGGGCTGGATATCAACTTTCTCGACCTGCTGCTGCAGCTGATGGGTGCGCTGGTGCTGATCCGCATCGGCGTATTCCTGCTGCGCCTGTCGATCGGGCCCAATACTTGGGTCAAGGGCTGGGAAACGCGCCTGACGCTCGTGATCTGGGTCTTCGTGACCATTTACCTCTTTGGCTGGCTCGGGCCGGTCAAGACGCGCTTGAACGACATTCCGCTGACCAAGGGCAGGGATCCGCTCACGGTCTGGTCGCTCCTCGAATCGCTCTTCATCATCACCTTGTTCGTCCTGGCGGCCACGTGGCTGGCGCGCTGGATCGAGCGGCGGTTGATGGCCGTCACGGGCCTCGCGGTCAGCACGCGGATCGGCGCATCGAAGTTCATCCACGCATTCCTGATCACTATCAGCATCCTGCTCGGCCTGAACTACGCGGGCCTTGACCTGCGGACGCTGACCGTCTTCACCGGCGCGCTCGGCATCGGCCTGGGCTTCGGCCTGCAAGCCGTTGCGAGCAATTTCGTGAGCGGTTTCGTGTTGCTGATGGACCGCTCCATCAAGCCGGGCGATGTCATCAGCTTCAGCGGTGTCAGCGGAACCACGACCGAAGGGTTCGGCTGGGTGCAGGAGCTCAAGGGCCGTTACGTCGTGGTACGCGATCGCGACGGCGTCGAGACCCTGGTGCCGAACCAGAATCTCATCACCAACCCGGTGATCAACTGGAGCTACACGGACCCGAAGGTGCGCATCAAGGTGCCCGTGCGTATCAGCTACGACGACGATCCGGAACTCGCGCTGCGCGTGCTGATCAAGGCCGCAGAGGGCCATCGCCGTATCCTGCGTGAGCCGCCGCCGGTCTCACGGCTCATGGCGTTTGCCGACTCCGGCATGGATCTGGAGTTGCGCTTCTGGATCGCCGACCCCCAGGAGGGCGTGAATAACGTGCGCTCCGAGGTCAATCGAACCATCTGGCGCCTGTTCAAGGAGAGCCGCATCACCATCCCGGTCGCGCAGCACGAGCTGCGCATGTACTCGCGGGAAGATGCCGAGGATTGGGTGATTCGCAAGGCGCCGGACAAGGAGTGAAATAACTCGCTCGTGGGTCTGCAGATCTCAGGGCGCGTTGAGATCCCCGACTCCGATCTCGAGCTGCGCTTCATTCGCGCCTCCGGTCCCGGCGGCCAGAACGTCAACAAGGTCGCCTCGGCCGTGCAGCTGCGCTTCGATCTCGCCGGAACGCAGGCGCTCGACGAGCGCGTAAAGGCGCGCCTGCGTGCCCTCGCGGGCCATCGGCTGAACGAGGATGGCAGTGTACTCATCGTCGCGCGCCGCCATCGCACTCAGGAGCAGAACCGGCGCGATGCCTTCGAGCGCCTCGCCGACCTCGTTCGCCGCGCGCTCATCGAGCCCAAGGTGCGCCACGCCACCCGCCCCACGCGCGCCTCAAAGGAACGGCGCCTGGACAGCAAACGCTCCCGCAAGTCCGTCAAGCGCCTGCGTGGGCGCATCGCGCTCGACGAGTGAACTGAAGCCGCTCAGGTGCCTGCCTGGGCCTTTCATCTACCGAGCCCGTTCGGATTTGATGACGCCAACGACACGTTGTCGTACAGCGCGAGCGGTGGTGCCCGCAGTCGTATCATTCGTGTCGGGCTGGGGGGATGAAAGGCCCAGGCAGGCGCCTGAGCACTACAGTTCTTCTACTCGAGCTTGTCGCCCATCAGCCGGCGCACGGCGACGTAGAACACGGGCACGAACAGCACGCCGAGCAATGCCGCGGCCAGCATTCCGCCGACGACACCGGTGCCGATCGCGTGGCGTGCGTTGGCGCCCGCACCGCCCGAAATCACGAGCGGCATCACCCCGAGAATGAACGCGAACGAAGTCATGAGAATGGGCCGTAGGCGCAGGCGCGCGGCTTCAACCACCGCATCGTGCAGGTTCCTGCCGCCAGCCTGCTCCGTCACGGCAAATTCCACGATCAGGATCGCGTTCTTGGCCGCCAGACCAATAATAGTGATGAGTCCCACCTTGAAGTACACATCGTCGGGCAGACCCCGCAGCCACACTGCCAGCAGCGCACCGAGCACGCCAAGTGGCACGACCAGCATCACGGACAGGGGTGTCGACCAGCTCTCGTACAGGGCCGAGAGACACAGGTACACCACGAGGATCGAGAGGGCGAACAGGAGCGGCGCTTCCGCACCGGAGAGAATCTCCTGCAGCGATTGGCCGGCCCAGTCGAAACCGAAACCACGTGGCAGGTCGTTGGCGACAATGTGCTCCATTTCCCGCATCGCCTCACCAGAGCTGTGCCCAGGCGCGTTGATGCCGGTGATCTCCACGGCAGCATAGCCGTTGTATCGCGACTGGCTGGGCGAGACGACGATCCAATCCGATTTCACGACCGAGGACAACGGCACTGTCGTCGCGGCGCTGCTCGTGCCGGCCGCATTCGATGCGACCGTCGTCCCACCGCCGTCGACCCCACCCGTCGTAGGCAGATAGAAATGCCGCAGCGAATCGGGGCCGGAGCGAAACGGAGCGTCGGCCTGTATCAGCACTCGCAGCACCCTGCCCTCGTAGTAGAAGTCGTTCACGTATACCGGGGCGAGCATCAGCCGGATCGCGGAGAACACATCGCTGATCGCCAGGCCCATGGCTTGCGCCTGCACGCGGTCGAGCGTGAGCCGCAGCTGCGGCGCGGGCTCGAGTGAGTTGGGGCGCACGTTCGCCAGCACCTTGCTGGTCGAGGCTTTCTGCATGAGCGCCCCCTGGGCGGCGAGCAGCGCACCGTGTCCCTGGCCCGAGCGATCCTCGAGGTAGAAATCGAAGCCGCCGAAACGCCCAAGCCCGCTGATGGTGGGCAGATTGGCGAAAAAGATCTGCGCGTTCTTTACAGTCATGAAGGCCATGCCGTTCGCCCACTGCACGAAGTCGGTCGCCTTGGTCTTACGCTGACTCCAGTCCTTCAGGTGGATGAAAAGAATGCCGACGTTCTCGCCCTCGCCGATGAAGCTGAAACCGCTCACCTCGAATATCGAGCCCGCCGCCTCGTGCTGCTTGAGACGCGCGCCGACATCGGCCAGCACTGCGCGGGTGCGGGTCATGGTAGCGCCCGGCGGCAGCTGTACGAACCCGAGCACATACCCCTGGTCTTCTTCGGGCAGGAAGCTGCCGGGCAGCCGGCTGAAGAGCAGACCGCCGATCACCACCAGTACCGCGAAGGCCGCCATCCAGCGCCGAGTGTGCCGGGCCGACTCCTGCACGCGGCGTGTATAGGCAGACTGCGAGCTCTCGTAGGCGCGATTGAACCAGCGAAAGACAAAATTGGGTTTGAGGTGCGTGGGGCTCAGGATTGACGCGCACAGCGCGGGCGTGAAGCTGAGCGCCAGGAAAGCGGAGAACAGCATCGAGATTGCGATGGTGAGCGCGAACTGGCGGTAGATCACGCCGACGCTTCCGGTCTGCATCGCGCTCGGGATGAAAACCGCCGCGAGCACGACGCTGATCGTGATGATGGGGCCGGTGATCTGTCCCATTGCCTTGCGCGTCGCCTCCTTGGGCCCAAGGCCCTCCTCGCGCATGATGCGCTCGACACACTCGATCACCACGATCGCATCGTCGACCACGATGCCGATCGCGAGCACCATGCCAAACAGGCTCAGCTGGTTGATCGAGAAGCCGAGCGCATACATGCCGATGAAGGCGCCCATGAGTGCTGCCGGCACTACGAGCGTCGGGATCAAAGTGGCGCGAAAGCTCTGCAGGAATACCAGCATCACGATGAACACCAGCACCACCGCCGCCACGAGCGTGATGATCACTTCCTTGATCGCGTGCTTGATGAAGGTGGTCGAGTCGAGGGCAGTGAACCACTTCACGCTGGCGGGGAAGCTCCCCTGCAGGTCGTCCATCTTCGCCTTGACCAGCCGGGCGACTTCCAGCGCGTTGGCGCCGGGCAGGAGCTGTATGCCGAACGCCGCCACGGGCTTGTTGTCGAGGCGCACGTCGAAGCCGTAGCCGCTCAGGCCCAGCTCGACCCGTGCGACATCCTTGAGCCGCACCGTGGTGCCGCTCGGCTCGGCGCGCAGGATGATGTTCTCGAACTGCTCGGGCGCCGTGAAACGACCCTCAGCCGTGACCGGTGCCGTGAACTCCTGTCCGGGCACGGCGGGCTGCTGACCGATGGCGCCGGAGGCGAACTGCACGTTCTGGCTGCGCACCCGCTCGAGCACCGTATCCGGTGACATCGCGTAGGCATGCAGCCGATCGGGATCGAGCCAGATGCGCATGGCGTACTCGGAGCCGAACTGGTTGGCCGAGCCCACGCCCGGGATGCGCCGGATCGGATCGAGCACGCGCGCGGCCAGCAGATTGTTGAGCGCCTGCGAACTGAAGGAGTTGTCCTCCGAGCGCACGCCGAGCGCGAGCAGGAATCCGGCGTTCGCCTTGGATACGGTCACGCCCTGCTGGATCACTTCGGTCGGCAGGCGCGGCTCAGCGAGCGTCGCGCGGTTCTGCGTCTGCACGGCGGCAATGTCAGGATCCGTGCCGGGTTCAAAGGTGAGCGTGATCGAGGAGTCGCCGTTCGAGCTCGATGTGGAAGTGAAGTAGAGCAGCCGGTTGATGCCCGTGAGCTGCTGCTCGATCACCTGGGTCACGGCTTGCTCCACGGTGTCGGCGTTGGCGCCGGGATAATTGGTGGAGATGGTGATCTGCGGCGGAGCGATATCCGGATAGGCCGCCGCGGGCAGCCGCAGGATGGCGATGAGGCCGCCCACGGTGATCAGGATCGCGATCACCCAGGCGAATACCGGGCGATCAATGAAGAATTGCGCCATCGTGCAGTTCCGTGGTCAGTGCGCGCTGGCCGCTGGACCAGCAGAGGCGGGTCCGGGCGCGTTGGGCGGCGGAGTCTGTGCCGCAACCGCCTTGACCGGTGCACCCGGGTGCACCTTCTGAATGCCCGACACAATGATCTGATCGCCGTCCGCGATGCCTTCGGTGATGACCCAGCGATTGTCCTGTGCGTTCGCGATCCGCACCCGTTTCTGTGCAGCGTTGCCGTCGGCGCCCGCGACCAGCACATAGGGTCCGCCGTCGTCGCGCAGCACCGCGAGCTGCGGCACGAAGAAGGCATGATTCAGGGTACCGAGCGTGAGGCGCAGGCTTACGAACAGGCCGGGCAGGAGGCGGTGGTCGGGATTGGGGATCAGGCCGCGAAACGCCACCGCACCGGTCGTCGGGTCGACACTGAGATCGGAGAAGTCGAGCGTGCCCGGCTGACCGTAGGTCGTGCCGTCCGCAAAGATGAGCTGTACCCCGGCCTTGTTGCCTTCGAGCAGGGTCACTCTGCCCGCCGCCTGCGCCCGACGCAGCTCCTGCACTTCGGAGGCCGGCCGGTCGAAGTTCACGTAGATCGGGTCGATCTGTTCGACGGTGGTCAGGAGCGTCGCTTCACCCTGCCCGACGAGGGCACCCTCGGTGACCCGTTGCTGGCCCGCACGCCCGGAGATCGGCGCTCGCACCAGGGTGTACCCGAAATTGATGCGTGCAGTCTGCAGGTTAGCCCTCGCCAGCATGACGGCGGCGGCAGTCGAGCGCTCGTTGGCCTCCGCGGTGTCGACGTCGGACTTCGATATCGCGCCGGTCGTCTTCAATTCGCGCGAGCGCTGTGCAAAGAGGCGTGCGTTGGTTGCGTTTGCCTCCGCCTGTGCCAGCGCCGCTTCCGCGGCGTCGAGCGCGGCCCTGAGCGGCGCCGGATCGATCTGGAACAGCGGCTGCCCTTCCTTGACGTCCGAGCCCTCGACATAGAGCCGCTTGAACAACACACCTGCTACACGTGCCCGCACGTCGGCGGACCGCGTCGCCGAGAGACGCCCGACGAAATCCCGCGTCAACGCCAGGTCCTGCGCGTGGACGGTGATGACCTCCACTTCAGGCACCGGGAATGCCGGCGGCGCCGACTTACTGCAGGCGACCGCCAGCGCGGCGGTCGAAAGTGCGGCGACGACAAGACGCACGGAACGTGACTTCATGGGGCTTCCACCGGGCTCCGTCCGTGGCATGCACGGCGTGATTGGGGATGGGCCGACTCGCGGGATCGAGTCTGGGTCGCTATCGTACCGAACTGCAGCCCCTTGATGCAGCAGGACCGGATGGTGCGGCCCCGAAGCTTCAGACAGGCTCACCGGTCGGCCAATGTCACACCCGTCGCGCCCGGTAGACCGCTGACGAAGTCCGCCCCCATTAGTTGCGAAGGCGTGTGATACCCGGGCGCCGCCGATGCGAGGACTCGCCCCACCACACCCAGGGCAGCATGCACGGTAGTTGTATACCCGTTGGCGACACGCAACCGCCCCACGACGGTGCGTCCGCGTGCATTTCGTCCCTCGCCCCAGAGCAGCACCGGAGTGCGTTCGCGCTGTTCGGTATCCGGCCCGGGTGCGGCGCGCCCGGCACGGCGCTTGAGCCAGGCCTGCACCGGAGCGAGGCCCAGAAGCGCACGCCAGTGATTGAGGCGCCGCAGGCGCCGCACTGCGCGGGGTGAGGCCGGAATGTAGACCTCGATATTCGGGATACCGGTGGTGTGGAAGGCCGTGCTCACATCCCCCCAGGGAATGGCGATCGCGGTCTTTGGTCCCTCGCCGAAATCGATTTCCCTTACGCGGCTCGCGAGCGGGATGCTGACGATCCGCCCGTCGGCGCGCACGCTGCTGCCCTGGCGCAGCCCTTCGATCATCGTCTTTGCAGTACCCCGGCTCGGCGCACTGCGACTGTCGAAGCCCAGCGCGAGATGTGTGGCGTCGGGCAAAGCGCGCTTGACCTGGGCCGCGAGGCAGTCGCTCGGAACGACGTCGAAGCCGACGCCCGGACACAGCACGATCCCGGCCTTGCGAGCTTCATCGTCCAGGCTTCGCGCTTGTTCGAAGACCTCGATCTCACCGGTGATGTCCAGGTAGTGTGCGCGCGCCTTCAGGCAGGCGCGCATCATCGGTCGTGCGGTCGCCGAGAATGGCCCCGCGCAATGCAGGACGAGCGCTACGCCCTCGAGTCCCTTCAGCACTCCGCTCTCGTCGTCGAGAGCAAACTGACGCCACTCGCATCCGAGCTCATGCGCCAGGCGCTCGATGGCAGCGGCGTTACGGCCGGCCAGGATCGGCCGCTGCTGCCGGGCACAGGCCTCGCGCGCGATGAGCTCGCCCGTATAGCCATTCGCGCCGTACAAAAGCCATGGCATGCCGGCAACCCCGGGCGCTCAGCATTCAACGGCTACTTCACGGGCCTGCTGAGATCGAGGTACACCATGCGCACGACCTGCTCGGGCTTGAGAAATCCCTTGCCCCACGTCTCGTCGAGATCCTTGGTCGGCTGGGCAGCTACTGCCTCGTCGGCGCTCTTGCCGTCCTTGATGAGCTTTGCGACTCGATCGCGCAGCGTGATGAGCATGTCGCGAAACGCCCTGAGGTCCTTCGGCGTCGCGAGCGGTCCGTGCCCGGGAATGATCTTGGTGTTCTCGTTCACCATGCCGAGCACCCGGTCCGCGGCGGCAATCATGCCGTTGATCGAGCCACCGCCGCCGACGTCGATGAAGGGATAAAAGCCGTTGAAGAGAATGTCACCAGTGTGCAGCACGTTCGCCTTGGTGAACATGATCAGCGCATCGCCATCGGTGTGTGCGTTCGGCACGTGAAAGACGTGCAGGTCCTCACCGTCAAAGTGCAGTCCCACATCCTCGGTGAAGGTCACGACCGGCAGTGCCTCCTTGGGCGCAGGCGGCGTTTCAGCCTTGAACATCTCGATGACCTGCTTTTCGCTCATGCGCCGGCGCACGTTGTCCTGCGCGACGATAACCGCGCCCTCGTGCCCGAAGATCTCGTTGCCACCCGTATGGTCGAAGTGATGATGGGTGTTAATGACAAACTTCACCGGCTTGGGACTCAGTTTGGCGAGCGCCTCGTGAATCTTGGGCGACAGCGGAGCGTACTGATCGTCGATGATGACGATGCCGTCATCGCCCACCAGTGCACCGATGTTGCCGCCGGAGCCAGTGAGCATGTAGATGCCGTCGGCCACCTGCTGGCTGGTTACTACCACTTTGCTGAAGTCCTGCTGCTGCGCCTGCGCGCTCAACGCCAGCAACAGCATGGCCACGAGACCCGTCCACCCTCTCACTGTCATGGCGATTCCCCTAGATGTTCTGATTGACCGATTCGGCTTCCCGGCGCATCAGGTCCCACAGGGCCTGCACGTGGCGGCGTTCGGTCGCTTCCGCACCGATCGAAACGCGCACCATCCAGCGGCCGTTGAGCAGTGCCGGCGTGAGCCAGGCCTTCCCCGAGGCATTGATCCGGCTGCACCACCCCAAAGTATGCCGGTCGAGCGCCTCGGCTTCGAGTCCCGCCGGCTCGTGGCGCACACACACGGTCTGCAGCGGCACCGGTGCGAGGCGCTTCCAGCCGGGCGCCGCGTCGACCTGTTCCTTGAGCCACTGCGCGTTGGCGAGATCGCGTCGCAGCCGCGCCTGCAGGCCGGCGACACCCTGCTCGCGAATCAGGAACCACAGCTTGAGCGCGCGAAATCGGCGTCCCAGCGGAATTCCCCAATCGCGCAGGCTCTTCGCTTCGCCATCCGCCCCGGTACGCAGGTAGCTCGGGTTGGTCGACATCACGCTCACGAGCTCGCGCGGATCGCGGACGAAGTAAGTGGTGCAGTCGAAGGCCGCACCCAGCCACTTGTGCGGATTGATCACCAGCGAATCGGCCGCTTCCACGCCCTGCCACAGCCCCCGGCACTCGGGGAGAATCATGGCCGAGCCTCCCATGGCCGCATCGACGTGCAGCCAGATGCCGTAACGGCGCGCGATCTTCGCCATTCCCGCGAGTGGATCGATCGCCGTCGTGCCAGTGGTACCGATGGTCGCGACCAAAGCACCCGGCGCCGCGCCGTTTGCAAGGTCGCGCTCGATGGCGGCCTGCAGCGCATCGAGCCGCAACGCGTGATCGTCGCGATCTACAGGGATGAGTCGCAGATTGTCGCGTCCGAAGCCCGCGAGCAGCGCCGCCTTTTCGATCGAGCTGTGGTTCTCGACCGACGAATACACGATCACGGGCGAAGCCTCAGCCTGCAGCCCGCCGCGTTCCGCGCTGTGCCCGGTAGCGCGCTCGCGCGCGCAGAGGAGCGCGACGAGGCTCGCACTCGAGGCCGTATCTTGAATCACGCCGCTCCACGCATCGCTCAGCCCCAGCATCTGCCGGAACCAGTCGGTGGTCAGCTCCTCGAGCTCGGTGAGCGCGGGGCTCGAGGCCCAGTTCAATCCGAGCTGCGCGAGGCCGGTGCTGAGGCAGTCGCCGAGGACGGAGGCAAGCAGGCTGTTACACGGAAAGTAAGCAAAGTACGAGGGATGGAGAAAATGGCTCGACGCCGGGACGATGTGCGCGTCGAGATCACGCACGATCGCATCGAATGACTCCCCGGCCTGCGGCGGCGATGCGGGCAGCTGGGCGCGCAGTCGGCCGTGCGGCACCTGCGCCAGCGCCGGGTACTCGCCAGCGTAGACACGCCGCCGAAAGTCGGCGATCCAGTCGATCAGCTCATGCCCGCGCGCGCGGAACTCATCTGGTGTCATACGCTACCTCTAAGAGCAGTCCCTGGTGGCCACCGGGTGAAGCGGCTTGGTCGTGGAGCAGTCACTGGCGGCCATCGGGTGATACCGCCCGGACGTAGAGCAGTCTCTGGCGGCCATCGGGTGATACCGTGCCGACGTGCGCCGGATCACGGCCATTGTCACCTCAAAGATGGAAACGTTAAACCCGCAAACACTGGTGCCGGCGCAGTCGGCAGATATCACGCCGATGTCCACCACGCTCCTGCATTGACTGTAAAGAGTCAGTTGGCTGTTCCTGAGTAGAAGCCCGCGAAGCGGGCCTTAAGAAGGACACTCCCAGCGGGGTCAGGCAGGACGCTGTAGCTGTGGGGGATGTCCCCTGGGTGCCCCGTTTGGATTTGATTACAACAACGATTCGGCGGCGAACAGCGCGAAAGGTGTCACGGGTAAGGCTGCAGCGTTTCATTCGTGTCGGGGCGCCCGGGGGACATCCCCCACAGCTGCAGCGGACTGCTCTTCACGCACTCTGCGGCTGAGGTTTGACGAGCCACGCCGCGAGCGCTGGAAGCAGCAGGATCGCGCCGAGCATGTTCACCACGAACAGGAACGTGAGCAGGATCCCGACATCGGCCTGGAACTTGAGCGGCGAAAACACCCATGGGGCGACCCCGATCGCGAGCGTGATGCCGGTGAAGATGACGCTGGCGCCAGTGACGCGCAGCGTGTGCAGAAACGCTTCGTGCGCGCTCTGTCCCTTCCCGAGGAATTCCTGCATGCGGCTGAAAAGATAGATGCCGTAGTCGACACCGATACCCACGCCGAGCGCCACCATCGGAAGCGTAGTGAGTTTGAGGCCGATGCCGAAGATTGCCATCACCGCGTACGCGAGGATCGAGCCGAGGGCGAGCGGCAGGATGACGCATAGCGTGCCGGTGACCGAGCGGAAAGTGAGGAGGCACATCACGATCACCGCGGCGAACACACCGACGAGGATCGGGTACTCCTTGGCTTTCACTTCCTCGTTGGTCGCCGCCATCACGCCGACGTTGCCGGTGGCGAGCCTGAAGGTCGCCTTGGGCGTCGGATTCGCGGCCCGCCAGTTCTTGACCTCGGCCACCACGCGCTCGATGGTCTGCGCCTTGTGATCGGTGGTAAACATCATCACCGGCATCACGCTGCAGTCGCTGTTGAAGAGCCCCATGCTGGTCTCGAGGTAAGCCTGCGCCTGCACGAGTTGCTCGTGATTGCGCGGAATGTTGCGCCACTTGAGGCTCCCCTCGTTCCACCCCGCGCTGACGATCTTCATCACCCGCGGTAGCGCGATGACGTCCTGGACTCCGGGTACGTTCGCCATGTGCCAGGCGAAGCGGTCCATCGCGGTGAGCACGTCGTAGTCAATGCAGCCGTCGGGCTGCGTCTCGACGATGACGTTGATGATGTCGACACCGATCGAGAACTTGCTCGTGATGATGTCGGTGTCGATGTTGTAGCGCGAATCGGGCCTGAGCTCGGGGACGCCCGCGTGCGTGTCGCCGATCGGCGTCTCGCGACCCTTGTACCAGCCGAGTCCCGCCAGCACCACGGCCGCAACGATGATGATCATCGCCGGTCCGCGCTGTGCGATGCCGGACAGCCATTCCCAGAATCGCATCATGTGCGCGTTGCGGCGCTCGACCCGGCCGCGGTAGCCAGGATCGAAGTGCACGTAGGACACGAGCACCGGAAGCAGGATCAGGTCGGTGAGGATCACGACGCCGACGCCGAGACTTGCCGTCGTCGCCATCTCGCGAATGACCTGAACCGGAATCAGCAGGATGGTGATGAAGCCGACCAGGTCCGCAAGCAACGCCACGATCGCCGGCAGGAACAGGAGACGGAAGGTGCGCTGTGCCGCCGTCATGCTGTCGTCGCCTGCCAGCGCAGCATCCTTGACGGCGCTGATCTTCTGCACGCCGTGGCTCACGCCGATCGCGAAGATGATGAACGGCACCAGGATACCGAGCGGATCGATCCCGTAACCGAGCAGCACCAGGAGCCCCAACTGCCAGATCACGGCGACGATCGAGCACAGGACCGGTATCAGCGCGACCTTCAGCGACTGCACATAGAGCCAGACAAAGAGCAGCGTGAGCGTGACGGTGATGCCGGCAAACAGCGCGACCGACAGCGAGCCATCGGCGATGTCGCCCACGACCTTGGCAAAGCCGATCATGTGAACGTCGACCGTGGGGGCACCCGCGTGCACCTGGACGTCGACCGGTCCGCCCATGAGGCGGTCGCGGATCTTGCTCTCCAGGTCGTGCGCCACGCGGATGTAATCGAGCGGCGCCCCGGTTTCGGGATCCGTGTCCTGGAGGATGGCGCTCACGATTGCGCCGGAGAAATCATTCGCCACCAGGCGCCCCACGATGCCGGCCTTGAGAATGTTCTCGCGCACGCGCGCGAGTCCCTCGGGTGTTGGCTGGAAATCCGCCGGAATCACGTTGCCTGCCTGGATGCCCTGCTCCACCACTTCCGTGTAGCGCACGTTCGGCGTGTAGAGCGACTGGACCCGTGAGCGGTCGACGCCGCGGATGAAGAACACTTCGTCGGTCGCCGTACGCAGCGCACGGAAGAATTCCGGCGTGAACATGTTGCCGTCGCGCGCGATCACCGCCACCAGCACACGGTTCGCACCCCCGAATTCCTCCTGGTGCTTCACAAAGGTCCGCATGTACTCGTGTTGCAGCGGAAGCTGCTTGGTGAAGCGCGTATCGATGTGCAGTCCGGTCGCTGCCGCGTAACTCATCACCGCTGTTATCAGCGCAAAGATGACAACAATGGCGACGCGATGGCCGAAGACGCGCGGCGTCAACCATTCGACGAGGCGTGCTTCGCCCTGCGCGGACGAAGGCTTCACGGCGCGGCCCCCGCGAAGGCGATGAATTTGATACCGGCGTCGCCGGCCGTGACCAGCTTGTTGCCCGCGGCAAGCGCAGCGGACAAGCCGTTGCGGTCCGCCTGCGTCTGCAGCACGAAGGACTGACCACCGTCGTGGCTCACGAGCAGCGTGCCGGCGAGCCCGGTGATCACGATGGTCTGCGCATCGAGGCGCTGAGCGTTGGTCAGCATCGCGGTCGTGCCCGTCGACAGTGCACGCCAGCTCGCGCCGGCATCGTCGGAGCGGAACAGGTGCCCGCGCAGCCCGAATGCGAGCACTGCGGAGGAATCGAGCGGCAGGACGCCGAAAAAGGATCCCTCGTAAGGGGACGGCAACTCGAGCCAGCTCGCACCGCCATCATCGGAGCGAAACAGGTGCCCCGCCTCGGCGGCGAGGTACAGTTTGCCGTCGCTCGCTGGTGCCACAGCGTTGAGGTGCACGTCACCCGGTGAGCTTTCGACCGTGTACTCATCCTTCTTCGATGGGCTCGCGGTCGTGCTCTCGGCCTTCGCGTTCAATGGCCGCGGCTCGAAGATCTGCTCGCTCCAGGTGCGCCCACCATCGCCCGACTTGAGGATGGTTCCGTAAGCGCCGATAGCGAGGCCCTCGTTGGCATCGCGAAACCACACGTCGAGCAGCGGTTGTTCTTTCTCCGGTGCCCAATGCACGCGGGTCCAGGTTTCACCGCCATCTTCGCTGCGCAGAATCACCTGATCGTGCCCGACCGCCCAGCCGAGTTGCGCATTGAGAAAGAACACGGCGGTGAGATTGGCGCGCGTGGGCACGGGTGCCTGCCGCCAGCTGTTGCCCTGATCGTCGCTCAGCAGGATGTGACCACGCTCGCCCACGACCACCATGCGGGGGCCGGCCATGGTGGCATCCAGCAGCAGAGAATGGGTGGCGAGTCGGGCAATCTCGGCGGATTCGTCACCGGCCGCGGCGGGCTCATTGCCCGTCGCGTCGACGCAATAGGCGATTGCCAGCAGACCTGATGCAGCAACGATTGTGGCAAGCGGCTTCATCGGCGTGCGCGTATCAGGTCGCAAGGCTGCACAACTCCGCACCGCTGGCGGAGCTATGCAGCTTCTTCGGGACCTGGCGCCCTCCGGTCAGCGCGTGCCGCGCGTCCGCAGTGCGTTGGGCTGATAGTCCGCGACGGTGCGCTTGATCGTGAAATCGTAGCTGCCCGCCTCCTCGTTCTGCAGCCCCAGCGCGAGATAGCGCCGGTTCTGCAGGTCCATCACCAGTTCGAGCGTGGTCCACAGAACGGGCACCTCGTAGTACTCCATCGCGTGGCCCTCCTGCACGCGCCACAGCTGGTCGCGCTTGTCGTAGCAGTCGACCGCCAGGATCTGCCAGGAGTCCTCATCGACATAGAGCGTGCGCCGCTTGTAGACGTGATCGGTACCCGCCTTCAGCGTCGAATCCACCACCCACACGCGATGTAGCTCGTAGCGCGCGTAATCCTGGTTGATGTGCTGCGGCTTGAGGATGTCTTTGTACTTGAGTTGATTGCTGTTGAGCTTGTAGGAGTTGTACGGTACGTACATCTCCTTCTTGCCGATCAGCTTCCAGTCGTAGCGCTGGGGGCTGCCGTTGTACATGTCGAACTGGTCGGACGTGCGCTGGTTGTCGGCCGCGGTGCCTGGGTTGTCGAAGGCGACATTGGGCGCGCGACGCACGCGGCGCTGGCCGGGGTTGTAGAGCCAGGCGCGCCGGTTCTCCTTCGACTGGTCGAGCGTCTCGTGTACCAGCAGGATCTCGCCCGCCAGGCGCGCCGGCGCGACGGTCTCCTGGATGAAGTACAGGATCACGTTGTCGAGCTCGGACTCCTTGGCGCCCACGAGGCTGTAGACGAAGTAGAACTCATCGTGGAACTTGACCAGGGTGTAGTCACCGCTCGCAGTCGGTGCCGCCTGACCGATGCTGCGCTGAGCCGCGTCAGAGCGATAGCGCAGCACGTGATTCCAGAACACCTCCACGCCCTGCTTGGGGATCGGGAACGGAATGCCGATCACGGCTCCGGTCACACCATTGCCGCCGGGCGCGAGATTCGCCGTCGTGGCGACGGCCTTGGTCGCCTCGTAAATGCGTTCCGGGTACGCCGCCGTGCGATGCGACGGGTACACGTGCATCACGTAGTCCTTGTAATTCTTGAGCAGCGCCTTGTGACCTTCGGTCAGATTCGCGGCGTACTGCGCAGCATTTTGCGACGTGATGGTGAAGAGCGGCTTCTCATTCGCGAACGGATCCGGATGGTGCGTGCCAGGCTTGTAGCCGCTGATGCCGGCCTTCTCCGCCGATACCAGCCCACCGTCCCAGGCGGGAATCGTCCCCGCGGCGTTGCCCGCCTTCTCGCCGCCGAGCGGCGTGAGGTCCGCTCCCAGCCGCGCGGCCTCCTGCGCGCTGATCGCCGCCTGCCCTTCGCCCGCGAATGTGCACAGGGCGAGGACAGCCCCCACCGACACGAGTGCTCTTTGCAGCATGGTCATCCCCTTCTACAGGCGCGCAATCAGAACGAGAACTTCACCGTGGCCGCGACGAAGTCGCGATCGTTGATATCGTTGTAGCGGCCGGCGCCGCCGTATCTCGAATAACTGAGGTCGAGCTCCCAGGTGTTCTGCAGGTTCGCCGTCACGCCGAGCGTCAAAGCATAGCGACCCTCGACGAACGCGCCGCCGGGGCCCGGTGTCGTGCCATCGACGTCATGCTGCCAGAAGGCGCGTGGAATGAGAGTCCAGGGCCCCATTGCGTTCGGATACTCGAGCCGCGTGGCGATGCGATAGCCCCACGAATCCGCATCGGCGAAGCGGCTCTGCGGCTCGACCAGATTGAGCGCAAGGCACTGGGCCGTCGGGAGTTGCGGGCAATGACGGCCACGCAGCTCGAAGTTGCCGCTCACGGAGGTGCCAGGCCCGTTGAAGCGCAGTCCGCGGTCGTTCGGGCCGCCACTGAGCTTGTCCGGCAGACCGTCGACGTGCGTCCAGGCGGCCTCAAGCACCGTGACGAACTGCGCCGCGCCCAGGACATTCGCGACGATCTTGGTGGCGGTGAACTGTCCCTGCCACACATCGTAAACGTCCCAGCCCTTCACCACCTGGTTGACGCCGAACTGCCCGAGCTGGCCGCAGCGAGCAAGTGTGGAGATCGTCTGGTTGCAGGTAGTGGGGAACGGTACGCCCGGCGCACTTATCGGAAACAGCGCGGCCTCGAGCGGCGTCAATGCCGCGAACAGCACTTCTACGTCGTCGAACTGCAGCGGCACATCCTGCCGATAAGAGACCTCGCCCTGCAGCGCGATGCCGTTCTGGAACTGGGTGTTGAAGCTCAGCCCGAAGAGCTTGATGTCCTCGGGAAACTCGGTGAAGTACTGCGCGGTCTGGGCAAACTCGTGCGTCGCGATGTTGCTCGCGTTGCGCGAGATGTCCGCAGGGCTCACGCCCTGCAGTGCATAGTTTGCGCCAATGGTTGCGTACTGTGTCGCCGTCGCGGGCGTCATGTTGCCGCCCGCAGCCGTCGAGCGCTGTACCGCGGCGGCGGCAGCCGTTGCGATCGCGGCCTGCACCGGCAGGCCCGCAGCGAGTCCCTGCGCGGCCCCGCCGACCGCGGTCACTGCACCGGCGGCGTTGCCGATGCCGGCTTGCGTGCCGGTGCGCCCCGAGATGAGCGGCAGGCGGCTGTGATAGTTGATGAAGAAGAGGCCGAACTCGGTGCCATTCAGGAAGCCTGGGAAGAAGGTTCGGAATGCGACGCCGAATTGACCGCTGTTGCTCGGCTCGACCGTCGGGCCGCGCGGCACAGCCTGGAAATTGGTGATGAACGGTCCGCCCAGCGGCCTGAAATCCACACCCTGGTCAGAGAAGCCGCCGAAACCCAGCACGACCTTGCTGCCGCCGACCGGCACGAAGTCATTGGTGCTCCAGTAGGAGCCCACCGGCTCCGGCCGTGTGTCATTCCAGTCAAGCAGGTACAAGCCCTCGAGGCTCGAGTTCTGGGTGATGCCGAGCGAGAAGAACGCCATTTCCTGCGGCAGGAAGCCTTCCTTCAGCTCGGCTCCCGGCGCACGCAGTGCCGACACATCGAAGTGATTGATGTTGTTGATGCCGCCCTGGATGAAGGTGCTCTCGCCCCAGCTCACCACCTGCCGGCCGAGGCGAAACTCCGCCGGCTTACCGCCAAAGTTCGGGCGCCAGTATGCGAAGGCATCGAGCAGGCGAACATAGCCACCGACCAGGTCCTTAGCGTGCTTGGTAAGCTCCGTACGCTCCAGGGGCGTATTCTCGGCATAGTCGTCATAGAGCGCCGCGCCGCGTATGAAGAATCCGACCTCCTTGTAGTTAAGGCCGACCTCGGTGGTCAGCTTGAACGTGCGCGTATAAGAGCCCGTGCCGAAATTCAGGTTGCCGTCATCGATGTTGGGGGAGCGTCCGCAACCGCCATCGGCGATGGCAATGAGGTTGCAGTCTGAATCCTGGATGCGCCACGCCGTGCCGTAGGAAATCGTGGTATCCCAGCTGCCGGTCACCTCGCCGCTGGAAAAATCGATCGCCTGCGCGGTACCGCCGAGCGTTGCGGCACCGAGCGCAGTGCACGCGAGCGCGATCCAATGCGTGTGGCGGCCGGAGCGAGCCCCACTGCCGATCTGCTTCACGTTCATGTGGATCCCCCCGGAAGTCTTTCTTGTTCCGAAGCCGTCCCTGAGTTTGTTGGTTTATTACCGAATCAGGGTTCGAATACAACGGTTGCGGATGGCGGTGGAGTATAGCAGCGGGGCTTCAAAAGGCACCACGCGGGAGCCGGTCCGACGGTTCCTGCGGGTCTTAGGCGTGCGTCACCTGCAGGATGCTGTGGCGGATCTGCTCGCTCAGCACGAGCTGTGCGTCATTGGCAACGTTGAGCAAGACTTCGTTGAACAACAGGCGGTTGTCAGGGCTTACCTGCAGCACCCCCCGCCTGCGCAGCAGGTCGATGAAGTTCGCGAACAGCGCCGGCTCGAAGAACTCGGGTGAGTTGAGCTCGTACAGAAGCGAGATGCGCTGCGCCATCAGGTGACAGCGCCGCTCGAGCGCCTCCTGGCTGATGGCGCCACTGCCCGCCTGGATGAGCAGCGCGATGGCGACGTAGTAGCGCTCCACGATCTGGATCGTGCCCTGCGCCAGCACCGATAGCTGCATCGCCTCCGCGGCGAGCGGCGGGCGGCGGCGCCACTCCGCGCCCGCGCCATGGCGCTCGACGAGGCCGAGCGCCGCGAAACGCTCGAGGATGCCCTGCACCACCTCGGGCACCTGATCTTCGCGCCAGGGCAGAAAGAGCTCGTCTGCGATGTACGGATAGATGCGCCAGCCGAGGCGCATCAAGTCTGCGGTCCCCAGGGAGGCGTTGTTGAGAAAGCAGCAGGCCATCAGCGAGGGCATCGCGAACAGGTGCAGGACGTTATTGCGAAAGTAGGTCTGCAGGATGGCGTTGTCCTCGCCCATGCGCAGCACGTCGCCCAGCGGATGCTTGATGCGCTCGATGATCTGCATCGACTGCGCGTGACGCACGATCCCCGCGCCGTCGAGGTCGGTGACGGTTACCCGCGACGAGTAAGACTCGTCCATCAGCATGGCGCGGTACAGGTCGAGCTGGCGGATCGCATCACTTTCCAGCATCGCCTGGCGCGGCATCGCGAGCATCGCCATCGCGAGCAGGTTGACGGGCGTGACCGCGGCAGCGCTGTTGATGTTCACCATGATCTGCCGCGCGAGATCGTCGATCGCCGCGTTCAGCCACGCCGGGCGAGTGTCATCCGCGAGTGCGGCGCCGTCCCAGTCCGGATGATGCTTGCGGATCAGTTCGGCAAGCGCGATGGGCTCACCGAGACTGACGTGCACCTTGCCGAACTTGCGCCGCAGACCTGGCAGGCTGCGCAGCAACCCCCAGACCGTCTCTTTCCGCTTGGGACGCCCGCTCAGCTCTCCGACGTACGTCTCGCCCTCCACCAGTCGCTCGTAGCCGAAATACACCGGGATGAACACCACCGGACGAGCGGGCTCGCGCAGGTAGCCGCGCACTGTCATCGACAGCATCCCGGTCTTCGGTGTCAGCAGCCTCCCGGTGCGGCTGCGTCCGCCTTCGATGAAGTACTCGAGCGAGTGGCCGCGCGCCATCATCAGCCCGAGATACTTCATGAAGACGACCGGGTACAGGCTGTCGCCGCGAAAACTGCGCCGCAGGAAGAACGCGCCGCCCTTGCGCAGGAAGCGGCCGAGCACCGGCATGTTGAGGTTGACGCCGGCGGCGATGTGCGGGATCGCGAAGCCCTTCACATAGATGATGTAGGAGAGCAGCAGGTAGTCCATGTGACTGCGATGGCAGGGTACGTAGACGATCTCGTTGCCGGTCGCGACCTGGTGCAGCACTTCCTCGTGATACAGCACCACGCCGTCATAGAGACGGTTCCATACCCGCCCCAGCACCCGCGCCAGGAAAGTCACGAAGGCGTGCGAGTAGTTCGCGGCAATCTCATCGACATAGCGCTTGGCGACGAGCAGCGCCTCGCGCCGCGTCAGGTTCTTTTCGCTCATCTCCTGCGCCACAGCGGCACGCACGGCACGCGTTGCCAGTACGCGGTTGACGATCGTGCGCCGGTGCGAGAGGTCGGGGCCGATCGCGGCGGTGCGCTGAGAGCGGAACTGTGAGCGCAGCACGCGCGACAGGCGTCGCACGATGCGAGCGGGCTCGAGTCCCGACTGCATGAAGCTGCTGAGGGCCTGAGGCTCGCCGAATTGGATCAGCGTCGAGCGGCCGTTGAAGAGCACCATGAGAAAGCGCCGGAACCGCCCCACGAAGGTCCAGTTCTCCGCGAGCAGCAGGCGGAACCACGACCCTTCCTTCTGGGGAGCGCGTCCCCAGTAGATACCCACCGGCACGATGTCCAGGTCGAGCGTCGGATCGGCACTCGCGGCGGCCACGACATGTGCCAGCAGCTCCGGCGGGCGTCGATCGACGCGGGTGCCGAGCCAGTTCGCGTTGCGCTCGAGGTAGCAGACGGAGCGCCGTTCACTCACCTCGCCGATGACGAGCCGGCGGCTGGGACGCGGCAACCCGAGGCTGACACAGGTGTCCTGCAGGACCAGCAGGTCGGCGAGGCTCTGCCACTCGAGCACGTAACACGTGGGTCGTTCACGCCCCGAGAGCCGCTGCGCGATCTCGGGCGGCTGCACCGTGGTACGCACCCACAGGGAAATCGTCTGGTGCAGCAGCCAGATCCAGGGCCGCGCGAGGCTCAGGCCCACGTTCATGCGGTATCGGCGAAGGTCAGTCCTGCGGCTCGGCGGGTGGCTTGCTCCCCTCGGCCGCATCGAGCTCGCGATTGAGCTCCGGCATGCGATTCTCCATCTGCTGCTGCGCCTGATCGGTGATGCGCTCTTTCTGCTTGATCAGATCCCCGGCGAAGGTCTGCTCGACCGGCATCGGCTGCTCCTGTTTGGGTGGAGTATCCTGCCCGCAGGCGCCGAGGAGCATCGTGCCCAGCATGCATAGCGACAGCATTCTCATGGCGAGCCCCTCCTCCTTCCGAACGCGGCAAAGTGTACCGTGAATCCGGGCACCGAGAGCCAGCCCGTCCTGCGTGCACGCGAGCCGAGCCCGCTGGCCGGCCACGTTGTCGTGCTCACCGGTGCCTCCGAAGGGATTGGCAGAGCGCTCGCGCTCGAGCTTGCACGTCGCGGACTGTGCCTGGTGCTCGCCGCCCGCAACCAGCAGCGGCTCGAAGAAGTGGCGCGTGCCGTCGAAGCTGCGGGCAGCGCCGCGCTCGTGGTGCCCACCGATGTGCTCGATCCCGCACAGTGCCGCGCGCTCATCGACGCCACCGTCGCGCGCTTCGGCAGCCTCGACGTACTCATCAATAACGCCGGCGGCACGATGTGGTCACGCTTCGATGCGCTCGAGGATCTCGCGCCGTACGAGCACCTGATGCGGCTCAACTACCTGAGCGCCGTGTATCTGACGTTCGCGGCGCTGCCGTGGCTCAAGCAATCGCAGGGCCGCATCGTTGCGATCGCAAGTGTCGCCGGCCTCACCGGCGTGCCGGAGCGCTCCGGTTACGCAGCCAGCAAGCACGCGATGATCGGCTTCTTCGAGTCCCTGCGTATCGAGCTCGCCGCCAGCGAGGTCACGGTGACGATCATCGCCCCCGACTTCGTACGCTCCGAGATCCACAAGCGCGCCCTCGGGCCTGACGGGCGAGCACTTGGCGCGAGCCCGATGCGCCAGGAACGCATCATGACGGCGGAGAAATGCGCGCAGCTCATCGTGCCGGCGATCGAGCTGCGCCGGCGATTACTGATCACTTCGTTGCGCGGCCGGCTCGGGCGTTGGCTCAAGCTCCTTGCGCCCTCGCTCATCGACCGCATCGCCGCTCGCGCGATCCGCGAACGGCACTGAGCGCACGGGCGCTACAGGTAAGGTTCCAGCGTGACCAGGAAGTACTCGAACAGGTAGTTGATTTCGCGGATGTTGTCGACCATACGATGATCGCCGTCGAGAATGTGCAGCGTCGCCTTGTATTGCTTGGCGAAGCGCACGCTGTTCTCCACCGGTACCACATCGTCGCGCCACCCGTGAACGATCGTGATCGGACATTCTGCGGGCTTCGGCGTGTGCTGCTCGAACCCCGGCATGTAGAAGGCCGGCGCCAGCAGAAAGAGTCCGCGAGCCTGCAGGAGTCGCGACGCCGCGGTCGCGACGTGCCCACCGAGACTTGACCCCACCAGCACCAGCGATCCACGCAGATCCTTGCAGAAGCTCAGCAGCCGCGTGACGCGGTCACCCGGATCATCAATGCCCTGGTAGTCGACCGATTCAGCCTCGAAGCCCTCGCTGCGGGCCATCTCCGCCATGGCCGTGATCTTCTCGCCCCACGGGCCGCTCCCCTTGCCGTGCGAGAAGACGACGTATCGATCGGGCATTCGTGCTCACCTGCAAGTTCATTGTGGACCGCCCGCGATGGTAGCAAGTGCCCACGGGCGGCGACAGGCGCATTGATTGCTCAATTGCACGATGCCGCCGCGGTTATTCCCGCGGCTTCCACAACAGCTCATCGAGAGTCAGCCGCCAGCCATACTGATCGAGCCGTACGCGCCCGCGGAGGAAATGCACGCCTTCCGCTTCGAGTCTCCGGCGCTGCTCGGCATACGGTTCGCTGCCGCGGGGAAATGAGATGCGCCCCTGTGCGTTGATGATCCGATGCCACGGCAGCCGCAACCGGCGTGGCGCGTGGCGCAGCGCATGGCCCACCAGCCGCGCACGTCGCGGCAATCCCGCCCGCTCGGCAATCCACCCGTAGGTGGCCACGCGACCGCGCGGCACAGCGCGGATCGCCGCGTAGATACGGTCAAGAGCTTCAGGTGGCAAACGTTTCATGGGAAGAGCAGTCCCGATCCGGCCACTGGCGTGAGGGCCGTGCCAACTCCGGGCTGACCAACGTTCAATGACCGTGCTATCCGAAGATGTATCCCCGCGAACAATGCTCGCCCGAGTTGTCAGACCCTCGACGCCAGTGGCCGGATCGTCCTGCATTACCCCAGCTGGGAGTGTTATCTCTTGGGATCCGCTGAGCTCGAGCGCACGCTGCAAGAAGCCCGTGTTTGCCGACTCGCCGGCTGACAAGCCAACGCGATTGACGCAACATGATTTTCCCCTTGTAGGCGTTGGAACCCAGGGTATTTATCGCGCGACGCGCCTGGCCCTTGCATGAACTTGCGCCAGTCAATGGTTGCCGCGGGGCGACGGCTTAGCCACCGCCAACAGGAAAACGAAACTCGTATTCCCGGCCTGACTGCTCGCTGTGATCGTATACGGGGCCAGCGCGGCCGCGACGCTGGGCGTACCGGTGATGAGGCCGCTGGTGCTGTCGAGCAGCACACCCCCCGGCAGGGCCGGCGTTACAGAATAGTGCTCGACAGTTCCTGTGATGCGTGGGCTCAGGGGTCTGAGGGCCGCTCCCACGGTCCCTGTCGCCGGGCTCGGGTACGACAGATGACTGGGCGGCTCGGTCACGCTCAGCACCAAAGGATAGGTACTGTGACCACCTCGATAGGTAGCCGTAATGTCGAAGGTCGCGGCTTCGCTGGCCCTCGTCGGTGTGCCGGAAATGACGCCGGTCGAGCCATTGAGTGATAAGCCTGGCGGTAATCCGGGACGGACCGCGTATCGCTCGATCCCACCAGACACCCTAGGCGTCAATGCGATGGCCTCGCCGACGACCGCGGGGAAGGGATGTGACCCGTTGTACGACAATGCCGGCGGCGACGGAGTCGTTGAATCGCCACCGCCACAGCCAGCTAGCCAGGACAGACCGAGGAGTACGCCGACGGCGCGCATAGTGATCGTTTCCTCTCTCCACTTGCCAATTGCGCACGCAACGCCGTCGGCAGGTCAGCGGTGTTGCCATGCACCGTCGGCGCATTCTGGTGGGATTCGTGCATCCCATTTCTCCTTAGAGTCTTTCCACGCTTTCAAAGCGTCGTGAGGAATTCCGGGAGGTTCCCGGCGGGAAAGGGTGAGTCGGGCATAGGGGTCAGTGCGCCGGTCGAGGCGTCGAATCCAAAGCCAGAAACATCCGCTGCACCCTTATTGGCAACGTAGAGAAACTGGTTGAAGGGGTCGAGGATCACCGAGTAGGCATCGGTGCCTGTGACAACCGGAAAGCCCGGCAACGGGGTGAGCATCCCGGTCGTTCCGTCAATGCCATATCCGACGACACCGGTGCCTGACGTGACATACAAGTAGGCGCCCGTGCGGTCAGTGGCGATGTGGTGGCTCACCGCCAAGGGAAATGGGGAACCGCTCAGCGGGGTTAATGCCCCGCTGCTCGCATCCACGTTGAAACCGGAAATGCTCGGGTTCGTCGCGTCCGGATTTGCGGTGAAGAGAAATTTTCCCGTTGCCCCGAGTGCCAGACTCAGCGGGTTGGCTCCGGCGGGGAACGGTGACCCAGCCACCGGAGCCAGAATGCCGGTCGCAGGATCAACCGAAAATGCCGAGACATCGTTGGAACCCCCGTTGTTTGCGACGTAGATGAATCCGCCAGTGGGGTCAACCACGATCGATGAAGGGCCCTTGCCCGTCGCGAATGTAGCGGGCGACAGTGGCGTCAATGACCCGGAGCTCGTATCGACGGCGAAGGCGGAGACGGTGTCAGACCCTGCGTTCGCAACGTAGAGATAGGTACCAATCATCCCCCGATAGAGCGCCAGTGCCGTGGGATCCGTGCCCGCGGCATACGGTGAGCCTGGCACGGCGGTCAATGCGCCACTCGCGAAGTTGACCGCGAAGGCCGAGATGTCGTTGCTACCCTCGCTACCCACGAATACATATTGCCTGTCCTGAGTACCGACGATCGCGTGGGGCGACGTGCCCGTCGCGACCGGCGTACCGACGGCTGCGAGCGCACCACTGGTAGCGTCGACAGTGTACGCGGAGACCGTGTTATCCCCAGCGTTGGCAACATAGGAGAACTGCGAGCACACCACCTCGATGTCTGTGACATTGTTGGCATGTAAGTTGAGGGTTGCGTTGTGGACCATGCAGAGCTGACTGGGTGAGGCAGGCTGTTGCAATACCTTGGCGAAAGTCGGAAACGCAATGACTTCGGGATAGACAATGTCAAAGGTGAAAGGCCCATTAGAAGTGATCTTCAGTGGAGGGCCAAAGGGACTAATGACCGGACGTTGGTGACCTTCGGCATAGACGCCGACAATTTGAAGTACCAATCCGGAGCCGGCCAGCCCCGACACCGTGCCACCGATCGTATAGCCGCTTACGCAGGTTACATCGACATTCGTCACATCTGTGGCTGCGACGGTTCCCACGCCATCGGCGACCATGCAAACCTGCAGAGGAGAAGTCGGTGAGCTCTTTACAGTGACGGTGTAACTCGAGCCGCTGGGCATCCGAGTGGCAAACGTGAACGCGCCCGACGCACTGATCGGGAGGTTATCGCGGCCTCCGTTTCGCAACACCAGGCCCGGGCCGGCGAGCCCAGTGACCGTACCGCCAACAGTGTACGTGGGAGGGGGTGGGCCAGAATCATTGCCGCCGCCGCAAGCGGCCAAGAGAAAAGCGAAGCTAGTCACCAATCCGATAGTGCGCAACATGTCGATCCCCTCGTGGCGGTTTGCCGGTGGGGATAAGTTGTCACTCAACGCGCTTCGGCGTGCATGAACTCCGCGTGAAAGTGGGTTCCTGTTTACGTGAAGATTCAGGAAAGACGTCGGTCATCGTGGCCCAGGCGCCGCGAACCATCCTCGGTCTGACTGGATGCCAAGCTCACGGCCCCCATCGCTTCACAACCTGCAGGCTGACTTGTCTGCCAAGTAGACTGGCATTGGCCGGGTCGTACCCCAGGGTGCCCGAAGGCAGGTCGAACTGGTTGACGAAGGGCGGGCGTTGGTCGAGCGCGTTGTTTATCCCGAGATTGGATTGTGTATTGGCGAGCCAGCCCGAACCGCCTTCGACCCGGTAACCGATATTGACGTCGACAGTCGTCCAGGAATCGACTTTTTGCACCGGGACCGAGCCAGGATCCCGGTAGGCGCCGGTGTAGTTCACAGTGCTCTGGACGGTCCAGCCCCGGAGCGACCATGACAGGTTTCCGACCAGCCGCAAGCTCGGCGGGTTGCCGACGGTGTCCACGAGGTCAAAGACCGTCGCCGTAGGGGTTACCTGCTGCCTTTGGTCAATCGTATAGGTCCCGTTGAGGCTGGCGCTCACCTTGCCCCGTGCCGTGTTCAGAAAATAGTCCAGCACCACATCCACACCCCGAGTCTTGAGGCTGGCCAGATTGCGCCACCGGTCGTCGAGAATTGCGGCGATCGGTTGGCTGCAATCCCCTCCAAAGAGTGGTGGTTTCCTGCACACGGCATCGATCTGCGCCTGCGTCGGATTGCGTATGATTAGAGAGGCGTATTGCGCCTCTTGGGCGAAAAAGGTCGAATAGTCTCCTACGTTCTGGATCCTCCCCTGGTAGTCGATATCGAAGTACGTCAGCGACAGTGAGAGGTTCTCGACGGCCGGCGGAGTCAAGTCCAGGCCAGCGTTCCAGGTACGCGCCGTCTCCGGCTTCAAATCCGGGATTGGCCCTGCCAGAACAAAGGCGCGTGTGTGCCCGGTCGCAGATTGAGGATCGATGACATCTTCAATCAAGGTATCGCCCACCTGGTCGTGATTGGACAAAAAGAATGGCGGTGCGCGGAACGATGTTCCCCAGTTCCCGCGCAACTTGACGAACGGTAACGGCCGCCAACTCAAACCCACTTTGGGATTGAAGGTGGTGCCCACATCGCTGTAGCCCTCGTAGCGACCCGACAACGACAAGTCCAGGCGACCGGATGTTGAACCCTCGTGCGGAGCCACCACCGGCACCGCCAGCTCGAAGAATCCCGAGCGAATCAATCGTTCCCGATCCTCTGGGAGCTCCGCAATGTTGGTCCCGGCCGAATGCTCATGGCGAAACTCGCCTCCGACTGCAAGCCGGATTGCGCCGGCGCGCCCATTGAAGAGCGGGCCATCGGCAATCACGTTGGCCGATGCGGCGGTAAACACATTCAGGTCATCAGTGATGGGGTTCTGGCTGCGCAGCGCAGCCAGGGCGGCCGCGTTGGTATGCGAGCCATCCCCGAAGATATTGAGCGCGGTCGCCGGGTCGGAACTCGCAAGCGCTGCATCGATGGCCGGATAGTTGAGAATGAAGTTGGTCTCGACGAAGTCGGCCGACGCTTTTGAATAGGCACCCGTGAAGTTGATTTGCCAGCCTTTCGGCAGCGCGCCTTTGACGCTCGCCGAGAAAGATGAGATCTCCGTCGGCCCACGGTCAAACACGGGACCGAAATCCCGCGAAAAATCATAAGCCACGAGCACCGGCCCCCCCAGGTGATTGAACGCGTTGGTTGCCGGCACCAGCCAGTCAGCGGGCAGCACCGGGTAGGTGAAGCTGAAGGCTTGCGAGGAATAGCGACCGTCAGCGTCTATCTCCCATTTCTCGGTCACCTTGTAGGACGCACTCACAAAGGCACTGCGCATGGTCTGCCTGGGCAGGATATTGTTGTCCGTTACGTTGTCCGTGTAGTTGGCCGCACCCGGGATGAGCTGCGCGGCGGTCAGTTGCGTTCCGTCCTGCCCGTGCGGGATCGCGGCAATGGGTGCGAGCGTGTCCGGATCGAGGATGGTGCCGGGATTGCTGGCGAAGCCGCGCAAATCAGTGCCGCCGAAACGCCTGAAGTCAGCGTTGGCGGCGCAATACGCGCGTGAACTGCACCGCAGAGCATCGCTGTCGTTGAACTGGAATCCCGCAAGTATGTTGCCACGCGCTCCCGAGTGACCCAGTAGCAGCGCCGCCGAGCGCTCCGTCGCGTCGCTGTCTGTCGAGCTTCCTCGGACGCGCGCTTCGATTCCCTCGAAGTTCCTGCGTAGGATGATATTCACGACACCGCCAATTGCATCAGAACCGTAAAGCGCGGCAGTACCCTCGGGTAAAATCTCAATGCGTTCGACGGCCGATTCGGGAATGGTCGATACGTCCGTGAAGGTCCCCTGGAACCCGCTGGCGCCCTGGCGCTGCCCATTGACGAGCGTCAGCGTGGTACCGACACCCAAGCCCCGCAATTGCACTTCAGCCCCGTGATTGAGGTTGAAGAACCCGGGTTCGCCAACCGCTGCATTGGCACGATTGAGGTTCTGCGTCACCCTCGCCAACACGTCCTCGATTCTGCCGTAGCCACTGGCATCGATCTGGTCGCGGCCAATGACGATCAGTTTCGATCCCGCGGTCTCTACTCCGCGGATGTGACTTCCGGTCACAACGATCTCTTCTAGAGTGCTCGCGTCTTCACCTTTAGCAATTGAACAGGGCGGATCAGGACAGCGGTCGTCTGCCGATGCGTCGACCGTAGTCACGGTTCCCATACCCAACATCAGCCCCAGTCCAGCGGCGCAGAGGCTAAATGTATTCTGGCTCACCGACGCTGCTGTTGTTCAATGCGCAGCGGGCCGGTCCGCCCGCCTCGGCACGTCCCCGTGTTGGCGCAGCGCCTCGAGCTGGCTGCGCTGCGCGTCGACATAGCGCCGCACGTCGGCAGCGATGGCCTGGAATCGCGCGTCGCCGTGCAGCGGCAGCCACAATGGATCGTAATCAATGGTGTACCGCCAATACACGTAGAACCCCGAACGAAATGATTCTGCCAGCTCGGCGAGCGCCGCGTCCTGCTTGCCGTCGAGCAGCAGCACCCTGGCGCGCACGAGGTGTGAACCGCCGAGATACTTGGCCTCGTTGGCATCGTTCCACGATGACGCGGCACGCCGCAGCGCCGCTGCCTGCTCGGCTTGGCCGGTCGCCGCAAGCAGCTGTGAGAGATCGACGGCGGCGCCGTAATTGCATACCTCCAAATGAGCCGCCGGAGAGTCGCCGAAATAGTACTTCGACTTGATGAACGCAATCGCCCGGCTCAGTTCTCCGGTTTTCAACGCATAGTCGCGCAGGGCTTCGCTCTGCCAGATTTCGCAAATGTAGCTGTCGCTGCTGTTCCAACCCGCCTCATCGTATGCCGAGAGTCCCGCACGTCGCCAATCGCCTTCGTGCATCGCGAGCAGTCCCACTGCGCCCGCGCTTTGCGGCATTCCGGCGACTACAGCGCGTGCCGCCTCCGCATCGCCCAGGTCGAGATACACCGCCATGGCACGGTGACGCAACAATGAATTTTTCGGATCGAGCGCGATGGCATGCTCGATGATCTGGATGGCTTCGGCCAGCTTGCCGTCGATCAGCCAACGGAGCTGTGTATAGCGCTCGAGCGCCGGAACGAAGTTCGGATCGAGCTCCAGCACCTGCAGTGTCTTTTGTTCGGAGGCCTTGGCGCCGCTTTCGCGGAGACTAAAGTCGGCATCCGTGAAGCGCGCACTGGGTGACATCGGATCAACCCACAGGGCGCGCTTCAGAACGATCCTGCCTTCCTCGGGTCGTTCCAGTGTCCAATAAAGAAACCCGGCGTAAGCCCCGAGTCCGCGCCCATTGCTGGGATCCAGTGCGGCGCCCTGGCGAAAGTCGCGCTCGCGCGCCGCGACCAGAGGGTTATCTGACGTCGCGCTCGCATCATTGGGCTCCTCTGCCCACATCGCACGCGCGAAGTATGCAGCCCCAGACTTGGGATCTAATTCAAGCGCCCGATCGATCAAATGACGGTAGCGCTGCCTGACCGGCCTCAAATTCTCGCGGCGTTGATCGGCTGCTTGCATCCTCGCGTCGTACAATGAAGCGTAGGCGGGCGCGAAAT
>Ga0326726_10000414_pt1 | contig 40759 bp, 39 predicted proteins | sample MHFenrmetagenome_2_FD_207603 | JGI IMG/M metagenome (GOLD analysis project Ga0326726, IMG submission 207603) | Lab enriched peat soil microbial communities from Michigan Hollow, Ithaca, NY, United States - MHF15MN | ecosystem: Environmental > Terrestrial > Soil > Wetlands > Peat | place: USA... | reverse complement strand
CGGTCGCTGAATTCCCCACGGAGAACATATTGCCTAGGATATCATGGGTGGTGTCAAATTTGAAGTATCCGTCCTGCGCTATCTTAAAATCTGTCTGTGCATGGCCATCACCGATACTGAAGACATCACTGAGGGTAAGAGTATCGAAGACGAGGTTGAAATGGACAGGGTCAGGGTTCTCACTTGCGGATGACCGCTCCGCCCGCCCGTATCCCATGAGTTGATTCCACCAGAATGTCCCCGTGGCGTACGCGTTTGCGGGGATATCGGTGATCTGAACAAGGGGTACTGCGACGTTCGGAAGGTAGAGATCCATCTCGTTGAAATTCGAGTCAGCCTGCCGCTGGACTTTCCCGTAGACATAGTTGTTGACATTGCTAAAGTTGTTCGCATCGACATATAGGGTGGCTTCCGCACTCACCCGTTGGCTGTTGATACTGCCCGCAGGCACCCTCAGCAGGACAAGGCTTGGATCATCAGGGTCAGCTTTTGGGTAATACACAGTGATAGCACCAAGCGGACCGCTCTTTGTCAGATCAACATAACCATCAGCATCAATTCGTAACATGCTGCTGTTCTGGATGTTCAGGGTCGCCTTTGCTTCGAGTCTTCGGGAACTGGGGATATTGTTTACTTGAAGGAACGGAACATCCTGATCATTTTGGTTTCTGAGTTTCGGATAGTACACGATAATTTCATCAATCGGGCTGCTCATGGTCACATCCGCGTATCCCCGGACGTTAACATAGAACAGTTCCCCTTGGACAAAGGTCACCTCAAAATCATCAAAAATCTTCCATTCATAGGAAAGGCTCTCCGGCAGTCCAGTGATCCTTACCTTTTGGCTAAACCAAGGTGAATCGACGATGACAGCGACATTGAAGATCGCGTTTGCCTCATAGTCAAACCCATGGGGATCCTTTCGTAGAGCAAAGCTCATCCATTTACCTGGCTGTGCCATGGAGCTATCAATCTTATCAAAAACAAGGGAGAGGCTGACGCCGTCTCCACCCCCAACATGGATATCGGAGGAGTACGTAATAGTTGTTTCACTTGTATGCTGACTTTCCGTGTCAAAATTATAATAAATATAACCACCCAAGGGGATGAATTGTGTCGTCATGGTGACAAACGGAGTAAACTGCACGGAGAACACGATATCGTATTTGAGGTCGTTTGTGCTGCCGTTATATGCACGGAATCCGTATAACAACTCCAGGGGATCTACCCCGCTTGGCTCTGTTTTCATGACCTGCTGGAAGATGGTGGGGCTGAAGATATTATCTTTGGCAAACGCAAACCTCTTTTCGACATACTGTGGTATTCTCTGGCCAGGGAGCGTCCGATAGCCGACCCCGACAGAAATGTAATCGTTATCAGCGGCAAGTGTGTGGGGGTTCTTGGTGAATTGATCCTGCAACGACTCATCTTGAGCTTTGAGGATGTTCCGATTCAGGAGGTTGGAGAAAAGCATATGGCCGATCTGGGCGAGGTGTTGTATTTTTTGTTTTAAGATATTCAGGAATAACAAAAGTGGCTTCAGTTGTTCTGAACTCTGTTGTTTGGGATGCAGTTGACTGCTGTACGATGAGAAGTCATTGTTTCCGCTATAGGCGTTAATCAGCCCCCAGTTCACATGGATCTCAGACCAGACTTCCATTCCTGCGTAAAGGTCAGACGGACCGTTGTTGATCTGTCGGACTTTCACCATATCTTCCAAGGATTTATACGCTACATTTGTTTTGGTATTCAGGATGCTTTCCCAGTAGAAACCAAAAGATACTTTGATGTCGTCCTCGGGGTCGTTATCGACGTTGAAAAAGACGTCTTCAGAGTAATAAGGGTGTTTGAGGAATTTTTGTTTGAAATCGTTAATAGAGATATTGAGTTGTTTATTAAATTCGTTCCCGTTGTATTTTACATAAATCCACCATTCGAAGAGAGTACTTGCAGGTTTTATCCATGGTGCGGTAATGGTACTTTCAAGGTTTTCTTGGCCAGTTGTGTAGGGATTTTCCTGCATGTTGAGGTAGGAGTACACTGATTTTTTTACTTGATCCATGGTTGTTGAAGATGTGTTCACGGTCGTGGCAAGGTTTTGAGAAGCAATCCCTATGTTGTTTTGGTCAAAAATATTGGTTAACGAAGCACCAATTCCTGACATGCTAATACATGTCAATATAATTAAAACTACCACTAACAGTTTTTTCATATATATACACCTCTTCCTAAATATCTCATTTACCCTTTTTTGCCCTCTATATTATTAGTAGCATATACTATATAAAATTTATTGTCTCCTTTTTAACTATTTCATTCATTTTTGGTCGTAAGTCATAATAAACGTTCAGGAACCCCAACACGCCATGTGAGAGAAAGAAATAACCGTCACCACAACATTTTCATAGTCTCAAATGATGTGCGATATCAACGGGGAAACCTTATAAGAAATACTGGAGAGACAAGGACCATGGGAAAAACAATCATTCAAAAAATTTTCGGGGCTCATTCGAACACCATCGCAGCCATCAACGAGATCATCAATGTAACCATCGACATACGGGTCGCCCGTGACTTCGGTGGGGCAAACGTCGTCAGACACCTTGAGGAAAACCATCTTCCTCTTCACGACCCGAAACACACGTTCTTCACCTTTGACTGCAACCCAGGCGGGTGCGATCAGAAATACGCGGAGAACCAGCAACTCTGCCGCGTGTTCGCACGAAAACATGGGATAAAAATCTATGATATCAACAGCGGGATCGGAACCCATCTTGCTTTTGATGAAGGACTTGTTTTCCCAGGCGACACCTTCGTGTCAACCGATTCCCATGCGAACATCCTTGGCGCCCTTGGGGCATTTGGCCAAGGCATGGGAGACATCGATATCGCCTATGCGTTTGCCTATGGAAAAATCTGGTTCAAAGTACCTCCCACCATAAAAATCGTTCTCAAAGGAACCCCAGCAAAAACCACGACCCCAAAAGACATCGTATTGAAAATCAACAAAGAACTCGGGGCAAACGGTCTCCTGGGGTACGCCGCCGAGATCTACGGCTCCTTCGTGGATTCCTTATCGCTTGACGGCCGAGTCACCATCGCATCCATGGCGACAGAAATGGGCGGCATCATTATTTTATTCCCAACAAACGAAAAAATCATGGACTATTATAGGACCACGTTTGGGATCACGATCAAACCAATCCATGCAGACCCTGATGCACAGTATGACCGCACGATCGAAATTGACATCTCAGGCCTTCCACCACAGATAGCACGCCCCGGTCACCCTGAAGATGTCGTCAATGTCTCAGAGGTCAGCGGTATCCCAGTTGATTCCGGTTTCATCGGTTCTTGCACCAACGGTCGCCTGGAGGACATGCGCGCAGCGGCAGCGATCCTTCGAGATAAGACCATCGCACCAGGCAGAATCCTAAAAATCGTGCCCGCTACCGATATGATATGGAACACTTGCCTCAAAGAGGGGCTGCTGAGGGTTTTCAAAGACGCAGGGGCACTGGTCGGATCCGCAGGCTGCGCAGGCTGTGCTGCTGGCCAGATTGGTCAAACCGGAAAAGGAGAGGTGACGATCTCGTCAGGGAACCGGAACTTTACCGGGAAACAAGGAAAAGGTGATATCTATTTAGCATCACCGCAGACCGTCGCCGCATCGCTTCTCGCCGGTTACATCACGACGGTTGAGGCGATCCCAAAAAAACCTATGCCGGTGAAAGTCGAAACGACCTTAGTAAAAACTATCCCTGAACAGAAAAAAGAACAAATGATCTTCCCGCTTGTGGTCGAAGGAAGGGCATGGGTCATCCAAAAAGACAACATCGACACCGATATGATTTTTCACAACCGTCATCTTACGATCACTAACCCGGTAGAAATGCGACCCTATACGTTTGGGAACCTCAAAGGATACGAACAGTTCGCAAAAGAAGCACAGAAAGGAGACATTGTCGTCGTCGGTAAGAATTTCGGATGCGGCAGCTCCCGGCAGCAGGCGGTCGACTGTTTTAAGGCTCTTGGGATTAGTGTGATTATCGCTGAATCCTTTGGAGCTATCTACGAACGAAACGCAATCAACAGTGGAATGCCGATCCTTGTCGCAGAGGGTATCACAAAAAAACTACACGACAAAGACATGCTCTCTGTTGACTTTACCACCGGTCAGATCACCGATAAAACACAGAGACAAAGTTTTTACATAAAACCGTTTTCAGAAGCTCAAAAAGAAATCTATCTTCGTGGTGGATTGCTCGGAGGCTAAAAAAATGAACATGACGTTTGCAGAAAAAATCCTTGCGAGATATGCTGGTGAAAAACAAGTCCAGCCAGGTCAGATCGTGACGGTAAAACCAGATCATCTGCTGATGCATGATAATGCAGCACCGATCATCTCGAAAATCCAACCAGAGCTGAAAGAATATGGAGTCTACAGCAAAGAACTGCCTGTCATCGTCCTTGATCATGTCATCCCTGCGGCCGCTGAAAAAAACGCACTGCAGCATAAACAGATCCGCGAGTTTGTCAAGACCTATAAGATCCCACACTTCTTTGATGTCGGGTACGGGATTTGTCATCAGATAATCATAGAAAAAGGATTAGCCTTACCAGGGACTCTTCTGCTGGGCAGCGATTCCCATACCTGCTCCTATGGCGCGGTTGGAGCGTTCTCCTCAGGCATTGACCGAACCGAGGCAGCAGCATTGTTACTCACCGGTGAGACCTGGCTGAAGGTCCCCCAAAGCATAAAAATAACATTGAACAAAAAGCTCCAGCGTTGTGTAACCGCAAAGGATGTGATCTTATCGATCATCGGTGATGTCTCTGCATCAGGTGCTGATTATTGCTCTGTGGAGTTCCATGGGGCTGTTTCACAATTCTCTGTCGATGAACGATTCACCATCGCGAACATGGGCGTGGAGATGGGAGCAAAAAACGCCATGTTCCCGGTTGATGACATCACCACGAACTACCTCAGCTCTATTGGTGTTCCAAAAACAAAATACAAACCAGTACACCCTGATACAGGTGCGACCTATGAACGAGAGCTTACCTATGACCTTAGTAAGATCGGACCAGTCGTCGCAGTACCCCATAGCGTCGATAACGTTAAACCAATTTCGAAGGTCGAAGGAATCGAAATCCAACAATGCCTCCTGGGAACGTGTACGAACGGGAGAATCTCTGATTTCAAGGCTGCTGCGAAAATTTTGAAAGGAAAAAAGGTCTATCCATCCGTCCGGTTGTTACTGCTTCCCGCTTCACGAACCATTTATCTTGAGGCGATAAAAGATGGGTACATCAAGACGTTGGTGGAGGCAGGAGGAACAGTCCTTCCACCAGGCTGCGGACCATGCCTGGGGGCGCATCAGGGCGTGCTCGCACCTGGTGAACGATGCCTCAGTACATCAAACCGGAACTTCAAGGGACGGATGGGCTGTAAGGATGCAGAAATCTATCTTGCGAGTCCCGTGACCGTCGCAGTATCTGCGCTTCACGGGAAAATCACCGACCCGCGGAAGGAGACAAAACAATGACGATCTGGAAGTACGGAGATAACATCAACACCGATATGCTCTTCCCTGGGAAGTACACCTATACCTGCAGTACCGCTGAAGAGATCAAACCACATCTCCTTGAGGATTTAGACCCGTTGTTTGCCAAAAACGTCAAAGACGGCGATCTGATTTTCGCAGGCAAGAACTTTGGTTGTGGAAGCTCACGGGAACAACCAGTCCTGGGGCTCAAAGCGGTGGGAATCACTGCGGTCATCGCAGAAAGTTTTGCACGCATCTTCTATCGAGCCTCCATCAACCAGGGGTTGCTCCTCATCGAATGTCCTGAGGCGGTGAAAGCATACAAGCAAGGAGACCGAGTCTCCATTGATGTTGAAAAAGGGGCTCTTTTCGTCGCGTCGTCCACCTTTTCATTTCCAAAACTCCCCAAAGAGATCCTAGCAATCAGCGATGCTGGCGGTCTACTGCCCTACACAAGACAGAAACTTAGGCAGAAGAAAAAACGATAACCCGATGGATTCAAAAGAGGAAAAAAAAGAAGTAAAGACGTCCATCTTCGTTGTTAGTCATCATCATAGATGTCTAACGTTTCGAAGAACTCAGGGGTAAAGTAATAGCCACAGGCTGTTTTTTCGATAAGTCCTTTTCGGACACATCGATCAAAAAGATCATCCTGAACGGTCACGACCTCATCATACATGGTTTTATTCTTTGTTTTGGTTTTTTTTGTTTTGGTTTTTTTCTTTACCATCTCTCTCATATCCTGCTATTGTTATTTGATAGCATGATATCTGTTGCCAGTGAACCTATTTAAACGTAGCCTGTGAAAACGACAAAACGAAAGAATATCCCGGAAGAAAATTAAGGAGTATCGGTAACCACAAGCTCCCGCACAGGGATGCCGTCACTCCAGTATCCCATAAACCGCTGCTCGGTGGTATTTCCGAGACAGTACTCTTGTTCGATTCCATAGAACGCGTAATCAGTCAACGCGTCAAACAATTTCCAGGTGCTGTAATAATCCATGGCATTAACCGACGAGCTCCCTGGGATACACACAGGAGCGAGATGATCCGCAATAAGCGCAGGTGATCCATGCCGATCGGTCCGCTGAATGATAAAATCCTTCCGATTCAAGGGTATCTGATCAGCAGTGGTAAAAATCGTTTTTCCTGAATAGTTCCCAACGATGGTGTCGTTCTCCCCCACGATCACCAGCAACAGGGTGGAAGCTGGGATATCATGAAAATTCTTCATCATCGTGTCGAGACGGATAAACGGTTGCACTGGCATGACCGCTTTTGGGCTGGGAAGACCTTCAGCTGCTGCAAGAGCAGTCATCTCAGCAGTGATACCACCACCCAGAGAATGACCAACGATTGCGAATTTATCAAGATCCGGCGTGACATGTTTCCCGTTTTGAAGGACAGTAATCGCTCGTTGTACCGCATGGATCGCATTGTGGGTCGCAGAACGAGTTCCGATCATCAAATAAAGTTGGTACCGAGGATACACGACGATATTACCGCGTTTCACCAGATGAACTATCCATTCTTTATAGTAAAACGGAAAAACCGAACTCCATCCATGATTAAACACAATGAGAGGAGCTGACGATGGGACTGGATCACTTGGCTCGAAAATCCAAAACTCACGAACGCCACATCCATATCGCGATTGTCGCACACCAGCATGAGAGTAATTCGAACCACCTGGACCATCTGATGGTTGTTGCGGTGGTGTTGGTGATTCTTGTATACCATATGTGGTATCATCATTAAGGACGGCTTGACAGGAAAATCCACTGAGCATCGTACCAAGAAGAACACAAACGATAAAGCATGTGATGATTTGCACTGAAAGGATTTTTTTCATTTGAAACCCCCGAGTACCCATACGAATTGAAAGAAACAAAACAGAATATAAATTTATCGTTGAAACCGTGTTATCCAAAAAAAGAAGGTGTGTGTAAGGTGAAGATGGGGAGGCCGGGAGGAGGTGGTGAGGAGAGATGGGAAAAATAGGGATCGCCCCCCATCATCAAACCTTAAACTTATATTGATTTAGTTAGTATATAAATTTTGTTATAAAATTATTATAAGGAGAATTTCTCTCTGAATATCCAGTATAAATCCCCTTGATTTGCAGGGAAAAGAAAGATAAAAAAGCAAGAAATTTACAGGAGAAAAACAAGTTTCATTCCCTTCGTAGATGTTTTTTGTTCCATCTGTTGTTAATATCCTTAAAAAAAACATCAATTTATCATCGTATAACCTATAGAGGATAAGTAAAAACAATAACGTCCCGCCCCATGATGATAACTGAAGAAAATACAACCGAATTATTGTTTTATCTCCTGTATCTTTTTCAATTCCGTCACATTACGATATAGACCAAGCGTTCCGATGATCTTCCCGCTTGGGTCATTCCAAGCGACTTTTGTCACCGAATACCAATGCTCAGAACCGTCTTTCTCAATTATCCGTTCAACACAATCAATCATCGATGTCCCCGTCTGCAGGAGCTGGGCGTCCTCTTCAAAAGTTTTTTGTGCTTGTTCTGATGGGAGAAAATCAAAATCTGTCTTCCCAATCATCATCTCAGACTGAACCATAAAACGTTTTGCCATCGCTTTATTCACACACACGAATCGATGCAAATCATCCTTAAAATACACCGCATCAGGGATTGCATCCAACAACGTCTGCAACATCGTATGATTTTTCGCACACTCATCCTCCGTATGCTTCCATTCAGTCACATCACTTGACAGTCCCATCGTCCCAATGATCTCCCCTTCATTGTTATATCGTGGGTATTTCGTGACGAACAGATAACGTTCGATACCATCACCAAGGGTCACTCGCTCGAACTTATTGACAATCGCTTGGCCAGAACGCATGATTGCATCTTCATCATCATGAATCCTTTGTGCCTGTTCTTTCGAAAGGAACTCAAAATCGGTTTTCCCTCTCATTTCCTCTGGAGTGATATTCCCATAGACAGCATTTGTTTTATTCACTAAAATGAAACGATGTTGATCATCTTTAAAGAAGATTGAATCAGAAAGATTATCCATCAAGGTCTTGAATAATTCATGCTCCTGTCGTTGTTTCTGTTCAGATTCTTTCCTTGCTGTGTTATCACGGACGATCAACACAAAATTATCAACCTCGTTATCCTTCTTCACCAAGAAAAACGAGCTGATCTCCACCTCTAAGACCCGGCCTTGGCGATTCTTTATTTCTGTTGTATAACTCCCTGCGACTTTCTCCGAGAGGAGTTGTTCAAATTGTTGAATCACCACAGGAAGAGATCTTGCAGTCAACAGACCCGTGTTGAATAGATTTTTATTCAGAACAGAGGATTTCATTATATCAAGGATCTCACACATGCGTGTATTGATGTCAAGGATATCACCATGGGCATCAAGAACAAAGATCCCATCGGTCGTATATTCAAACAGCCCATGATACTTTTTCTCGCTCTCCTTCAATCGTTTCTCCTGGTTTTTCCGTTCTGTGATATCCCAGAGTAAAACGAACATCATCAGAGACCCATTCATCCGAAAAATCGAGATATTGACATCCACCGGGAAATGACTCCCGTTTTTACAGACAGTCTCTGATTCAAACGTCAGGCACCCACGCGCAGCAAGCTCATCACGACATTGTTTCCAATCGACATCCTTGGAGAGGACATCCTGTAATGTCAAACGAAGAAGTTCACTCCAATCATAACCAAGAAACTCATAGGATTTTTGGTTTGCTTCTTGGATTTGCCCCTCAAAACTAGTCAGAAACGCTGCAGCATTGATCCGTTCGAACAATGTATGATAGCGATCATCGGATGGAGTGATAGTTGGTTTCTCCTCTACGACATTTTCTTTCATTTCTTGCATTCCCATCACTTGATATGCATCCTATTTTTTTGAATCTGTTCGTTCAATAAACAAATCACCTGTTTGTATTTAAATTTGTGTTTTATTTGACAACAATCCGAACAGCATTTTGTTGTGGTGTCACCTCAAAATCTACAGAGAAAAATTGTTTGATGAGCCACATATTGGTCTGGGTATGGTTACTAATTTCTCTGATGAGGCAGGTAGATGGTCTCGGTGCGAGAGCTAGGTAGGGGAGTATCTGGTCAATTGCATAGCAATCAAGAGTCGCTCCACTACTGATCTCCTGGATCAGATGATTTCCCGCGGTTTCCCCTACTGTTTCAGCGGAGAGTGCTTTATCACCGAGTACAGCTGACCCAAGAATTGTTTGCTCTGATTCTGACCAGAGGGTGATTCCTGTGCCAGTCGACGACGAAGGTGCTGCTTCGATCTGGATGGAGGAACGAAGATTCTGTTTCATGGCAGTTTTTATCGCAGCGTGTTTCATGCGCGTGCTGATATGATCAGGGAGGTTCGCTCGATGGATAATACCAGACATTTCTGTAAAGCTCTGTGGTTCCTGTGCAGAGAATGAAAGGAGTTTTTCAACAGGGTGAATCGTCAGTTTCGCCTCGCCACCCCCGGTCGGGTAGTATCCGCGTTTGAGTAATTTGGTTTCAGTTTTTATCCCAATTTTTGATATCAAGGGAAGGAACACATGAGCAAAATAATCCCATGATGGCGCCCATCGCACATCGGTTCCTCCTCGCAGGATGATGGTGAGCGGTGCTGACGCATGAAACGCGCTGAGCAAACATGCCTGGAACACCAGTGTCATGCTCCCCGCGGTTCCAATATCAAAGGTATAGGTCCCCGGTTTGATGTCATGAGGGGTGAACTTCAGGTTTGTCGAATGGACGGAAAGGCCGTCTATCTCTGCATCGCAGATGGTTCGTATACAAGAAAGTGCGGTGTAATGTTGCGGGCGTAACCCAGGAATCGGACGTCCTGCCCGAATATTGGTAATCTCGATTGGTTCCTTAGTGAGAACCGACAAGGCAACCGCGGTGCGGACGATCTGTCCACCGCCTTCACCGTAGGATCCATCGATCATCAGCACGTTTTTCAACTCTTTTCCTGAGAGAGCAGTTCTAACAGAAGTTCCAAAGCAGCAGTACATGTGCTTTCTTTATTGGCAAGGCGATCTCCTGAGAATAAAAATCGTTTGACAATAATGCGGTCCTTTGTTGCTATGGCGATGTACACTAATCCAACTGGTTTGTCTTTCGTACCCCCGGTCGGTCCTGCAATCCCTGTCGTCGCAAGACCATAATCGACCGAAGCTCGTTGTCGTATGCCTTGCGCCATCGCCTCGGCCACCTGTATACTTACTGCACCATATTTTTTTAAAACTTCTTCAGGAACCCCCAGGATATCATGTTTTGCCTTGTTGCTATAGGTAATCATACCTCGATCGAAATACTCAGAACTCCCTGAAACATTTGTTAGTGTATGTGCAAGAAGACCACCGGTACATGATTCCGCGGTCGCGACAGTCACCTGATATTTCTTCAATTCATCAGAGACTTTATTAAGAAGTTTGATATCTACCAACGAGCACACCTCATCAGAGGTAAACTCATTTGTATGATATAAGGTTTCACAAACCTGAAAAAGTTAAATAGGATAATTCTTATCCCAGACCCATTACACTCGACTTCGTAGTTAGCCCCGTAGAGAAGTGGTTAATCATTCTGGCCTTTCAAGGTCAGTGACAGAGGTTGGAATCCTCTTAGGGTTTATTTCGATTAAAAATCTGCTCCTGTGGTGTAGCGGCCAATCATGAGGCCCTTTCGAGGCTTCGACTCGGGTTCGAATCCCGACAGGAGCACTTTTTCATTTTTTCTCCTGTTGAAAATACATAAAAAATTCGTAAAAATCACTTTTTCTTCTGTTGCAGAAAAAAAGGGGATTTGTACCCGAAAAATTATTATTGCTGAAGAATTCTGAAGATATACATTTTGATGATTATTAATCTTTTTTAATTGGATTTTATCATTAGTTCATCAAGCCCGCACGGGGCTCTATGAGTATGGTTTAAAGCCGTTATACTCTGATTTGAAAAAAGTGAGAGTTCAAATCTTTTCACCTGCACTAATTTACCAGTAAATTATAAAAACTCACCAGATATTTCTCTTTTTAGTGAACAACTATGGGTAAGACAGAAACGACAAGACAAGAAGAAAATGATGATGTTATCCTTTTTAAAATCACAAAAAGAAGTACAGACGATGAAATAATGATTGAATTTGGAAATGGGCAATATTCGGTAAGTATACCAGATGAAATGGCAACTTATATTTCTGACCAGCTTGCTATTCTTCAAAGTGGAGAAAAAAATCCTGATATTAAAGAGGCAATTCAAACTGTAATTGATGAGTTAAGTTTTAATTAAATCCTGAAGCGAGGTATACTAGAGATCCTGAACTAAGAACACAGACATCCATCTCATATCCAAGGTTTTTTACATTGGTAACCGAGGAAGATAACCATAACATCCAAATTTTTTAGCGACATGTTTTTAAAGAAAATGCTGTTTAAAGATTACAGTTGTAGCGGGGAGAATCCGATCATCGTTATATAACGAAGATATTTAGATGGATTGGAATCTTCGCTATATTCATTGATCTTTGGATGTTAGCCGTGACCTTTATAGTGCGAAGCTGGACAAAATAATCAAAAGGGTAATATCGCCCAATTTGATTGAAAAACCTTCAACAATCATGTAATTACATCCATAATCAACCTCGATACCATAAAACTGTCATTATAGATGATTAATCCGCCCAAGAATATACGAGTAAGTCGTGAAAAAAGAGACAAATAAGAGTGTGAAAATTATGTCCAGAGTATTATGCGATATTTGCAAGACAAGACCTGCAACAGCCGAAGTCACCGTGTTAGAAAATGGAAGGGAAAAAGTTATACATATTTGCACACAAGATTTGCGAACACTCCATCAGCAGTCTGCTTCACCCTTTGACCGAATGTTCGGTGGCTCCTTGTTAGATAATTTTTTTCAAGATAGTAATGAGTTCGGAGATGTATCCCCAAGACAGGAATATCCTTCAGCTCGCCATCGTGAATCAGTTGATATTGACCAGTACCTCTCCGCGCATACAAAGGAATTACTTCAAGAAGCAGCCCAGACGGCTTTGAAGTTCAAACGTGACGAAGTAGATACGGAACACCTGCTCTATGCGATTTCCAATAGCGACGTTGTTAAAGAAATTTATAAGCAGTTCAAAGTCAACCCGGACGATGTAAAGAACTACATCGAAGCAAACACTCCTAAAGGAATGGTGGACATCAAGAAAGGCGAAACACCCCAACTCCATATTTCGCCAAGAGTTAAAAACGTGTTCGAACTCGCTTTCCAAGCAGCTCAAGAGCTCGGCCACAGCTATATTGGTCCAGAACATCTGCTTGTCGGACTTGTTGAAGAAGAAGATGGCATGGCAGGGGACCTTCTCCGCAAATACGGATTATCGCCAGAATCAGTTAGGCAAAAAATCGTCAAAGTGGTCGGTAAAGGTGCCCAAGAAGGACGCGTAGAAACACAAAGTTCCACACCTCAGTTAGACAAATATTCGAGGGATTTGACAAAATGTGCTCGAGAAGGAAAACTCGATCCAGTCATTGGTCGCGCCGATGAAATCGAGACAACAATTGAGATTTTGGCACGGAGAACAAAAAACAATCCAGTATTGATTGGTGAACCTGGTGTTGGTAAGACTGCAATTGTCGAAGGACTTGCCCAGAGAATACTGCATGAAGAAGTTCCTGAAGTACTGCAGGGTAAACGAGTAATAGAACTTAACATTAATTCGTTGATTGCGGGTTCTAAGTACCGTGGAGAATTTGAAGAAAGAATCAAACAAGTTATAGATGAAGTGTTAGCCCAAAAAGGCGACCTGATTTTGTTCGTCGATGAACTACATACTATTATGAAAGCTGGCGGGACAGGTGAAGAAGGGGGTTTGGATGTTTCCCAAATTATTAAGCCACACTTAGCCCGTGGCGAATTACATCTCATTGGAGCAACAACTCTGAATGAATACCAAAAATACATCGAAAAAGATGCGGCTCTTGAACGGCGGTTCCAACCTGTTTTCATTTCCGAGCCCACAGTGCCACAGACCATAGAGATTTTGCGAGGTCTCCGCGACCGTTATGAGGCTCATCATAAAGTAAAAATCACGGATGAAGCAATTATTGCCGCCGCAGAATTATCAGACAGGTATGTTACCAACCGTTTCTTGCCAGATAAAGCCATAGATCTTATTGATCAAGCGGCTGCACGAGTCAGAATCGGCATTACCTCGCGTCCACCAGAAGTTGCTGAATTGGACAAAAAAATTCAGGCATTGAAACGCGAACGTGAATCGGCTTCTTTGCGCAAGAAATATGAGGACGCCAAGAAGTTGGAAGCAAGAATTACGAAGCTGGAGAACCAACGTTCTGAGACTGAGAATACATGGCGTAAAAAGAAAGGTGTTACTACTTCCGAAGTCAAGCGGGAGCACATTGCTGAAATTGTCTCCAAAGTCACCGGCATTCCAGTAACAGATTTAACTCAAGAGGAAAAAGAAAAGCTACTCAAAATAAAAGAAAGACTGCATGGAAGAATTATTGGCCAAGAGGAAGCGGTGACGGCGGTATCTGATGCTATTCTTCGAAGTCGAGCAGGGCTTACTGAGGGTAAACGTCCCATCGCGGTGTTTTTATTCCTTGGCCCAACAGGTGTAGGGAAAACCGAGCTTGCCAAAGCGTTAGCATGGGTTGTATTTGGCGACGAAAATGCAGTTGTGAGAATTGACATGTCTGAGTACATGGAACGCCACACAGTCAGCCGGTTAATTGGCGCTCCACCTGGATATGTTGGCTACGATGAAGGCGGCCAGCTCACGGAAATAGTCCGGAGAAAACCCTATTCCGTTGTCCTGCTGGATGAAATCGAGAAAGCACATCCCGATGTACATAACATTTTGCTGCAGGTATTCGACGACGGACGCTTAACCGACGGCAAAGGGCGAGTTGTCGATTTCACCAATACTATTATAATTGCAACAAGTAACGTAGGTTCTGATTTTATTCAAGCCAATATGACTGCTGCAAAACCCAAGACATATGATGAGCTTAAAGAAGAGCTCATGGGCGAACTTCATCAGCAGTTTAAACCAGAATTCTTGAACCGCATTGATGAGATAATCTTGTTTCACGCCTTAACAAAAGAGCAGATCAAGCTTATTATCAAGCAGCTTCAACTTGAACGGGTAAAGCGCACCGCACGAGAGCAAGGAATCGAATTGAAATTTACCAACGCGGTATTAGATAGGCTTACAGATGTTGGTTTTGTACCTGAATTTGGCGCTCGAGAATTGAAACGTAAAATTCAAACAGAAATAGGAACGCCGCTTGCCCGAGAAATTTTATCAGGAAAAATTAATGCGGGTGATGCGGTAAGTGTTGACTTTGATAAGTCAAGTGGCAAAATGACATTTGTTAAACAGTGATTTCGAAAGAGGCAAACCGTCACTATTGAAAGATTTATACTCGTGGGTGCTAAATCCCGACAGGAATATTTCTACCTGTATTAATGATTATCAATGTACTCGTCAAGTTCCTTATGCCACTGGTCGGGTTCATAGGTTTTCGGAAGTGTCTCTTCTCCAAATAAAAGATCTATCATATACCGAGGTTTTTTCCCGCCGATATGCACTGCTTTTACGCAAGATACGCAATACACGACGACATCTTCAACAGGCATTTCTGAGGCACGTTTTTTCATTTGTTCTTTCACCTGCCTCGTTGGAATGACACCATAGAAACTGTCACCACAACAGACGCTGTTTGTCTGTGTTTTTTCAGGTTCAACTACGGTTATGTTCATTTTTTTAAGTAATGATCTGATTGCTTGATGTATTCGTGTTTGATTCCTTGCAGGGCATGCATCAAGAATCGTCATTGCTTTTCCATGGTAATTTGGAAGCGGAAAAAAATCATGTTGAGCAATAATCTCCCATAGCGAAACAGTTGATGTGGTGCTGTAATCGTTTCTGTATCGCTTATCGCATCCTGGACAGACATTTATTACTTGTGTCTTTGTTGTCAGTTTTGGTTCATGCCGACAACATGTCGATAGGATATCCGTCTCTCCAATATTTTCATTAAGAACAGAATGTAATTTTTCTGCCAACTGCGGCTTATACAGCAGTAAAGCACATCCTGGCGCGAACATTTTTTTCGTCATAAGCTCCATGATTTCCAATCACTTTTGTAGTAGCATTCTGATCTCATATTAATCCTTTTTAGTTGTGAAATGTAAGGCAGGAAAAACCTATAGTTACGGTCTTCGTGGGCAATGCGGTAAGGTTATTTTATCTTTGAAATCGCGGTTTTTAACTTCAACACAATCAGACGGGTCACAACACGTATGACACACACGTTTGAAGACACGATATTCCAGAGGCTCAACATCGGGCGATAAAAATTCTTTTTTTACTGGTTCTTCCTTCAAGAGATCTGTGCTAAGATACTTTTTATTGTCATCAGGGAATACCGTAACAACGATCGCGTCACTCCCCAGTTGATTTTGAACCTTTAACGCTCCAATGAGATTTGCACCTGAGGAAATACCAACACCAAGTCCAAGCTCTGCAGCTAGTTTTTGTGCCATGATAATAGCATCGCCATCGTCGACACCAATAACACCATCGAGTCCATGAAGATTTAAGATGGGCGGTATGAATTCATCGGAGATGCCTTGTATCCGATGTTTGCCTATTTTACATCCTGTGGAAAGCGTGGGAGAGTTTGCTGGTTCCATCGGATGGAGGTGTATGTTCGGATTTTTCTCTTTTAGAAACTTTCCTGCGCCCATGATTGTTCCTCCAGTTCCGACACCAGCAACAAATGCATCGGGGATTAAGGACCGATAATGGAGTTGCCACCAGATCTCAGGACCTGTGGTGAGGTAATGAGCTTCGATGTTGTCTTCATTGGAGAATTGCCTTGGAAGAAACGAGTTCTTTGTCGTTTTTGCTAGTTGTTCTGCTTTTTGGATACTACCGAGAAATCCTCCTTCTTCTTTACTCACGAGGGTTATCTGTGCTCCGAGACCTCGAATTAGATTGATGCGTTCTGCACTCATCCAATCAGGCATAAAAATTGAAACCGGATGACCTAATGCACGACCTATTGCTGCAAATGATATCCCCGTGTTTCCACTTGTCGCTTCAATGATGAGATAACCTTGTTTTAAAACGCCTCGTTTGTATCCTTGTTTGATAATATGAAATGCCATCCTATCCTTAATACTCCCAGTCATGTTCATGTGTTCAGCTTTTGTGTACAGGACGCGTTTTTTTCCTTTATAATTGAATTTTATTTCAAGAAGTGGAGTATTCCCAATAAAATTTGTAAGACCATAGACTCGCTTGTTATCTACCTTTTCAACCATCCTGACAAAGACCCCTTTAGTTTCCTACCCATACTAATAGATTTATTTAAGGGTTCTGAAATATAATAAAATAAATAATTTGTACCTGGAAATATGGTTAGCTTTGTGAGTTAAAAGGATATAACTATCGATGATTATTATTATTTTGTAATTTTTTTAGAGCATTTCTACAACTGATTCAATATTTCTATAGCGTTTTCTAATAAATTTTATATTGAAACAGGGGGAGTGGTAAAAACAAACTAATTTGACTCCAAAGCATATTGGTTTGACACCAAATTTAAATACTCGGTAAACTACCTATATATTGGAAGTTGAAAACTATGCAAGTAAACATGGATGATGTGGACTTCATCACGGAGACCACCCTAACAATAAGAGGCACGAGACGACGAACCACCGTACCAAAAGACATCGTCGACCGAATGAAACTATCAAACGGTGACAAAATCCGGTGGATCTATTTCAAAGACGGAAGTATTTCAATCATTAAAGTAACAAGGGGGAAATAAAAAAATGGACATAAAAGAGATAACAATACACGGCGGAATAGGGAAAAACGGTGAAAAGGAAGCTTTAAACGAAGTTACTCTCAAAATGGGAGAAATCATCAGCATCGTCGGACCCACAGGCTCTGGAAAAACAGCACTCATCAACGACATTGAACTCTTCGCAAATAAAAACACACCATCAAAAAGGAAAATACTCATTAATGGCGCGATAGCACCCGCAGAGTTTGTCAACGATCCATCAAAAAACCCAATAGCGTTGATCACCCAACATACGAATTTTCTTTCAGATCTCCCGGTTCATCGATTCCTTACCATTCATGCAAAAATACGACAAACGGGAAATGGAAATAGTGAAGCCATTGTCAAAGAAACACTTGATTTCGCGAATCAACTCACCGGTGAGCCTATCAACCAAAATTGTGCAATGACTGAACTATCAGGTGGACAGACCCGATCGTTATTGATCGCTGATGCGGTAATCATAGGGAATTCACCAATTATTCTCCTAGATGAAATCGAAAACGCAGGGATCCACCGAACAAAAGCAATCGAACTGCTAAAACAATACAAAAAAATTTTTATTTTCGTCACACACGACCCACGAATAGCATTACTCTCAGATTTTCGCATAAGCATGAAAAACGGTGCTATGCAAAAAATAATCATCACAGATAGCGAGGAAAAGCAAGCAGCTGAGGAAATTAAAAAACTGGATGATCTTCTCTTAGAATTTCGAACAGTTATCCGAGCAGGTGGGAATATTACACTGAAAGGCCTTCAAGAACGATTACGGTCATTTGGATACGTTGTATAGGAGATGAAAACACATGAAAGTAGTAATCTGCGCAGGACCACCAACGAGTGGAAAAACAACCGTGTTGAAACATACAACCAAGATTTTAAAAGAAAAAGGCCATCGACTCGCATATCTGAAAATAGATGTTCAATACGCAAACGAAGACGAACTCTTTGCAAAGGAATTTGGAATACCTACAAAAAAAGTTTATTCAGGAGATTTATGCCCCGATCATTGTAATGTTGTTGTTCTAGGGGATGCAATCAAATGGGCAGCGCAAGAAAAAGCAGACATACTTATTGTGGAAACCGCAGGACTGTGCTTACGTTGTTCACCATATATTGAACGTGCATTAGGTCTTGTGGTCCTAGAAGCAACCAGTGGGATGAACCTCCCACGAAAAATCGGACCAATGCTGTCTTTAGCTGATGTCGCGGTTGTCACGAAAATCGATCTTGTCTCACAAGCAGAACGAGAGGTATTCAGAGCAAATGTCAACGAGGCGGCAAAAAACGTTGCAGTTATTGAAACCGATGCTTTACATGGAATCAACATCGGCCATATTGTTCAACGAATCGAACAAATGGAAGAACTTTCAGAACCGCTCTTGCTTCGAGGAAATCCACCAGTGGGAACCTGTACTATCTGTGTCGGGAAAAAAGAAATTGGAAAAGAAGCGCATTTTGGTGTTTTGCGAACGTTAGAAACAGATATTTTTTATCGAGGTGAATAACAACGAAAAAAATCTATTTCGACAACAACGCAACCACCAAAGTCGACCCTCGGGTGTTGGAAGCGATGATTCCTTTTTTCACAGAACAGTATGGAAATGCATCCAGCATTCATTCGGTAGGAACCGAAGCAAAGAATGTGCTAGAGGATGCCAGAGCGAAACTAGCCACCCTTCTTGGTGCAAAACCAGGAGAAATCATATTTACCTCGGGTGGAACAGAATCAAATAATTTTGCACTTAAAGGAATTGCGTATGCGAATAGACAAAAAGGAAAACACATTATTACAAGCAGAATAGAGCATGATAGCATATTGAACCCCTGTCGATGGCTCGAAAAACAAGGATTTGAGGTTACCTATCTCCCCGTGGATAACGAAGGATTCATCAACATCGAAGATCTTAAAAAAAGCATTCGAAACGACACGATCCTCGTATCAATCATTCATGCAAACAATGAGATAGGTACCATCGAACCAATCGAGGAAATCGGAAGATTATGTCGAGAGCGTCGTATTCCTTTTCATACTGATGCATGTCAATCATTCACCAAAGTACCGCTCAACGTTCAACGACAACCGATTGATTTGATGACGATAAATGCTCATAAAATTTACGGACCAAAAGGGATAGGTGCATTATTCATAAAAGAAGACACAATGATTTCTCCCTGGCAGCACGGTGGGGGTCATGAACATGGACTTCGTTCATCCACCGAAAACATACCAGGAATCGTTGGGTTAATAAAAGCTGCTGAACTAAGCCTCGAAGAGTTCGACCGGGAAACCAAACGACTCACCAATCTTCGTGATAAAATTATTACGACAATTGAAAAAAACATTGAAACATCGTATCTCAACGGGCCAAAGATAAACCGAGTATGCAACAACGTCAATGTTGGTTTTCATGGACTGGAAGGTGAAGCTGTAAAGCTTTTAGTTGAACTTGATGAACGAGGAATTATTGTTTCCACAGGATCAGCTTGCTCATCGAATGAAGGAGAAAATAAACCATCTCATGTCTTAAACGCGATTGGACTGAATCAAGTAGAGGCGAGAGGAGCACTTCGAGTAACATTGGGGAGATATAACACCGAAGAGGATGTTGAGTATTTCCTTGCACAACTCCCCGAGGCTATGCGATCACTCACTTCTATATTTTCTATTTCAAAACGGAGGTAAAGAACCATGGAAGATAATCAAAAAACAGAAGAGATTTTAAAGAAACTCCCGCTGAAAAATTGTGGACTATGTGGTTGCACAACCTGCGGGGAATTCGCTGAAGTGGTATCAAAAAACTCAGGGGAAATTCAACGCTGTATTCATTTAGAACATACAAATTCTGCTCAAAGTTCTTCTGCATCAGAGGAATTTCAAAAGGAGATTACATGGAAAGACCACCTAGGGAGAGACTACGATTTTATCTTAGATAAATTTCCTGGGGAACTTGGTCCACGAGAAACCGTCATTTTATTTAATCCGACGAATGTCGAGAAACTTAAGATAAAAAAAGGAGACGTTCTTTATGGTCGGCCTGCATGGATCTCCTGTGGATGCCCGGTGACCCATGTAGGAATCGTTGTCGAAGACCCTGATTATTTCAACGGGACTGTCGTCTGGTGTGTCGTTGGTCCTATGCTTGCCCGACAACGAGGGATTAACATTGGATATTACAATACGACCTCCTATGAGGGTCTCGTAAAATATACTAAAACAAACCTTGAAATCGGCAGACGATATTACTTCCAACCACGATACTGCATGCTTCAATGGAGGCATTGCGGGCTTGTGAATGCTTTGGCAAAGACAAAGGACGGTATTCACGTACGTATCGAAGGATTATGGATAGGGTGATCATATGATAGCAGAAGATATTACTCAGCTTATAGGCAACACCCCTCTGGTAAAATTATCACGAATAAGCAAGGGACTTCCAAGTATCCTTGTTGCTAAACTGGAGTCGGCTAACCCGTGTTCGAGCGTCAAGGATCGAATCGGGATAAGCATGATTGAAGCAGCAGAGCGTGAAGGGTTGATTAAAAAAGATACGGTTATTATTGAACCTACCAGTGGTAATACCGGGATTGCGTTAGGATTTATTTGTGCAGCACGAGGATACAAATTGATATTGACTATGCCTGATACGATGAGTATTGAGCGGCGAAGACTTCTGAAAATTTTTGGTGCAGAGTTGATTCTTACTCCAGGGATCGAGGGAATGAAAGGGGCTATTAAAAAAGCCGAGGAGCTTGTTTCAACCAATAAAAATTATGTCATGCTTCAGCAGTTTAAAAATCCTGCAAATCCCTTCATTCATCGGAAGACAACAGCAGAAGAGATCTGGAGGGATACCGATGGAAAGGTAGATATTTTAGTGTCTGGCGTGGGAACCGGTGGGACGATTACTGGTGTAACCGAGGTGATAAAAAAGAGGAAACCCTCGTTTAAGGCAATTGCCGTAGAGCCGGTTGATTCACCGGTACTTTCTGGCGGTAAGCCAGGGCCTCATAAAATCCAGGGTATCGGCGCAGGATTTATCCCAGATGTCCTTCGTAGGGATCTCATCGATGAAATTATTCAGGTTCGACATGAAGATGCCGGAGATATGGCTCGTAGGCTTGCACGCGAAGAAGGAATATTAGCTGGTATTTCGTCAGGAGCCGCTCTTTTCGCTGCCGTCCTGCTAGCAAAAAAACCTGAGAATAAAAACAAGATGATTGTCGTTGTGCTTCCCGATACCGGGGAACGGTATCTCAGCACATGGCTGTTTGAGGAATAAAAAAATGAAGACACAGAAAAGTGATACAGATCTTCGTAACAAAAAAAATACTACGGTTCTTGGGAAAGAATCAGAGCTGCTGGAAACAGTTATTGAGCAACTCGGTAAAATAAACGACGATGCGTCCCAATTTATACAAAATGAACGACGGCATCATTCACTTCCGTCCCCCGATGTTATTAAGGAAGTGGTTGACGCGCTGCGTTCCGTTCTTTTTCCAGGATACTTCGGTTCTCCAGAGTTGACTCGGGATACTCTGCATTTCTATATTGGATCTACCCTTGACAAAACATTCCGAACCTTGAAAGACCAGATCAAACGAGGATTGTGTTTCGTCTGCGAAGAACATCCAGACGTAGATCGGTGCACGATATGTGATGAACGAGCGTTAACGATTACAAAGTCTTTTTTTTCAAGACTTCCCGCCATTCGTCGTCTGCTTTCAACAGACGTAAAGGCCGCCTACGAAGGAGACCCAGCAGCAACAAGCTCCTATGAGACCATCTTTTCTTACCCGGGAATCTACGCAATCACCAGCTACCGCATTGCACATGAACTCCATAGCCTTGGCGTCCCGATTATTCCCAGAATAATCACGGAACACGCTCACAGTACCACAGGAATAGATATTCATCCTGGGGCGGTTATCGGCGAGTGCTTCTTTATTGACCATGGAACGGGGGTCGTCATTGGAGAGACGTGCATCATTGGTAAAAACGTTCGTATCTATCAAGGAGTAACTCTTGGCGCAAAGAATTTCTCGCTTGATAAAAATGGAAAACCTGTGAAAGGAATCGAGAGGCATCCAATAGTTGAAGATGACGTAATTATCTACTCAGGAGCAACTATCCTTGGTCGCGTGGTAATCGGAAAGGGTTCAGTAATTGGAGGAAACGTCTGGCTAACGCATAGCGTACCACCGGGGAGTCGAATCGTGCAAGTAGAAGCTCGTACGGAAGTATTTCAAGAAGGAGCAGGAATATAAAAATATTGAAATATCAGAAAGAAGTTAATTAAAGAAATTACAATTAGTGCTAAGAAACATAATAAATAAATCAAGGAGACGAATAACATGAAAGACTATGATAATTTTTTCTTACCAGCAGATAATCTTGAGAAAGCCAAAGAATTTTATCAAAAAGTCTTAGGACTGTCTGTTAAATTCGATTTTACCGACAGAGGCATGATCGCCTTCAAAGTCGGTGACCAGGAACCAGCAATTATCCTGAAAGATCTAAAAAAATTTCCAGATACAAAGCCAACAATATGGTTTGTCGTTGATGATGTAAAAGAGGAATACGCAAAATTAATTAAAAAAGGAGTAAAATTTTTATCTTCGCCATTTAACATTCCAACAGGACTTGCCGTCGAATTTGAAGATATTTTTGGAAACCGATTAGGAATTACAGACTATTCAAAATAAAAACAATAAGTAGGAATTTACTTAGTACTAATCGACAAATTCATTATCTTTTCACACCCGTTCGCTTTCTTTATTTTTAACATTGCTGAATCTTTATTCTCAATATCGCTATAACGGATGCAGAGTTTTGCTGCTTGTCGTAAATCGTCATCATCTTTGTGTTTCATTAAAAGAGTAATTGGGCTACCCGTCCCAATGACTTCAAGTGCGATATCTTCAGGATTCATATATTGAAGGATTACCTTGTTTTCTTCTTCGTTTCGCCCGACAATCACTTTTGCACCGCTTGGGAGCCGAATATGTCTTCCGTATTTCAAGAGTTGTATATCTCTAATAGAATCTTCTCCGAAATCAAGTGCCTCTTTGATTCTTTTTGCGAATTGAGGGTCAGTAAGACGACATCCGCCTCCAGGGCAGGGATAATCTTTTACCCCTATTTTTTTCGCAAGCTCAATCTGAGGGAGACGTCGTCTGCCTTGAATGTCAAGGAGTTTTTCTCTATCAATCCAGTGTTGTTCTTCAGGGATTGTTGGTGCAAGAAGTTTTGCTGATAACGGTCGAAGAATCAACCCTTGTAACGCGGATTCTTTTTCAATCAGGTTCATGGCTCGTTTATGTTGCGACATCGGTCGTTGACCAAGGACCTCGCCCGTAAAAATAAATCGTGCTCCTATCTCGTCCATGTATGCTTTTGCTTTTTTAAACATGAAAATCCTGCAGTCGATACACGGGTTCATGTTACTGCCGTACCCGTGCTTCGGATGTTTGATCATCTCGATATATTCTTCACCAACCGCGATAATTTTAACAGGAACTCCAAATTGTTTTGCGACTTTTCCCGCCTCGTGTTTGCATCCTTTTCTGGTGCAGGTACAAAACGGTGTAATCATATTAAACGCGGTTACTTCTATTCCTTGATCAATGAGGAGTTTCACGGCAAGTGTGCTGTCAAGACCACCAGAGAGGAGTCCTATTGCTTTTACAGAGTCTTTGGTATTCATGATTTGTTGTCACCTTTTTTTTTAATGGCCAATATATTTTGCGTAGAGCGATTTTGCGATGTTCTTATCATTGGTACCCGTGATGATTGCTCGTCCATTTTGAAATATGTTCAATTCATAATTCTGGATTTTACATCGAAGGATGACTTTCCGGTTTTCTACATCACCAACGTTTCGTAATTTTTTTTCTAAATCATCGAAGGATACAATTGTTTTTTTTACTGGCGATATTTGAATTGCGCCTTTCTCACAAAGAGAAACGACATCTTCTTTGAGTTTCCCTTGTAAAAACTCATAATGGTGTTTCCCACAACATTCACAATCAGGATTTTTCTTTATTTCAATGCTTTCAAATGAGTGATTCCAAACATCATACGTGATGAGATTCTTGTTGACATCTTTTTTTTGTAAGAGAATCTTTATTGCCTCCGTGCTTTGGAGAGAGCCGATGATGGTAGGTATGGTCGTTAAAACCCCAACAGTATCGCATGTTGGGAGTGAGCCTGCCTCAGGAATATTTGGAATAAGACATCTGAAACAAGGACGCTTTGGTGGAATGATATTCATGGTCATTCCATAGGTTTCAATGGCACCACCGTACACCCAAGGAATGTTATGTTTCACACAAGCGTCGTTTATTAAAAAACGTGTGAGCATGTTATCGGTCCCATCAATGACTACATTCATGGTTTTGATAATGTTTTGAATATTTTTGTAAGTGATATCATCAGCTACTGGTTCGATTTTAATGTCTGAGTTTATCTTCTCTAACTTATGGGCTGCAACAATTGCTTTCGGGGAACCGACATCACCTTCATCAAATAGCATTTGTCGTTGAAGATTACTCAGTTCGACTACATCTCGATCAGCGATTCGTATTACACCAACTCCACTTCTGACCAGACTATTGGCGATTGTTGTTCCCAGAGCACCACAACCGATAATGACCACGCGGCTTTTTGTTAATCGTTCCTGGCCTTGTTTCCCAATTGATCTAAGGCGGATATGTCTACTGTATCTCTCATTTGCAGACATAAGAACTCCTCTCGATAAATCCACTGGATTTTAGAAGACCACAAATCCTGCAGGTTTCTTGGATGACGGTTTTTTTGTTCCCATTAGCAATCACTTCTGCAGATTTGCTGATTTCTTTGATTATCCTCTTGTTGGATATGTCAATATTTCCCCGCTTTCCAGAAAGGTAGCGTGAGACGGTTGCATCGGTTATTCCTAGCCGTATGGCGGTTTTTCGTTGAGTAAAACCATGGCGTGTGACCAAGCTTTTAGTTAATTCTTTTCGAATCACAGGGAGGACATGCCAGACAATTGTTTCACAAGGTGTTTTCATATTATTTCCCTCAACTTAAATTGTTTTTAGTGAATTCTTCTTCTATTTTCTCAACAATTCCTTTTGATTTGATAATAGTACAAACTCTACAAGTTTCATTTATTATATGTACAGATCCATTATGAAAAAGAAGGTCTATAGATTTTTCAATTTCATGCAAGATATCATCATCTGTTATATTGTAATATCCTCGTTTATTAGAGAGATATTGGCATACTGCGGCAGGGGTTATTCCAAGCAATTCAGCGACTTGTTTTTGATTTAAACCGTAATTCTTCATTAAACCTCTCGTAAATTCTTTTCGTATAGCTGGTAAAATATGCCATAAGATAATCTCACAAGGAACTTTCATTAATCGTTCACCATAAATTCTATATATCAATCTCTATATAAGGATTTACCAATTGGTAAAAAATTGATAGTTGGGGGAATTTTAAAACGTTACAAATAAGATAATTACTGGGTGAAAAAAATGAAGAACAAAGAAACAAGCATCCTGTATGGCGAAATCCTTGAAGCTGTTGAATACATTGAGAATTGTAAGGAATTTGTATCAATCCTGCCCGAGGTGAGAACAAATCTTGTTTATGCTGCATCAGATGCGAAAACACCCGATGATGTGATTGGTATTGATGGACGCATCACGGTTCTGAACGATATGCCTTATGCTGCAGGAAAGCCTCGATTCGGTGCTTCAAGTCACATGGCCCGGCTTATACTTGAACTGATGAAGGTTGATCATTCGATCCGAGCAGGAATCAATTTTGTTAGCACATCTGAACTAGAACAATGGCTGAAACAGTATTGCAAGCAAAAAGGGTGGAAATACAGTACTATTGACCGATCGAAAGAACCGAAAAAAGTTATCGAAAAAGAAGGAGCCTCAATGCCATGGAAAATAAAAGAAGCACTCAGAGCTGCTCAGGGGGAGGTTCCGAAGATCTTCAATGAGTTTGGGGCAGTTGGAAAAGAAGACTTGTTTGTTTTGGTTGGTAAAAACCCTCTTGAGGTTGCAACGGAGGCTTGTGAGATTGCACGAGCATATACCCAAAGTCAGAAACCAGTGCCAAAGGTTGGAAAGATTGATTTGACGACGTTTACTTCCTTTTTGTTACAACGACTGGGAAAAAAAGACAGAACCGTCATTGTTCCCCCGTTAACAGGGGTTGATGCTGCAGTCATTGACATCGGCAATGACAATGTTCTCATCATCGCGGAAGACCCGATATTTTCTATTCCAAAACAACCATTGGAGATGTTTGGGTGGTACACGGTACATATCGGTGCAAGTGACATTGCAGTCATGGGAGTAAAACCACGATATATGACTTATAGTCTGCTTATGCCTCCGGAAACAAGTAATAAGGATCTTCGAACGATCATCGATTCTATACATAGTGCAGCGCTAGAGTTGGATATCTCAATCGTTGGTGGCCATACCGGGTATTATCCTGGATTTGCAACACCAACAATCGGTGGCGTGACTGTTTTTAGTATCGCAAAGAAAAACGAATATGTTACCCCAGCTGGCGCGCAACCTGGTGATGATGTGATACTCACAAAAGGACCTGCGATTGAAACAGTTGGTATTCTTGCGGTGCTTCGTGAAAAAGAACTGCAGAAGAAATATCCTCAGAAGTTGATCAATAAAGGAAAAGCTTTGTGTAAACAAATGACGGTGATACAAGACGCGTTAATAGCGATGGAGACTGGTGGTGTAACTGCGATGCATGATGCAACTGAAGGGGGCGTGATTGGTGGTCTTTTTGAGATAGCAAATGCAAGTAATGTTGGTATGAAAATTGATGAATCGTTATTTATTCTACCTGAAGAAGTTTCAATGGTATGCGACGCATTCCATATCGATCCAATTGCTGCAATTGCAGAAGGTTCCCTGTTGATTACTGCGCATTCTACCCATTCTGATAGAATTATTAAAAACTTAAAGAAACAAAATATAAATTCATCAGTTATAGGAACAGTCACAGATGATAAAAAAACAAGAATATTAAGAAGACAAAATAATCAGGTTGTTCCATTAACTATTCCCGAACAAGATCCATTCTGGCCTGTGTTTTTCGAAGGAATTCAAGATAAATAATACGAGGCTGAAAACAATAAAGTTTCTAATTAAAAAAAAAAAAATGAAAAAGAACGAAGGAAAAATGCTCTCTTTAGATCTCACTGGTTAATATTTTCTGTCTGAGTATCTCGAATTGTGATCGTGTTAATGTGCACACGTTCTGTTTTTCACCAATAATCACTTTATCACTCCGGATATCCACCACTGGACATTTCGGAGGGACACAAACTCCGTCATTACATAATACTACGTTCATATTATCCCTCTAACTTATCAATTGTTAAGTTTTAATTAGGCTCTGAACATTTACATATCTTTCGACCTACCAGGGAAAATATAATGAAAAATTAAAAAAAATAATGGGAGACGCATGTTTTCCAGGGCATTTTTTTGTTTAAAAAGGTAAAAAAACTTAACAATCGTTAAATTTATATATCTTGTTAGCTAATAGTAATAGGTATGAATACTCCCGTTAAGGTTTCTATCTTGGTTGCTGTATCAGTTGTTCTTGTTTCTTCAGGGTATGCCTTATTGTTGAATGGACTTACAACCCAACCGCCCACATCAGAAGATAATGATCAAGATAATAATGAATTAAATGATACGCTTGCCCCAACTATTACTTCTATTACTGGCGATCTGAAAGGTGATGCAGGGTCCACGATAACGATAACGACAACGTTTTTTGATAACGTCGCTGTGACCTCGGCGAAATTGTACTATAGACCAGCAACTGCTCTTGCTTGGAGCTCAAAGTCGATTCTTTCGGGGTCAGCAAACCTTCCGCTCCCAGCTGGATCAAATGAGAGCTGGTACTATTATGTGACGGTCAATGATGCTGCAGGTAACGGACCGGTAGGCAATCCATCTGTCGATGGCAGTTCATATTATACAATAAAGGTGCTTAATACGAACACCATACCGCCTGATGACAACGATACGAACAACGGTGGATCAAACAACAACCAGAACACGACTCGTTTCGTCTTTGTTGAACTGGGAACAAAAATCGTCTGTTCTGTCTGTCCGAAAATCTCAGCGATCATCAATGAACTCTATGACTCCGGGACCCTACCGTTCTATTACGTAAGTTTGCCTATTGACAACCCAAAAACAGCAGAACGGCTCAAAGAATATAATCTCTATGGGACCCCGACAGCCTATATCGATGGTGGGTACAACGTCCTTTTTGGTAGTAAACTTCAGAAATCCGATTTCGAAAAGAACATCACGGTAGCTGCAGCGAGAACCACTCCAAAGGTCTTTGTGAATACCACTGCAAGCTGGAACAATCATACCAACATCATCACGGTGGCTGTTCATGTGGAAAGCCAAGAAGAAACAGTTTACAATGGCCGATTGCGTGTCTATGAAACAGAGTTGATTTCCACGAAATGGCAGGCTGGCACCCCGGAGCATTTTTCGTTCCTTGACTTCCTTATCAATCAAGATATTCAAATTGATGCAAAAAGTAATCTAACCCTTACAAATACTATGAACACGGCCGATCTTGATCCAGAAAACCTGATGTTATTTTCCGTTATTTTTAATGATGAAAAACATTCGGGGTATTCGCAGCCGCCTGATAAAAATCCGTTTGATGTGCATGTTGTCGATGCAGTCAGTGCTACACGTGTCGTAAAAGGTGGGAATCTCCCACCCGAGGTTGGTATCCAAAACCCTGTAGTGAAAACCTTTCATCGTTTTGGAAAACCACTACGAGGGACATTGACTGGAAAAACTGTTCTGCTTGGAAAAACTCCGATTGTTGTGTCAACGCATGATGATTCAAAGATAGTCAAAGTAGAATTTTACCTTAATAATAAACTCATGGCTACAGTAACCCAAGAACCGTACCAATGGGTGTGGCATAAGTTCGCACTCGGAAAACGAATCATTTCAGTGAAAGCGTATGATGATACCGGAAAAATTGCAGTTGCAACTATGAACGTCGTGGCATTTATTCTCTAATATTGTCGTGGTTTTTTAGTTATATTATTGTTCTCTGAAACCATGCAGCCGTAATAGATGGCAGATCCTACACGTTTCTTTTTTCATTACTGCAATATCGCCTTTGACAATGCGTTTAGTAGATTCATTAATCTCCCTTCGAATGATTGCATCCGGTATCTTGTAATCCCCTCGTTTTTTAGAGATGTATTGGGAGACAGCTGATTCGGTTATCCCAAGTTTTTCAGCAGCTTTCCTTTGCGTAAGCCCATGATCTGTAATGAGGCTTTTTGCGAATTCTTTTCGAATGATTGGGAGAATGTACCAGACGGATTCTTCACAGTCAATTTTGACAGTCATAGTGTCCACAAGTATTATATATATCATCTAGCCATATAAGTACTTAACGATTGTTAAGTAACAATTTGGTGGTATTATGTTCCTGCGCATCCTCGGTAAATCGATACTCAAGCGAAAATCTAGGATCGCTATTGCAGTCATCTCCGTTGTGATCGGTTCCGCAATTGCTACAGCACTTTTGAGTGTCTCGCTTGATGTCAGCCAAAAAGTAGGCATCGAATTCCGAAAATACGGCGCAAATCTCATGGTCGTACCAAAATCAGATACCATCGAAGTAGGATTTCCTGGCGTACAATTCGGCTCAGTCACTGAACAACGATACATTAATGAAAGTGATCTATGGAAAATCAAGGCGATCTACTGGAGAAACAACGTACTTGGATTCGCCCCGTTCTTATACCAGGTCGTCAGCGTCGGTGTAGGTCCCAATCAACAAAACGTGGTACTTGCGGGAACCTATTTTGATAAAGATGTTGTCATCTTGCAACCGTACTCTCCTCATGATAAACCAATGTTTATCACCGGTATACAAAAGATCAGTCCTTGGTGGACGGTGAATGGCTCGTGGATACAAGACCAAAACGATACCATGAGTGCCATGATAGGAATACAGGTTGCAGACACCCTGCATCTGCACATTGGTGATTCCTTCACCGTCCATTATAATGAACACCCTGAAAACACTAAAAACGAGACAAGCCACAACCTTACGGTCATTGGAATTATCCAAACGGACGGTTACGAAGATAGCCAGATATTTGTCAATTTGCAGGTAGCTCAAAACCTTACTAACCGACCAGGTAAACTCCATACCATTCAAGTTTCCGCGTTATGTAACGCTTGCCCAGTTGAAGCATTCGCTGAAGAAATCCAAGCAAGCATCCCTTATGTTGAAGCAAAAACAGTCAAACAACTCGCAAACGCAGAAATGGACATCTTAGGTAAAATAGAAAACATGATGTTCCTGATCACTATTGTTGGTTTAATTGCTTCTGCATTAGGCGTCATGACCACCATGATCACCTCAGTCATTGAACGTCAGAAAGAAATAGGACTCATGAAAAGCATTGGGGCAGAAAACAGAAAAATCATATCACTGTTTCTCTCTGAAGCAGCCATTATCGGAGTCATTGGAGGAATACTGGGGTACCTCATTGGTATTATTCTTGCACAGTTCATTGGCTTAAGTGTTTTTTCGACAACGATAACCCCACGACTTGAAGTCATTCCGATCTCCATTGGAATCTCCGTAGGTGTTGCGCTCCTCGCAAGCATTCTTCCGGTCCGACGAGCAGTGAATGTCGAACCAGCGATTGTTCTTCGAGGTGAATAAGGCCATGAGCGAAGAAATCATCAGACTTAAAAACATCAAAAAATACTATGACGAAAACACCCACGTTCTTGAAGACCTCAATCTTGTAATCAACAAAGGCGCATGGACATCAATTATCGGCCCATCCGGCTCAGGAAAAACAACCCTGTTAAACATCATTGGATGCCTTGATTCAGCAACATTAGGATCAGTATTCATCAATGGTATAGATATCACAGCACTCAATCAGACACAGCTAACGAGGTTCCGAAGGGAAAACATCGGGTTAATCTTTCAACAATACCATCTTGTCCCGTACCTTACCGCGTTGGAAAACGTCATGATGGCACAGTACTACCATGGGGAAATCAATGAAAAGAAAGCAGTTGAAGCGCTCAATAGAGTCGGACTTGGACACCGATTCGATCACGTTCCTGCACATCTCTCCGGTGGAGAACAACAACGAGTCTGTATCGCACGAGCACTCATCAACGAACCAAAGATCCTCCTCGCGGATGAACCAACTGGGAACCTAGATCAAAAAAACGGAGATATCGTCCTGAACCTAATCAAAGACCTCCATCAAGAGGGGCATACCATTATCCTTGTTACCCACAATGCTGAAATCGCAAAACTAGGACAACGGGTAATAACGGTTATTGATGGAAAAATTTGTTCTGACTCTTCATGCGTAGATGAAATAAATGAAAAATAAGAATAGAAGGTGAATAAAAATGAATAAGAAGGTAATTATTGGAGGCGTAGTAGGTATTGTTGCAATCCTTTGTATCGGTGGATATTATAGTGTTATAATGAAAAGCGCCGATACAAAACAAAATACAAACACGAAGACACCAGTTGTACAAAACGGGACCGATATAAGCATCCCGGTTGCTGATCTCGGTGCCACTGCCACGTTCTACTCCTATGATTCAAGTGGTGTTACCATTCGATATTTCGCGGTGAAGGACACTCAGGGGAATGTGCATGTCGCATTTGATGCGTGTGATGTATGCTATGAAGCTAAAAAAGGCTACAAGCAGGTCGGTGATGTCATGCAATGTCTGAATTGCGGAAAGCAGTTCGCAATCACAAAAATAGGAACAGAAAATACGAACGGTGGGTGCTGGCCGAGTTATCTTCCGATGTCCCTTAATGGGAGTATAGTGATAATCAAGGTCTCTGATCTTGTTGAGAAACAATTTATGTTTTAATAAAGGAATAAAAAAAACAAGATCATTGACTTAAAGATATGGACAAACTATCCTATTAGCTATACCGGAACAGAATCCATTCTGGCCGGTGTTTTTCGAAGGAATGTAAGACACATAACTTGATGTTGAATATATAGAGTTTCATCTCTGTCAATGTTGATTCCTAGCTGTGCCTTTAAAGTCGATAAAACTCCGCAATTGTCCCAGTAATTTATTGTTTTTGGGCGATTATCCTGCCTCGTCCAACCTTCGCAGTGTCAGCTGCATTGACCCATTTCGCCAGTCCACTGTCTGCCGCATTAAATAAGTCTTTACCATACGAATCGATGATACCGTTTTTTAGTTTGTTTCGTAACATGTCCTGGTAGAGGTGACAATGGTGGGCAAAATCAGGGCTGAGATCCTCTTCTTCAAGGATTTTGAAATCAAGTTTTTTCAGCTCGTTCGTATATCCTTCCAATGTTTCTAAATACGGGAACGCCATGAAACTATTCAGATCAGTCCATTCACTCTCAGACATCGTCCCAATCTGTAACCAATCGGTAAAGGCAATAATTCCACGTGGCTTGAGGACTCGTCTAGCTTCACTCAATAACCGGTTCTTGTCAGTGACGTAACACCATGCGTCTTGTCCCCAGACGACATCAAAGGTCTCTGATTTGAACGGCATGTCGAGTGCATTCCCAAGCTTATAGGTAATCAAATGAGAAAGCTTCTGCTGCTGCGTCCGTTTTATTGCTTCGTCGATCATTTTTTGTGTCGCATCCAGCCCAGTAATCGTGCAGCCATATGTTCGTGCTAGATAACGGGCCGGGCCGCCAAGCGCTGAGCACACATCAAGAACTTTTGTATCCTTCTGCAGGTGTGCTTTTGTTGCAAGGATTTCTGTTTCTTTTTCACCACCGACATGTATGTGTTCACCCATGAGCATCTCCCAGAGAATACCCACTGGACCTGAGTACACATCATTTACATCCCCGATAGTATAATCCAGCTTTTTTCCTCTTTTTATCGCCATGTATTTTTTCCTCCGTCGAATTTATTTTCCTTTATTTCTATAGCATTTCGGATCTATCCCTTTCGCATCACCCTGAGCATAAAACGCTGCTGCCCGACACCCCCAGCACACCTCATTGTTTTCACAACGAGAACAAAACCCGGGGAGATTCTCAGGATTCCGCAGATGAATCCAGAGGAGTTCATCTCGATGTTTCTCAACGATCTCCTCAAGGGGCGTATTATGGATATTACCCACGCTCTTGCGGATGACCGAACAGGGTGTAACGTCACCATCAACGGTGACACAGATCATGTTTCCGCAATAATATTTATTCGTATCCATTGAGCTAAACGAATGTGTCGATTTCGGGTAATTAATCTTGTCGCGAATATCACATGCTTTCCGAATATCCTCTATACTTGGCACCCATTCAGTATGATCTGTCGCAAGACCAGCTAAGCACATCTGGGTCAAACAGGTTCGCATTCCGAGCTCTTCATAAAAATATTGGATCGTATTTTCAACATCTTCAAACACGGGTTTTGTAAACGTGATACAGTTGATCATCTCTTCTGGGTCTTTCCCGAGAGATTGAACGTTTTTCACACCCTTCAATATCGATTGTATCTGAAGACGCGGGTTTCCCTTATGTAATGTATTATAGATACGTTCATCCAGACTATCAAGATGAACAGCGATAAATCCTCCCGTTGAGACCTCAACAGCTTTTCGAGCAACGTCCTTATCTTCCAATGGAATTCCACTCGTCCAAATATTGTTTTTCAAACCCAATTTTATTGTGTCTTTCATCAAAGAAAACCAATCTTTCCTGACGAGAGGATCTCCCCCAAGCCAGTCGATTGCCCGGACGTTCATTTTAACAGCTGAGGAAAGTATCGAGGAAATATCTTTTTTTGAGAGTTCTTCAACAGGAGGATTTTCCGACCCCGCATAGCAGTATAAACAGCCTTGAGGGCACGAAAGATTTGATTCTATTTGAATGGAAAACACTTTATTTTCTTTGAAATACCGTATCTCTTCTTCGTAATCAGGATGTAATCCTCCTCGAAATGAGACTGAATCAAATTTCATGATATAATCCCCCGTTTGAAATAGTATTCATAAGCGAAAAGAATGATCATATATTAATGCTTTCTACGAGGACATTGCATTGTGAGTCACAAAACCTAGCACAAGCATCCTTCTCCAGATATATTCGATGGTTAATACGTTCTTCATTTTGAATCAACAGGCTGGTTACGGATGGTATTAAAAGCAATAATGCTTGCTCCATAAGCACCTATAAGTTGCGGGGATTTCGGGATTAAAATCTTTTGCCCCATTTCTTTCTCTAGTAATGCATGGAGAAGAGAGTTTTTCGCACACCCTCCACAGAAGATAATGTCACCAGAATCATAAATCTTTTTAAGGAGAGGAGATACTTTATTTACCACTGATTTGTGTAACGCATACGCAATATCCTCGCGGTTCTCCCCACGGGCAAGAAGTGAGATCACCTCAGATTCTGCAAACACTGTACATAAACTATTAATCTTCAAAGGATCTCTCTCAGTTATTCTGAGGCTCGCGAATTCATCTAATGTGTAATTCAATGTTTTTGCCATCACCTCAAAAAATTTCCCAGTCCCCGCTGCACATCGATCATTCATCTCAAATTTTACTACTTTTCCTGCATCATTCACCCGAATCACTTTTGTATCTTGACCCCCCATATCGAGAATCGTTTTTTTTCTAGGAAATTCTTGCGAGCATCCTATAGCAAATGCGGTGATTTCACTTACGGTTGGTGCATCCCAGCCAATTTCAACTAACGTACGACCGTAACCTGCGGCAATCAACGCATCATATTTCACTTCGCCTAAAAGCTCTTTGATGCTCTCTGCAGTATTATAAGTATTATCAACTATTTTTTCAAAAAGAAAATGACTCCCATCATAGAGAACAAGTTTGATAGTTCGTGAACCAACATCTATTCCTGCAGCTATTTTTGGTCTCGTCATAGGCACAAAGAAAGAAAAAGCGAAGGAGGGTATGTAAACCTTCCTTTCATCTTATTTTTTTATCATTTCGACAAAAGCTTGTACACGTGTATTGAGTTGACCCATGTCTTCCATGGAGTAATCAGTCTCGATCTTTAACAAGGGAATCCCGGCTTTCGATAGTGTGTTTTCTACAAGATGGCTTTCCATATTATACGGGGTACAGAACTGCAGTGTATAGTGAACGACTCCGTCGGCTTTGAGATCCTTTGCCATTTGCGCTATATGGTCAAGACGGTCCTTGTTTGGTGTGAATACCGCACAATCAATCTTGAAATAGCGATCAACGAGGTTATCGACGAGTTGGTCAACAGTGTTTCCCTTATCACTTACTAAATTACGTATATTACGCATGCCAACACAGGATTCTTCCCCGACAATCACTGCACCATTCGTCTCTATGACATGAGGTACTTTCCAGTTGGGGACAGCCATAGGACAACCAGAAACTAAAATCCGCGGCGTTTCCTTTGATGCAACACCATGATGTTCCTTTACTCGTTTTTCACATTCATCGGCTATCTTGTTCACCGACGCAGTAAATCGAATAGGATCATCATAGAAGGCGACTTGATTGATCAACAAACCGTCTTTTCCAGAGATTGGAGTGGGATTATATTTCCTCAGATCCATGACTCGACTGATCGCTTTTCGTTTCTCGTTACTAATCTGGATACCTTTCTTCAAGGATTCAACCGTGATTTTTTTCCCAGTCAGCTTCTCTATCATTTGTAAATATTTTAGATACTCATTTTTCAGCAGTTCACGGCCAAGATCATGTTTCATGTTGGGGAGATCCATCACATACAGATTTCTGAGGTCCTTAAAAATCTCGTATGCTTTTTTCTTCCCATCGCAGGTATTTTCTCCGACGACAATATCGGATGCCTCAAAGTACGGGCAGATTTTCGCCTGGGAGAATCCAAAAAATGATTTAATCAAGGAGCATGTGTTTCGTGGGAGATACTTCTCTGCGACGTTAAATCCAATTTCCGCACCACCGCACAGGCCAACCTGTACAGCATCGGCTGCTAATGCGATTTCCTCAGGGATGTATACGCAGAATGTCGCAATAACTTTTCGACCTTGGGCTTTGGCATCAAGTAATTCTTTGATTCGAAGTCCATGAACCTCGCTCATGACAAAATCAAAATACACCATCCCCTGTGGTCGGTCTTTTTGACTCATAAAGATATCATTATAAAATTTTACAAGTACACTAAGGAGTTCATCGTGTGCTTTGAGGTCCAAGCCTAGTTCTTTCCACATTGGTTTCCAATCTTCGCCCATATAATCACCTTTGATTCATACGCGGATAACAATTGTGAATTTGTAATAAAAGGAGCTTTATTAATATTCTCTGTATGAAAGTAATTTCTCGATAAAACAATATTTGAGATTCATATATAAAAATATAATTGACACGAGGGGATTTATACCTGTGGGTGCCAAATCCCTACAGGAACATAGGGGGGGCATCGAACCTCTAAACAATGGAGCCCTTGGGAAGCACTATTACCCGGGGTTCAAATCCCTTCACCTGCTTTTTTTAGTAATAAAAATAAATGAGACGAAGTTTTTTTATCATCTATCTCTTAAAATCATAGCCCAATTTTTCGCCTTTAAAATATTTTCTTCTTTGTTTTTCTGTACATTTAGAAAATCTATCTCTCCAATAAATGTATCGTTTGATAATACATTTTTAAGATTATCAAGGGTTTTTCCTTTTTGACCTTCGTGGCAGCAAAATAAACCTATTTTTTTATTTTTTAGATTCACTTGCGATAAAAACGAACGTATTGCTGGGGTGTAAGTGAATACCCAGACTGGCGTCCCAATAATTACCATATCGTAGTCATCTGGATTTTTTTCAAAGGTTTCTAACAGAGGGTGTTGTTTGAATACTACCTGTCTGCCTCCCCAGATATATTTCATAAAACCTTTTGAACTGATGTCTTTTAATGGTTTGCATTCTATCATATCTGCATCTAAAACCTCTGCGATTGTCTGTGCTATTACTCTCGTACTCCCTTCATAAGAGTAATACACGACAAGGTTTTTGTTAGTCATGCATCGGGTCAATAGGGATTTACTTAAATATATTTTTAATAGAACGAAGTCAAAAAGAGAAATCATTATTTTTTATGACTAAATTCCTGCGTACCCTTATTATCACCATGTATCATAATGAATTATTTCATCAAGGCTTTTTCTTTTTTTACTTTGGACAACAACTTGAGTTAAATTTTCAACAAAACCTTTTTTCCTGCAGGATAACCAAGTGGCGTTAAAGCGACAACTTGAATATGTTCGGGGATCTTCAGGATTTCTTTTACTTTTTTTCCATCAAATCCTGCTATCCAGCAGGTCCCAAGTCCTTTATCTGTTGCTGCTAAGATGAGATGTTCCAATGTAATAAACACATCTAAAATAAAATAATTTATATCGTTTCTAGAACTACTTTGTCTTGTATCGCCACATGCTACAATAATTATTGGTACGTTTTTCAACCAACGGTTTATCAGACTCGTTTTTGATAAATCTTCAATCTTTTTTTTATCTTTCACTACAATAAAATGCCAACATTGTTTATTTACTCAAGAAGGCGCAAGTCTTGCGCATTCAATTACATAATTTATCTTTTCATCCTCAACAATTTTAGCTGAATAATTCCTGATGCTCGCTCTTGTTTTTGTTACACCCTCAAATTCCGTATTAACCACCATTATCAAAATCAATAACTCATTATTGTATAAAACCTAAGTGGCATGGTATTATTAATTGATTATTTTTTCTTATATATACCCTCAGATAGTAGGTTTACATAATCCTCATAAGTTCAAGGGTTCAATAAAGACCTGCATTCGTTGAAGTAAAGAAATCCAAGTTTCATTATTAAATGACGTGAAGTCGTGTATCCAAATCATTAAATACCCTTCCGTTATTAACAATTGTTAATTACCGTTTCATTGGGGCATATTTTCTATGAAAAACACAAAAAAAATCTTTCACCCATTCTCACTTATTTTATCGATATTTCTCATTTTTTCCATTTCAGGATGCCTCCAACAAACGATACACCTCAACGGAGTAGAATTACGTGAATATCAAGGACAGAAACTCTCCTCAATAAACGATTTCCACGAAAACTCCATCAAAGGACCGCAGTACATCAACAATTCAACTTACCGTCTTCACATAACAGGACTTGTCGATAACCCTAAAAATTTTACAATTGACGAAATCATCAACAACCACCAGCATTTCAAAAAAATAGCGACATTAAACTGCGTCGAAGGATGGAGCGTTACCATTCTTTGGGAAGGAGTTCTCGTAAAGGACTTACTCAATGAAATCAAACTAAATTCATCTGGAAAAATAATCCTCTTCAAGGCATACGATGGATATACGACGTCATTTCCAATTAATTACATCATGAACAATTCCATCATCCTTGCCTACAAAATGAACAATATCACCATTCCTCCCGAACGAGGATATCCGTTCCAACTTGTCGCAGAAGGAAAATGGGGATATAAATGGATCAAATGGGTGACAGAAATCGAAGTCACGAACAGCACGCAGTTATCAGGATATTGGGAGAACAGAGGATATTCAGATAACGGGGATCTGAATGCAAGTTATATCGGTTAGGTGAACCCTATAAATCCTGTAAAAATTATAGAAACATTCGCACATGCGCTTTTACTCATGGTCATAATCCTCCTCGTCATTACAGGATATGGAATCACCGATTACCACATCATAGAAACCATGACGCTCGGAACATTATCAAAAGCGCTTTCCTATCAGTTTCATACCAACCTTATCGTTCCACTAATCATCCTTTTAGCGTTACATTTTTATTTTATATTACGAAAAAAATATCATAATTAATTAATTTACCAATACAATCATGTTCGCTTCCCGATTGGGGCACTTTTTCATTTTTTTCTCCTGTTGGAAACATACAATAATTTCATAAAAATCGTTTTTTCTTCTGTTGCTGAAATAAAGAAGCATTGTACCCGAAACGTATTATTTCTGGATTTCAATATGTAATGGCACAATAATAAACAAAAATATTAATAATTGTATTATTTTGTGCCCTTAAAATTATAATGAATATGGGCACTTTTATTAATAAAAATAGATAACTTTATATGTTGTTGTGCCCATACAAGATAGTATGGTTTATTTGGAGAGAATTGAGCGAAAAGACAAAACATATTATTACGTCACAAAGAATTTTAGGGTGAGTAATAAAAAATGGAAGAAAATAAGAAGGTATATTGGTAACAAGCCTCCATCGAAAAAACAAACGGAACAGGCAATTGCTGAGATTGAAGAAGATGCAATAAAAAAAGGGATTATGAAACCTGTTTCTCAACATAAGTATTTAAGTGACACAGAAACAGAGAAGCTACAAGATTTAAAAGAGGTTTACATAAAATGGCATGGAAAGTTAAGCACAGTTGAGATAAAAAAATACGAAGAAGACTTCATTGTACGATTCACATACAACACAAATGCTATTGAGGGAAATCGCTTGAGTCTTCGAGAAACAAGCATGATTCTAATGGAGAATATCATCCCTGCTGGTGCCACCCCTAACGATTACAATGAAACAATAAACTCCAAAGATTGTTATGAATTTATTAATAATTATGCGGGTGAATTTAACCAAAAGTTCTTATTAAAAATTCATGGATTACTCACAAAGAACACAAACTGCAAAATTGTTGGCAAGTACAGAGATCATGATGTGAGAATTTCTGGTTCTAATTGGATTCCCCCATCGTATAAAAAAATTAGAGAAGAGATGAGGAAAATATTTCAGTGGTACTATTTTGAGAGAAAAAAGTTACACCCTGTTGAATTAGGTGCGATATTGCACAATAAATTGGTACGACTTCATCCATTTTCTGACGGAAACGGAAGAACGTCAAGAGTTGTGATGAACTGGATATTTATGAAAAATACATTCCCCATGTTCTACGTAGAACTAAGGGATAAAATCAACTATTACGAAGCGATCGAAGAAGGTGACAAGGGTATAGACGAGGCGATAGTACAATACATTGCCTCAATACTAATGCAACAACATACATTTAAATCACAAAAATAAAGTTAAATTCACTTGCAACTGAAGAAATGGTCAACACTAAGGGATTTATACCCGTGGGTGCATAATCCCAACAGGAGCATACCTTCATTTTTTTTCTGTTAGAAGCATCGGAAAAATGAGGTTATACGTTC
>Ga0326726_10000413_pt1 | contig 40788 bp, 32 predicted proteins | sample MHFenrmetagenome_2_FD_207603 | JGI IMG/M metagenome (GOLD analysis project Ga0326726, IMG submission 207603) | Lab enriched peat soil microbial communities from Michigan Hollow, Ithaca, NY, United States - MHF15MN | ecosystem: Environmental > Terrestrial > Soil > Wetlands > Peat | place: USA... | reverse complement strand
CAGTTAGGCGAAAACCCCGCTACGTTGATGAAGAATTATGTAATGGGTGTGGAACGTGCATAGAGAAATGCCCATGGAAGAAAATCCCATCCGAGTTTGATCTGGGGCTAGGAAACCGAGCGGCCATCTACTACCCCTTCCCACAAGCAGTACCGCGCATCCCGGTCATTGATACTATCAACTGCGCCTACTTTAAGAATGGCAAATGCGGAGCTTGTAAAAAATTCTGTCCGCGCGAAGCAATCAATTTCGAGCAAACAGAATCACAACTAGATCTTGAGATCGGGACAATCATCCTGGCGACCGGCTTCAAGGACTTCGATCCGCGGACTGCACCTCAATATGGGTATGGAGCACTGCAGAATGTATTGACAGGGATGGAGATGGAGCGATTAATCAATTCCGGCGGACCAACCAACGGAAAAGTACTGCTTAAAAATGGGGAGAAACCAACCAAGGTCGCCATTTTACATTGCGTTGGCAGCCGCGGAAAGGAGCACGAATACTGCTCGCGTGTCTGTTGCATGTACTCGCTGAAACTGGCAACCCTGATCCGTGAATTTGTGGATGCTGAAGTGGTGGAGTTTTATCGTGACATGCGCGCCTTCGGCAAAGACTATGAAGGATTTTTCCACCGTGCGGAAGGACATGGAGTGCAATTCACACGCTTTGACGGAGAGATCCATGTCGAACAACGCAACGGGAGCCTGGCAGTGGTAACCACCGATGTTTACACGGGGGAACCCATGGAGACGATAGTAGACATGGTGGTCCTTTCCACCGGTGCGGAAGCCCAGGCAGACCAGCATGAAATTGGGGCTCTCTTTGGTGTCAGCCGCAGCCCGGATGGATTTTTCCTGGAAAAGCATCCGAAACTGGCTCCTGTGGAAACCAGCACCGATGGGGTTTTCCTGGCCGGGGCATGCCAGGGACCCAAGGATATTCCCGACAGCGTGGCCCAAGGCGGAGCGGCAGCCTCGGCTGCCCTAACCCTGCTGGACCACGGCATGGTGGAACTGGAGCCTTTTACCGCATTTATCAATTCTGAAAAATGTGGTTCATGCCACACTTGCGAAGGATTATGCCCATACGGTGCGGTATCCATGGTTGCATGGAACAATAAACAGGTTGCGCAAATAAACGAGGTGCTATGTAAAGGATGTGGCGCTTGCGTTGCTGCCTGCCCAGCCGGCGCAGCCACACAAAACGGTTTTACGAATGAACAGGTATTGGCAGAAATTGAAGGGATTTTAGGCCTGGTTGAAGTGAGGCATCCCGTGCCCGTTGAGGAGCTGGTATGAATCTTTCAAAAATCAAGACTGGCGTTTATATCTGCCATTGTGGAACGAACATCGCCGCCACGGTGGATGTAAGCGCGGTAGCCGAGTTCGCCCGCAGCCTGGAGGGAGTAGTCCTGGCACGCGATTATACATATATGTGCTCGGACCCAGGCCAGGACTTGATCAAACAGGATATCAGCGAATTCGGATTAAACCGGGTTGTGGTGGCTTCCTGCACCCCACTTATGCACGAACCGACCTTCCGACGAGCGTGCGCTGAAGGCGGGTTGAACCCCTTCTACTTCCAGATGGCCAATATCCGGGAACACTGTTCTTGGGTGGTCAGTGACCGGGCGCAGGCAACGAACAAAGCAATGGCCCTAGTGGCTGCAGCTGTAGAGCGAGTTCACCTGCATCATTCCCTGGACATGCGCAAGGTGCAAATGACACCGGCCACGCTTGTAGTTGGTGGCGGCATCGCCGGTATTGAGGCGGCACTGAGACTGGCAAATGCAGATAAGCAGGTCTACCTGGTGGAAAGGGAATCGTCCATCGGCGGGCACATGGCCCAGCTTTACAAAACTTTTCCAACGTTAGACTGTGCTGCCTGAATACTTACACCCAAAATGGTGTCCGTGGGACGCCACCCCAATATCAAATTACTGACTTACAGCGAAATCGAATCTGTTTCCGGGTATGTCGGCAACTATCAAGTTAAAATCCGGCGCAAACCGCGCTATGTGGACGAGTCCAAATGCACGGGGTGTGGGAATTGTGCTTCGGTCTGCCCGATCGACGTCAGCAACGATTTCGATCATGGCTTGAGCACGCGCAAGGCAGCTTACCGCTTCTCAGCTCAATCCGTCCCTGGAGCTTTCGCAATCGATAAAAAAGGGATGGCTCCCTGCCGTGCCGCCTGCCCCACCGATCAGCGGGCCCAGGGTTACATCGCATTGGTAAAGCAGAAGCGATACGCTGATGCTTATTGGGCCATCCGACGGGAGCATCCCTTCCCTTCCGTGTGCGGCCGGGTCTGCAATCGAAATTGCGAGGCTGCCTGTTCGCGAGGCAAGGTGGACGAACCTGTCAATGTCATGGGTATCAAGCGGTTCGTTGCTGACTGGGCATTCCAACACCGCGATGAACTCCCAAATATGCGCAATAAATCAATCGTCGGAACGGCATTCCAGCACAACCCCGCGCCTACCGGGAAGAAAGTGGCCATAATTGGAGCCGGTCCAGCCGGTTTAACGGTCGGGCTCGACCTGGTCCGAGTAGGACACAAGGTCAAAGTCTTTGATGCCCAGCCAGAAGCGGGCGGAATGATCCGAGTGGGGATCCCGCCTCACCGTTTACCTTACGAGATGCTCGACTGGGAAGTCCAGCAGATCCTGGACGAAGGCGTGGAGCTGCAGCTAAATACCTGGATTGATGACCTCCCAAGCTTGCTCAAATCACAAAACCTGGGCGGTCCCTATGATGCCGTACTCGTAGCCACCGGAGCGCATGTTGCCAAGAAGGTCGACATCCCTGGAAAAGACCATCCCGACAACTGGCTCAGCCTGCCTTTCCTCAAACAAGTCTGCCTAGGTAATCCACCCGATCTAGCAGGCAAACGAATTGCCGTGATTGGCGGCGGAAACGTGGCGCTAGACTGTGCCCGCTCGTCTGTTCGCATCGGTGCCAGTGAGTGCCGGATGATCTTCCGCAAGCCAAAAGGCGAGATGACCGGCTTTGAATGGGAAGTCGCGATTGCCGAAGAAGAAGGCGTAACCATGTGCGGCGCGACCATGTTCAAGGAAATCCTGGTTGAGAACGACAAAATTGTCGGGGTCAAGGGTGTTCACACAGAATATCACGGATATGATGCCAAAGGACGGATACTGATCGACGAATTGCCAGGTACCGAACACATCCTTCCCGCCGACATTGTCATTTGGGCGACCGGCCAGGGCTGTGACCTGTCATTTCTACCAGAAGACGGGTCAATCAAACCTGTCAAATCCGGGATTAATTCCGATGATAATATGATGACCAGCCTACCGGGTGTGTTTGTAGCCGGGGATGTTCACCGCGGTTCCACATTTTATGTGGTGGACGCCATCGGCGAAGGGCACCACGCAGCCCGCTGCATGGACCGGTATTTGCAGGGTGAAAAAGGCATTCCCGAGCCGGTCTTGCCTCCAAAGGTGGAAATCAGCGAGACGGAAGTAAGGGCGCGAATATCTCGAGGCGAAGCCTCACAAGCAGAGCGGGTGCGCATCAGTACGATCCCAGTGGAAGAACGCTATCATAATTTCCGTGAAGTGGACTTGACTCTGACGGAGGAGGAAGTCCTGCAGGAGGCTGAGAGATGTGTCCGGTGTGGAACCTGCGCAGAGTGTCTCGAATGTGTGGCTGCCTGTGACCGCGGTGCGATAGACCACAATATGCAAGAGCTGCACGAAGAATTAACTGTTGGAACAATCATACTAGCCACTGGATTCCGGGACTTCGACCCTGCGCGTTTACCTGAACTGAATTACGGAAAGCTTCCAAATATCCTGACAGCCCTTGAGTTCGAACGACTGGTCAACGCCAGCGGACCCACAAATGGCAAAGTAGTTTTAAATAACGGACAACCACCAAAAAGTGTGGCAGTGGTTCATTGCGTGGGGTCGCGAGACGCGAGGACCAACGAATACTGCTCACGCGTATGTTGCATGTACTCGCTTAAACTCTCACAATTGGTGCATGAATATGCTGGAGCAGAAGTCCACGAGATTTATCGAGACATTCGCTCGTTTGGCAAAGGTTACGAAGAGTTTTATAACCGCACAGCGAAAATGGGAGTGCATTTTTATCACGGTAAAGTTAAAAGCATCGAGAAAAACAACGGTCGTTTACATTTAACCTGGGACGAAGCCTTCCATGGCCAACCGGATAACATTGACGTGGACATGGTAATTTTGGCGACAGGATTCGAACCTCAAGCCGATACTGCTCAAGTAGCTGCCCAGTTTGGCATCAGCCGCAGCCGGGATGGGTTCTTTTTGGAACGCCACCCGAAATTGGCTCCGGTCGAAACAACCAGTGAGGGGATTTATCTCGCCGGCACCTGCCAGTCACCCAAGGACATACCCGATACCGTGGCCCAGGCTGGTGCCGCAGCAGCCGCCGCCCTATCGCTTATGGATCAGGGAGTCATCGCCCTGGATCCATCCATCGCCGAGGTGATCAGCGCACGCTGTGCGGCATGTGGTCAATGCGTGGCTGCCTGTCCGTACAAGGCCATCGAATTGGAGAAGGGTTCTGCAAAGGTCAATGGTTACCTTTGCAAAGGTTGCGGCACGTGTGCAGCTGCCTGCACCAATAAAGCCATTACGCTAATTCATTACGATGATCGCGAGTTGGTTGCAGAAATTATCGGTATGCTGGCGGTGGAAGCCTCGCCGGTTTAATTGTCCGATCCAGGCACGGTATATTTATTTATCCCTGCTTACTCAGCCTTCCGGACAGTATGGAGAAAAGATGTACGAACCCAGGATAATTGCTTTCTTATGTTCTTGGTGCAGCTACACTGGCGCCGACACCGCCGGGATAGCACGGATAAAATCCCCAGCCAATATCCGTGCAATCCGGGTGCCCTGTTCGGGACGCGTATCGCCTGAACTGGTTATGCGCGCTTTCGACCAGGGTGCAGACGGCGTGCTGGTCCTTGGCTGTCATATTGGAGAATGCCACTACGATACTGGTAATCATCGTGCAGCCAAACGATTGCCAATTTTAAAAAGTTTATTGACTTTTGCCGGGCTTGAGCCAGAACGCATCCGGTTGGACTGGGTATCTGCGTCCGAGGGTGATCGATTTTCCAGGTTAGCCGGTGAGTTTACGGATTCAGTGCGAGCCCTGGGTCCGGTTCAATGGCGTGTCAGCCACGACTGGAAACCCGTGCCCAAATGGAATTTACCCGCCACGCAGGAAGTCATCCCTTACCCGGAGACAGACTTCACAGCAAAGGAGGATGCAATCCGCGCGAAAGCCAGAGAACTGCTCGCAAACGGACAAGTGAGTTGCGTAATCGGCTACGAATTAAGTCGCCGTGGTCGAACCAGACCGGTCTTCATATATGCGCCCGAGGAAGCCAACCGGTTGGTCTGGAACCAGGATTGCACCAACAACCTAACCACCTATCTGACAGGTAAACTTCGTCCCGTAAAAGGTAAGGAGCCACCCAAACCGGTCGCGGTTGTGGTCAAACCATGTGACAGCAAAGCAATTAACGTGATGGTCGCAGAAAATCAATACCGCCGGGACCAGGTATATGCCCTGGGTGTGTCCTGCGAAGGTATCCAAGGTCCGGATGGTAACCTGCAAACCCGCTGCGTTACCTGCCAGGAAGCGGTTCCAATCGTCTGCGATGCCTTGATAAGCGGAGCCACATCCTCCTTCATTCCCCGCCTATCATCATACGCCAAGGAGGAAATTACCAAACTTCAGGATGCAGCACCCTCTGACCGCATGGAATTCTGGCTGGAACAATTCGACCGCTGCATCCGCTGTTATGCCTGCCGGCAGGCATGCCCCATGTGCAAATGTCCCGAATGCCTGTATGAGCGGGATGAATCGACGTTTGTCGGTCTTGGAATAAGATTGAATGAAAAACGAACCTTCCACCTGGGACGGGCATACCATCTGGCGGGCCGCTGCGTGGGATGCAACGAGTGCGAACGCGCCTGCCCGATGAATATTCCCATTGGCCTGCTAAATCAAAAATTGGCCGAGGAAATTGAAGCAGCTTTTGATCACCGCGCCGGACTTGCTGTTGTCCCGTCCCCCATTGTGACCGTTCTTTCGGGCGAATACAAGGAAGGCTGAGATGGGCAAACCCGATCCTGACAAAAAACATTGGCTCATCTCGCAAAGCGAACTAGAATCCTGGCTCGATGGTATTGCCAACGCTCGAACACTAATCGCCCCCCGACTGGAGGCAGGATTATTACTGTATCGTCCCGTGACCAAGAGCGATGAAATTGCGTGGAATAGACAGTTACCCAGATCCTCACCTTCCGGGCGCCCAGTATTATCGGTCAAGGAAATATTCTTTCCTCCGACCGAGGTGCTGTTCTCCATTAAAAAAACCGGACAGGAAATTCATTTGGCAGAGTCGTTTCCAGATTGGGAAACCGTCGTTTTTGGCGTCAGGCCGTGTGATGCACACGGCGTAAAATTACTTGACGCCCTTTTTCTCGATACCAATCCGGTCGACTCCTTTTACGCCCGCCGCCGGGAAAATACCACTTTAATCGGTCTGACGTGCCAATCTCTGGAATCGACTTGTTTTTGCACTTCAGTTGGTGGGGCACCCGACGATGCTCATGACGTGGACATCATGCTTATTGAAACGGATGAAGGCTTCCTGGTCGAGGCCGTGACCGAGAAAGGTCGTTTTCTCATCCCAGGCGGCGAGTGGAAGGAAACCACTGTTACCCATCGGTCGTCAAATTACGCGGCCCAGTTCCCAGTACCAGATAAAGATAATTGGCCCGAGCATTTCAATGATGATTACTGGTCGAAAATATCCGAGCGCTGTCTCTCCTGCCGTGCATGCGCGTATGTCTGCCCAACCTGCCGGTGTTTCGCTGTTCGAGATGAAACCATCAGCCCGGGAGAGTTCGAACGAATCCGCTGCTGGGATGCCTGCGCCGGGGAAAATTATCGTCGGGTGGCAGGGGGACATAAACCACGCGCTGAAAAAGGGGAACGCCTGCGCAATCGTTTCTACTGCAAATTTTACTATTACCCCGAACAGTACGGTCTGGGGACTGCATCAGCATGCACCGGTTGCGGTCGCTGCATCGAAGTCTGCCCGGCCGGGGTGGACATCACGGAAGTGCTGATCGACCTGGAGAAGCCAGCATGAATGAGAATCCCATGCTTCCATACCTTGGAAAACTGGTGGAAGTGCGCGACCTGGCGTCCGAAATAAAACTCTTCCGCGTCGAGATGTTGAACGGCGGGGGTGAAGCATTCAAGTCTTTCCAACCGGGGCAGTTCGCCTTCGTGTCTGCGTTCGGTCTGGGCGAAGCACCCTTCGGGATTGCCAATTCGTGCGGGCGGGGACCGACGGTCGATTTCGCCGTGGCACGCCTTGGGTCTGTCACCACCGGATTGCACGAACTTGGTGAAGGTGATATGGTTGGCGTGCGTGGACCGCTGGGGAACTGGTTCCCGATGAAAAAATTCAAGGGTAAAAATCTGATCGTCCTGGGAGGTGGGATAGGTGGAGCCCCGCTGCGCCCTGTCATTCAGCACGTCCTGGATCACCGCGCCGATTTTGGCACCTTGACCATATTGTGGGCAGCGCGTCATCCATCGCTGCTGGTGTTCACGGAAGAGTACAATGAGTGGCGTGCCGCGCCAGACACATATCTGCACTTAACCGTGGACAACCCTGACGAAAAGTGGGATCAAAATGTTGGGTTGATTACCCAATTGCTTGAAAAGGTAACCCCATCACCGGAGAACTCTGTCACAATCACTTGCGGTCCACCCATTATGATTCATTTTGTGACAAAGATGCTCCAGGAGAAGCTTGGTTTTAATCCAAAAAATAACTATGTCACCCTCGAAGCGCGCATGCATTGCGGAATGGGTAAATGCGGACGCTGTAACCTGGGTGAGAAACTCATCTGTGTAGACGGACCAGTCTTTAATATGGAAGAGGTGGGGGGATTGCTGGAAACATATCTATAGAAAGCCCGAAAATAGTGATATTCCCTTTAGGCAAGGCATTAAAGCGCAATTAGCTGAATTGTGCCCGCTTCGTGCATTAAAGAAAAATTTTATGGTAAAACGAACCCTGAAGGATGGATTATTGTATTTCATGAAGCCAATTGATAATTTGCAATCCCGCTCTGCCGTAATCATCGGTGGAGGACCAGCCGGTCTGATGGCTGCTGAAGTTTTGGCGCTAGGAGGATCACAAGTAGATATTTACGACAGCATGCCTTCTGCCGGCCGCAAGTTTTTAGTGGCCGGCAAGGGTGGGTTGAACCTGACGCACGCAGAATTGCGCGAGCAGTTTCTCTCCCATTACGGTGCCTACCGTCCATTCTTGGAACCGTTCCTGGATCAATTTGGACCGGATGAAATAATAGAGTGGGTACATGAACTGGGAATTGATACATTCGTCGGTTCTTCCAAAAGAGTATTCCCGGTTGGCATGAAAACTGCTCCAATTTTACGTGCATGGCTGAAGCGTTTACGGGAAACCGGGGTCAAATTCCATATGCGTCATAAATGGCGTGGGTGGAACGAAGATGGGTCTGTATGGTTCGAGACTCCCGATGGTAAAGTACGCATAAGCCCGAAAGTGGTGATCCTGGCATTAGGTGGAGGAAGTTGGGCGAGACTCGGTTCGACCGGCGAATGGGTGCCCCTGCTGGTCGAACGCGGCATTGACGTTGCAAAACTAAAACCTTCCAACTGTGGATTTGATGTCGCCTGGAGCGAACTATTCCGGTCACGATTTGAAGGATATCCCTTGAAATCCATCGTTTTATCGTTCACCGATTCAAGGGGAGTCTCATATCGCAAGCAGGGTGAATTTGTTGTCACAATGACCGGCGTCGAAGGAAATTTGATCTATGCGATCTCAGCGCAATTACGAGATGAAATTGAAGAAAATGGTATTGCCATGATCGAGCTCGACCTTGCTCCAGGATGGTCCCATCAGCGCCTAAAAGAGAGCTTGTTACTTCCGCGTGGTTCAAGAACGATAACCAGTAACCTTGAAAAATCAGTTCACATAAAAGGGGTAAAGGCTGGTTTACTAAGGGAATATGTGCCAAAGCAGGATTTTCACGACCCAGACAGGCTGGCGACAGCGATCAAAGAATTGACAATCCCACTTATCGCTCCCCGACCGATTGATGAAGCCATAAGCAGTGCCGGGGGGATCCTTTTCAAGGAACTTGACTTGCATTTGATGATTCGCTCAATGCCTGGCGTTTTCTGCGCGGGTGAGATGCTGGATTGGGAGGCACCTACGGGTGGCTATCTTCTGACAGCATGCTTTTCCACAGGGCGGGCGGCCGGTGAAGGAGCACTTTCCTGGCTTAATAAGACAATGTCTCCTGACTAATACAGCATCACTTTTTTAGCCTTAGCTGTATTCCCGCTTTAGTTGATAACTTACTTATTTAAAAAGTAAGGAATTGATGCCTGATTCTGAAATCTCCTTGACAACTCTCCCCCTCCGATGATAAACTCCTTTTGTTAATACAATTCTAAGGAAAGGAGGCGCACTTCATGGTGACCAAGGTTTCCATCAAATTCCCGCTTATCCGCTCTAATGATGCGGCTAGCTTGAATCTACCTACTCGGAGTGCGCCTGTTGACTTTTAAGGGTTAACCAAAATCATCTTCATCCCACGGTGCCTCCAGCACCGTGGTTTTTTTTCAACCCCAGGCGGCTTCCCCCCACCTGAACAGGAAATTTCAATGGATCCATCAAGAACGCCAATAACCTATTTTGACTTTCGCAAAGCCCTAAGCAAGAAGAAACTGGCCGGGATGCTCCGGATGATGACAGGCTATCGTCTCACATACATGACGGCGAACCTGACCCTGGCTTTTTCTGCGGCTGCAAAAACGCTAACTTACCTGCTCCTCCGAAATTTCGCTGACACAGTGGTTGGCAACGTTGCTCCATTTGCGGGGACTTTGTCGCGGACGCTGGTTATAATTGCAGCCGGGTTCGTCGGACTAGCCTTGATCGAGGGCGGATTCGCATATATTTCCAGCCGATTGGCCTCCTTCTCTGCAGAAAGCATAACCAACCGCCTGCGCAATTTCCTTTTCGACCATATCCAACGCTTATCTTTTGCATACCATAGCAAAACCCCCACAGGGGACCTGATCGAACGAGTTACATCGGATGTTGACTCGGTGCGGACTTTCTTCAACGACCAGGCGATCGGAGTTGGACGCATCATCATGCTCTTTATCATTAACTTCATCGCCATCTGGTGGTTGTCCTGGAAATTGGCACTCGCATCCATTGCGGTCGTTCCAGTGGTCGTAATCGTATCAATGTGGTTCTTCGCGAAGGTGACCAAGGCTTACGAAGCCTACCAAGAACAGGAAGCCAGGTTGACCACCACCCTCCAGGAAAACCTGACAGGGGTGCGCGTGGTCAAAGCCTTTGCACGCCAGGGTTATGAAATCGACAAATTCGAAAAAGACAACTGTGAAAAGTACCTGAGAGGACGGAAACTAATGAGGATGCAATCCCTCTTTTGGCCACTCTCAGATCTTTTATGCGGATTTCAAATGCTGGCAGGATTCATCTACGCAGGCATCCTGGCAGTTCATGGCGAGATCACCATCGGTACATATCCTGCTTATGTTGGGCTGGTTGTCTGGCTAATTTGGCCTATGCGAAACCTGGGTAGAATCATTGTTAACACTTCCACAGGTCTGGTTTCCTACGACCGTTTGATGGAAATCGTCAAGCAACAGCGCGAACCCCTGAATGATGGGTCCGTAAAGGCTGTGGGTCCGGTGCGAGGTGACCTGGTTTTCGACAATGTATCGTTCCAATATAGTGATGGGAATAGCGAGGTCCTGAAAGGTATTACGTTTAAGGTGCAAGCGGGACAATCAGTTGCCCTGCTTGGTTCGACAGGATCAGGCAAGACCACCCTGGTAAATTTACTACCTCGTTTCCATGAGTATACCGACGGACGAATATTGCTCGATAACGAGGAATTGAAAAACTACTCTCGCGAATTCCTTCGTAAGCAGATCGGCATCGTGGAACAGGAACCGTTCTTATTCAGCCGATCCATCCGTGAGAACATCACTTACGGAGTAGGCCGGGACGTACCGCAGGAAGAGATCGAGAAAGCCGCCAGAGCAGCTGCGGTTCACGATGTGATCCTTTCCTTCCCATCCGGATACAACACCCTGGTCGGTGAAAAAGGCGTGACCCTTTCCGGTGGGCAGAAGCAGCGAGTGGCCGTGGCTCGCACCCTGCTAAAGGATCCGCGCATCCTAATCCTGGACGATTCCACCTCCAGCGTTGATACTGAAACCGAGGCAGAAATTCGCACAGCATTAGATGCGCTAATGAAGAATCGGACCACCTTCATCATTGCCCATCGCATCCAGTCTGTAATGAATGCCGATTTGATCCTCGTGATGGACAAGGGCGAGATTATCCAGAAAGGCAAACATAAGGAATTGGCCGAACAAGACGGGATGTACCGGGAGATTTACGACATCCAGACACGCATTGACGAAGAATTGGATGTAGAGATTAGTTCCCTGGGGAGTGTCGAACCACACTAACCATTTTATAAAGGGATCTATAACCCCTGCTGGAGATTTTGATCATGCCAGACGAAACGATTGAACTCGAAGAAGAAGAATATACCAGTCAACTGACAACCCCAACTTTCAATAGAATCCTAGGGCTTGTTAAACCTCACCGGCTGTGGATGGTAGGATTTCTTGTTGCCATCATCTTTACCGCATGCCTGGATGCTGTATTCACCTATATTAATAAAGACATGATCGACCAAGGAATCGCTCAAAAAAGCATCCCCACCCTGCTGCGGTATGCTACCTACTATGGTGGTTTGCAACTTGTACAGGCGGTTTCGGTATTCATCTTTATTTACCTGGTCGGCATCCTGGGTGAGCGAATCCAGTATGATATTCGCAGGGTTGTCTTCAACCACCTGCAAGACCTGTCGCTTTCATACTACAGCCAGAACGCGGTTGGTCGTCTGATGGCACGGGTGACCTCCGACTCGGGTCGGACTTCCAGCCTGATGACATGGGGAACACTTGACGTGACCTGGGCGATCGTCAGCATCGCTACTTCAGTCATCTTTATGCTAATCTTGAACTGGAAACTAGCGTTAATCGTCTTTGCGGTCATACCAGTCCTACTTATCATTGCCATCAATTTCCGTAAAAAGATCCTGGTCGAGTTCCGTAAATCGAGACGTGCGAATTCGAAGATCACCGGCGAATACAACCAGAACATCCAAGGAGTACGAGTAGTAAAGGCTCTTGGGCGCGAAGACGAGAACCTGAGCGAATTTTCCGTTCTGACCGACGATATGTTTAAAGCCTCCTATCGGGCTGCCTGGCTCTCGGCTCTTTTCCTGCCAACCGTGCAAATCATATCTGCGTTTGCCCTGGGAGCCATCGTATGGTACGGTGGGATGCAAAGTGTAACCGCCACCTTTACCGTGGGCGATATCCATGCGTTTGTTTCGTATCTCACCTTCATGATATGGCCGGTGCAAGACCTAGCACGAGTTTACGCTGACATGCAGCATTCAATCGCCTCAGCTGAACGCATTTTCAAATTGGTCGATACCGTCCCGGAGATCCAGAACCGGTCGGATGCATTTCCTGCCGGGACGATCCAGGGTGCCATCGAGTTTGAGCATGTCCATTTCTACTACGAAGATCACAAGCCCATCCTGACCGACTTCTCTCTAAAAGTGAAACCCGGTGAAACCATTGCACTGGTTGGAGCAACCGGGGGTGGAAAGACAACGATAGTCAACCTTCTTTGCAGGTTCTATGAGCCAAAAGAAGGTGCCATTCGGATTAATGGCAAGGATTACACCGATTACACCCTGCAAAGCATCCACTCACGGGTAGGCATTGTTCTTCAGACTCCTCACCTGTTTTCCGGCTCGATCCGAGAGAATATCCGTTATGGTCGCCTAGAAGCAACTAATGAGGAAGTTGAAGACGCGGCTAAGATCGCCGGCGCGCATGATTTTATTTCCACTTTTGAGAAAGGTTTTGATCAGGAAGTGGGAGAAGGTGGAAACCTACTCTCGGTTGGGCAGAAACAACTCATCAGCCTTGCACGCGCGGTCCTATCAAAGCCTGAAATTTTCATCATGGATGAGGCAACTTCCAGTGTAGACACCCTGACAGAAGCCCTGATCCAACGCGGGATGGAAGCCCTGATGTCGGGACGGACTTCTTTCATAATCGCCCACCGTTTGAGCACAATTCGACGTGCTGACCGTATCGTGGTAATCGAACAGGGACATATCACCGAAATGGGCACCCACGCAGAATTACTCAAATTGCGCGGTCAATATTTTCGACTATATACTCAACAGTTCAAATTCGAAAGGGAAAAGGCTTACGGGATGGCCATTCAGAATAACGTGCCTGCAATTGAATAAAATAATTCTTACGGACTCGTGCCAAGTTTTGATGAAAGATATCCGCAGGAATTGAGAAGTAAATGCCAACACCCACTCCAACCGTTATTCCTATGTCGCCCGGATGCGGTCGATCATTTATTTTTTTCCGCAGGGATATAAATAATAATTCCAAGCTGGATAATTTTGGCCTAATCTGGACCAGTTTAAAAAGTAACATGGGTACGACTGCGAAACTAGCGAACCAACAGACCTATGTTTATCGACGAATGATAACGATGATCAAAACAAGCAATAAAATCGAAAGAAGTGTCCAAACATACGACAACCCCCCGGGGTCAAAAGCACCGCTCCCAATTCCGACAGGATGAATCTGTACGAGCGGCATATTTGTCGTTTTCAGCGCCAATTGTTCATCATTTACAGTATATGGATTGAAGCCCTCGAAAAAACCAGCGAATCCTGCATTTTGCAGTATTTTACGAAGGATAACCCTCCTTTCTTTCAAGTCGGCAACGTCTTCGACTTTTCCATAAATTGACCCTCCAGGCATTATGACCTCTACTCTTTTTGTATCCATCATATTACGGTACCAGTCAGAGTAGGTTCCCCAACCCGAAATACAAAATATATTTCCATTTTGGATGGCAAAATTAACCGGGGTATAACGAATCTTGCCAGTCTTTCTACCTACTGTTTTCAAAACCATAATATATCCGGAGATGCTATTCCCAACAAACGGCCCAAGGCCGAGCCTGAAAATCGGAACCATAAATAGTTTATTAAAAATCCAAAATAACTTCCTCATTAGATCGGACATTCTGTACCTCCTACGAATTGGAATTTAATAAGTATATATTGGGTTGAATGATATTGGAATAGATTTCTTTAATCCCTTTATTTTGGCTGTTATCTGGATTAAAATAGCTATAAATTCAGCCATGCCTGGCATAGGAGAGGCGAAAATGTCAAACATCAAATTATTAAATCGCTTGCTTTTTGAAGTGGTCATTATTAGCGTTGCACTTGCGTCCTGTAGTCCTGCCCCGACCACCCCTGCCATTGGGGGTATTGTGCAAGGAACGGTATATGGTGACCTGAATGGCAATGGCACCATTGACGCTGGTGAAGTTGTGCTCGGTGGTGTGGAAGTCACCCTGGCGGATTGTGGCGCGGTTCAAACCCAAGTTACGGGTCCGGACGGGTTGTTCAATTTCAATAATCTACCGGCAGGCACATGCCACGTCATTGTTGCCAAGGCCGGGTGGATTTTCTCTGGCTCATATCCGGCAACAACATACCCAGTGCCGGTTGCTTCGAACCCGGCCCTACCGACTTATTTCAGCATATACGTGGCTCCAATTGGAGGCGCAATCCCCTCGGATACACCTACTCTGCCCGGTCCCACAATTACATCTACGCAGCCTGGTCCCACAGAGACACCCACGCTGGTTAGCAGTCCAACTTCGGCAGCGCCAATGGTTACCCCAAAGTCTGATGCGGCCAATTGCCGCCTTGGGCCAGTGGTTGGATTTTTAGCAGTAGGGGGACTGAATTTTGGTGTTACTGTCCCCATTACAGGTACTCTTGCAGACAAGTCCTGGTGGCAAATTGAAAACCCCCAGGGACCAGGAACTTTTTGCTGGGTATCTGCAAGCGTGACGAACACATTTGGTGACCTGTCGACTGTGCCGATCAAGCCCATACCCATCGCCCAGGTTACTGCAGTGGTTGTTACGACTCCAGCGGTTATCCATGGCATTTGCGGTGGTCCAAATGCAACCACTTTCAATGTCACCATCACGACCAATGGGCCAGTAACAGTGCATTGGCATTTTGAAATATTTGATTCCTTGGGGACATTGCTCAACAAGACATCAGACCAGCCGATGGATTTTGCTACGGCAGGTTCGCAATCTTACATGTCCGATGCCTATAAACGGGATTGTGGCAGTTATGTTGTCAAGGCCGTTACCACCAGCCCGAATGCCATGACTGGTGAGGCCAGCTGGAAGGTAGTTCAACCTTAATATTTAATCGATCTCTCAATCAAAATATAGCGGTCGTTTTGACCGCTCTATTTTGATTCTTGAAAGCCAGTCCTGTAAAGATCGAAGTACATTCCGCGGTTCGCCAAAAGATCATTGTGCGTACCCTGTTCCACGATTTTCCCGTCATGGATGACGACGATTCGATCAGCATTTGTTATCGTGGACAGGCGATGGGCAATGACAAAGGAGGTGCGACCTTTCAGCAGTCTTCGTAAAGCTTTTTGGATGACCTGCTCGGTCTGCGTATCAACTGAAGAGGTGGCTTCATCAAGGATCAAAATACGCGGGTCGGCCAGCAGGGCGCGCGCAAATGATAATAGTTGTCGCTGACCAACCGAGAGCATTACGCCCCCCTCTTCCACAGAGGTCTCATATCCCTTCCGTAAATTGACGATAAAATCGTGCGCCCCAACTGCTTTGGCTGCAGCTTCTATTTCAAATTCCGATGCCTCCAGCCGCCCGAAACGTATATTCTCCGCCACCGTCCCATTAAACAAAAACGGATCCTGGAGTACGACCCCCATCTGTTGGCGCAAAGATGCCTGTGTAACCATCCGCAAGTCACATCCATCGACCAAAATACGACCTTCGGTTGGATCGTGGAAACGGGAAAGTAGTTTAACCATGGTTGTCTTGCCAGCACCAGTTTCGCCAACAAGGGCGACAGTCTCTCCGGGCAGGATATGCAAATCAATATTTGAAAGGATCTGCGCCGGATCATCGGAATAATGGAAGGAAACGTGTTCGAAGTTTACGTTCCCTACAATAGGGGGGAGTTCATCAGCCTGTGGCGAGTCCCTGACTTCGACAGGGGTATCCAAAAGCCCCATAATCCGTTCCCAGCCAATCATCGTGGATTGGAGAGCATCGTATCGGCGGCTCAGGTCGCGAATTGGATCGAAGAATCGATCAATATAGAGAATGAACGCCACCAGCACCCCAGGAGTAATGGTCTGACCAAGGACTGCTGTCCCGCCCAACCAAACCACCAGGCCAGTTGCGATTGCCCCAAGTAGATCCACGCTCGGGCTGAATACAGAAGAAATCCGGGCAGTAGCAATCGCCCGTTCAAGGTGATAGCGGTTGACGAAATCCCTAAAGTGCTCGTAGTTCTGTTTCTGGCGTGAGAAGGCCTGCACCTCACGTACTCCATTGACGTTTTCTGCCAGTACCGAATTAACCCAGGAGATGGCTGCCCGTACTTTTCGATAGGCTGCGCGTGAAGCACGCCTAAAGATGACGGTAATTATCAACATGATAGGCAGGACGCTGAAGGTGAGCAGCGCAAGGCGAAAATCCATATCAAGCATGACAAAAATGATGAGCGCAAGGGTGAAAATATCCCGGGCGATAGCCAACACGGCCCAAGTCAGGAAATCTCTCAAAGTCTCAACATCGTTAATAGCCCGTGTTATTACACGTCCGACCGAATACCGGCTATAAAACCCAAGCGACAAGTCCTGCAAGTGAGCAAACAACTTCTTGCGCAGATCATAAATGACAGACTGTCCGACCCATGCCATGACGTTGACACGGTAGTAAGTGCCAACCCATTGAATAACTGACACCCCCAGATAGGCGAGAATAGTAAAGCGGAGAATGACCGTATTGCCCGCGTTGATACCACTGTCAATGGCAACTTTAACGAAATACGGACCTGCCACCGATGCAGCGGAGGCAAGGAGCATAAGGATGCCAGACAATATCAACCGCGACGTATAAGGCCTAGTGAATATGAGCAGCCGCCTGGCGATCTGGGGATTGACACCCTTGTCGTATTGTTCTTCCGACTGGGTGACATAGGAGGGCGGGGTAATGGTAGTTACAGTCATCGATATATTATCCAAGTTATGATAACGTTCGGTCTGAGGACCTGCGTCCTATAAGGGCATCCAATTCAAGCTGATTAGGTAAAAATTCTTCCTCTGGTTCCTTTTCGTCCAGGAACCTGTTCTGCTGACTTAACTGTAAATCATATATTTCTTTATAAAGACCTCCCTGTTCGAGCAACTCAGCATGCCTCCCCCGCTGAACAATGCGACCATCATCCATCACGAGAATCAAGTCAGCGCGGCGGACAGTGGCTAGACGATGGGCAATAACAAATGTAGTACGGCCCGCCATCAGTCGGTCGAGAGCCTGCTGGATCAGCTGCTCAGTTTGGGTGTCCACCGAGGAGGTGGAATCATCCAGCACCAGGATGCGTGGATTCATCAATAAAGCCCGCGCGATGGCAATGCGCTGACGCTGACCCCCGGAAAGGGTGATACCGCGCTCTCCAACGAGAGTTTCATACCCCTCGGAAAACTTGAGGATAAAATCATGAGCCTGGGCAGCCTTCGCTGCCGCAAAGATCTCCTCGTCAGTTGCTTCGGACCGACCGTATCGTATATTTTCGCGGATGGTGTCTGAAAATAACAGGGAAGTCTGGAGCACGATCCCAATTTGCTTTCGCAGGGATATCAGCTCGGACTGTCGGACATCCATTCCGTCCACCAGCACGGCACCTTCGGTCACATCATAAAAGCGCGGAATGAGATTTACGAATGAAGTTTTTCCCGACCCAGTCTGCCCAATGAGCGCGATAAGCTGGTTGGGTTCCACTTTTAGGTTGATATCCGATAGTGCATCAAGGTTTTCATCCTGGTAGCGCAGGGATACCGATCGGAATTCCACGCAACCTTTCAAAGTCTTGCAACGGACCGCACTTTCAGGGGATTGGATCTCCAAATCATGATCTAAAATTTCCAGTACCCGTTGCGCCCCGGCTTCCGATTCGCCAATTGCATTAACCAGCCAAGCCAGTTGTTGCACTGGGGCAGATAGCATTAGCAAGTAAGCGTTAAAAGCCACCAGCTCGCCTATCGTCATTTTTCCCTGTAGTACCAGGGGACCACCAACCATCAGGATTAAAATGGTTCCCATTGTAATGAGCAAGTTTGTAGTTGGCATTACCTTTGACCATTCGCCCAAGACTTTGACACGGGCATTGAAATATGAACGGTTGATCAGATCAAATCGCTGGATTTCGTGCGGCTCCCGAGCAAATGCGCGCACAACCTGAACTCCCGAAACATTTTCCTGTAATTGAGCAGATAGATCACCGAGCGTATTATCCACGTCGTAGAAGAGGCGAGTAATTCGCTGTCCGAAGTCGGAGGTCATCATCACCATGGGAACGAGAGGCAGCAGTGCGATGACTGCCATCCAAGGATTTCGAACCACCAGAACTGTCACTACCCCCACAGAAAGCACACACAGTTGGACGATCTGCACCAGGCTATCCCCCGCAAAGGTTTGAACTGCACGAACATCTTCGATGCAGCGGTTAATCAACTGCCCGGTAGTGCTATGATCGTGGTAGGAAAATGGCAAGTATTGGATGTGGTCATACATAGCATTTCGCAAGTCATACCCGATGTGCGCACCAATCCATTCGGTCAGATAGCGCTGCCCCAGGTTGAGGACAGCCGTCCCCGCGCCAATTCCCACCAAAATCAAGGCCGAACGGATTAAAAATGGTGCGGCGCCAGCTTTCAAACCCTTGTCTATCACACCCTGGATGATTTGTGGAACAACCAGCGACAGCCCTGTCATGCTCAACAGGATGAGCATATTAATAATTAATTGTCTAAAATATGGTTGGTAAAATAGACGTAATTTAAACAGATATTTCATGGACTGAGTTTTATTCCTATGAGACCGAAAATACTTTCTGTAGAGTATCCATGCCATGAATGAGGATTCTTATTTCTTCCACATCGAGGCACTCGAAACGAGAGGATAACCAGGCTTCAGCTTCAGTAAAAATGGCTTCCAGCACTTGTGAACCCTCCTCCGTCAGCGCCAGAGGAATGTTTCGACGGTCTTTCGAATCCTGGCTGCGGACGACCAGCCCCTTGCGGACCAAGGCGTCCACTGTTTTACTGATGGCTGAGCGGCTGGTTCCACTGGCTTCCGCCAAGGCGCTGACTGAGGCGCTACCCCTGCGGATTCGCCTTAGAACCTGGAATTGCTCCTCTGTCATATGGAATTTTTCCACTGCAATAGTTCGGATCTGGCTGCGAGTCTTGCGCCAAGCAGATGGGATACTTTCCCAGAATTTATCGATCAGGATGGGATTTGAGGATAGATTGGTCATGGCTTCCTCTGTATAGTTGAATGGGTAAATAGTTGAGCTATGCAACTATTATACACGCAAGATAATATTTCTTGCGAATCAATCCTCTTAGTATCTTTTGGCACGTTATTATGCGACCATCCCCTGCACAATAAATCCTATCCGTCTCGAGGTAAATCGTTCATTTAACTTGCCTCCCAAACCTTTTTACTCTATACTACGAATAATTTCTTCGATAATTATGAAAAGGAGTAAACCATGCCAGAAGCACCTGTAGCACCTCGCAAGAAAATCACCCTCCCCTATCTCTTTAAAAAGGTCGCCGACGGCCAACCCATAACCTGGCTGACGTGTTACGATTTTCCCACCGCCTATTTACAGGAACAGGCTGGAATAGAGATGATCCTTGTAGGGGATAGCCTGGGAATGACCATGCTTGGCTATGACAGCACCCTACCGGTCACAATGGACGATATGGTCCGTCACGCCCAAGCTGTCCGTCGTGGGGCTCCCACTGCTTTTGTGGTTGGCGACATGCCATATATGACCTATCAGCCCTCTGTGGAAACGGCTATCCGCAATGCAGGTCGATTTATGGCTGAATGTGGGTGCGATGCAATCAAACTTGAAGGTGGCGTATCCATGGCCGACCGGATTAAAGGCATCGTGGACTCAGGAATCCCCGCCATCGGCCACCTTGGGTTGACACCGCAATCTGTCAGTGCATTGGGCGGCTTTCGTGTCCAGGGCAAGTCGGCCCTGCTGGCGAAAAAGATCCTGGACGACGCCAAAGCTCTCGAACAAGCCGGCGCATTTTCCATTCTCCTCGAAATGGTCCCTGACCGACTGTGTAAGCTTATCACCGAGCGAGCGGAAGGTTGTATCATCATGTCCCTCGGCTCCGGACCAGATGCTCACGGTCAGTTGCTTATTTACCACGACATGTTTGGTCTTTATCCCAAGTTTAAACCCAAGATGGCCAAAGTTTTCGGTAATGCCGGGGAGGTTATCCTCAACGGGTTGAAGAATTACCACGATGAAGTAATTGGCAAGCAATTCCCGCAGCCAGAGAATTGGTTTGGGATGCCGGATGAGGAATTCGACGAATTAAAGAAAATGCTGGATTAAATCTGACAGATTTGGGCTAGACTTCGTTAAATACAAGGAGCATAATGGACAAAGACCTGCGCCATCTACTTGCCATACCAATTGACCGTTTGGAGGCCATCAATTCAGTTCTACTAGACCCCAGCGAAACAGTAATGAATGATTTCCTGGCAGTGGTCGCAAAATATGGCACCCCAGAGGAAATCAACCGAAAACACCGCGAGTCACGCAAAATCGACCACCTTCTACATATAGTGACTGAACGCGCTCCAGAATATGTCAAGGATATCAAATGGTTGACGGAACAGCGCGACAACAAAGCTTTCACATCCATATCGGAATATCGGACCCGTGTCCTCGGTAAAAAAGCCACAGGGATGAAATTCGCCGACGAATCGGCTGTTACGCTTGAAGTGTCGGCTCTGCAATATTTTCCGTGGATCCGCCCCATGTGCGAACGAGCAATCAAGGATAAAAGCCTCGTTCCCGGCCGGTTTATCGCTGTGAGAAAAATGAAGGAATCTGAATTAGATGGCGATTTACCCGCCATTGTGGCTGCACTGGATATCATGGGTTCGTCATTCGTCGAAACCCTCGACACAAAAGGCACAGACGGGTCTAATCCTCATTTAGGTGGTCCTGCGACTATTACAGGATATTTTGGTGGAATTGGCCAGCCCAATGAACATGCTTTAATGTGGCTGGATGAATTCTTATATTACTATACCAATTATGGGGTCCAGCACGTCCTCAACTTCAATGCAGGAACAATCTTGCTAGGTTTCCTGCTTCATCGCCTGGGTGTCGATATCCAGTTCAAGATATCGGTTTTCTTTGGGTCGGATAATCCTTACCACGCCCTGTGGATCATGCTCGCTGCGAAACTATTCAGCCGTGATGATGGCACCTCCCCGCTCATCGGTTTCAACTGGTCCAATTCCATCAATAATCAAACGATGGAACTCACCGCCCAGTTTCGAAAGGCGCTTGGTTTCGAAGAGGTCGTTCGATTCGAGCACCATATCATCGAGACCTGGAAAAGTATTGTGATTCAACCATACGATCGCCGCTCGGAATTGATCGAAATAGCTGGTCATGTTGCCAATATTTCCGCGAAACACGAAGGCGGTGATGTTGACGTCGAACAGAAACGTGCTCATCCCTCCGACATCCTCGATTATTTTCGAGAGAAGCAAGAGGTCATTGACTCCGGTGATTGGGCTGCCATGCAATTGAATTTCATGGATAAATTGGATGCTTGCGAAAAATCCGCAGTGGAACTTACTAAAAATGGTTTATCGTTTATCGCAGCAAAAAATTTGCATAAATAAATTTTTATATTTAAATAAATTTTATTATTAAAAAATGTAATATATTGGCTATACGCATTTTATATATTTGCAATCTGGAGGCGTATGTATATCGTTCATGTCCACGTCCACGTTAAACCCGATCAAACTGAGGCTTTTATTAAAGCCACAAAAGAAAATGCAGAAAAAAGCGCTAGAAACGAGCCGGGTGTCGCCCGTTTTGATGTCATGCAGCAAACTGAAGATCCCACACGTTTTGTGTTGATCGAAATTTATCGCACCCCGGAAGACGCCACAAAACATAAAGAGACAAAACACTATAATCGCTGGCGAGAAATTGCCGAGCCCATGATGGCAGAACCTCGGACGCGCATTATTTACACGAATATTTTTCCAACTGATTTAGGGTATTCGCTACCAATGGGCAACTAAATTGCGATTCGAATTTGCAACCTCCAACAGGATCTTGTTCGGTAATGGAATAGTCTCCGAAGTCCCCCACCTGGCCCAGGGACTTGGGCGTCGCGCATTTATTGTGCACGACAAGAACAATTCAGCGCGTCTACTTGCTGAGAACCTTAGCTCATCTGGCGTGACGCCCCTGCCCTACCCCACAAAGGGAGAACCGTCAATTCAGAGTGTACGGGATGCCCTTCAAGAAGCGCGGGTGGGAGAGTGCGACATGGTCATTGGCTTGGGTGGTGGTTCGACAATGGACACAGGTAAAGCTGTCAGCGTACTGCTGGCAAACCCCGGCGATTTGTTCGACTACCTGGAAATCGTTGGCGCTGGACATGCATTTAATAAGCCGTCTGTGCCCTATCTTGCGATTCCAACCACTGCCGGAACCGGCTCTGAAGTGACTCGGAATGCAGTTATTGCAGTCCCGGACCAACTCCTCAAGGTAAGTTTGCGCAGCCCCTTGATGCTCCCTCGTATCGCCGTTATCGACCCGGAGCTGACTTATAGTCTGCCTCCCGATATCACAGCACAAACCGGGCTGGATGCACTGACACAACTTATCGAACCATTCGTTTGCAACGCTCCCACTCCAATTACCGACTCGGTTTGCCGGGATGGAATTCCCCGCATAGCACGATCATTGTTGGCGGCATGCAAAAACGGCCAGGATAAAGATGCACGGGAGAATATGTCGCTGGCAAGCTTGTTTGGGGGAATAGCCCTTGCAAATGCCCGCTTGGGTGCAGTTCACGGTCTTGCGTCCCCGCTCGGTGGGATGCTCCCAGTTCCGCATGGAGCAATCTGCGCCCGCCTTTTGCCAATTGTCATGAATGCAAATATAAATGCCTTGCGCAACCTTCAGATGGATTCGCAGGCACTTGATCGATACGGCGAAATAGCCCAACTACTAACCGGCGATGCTTCAGCGACTCCAGAAGATGGCATTGAATGGATTAGAAAACTATGCCACGGCGTGAAAATACGCCCACTGGCTGAATTTGGTCTTAAAACGAGCCTCTTTCCTGAGATCGTTTCACAAGCACAGAAAGCAAGCAGCATGAAAGGAAACCCGGTATCCCTAACTGATAATGAATTATTGGAGATCCTTGAAAACGCTGTATAAAAAAAGACCGGCACTTGTGCGCCTGTCTTTTTTTATACTGTTACTGATATTTTGATTCGTCAATTTCCCTACGCAGTTTTTCTTCTTCCGTTTCTTCCACCACCTCCGCTTTTCCCCACGCTAATTCTGCCTGTTCAGCTTCACGTAATTTCGCGATACTTTGAATTCTCACTACACTCCATTTTCCACAATAGGGACAACGGGCAAGTTTAGAAAGACCAAGATTCATACTGAAAAGCGGCAAAGCAAATGGTCGGCGGCATTTCGGGCAAATTCCACCACCGGCACGGTAATTTCGCTCCGCACCAAGGGGTAAATTATTAATTTTTCCGCGTCCAGTGATCAATGGGACAACAAAGGATAGCAAGATGGCACCGAAGACAATCACCAGGACTGGAATAACAATTTGAAGCGCGGCCTTGTTCCCTTCGGAAGACGAGACAAAATTGCGGGTAATAATATTCGAACTATATTGCTGGCCGCTCGAAGAAAACCCTTCAGCAGATAAATTGTGTTGGCCAAGAGGGTAATTATCTGTGTTAAACTGCAAATTAAACGGCGGCTGGGTGACCTCGCCAATGGCATCGCTATCAATATAAAAGACTACCCTGACCAAATCCGCTGGACCGGTCACTTTCATCGAGAATAAACCTTGTATATCATTATTTAAACCGCCGTAGCCGAAATCCCGTGACGTCCTGAGAGTCAATTCTTCAGACTGAGCTAAAGCTGCGACTGCAAACAATATGCTGAGAATTGTGGCAAGTAATAATGCAACCTGTATTTTCTTCATCATTTCACTTCCAACGAGTCAGAATTTGCTCGCGCTGGAATACCCGAGTCGTCAGATAAAGCAAAAGCGCATCGAGCACCAGCATCACCAGAGCGACAGTTGAAATAATTTTCGTATTCAAAACAAATAATCCCGCCACCTGACCAAAAAAACCAGCCAGCACAGGCACGATGACCACCATTGATACCTGTTCAGCTACCCTGGGATCATTCACCCGAGATGAAACCATAAGCGAAAACGCAACTGCCATAACAGCCAAAAGGGGTCCAACAATAAAAATAGCAACAAGCCAGCGAGTATCCAGCAAAGCCATTAGCAGCGTTTTGTTTGCGACAATGATCCAGGTACCCAGTGCAAAAACCCCAAATGCACCGTACGTCGCTACAATCGCAGGGATAACTGCCGCAAGGCATTTTCCAACCAGTAATTCAACGGTGGTGATAGGCGTGGCAAGCAATGGTTCCAGGCTGCGGGTCGTCTTCTCACCAACAATCGAATACGCGGCTATCGTAACAGGTATAGCCACCGGTACCAGCATGAACAACATCATAAACTCACTGACCAGGAACACCTGAAAACAGTCCTGACTGCTTAATCCATTCGGACACATGGACTGGGTCATCCCCGGCGGAAGTTCCCCACCGGAACTGGTACCAGCCGCTGCACTTTGACTTCCTCGAGTGCCATAGATGATACCAAGGGGAATGGCCGTCATTAAAAGCGGTAGAAAGGCAACCGTGAAAATCACCATGCGATTCTTAAATACTTCTGCCCATTCCTTCCGGATAATTGTTTTAATTTTTTTCATGTCAGGCACCTTTTACCAGTTCCAGATATACATCTTCCAATGAATGGCGCAGTTCGCCTACAAACTGCACGTCCGCACCCACTCCAACAAGTTCCCGTACGATGACAGGATTTTGTGCATCCGGATCATCAAGCGTAACCACCAGTTTGTTCTCCACAATTTTAACATCCCTAGCAAATGACAACTTGCGCACAGGTGCAGCGATATTTTCGTCTGCCAACCGCAAGTGGAAAACCACCTTTCTACCAAAGACCGACGCCCGCAGGTTTGACGGAGTATCGACGACCAACAGTCGGGATTTAAACACCCCGATCCGGTCACACAGGCGGTCGGCTTCATCCAGATTATGCGTGCAAAGAAATATCGTGCGCCCTTCTTTCCTAAGCTCCGCAATAAACTCGCGCACAAGGTGAGATGCTTCCGGGTCCAGCCCCGCGGTCGGTTCATCCAGGAACAGAACCCGTGGTTCATGCAACAGAGCACGTGCAATCGCGAGCTTTTGTTTCATTCCTTTTGAAAATGTTCCGGCAGCATCCAAGCGGCGCTCATAGAGCCCAAGCATTTTAAGATATTTTTCAATCTGTCCGTGCACATCCTTAACTTCGTAGAGTTCGGCAAAGATCCTCAGATTGTATTCGGCGGAAAGGTTATCATACATACCTGGGGTTTCCGTTAATACCCCGACCATTCGCCGAATTTCGGTGTCTTGCTGCCCGACCGTGAATCCCGCCACTGAAGCCGAACCACCGGTTGGCCCTATAAGACTGGTCAACATTCGGACAGTGGTTGTCTTCCCTGCTCCATTCGGACCGAGGAATCCGAAAACTTCTCCTTCAGCTACATCCAGGGTTAGAGCGTCAACAGCCAGGATTGTTCCAAACTTTTTCGCAAGGTTTTCGGTATGAATCATATTTCCTCTCTAATGATAACGCGTCTCATCCAGATTTTCTTTACTTTCTTCCAAAGGTGCCATTTTGAAGTCGAGTGGGATAACCGATATTGAGACCGTATCTGCTGCTAGTTCCGGCTGTTGTAATGAAAAAACAATAATAATGCCAACTAATGCGAAAAAGCCAACAATTCCCTCAATATTTAGTACAGAAAGCCCAATTTGCGATGCAAAAACAGCTATCCCATCAATAAAAGCATGGAAAAGTATCGCTAGTCCCACCCACCAGAATCTTTTTCGCGTAAACGCTTGCAGGACAAGGATAGAGCAAGTCAATTGAATCGGAATGGCAAACAGACGTTCAAGCGCTCCAAGCAAGGTTGCGTACCAGGGTGCAGACCAATATGCCTGGATCTGGGCTTTAGCGACTTCAACCCGGTCAGGAGTTACCAAAGTAGAAATATCCACACCGCGTGCAATAAGCATCTGAATGTATCCATAAAGCGCCAATAATCCCAATATTATTGCTTCAATGCCTCCGTGTCCCGCGCCCGCTAATAACCCAGAACCCCAAGAGCGGGCATCCTTTGCCCACCAGCGATACATAATGAATCGTGAGATTTCTTCAAATATCCCTGCACTCAAACCAAGGAAAACAGACATGAGCAAGTTCTGCAGCACCAATGGCAATGCGATAAAACCAAATTGGTTCATAACCGGACTAACCAGTGCATTAAACGGGATATGCAGGGCTTGTGAAAATACAAATGTTGCCGCACCTATCCAAAACAAACGCCAGCCCTGTTTAAATTTGCGCGTCAGATAAATCGTCAATCCGACAGGCATTGCGACCATCAGAAACCCATTAATAAAGTATGTCACTGTAAGAATATTCACAAAATTTTCCTGGTGGATTATTTTCTTTTATTCAAAGAATTGAATAAAAAGCTGAAGGCTTTGGCGTAGAGACTTAACTCTCAGTATTTTCACTTGCCAGCAATTCCGCTTCTTTTAGTTCTTTAGGGGTGTTCACATTCAAAAAAGTCAAACCCAAGGGATCAAATGCTTTGCATTCTTTAGGGGCTAGAATTCGTACTTTTACGCTCTGGAACCATGAAACCAACTGCCCTTCCCCTGCTTCCAGCGTACTGTGCACAGGTGGAAGGCAAGAATCTCTACGATATACTGCGTGCAAAGGCTCCAAGCCTTTCTCTGAAGATGGGACTACTATATCCATATCTTGGGATATAAGAATGTCTCTTTGATACGTAAGCAGTTTCGGGTTCACAAATGGCATATCGCACGCAACTACGACGACAATCGGATGAGAAGCTGCAGAAAGCGCAGTGTAAAGTCCTCCCAACGGCCCCCTTGCGGGGATCAGATCTGGAATGGTCTTTATATCCTCAGGCAGGTGTGCTTGAGGCCTGGGGGCGATAACAATCACTTCCTCTGCCAATCCTGTCAATCTGTCCATGATCCGTCGAATGAGAACCTCTCCCTGGAAGCGAATAAAGGCTTTATCCTGGCCCATCCGTCGTGATTTGCCGCCAGCGAGAATAATCAGTGTCGTGAGCATTAATGAATTATACCTGTCACATTTTCCAATGGAGAAATTTATATGTCAAGAATATATTTAGCGATTATTGCTCATATTTATCTGGCAATAACCATCCACAGCGCACATTAGCTCCGATGATTTCGTAAATAGATCACCCAGTACATTGCTGCAACAAGCATTGATCCACCGATGATGTTCCCAAGGGTAACTGGAAGAAGGTTATTGATGAAGAACGATCCCCAAGTTAAACTGGACAGGTCTATCGCCTTTGCCCCTACAAAAGCAGGATCAAATGCCTTGATAAAGAGGGCATACGGGATGAAATACATATTAGCGACTGAATGCTCAAAGCTTGCAGCAACGAAAGCGGAAATAGGAAACAGGATCGCCAGGATCTTATCTGAAACACTCCTGGCACTATAGGTCAGCCATATCGCAAGGCAGACCAGGGCGTTGCACAGGATACCCAGTGCCAAAGCCTGGACGAAAACAAGGTTGACTTTCCCGATCGCAATCTTTAAAGCAGCTTCCCCAACTGATCCATTCCCATTGATGTACTGTTTACCGAGGAAAACCAGCATTGCAGTGCCAAGGGACCCAAGGAAATTGCCCACATAAACGATCAACCAATTACGGAGAAGTGACAAAGTGGAGATTTTACGGCTAGCCCAGGCCATTACGATCAGGTTGTTCCCGGTGAACAATTCCGCTCCACCAACTACAACCAAAATCAAGCCAAGGCAAAATACGAATCCAATCAGCAGACGAGCCACGCCATAAGGCAATGAGGATGTTGCAGCAGCTGTGGTGGTCGCAAACATAGCTCCAAGACCAATAAATGCCCCTGCTAATATAGACAAAGCAAATAAGGCCAGAAACGGCAATGCAGCTTTGCGAACTCCAGTCGCTTCGGCCTTCGCAGCCATTTCATGCGGCAATAATGCATCCATCGTAACCTCCATCATCAAAATACGTCCATTCCGCACTTAATTATTGCTTGATTAAGGCTGGGGGTAAATAATCTCCCGGGAGCAATCCTGCTTCAATAACAATCCGCGGTATGACATCTTCCCAGCCCACCGGCATAATGTGCAGTCCATGGATACCCTGGGTTTCATATCCCTTGATCTTGCGAGCAAGTTCGAGCGCAATTTGTACCCCCTCTTCCTGAGCATTCCCAGCAGCGTCGGCAACTTCCATGCGCTTCATTATCGACTCGGGTATCCATACTCCCGGCACCTCGGTCATATAGCGAGCCATTTTGAGACTCTTTAAAGGAGTAATTCCTACCATTATAAAGACTTTATCCAAGATGTTGCGTTTGGCAAGTTCATTTAGCCAGATCTCCATGCCATCGATGTCATAAACCAGGTTCGTTTGGAAAAATTGTGCCCCGGCGTTAACTTTTTTATGCTCCCTTAAAGCCTGGAATTTCGGGTCGGATGCAAAGGGAGAAGCTGCCGCCCCAAGAAAAAACCTGGGAGGGAACTTGATCTCACGTCCATCCAAGTAGTGACCTTCGTCCCGCATGCGACGGAGGATCCAAAGCATTTGGATTGCATCCAGGTCATTGATATCCATCCGACCGCGCGGTTGGGGTGCCAACACCGGGCTGTCACCGGTGACACAAAGCACGTTGCGAACACCCAGTGCTGAAGCTCCCAGGATTTCGCCCTGCACACCCGCCCGGGTGCGGTCACGGGCAGCAATCTGCATAACTGGTTCGGCCCCTCGCTCGACCGCTATTTTGCTGCATGCCCAAGAGGTCATGCGCGGGGTGGCAGATGCGTTGTCAGTAAAATTAATGGCTGTAACATAAGGTTTAACAAGGTCAATGTTGCTGGTTAGTTTATTGGTCGAGGCAGATAAAGGTGGAGTAATTTCGCAAGCAACCACAAATTCGCCCGCCTTCAGTTTCCTCTCCAGTTCCGAGGCAGGTTCTTGATTCTTCGGCGAATGGTATTCGCTGTCACCGTGCCACCATTCAGGTTGACGAACCGGGCGGAAGATTCCATCCCAAGTCTTTATTCGTTCCTCATTTTTACTAAAAAGCAACCCTTTTGCAACCTTACCGGTGCCCACCTGCCTGATCTGCACAACTACATCCGCCCAGGTCTCCCCGCCTGTTTTTTCCCAATCCAGAGGGGGTAGCACTTCCATAAGCTTTTCCTGTCGACCCATTTTGTAAGAACGCTTATAAATCTCGTACCAGATACATGGACGGGTCTTGTCCACGTAGCATGCGTCCGGTGTAGAACCTCCGCATGGTCCGTTACGCATGCCCTTTGGACATTCCATGGGACAAATAAAAGCCGTCTCCTGCAACAAGCAGTTCCCGCACATGCGACAGCCCCATAAGGGGCCTTTAACAATTTCTTCCAAAGCAATCAACGCGCGGCGACCGATTGTTTCCCGCTTGAAGGGCATGAAAGGTGGTTGCCATCGACGACCAGGTGTAAGTATTGACATGTGTGTCTCCTGACGATTTATTGTACTGCCAGAGAACTGCGTCAAATCATGAACAATGTCACCTTGCGGTGAGACGAATATCCCCCTCTATAAATCGTCATACTGGGTGGTACAACCCAGTTCGTTCCTGGCTGAAGTTTGCCTGGTTATTAACCAAACGGTATAATGACCTGATGCGGAAAATCTTACTGGTTGTCATTACACTTTTCCAGTATCTAACAATTTCATATCCGCCAAGGGAAGCTCTGGCGATTTCGATAGAATCTCCAAATCTCTCAACACCGTCTGAGTTGATCGAGGCAGTAAATAATATCCGAGCCACATATGGGGTACAAGCGTATAATCCAAATTCCATCCTGATGAACAATGCCCAGAAACAAGCAGAATACAACCTATCCATCAGCACAATTACACATATCAGTGCAGATGGACTGCGACCTTTCCAGCGAGCTTTACAGGCTGGTTACGCAGTAGCGGGCGATATAAGCAACAGCAGTCCCGGATACTTTGCCGAGAATATTGTCGCAGGCGTTGGTCTGACCGCCGAAGAGGCAGTGAAAATATGGACAGAAGACGATCCTCACCTGAATACCATGGTTTCTTCCGTTTTTCAGGATATCGGTGCTGGTGTGGCTTTCTCAGGAAATACTTTCTATTACGTGATCGATTGCGGGCTTTCCACCGGTGGAACGCCTGCAGCTTTTACTCCCCCGCCTTCATATAAACCGCCCATCGCGACCATGGTACCGAACACGCCCAACGCAGATGGATCAATTAGCTATAGTGTTCAGAGTGGCGACACACTTCTAGGGATAGCCATCGCCTATAATATTTCGCTGTATAAACTTCTCTCTTTGAACGGCTTAACTGCAAAATCCCTCATATATGCGGGTCAAAAAATTATCATTCAGGCAGGCTATACCCCCACTCCGACTATGCCAACTCAAACACCCACCGGGCTACCAACCATAACCTCCTGGCCGACCTCCACCTTCACCGTTACCAGGACTCCTTTCCCGCCCACCGCGACCCCCTCTGCAAGTCTCCCTGTCTCGAATGCCCGTAATACAGTGATCATAATAGTGGGAGCTGCACTTTTCCTATCAGCCTTATTCGTGCTGGCTGGATTTAAACGAAAGTAATATTTTTCCGAATAAAAAAACTGGCGTTTTTCAACGCCAGTTTTTTATCTTATTTGGCTTTTCCCTGTGCAGCCACGGCCTCTTCCGCTTTTCGGACAGTTTCCTCGTCTGCAAGGTAATAATGATTAAGTGGCTTTAAGTCGACATCGAGTTCGTATACCAACGGGATGCCAGTAGGTATATTGAGTTCAGGGATTTCCTTATCTGAAATGTCGTCGATATACTTCACCATCGCCCGGATACTGTTACCATGGGCAGAGATCAACACCCGTTTACCCGATTTGATCATGGGGAAAAGAGTACTGTGCCAATAGGGAAGGACACGTTCCAAGGTGATTTTTAGTGATTCCGTTGCGGGAAGTTGCGAGGGCGCCAAATCTGAATAGCGACGATCGAAACGGGGATGACGCTCGTCAGTCAACTCTAGTGCGGGTGGGGGGACATCATAGCTTCGCCGCCATATTTTCACCTGATCTTCACCAAATTTAGCCGCCGTCTCGGCTTTATTCAACCCCTGAAGTTCTCCATAATGGCGCTCATTTAACTGCCATGCACGGATAACCGGGATCCATTCGAGATCCATTTCCTCCTGAACGATGTTCAGTGTTTGGATGGCACGTTTAAGCACAGATGTGTAAGCAATATCGAACGCGAACCCTTTTCCCCGCAGGAGTTGAGCGCCAGTGCGAGCTTCATGACATCCTTGTTCTGTAAGACCTACATCGGTCCACCCGGTGAACCGGTTTTCCAGATTCCAAGTACTTTGCCCGTGGCGTATCAGAACCAGTGTATATTTCGCATCCATAAAATCGCCTCACATAAATAACCGCCAGGCAATACACACCTGGCGGTTTTTGAGATCAAACCAGATTACCGGATAGCCACTTCGGTTTCCGGATCGAATAAGTGACACCTGTCCAAGTTGAAAGAAACCTGAACCTTGTCACCGACGTGGAAATCAGTCCGCGGGTCAACGCGAGCGACTATATTGTCCGAGCCAGCCAGCAGGTATAAGAAGATTTCGTTACCCATTAGTTCGGTCACATCCACCTTGGTTTCAACCGCAGCTACGTGAATACCAGGTGGTACGAAAATTGGATTGAAAATATCTTCGGGCCGGATACCGAAAACGATTGGTTTATCCACATAGTTTTGGAAAGCCTTCATCCTCTCGGGCGGGATTGTGAGATTAAAGGAACCTGTTTCAACGATCAAGCTGCTTCCTTCTTTTCGCAATTTCGCCTTGAAGAAGTTCATCGCCGGAGCGCCAATGAAACCAGCCACGAACATGTTGTCCGGGTGATCATAAAGGGTCTGGGGGGTATCCAACTGCAGGAGCACACCCTTGTTTATGACCGCAATGCGGGAGGCCATTGTCATGGCTTCCATCTGGTCATGGGTCACATAGATAAAGGTTGTACCCAGACGCTGATGCAGCTTGGTTATTTCGGAACGCATGGCACCGCGCAGTTTGGCGTCCAGGTTTGAAAGGGGTTCGTCGAAAAGGAAGACTTTAGGCTCTCGTACAATGGCCCGACCAACCGCTACACGCTGACGTTGTCCACCGGACAATTGGCGAGGTTTCCGGGTGAGGAGTTCTCCAATTCCCAGGATTTCAGCCGCTTCATGCACCCTGCGCTTTATTTCTTCTTTTGGGGTCTTGCGCAGCTTCAAGCCAAAAGCCAGATTATCAAAAACCGTCATATGTGGGTAAAGAGCGTAAGATTGAAATACCATTGCGATGTCGCGGTCCTTGGGAGGAACGTCATTTACGATGCGGTCAGCGATCTTGATCTGACCTTTCGTGATTTCTTCCAAACCGGCAAGCATGCGCAAGGCGGTTGTCTTCCCACACCCCGAAGGGCCAACGAAAACAAGGAATTCTTTATCTTCTATTTGCAGGTTCAAATCATTTACTGCTACTACATTTCCAAACTCTTTCGTAATGTGGTCGTACGTAACACTAGCCATGTCAGTCTCCTTTTCGATAGAATATAGTGATTCAATTATAGCTCAGAAATTTGATTGAGTGTCAATTACCTTAAGTAGATGTAAAATGGGGACATGCCAGAAGATGTCACTCCAATCCGCCAGCAATACCTTGAAATTAAGAGGCAGTACCCCAATGCCATCCTCTTTTTTCGACTGGGTGATTTCTACGAAACCTTTGACCAGGATGCTGAGATTGCTGCCCGCGAACTGGACATAGTTCTCACCTCCCGTCCAATCGGCAAGGGATTGCGCGCCCCGTTGGCGGGAATTCCCTATCACGCCGTAGAGAATTATCTCGCCCGATTAATCGAGAAAGGTTACCATGTAGCAATATGCGAGCAGGTCGGCAACCAACCTGCCAAGGGTATATTCCCCCGCCGGGTAGTGCGTGTGGTCACGCCAGGGACAATCGTCGAACCCGGCCTGCTCCCCGGTGACGCCAATAATTACCTGGCATCGATTGTTGTCGATGATGGACATGCCGGAATTTCTTATGTGGACATCACCACGGGAGAATTCGCAGTTACTGAAATCGAATTTTCAACAGATCCGGCTTCGGGTGCAAATGAGAATGCCTGGGGACCCATCCGTGCTGAATTAACGCGTCTCAACCCCGCAGAAATTGTTTACCCTGATAACCTGATTATTTCAACAGGAATCCCGGGTCACATGACGGCCTGGCCTTCCTGGCGATTCGATCCAGGCAAAAGTAAAGAAGCATTGCTCGCTCATTTTGAGGCATCCACATTGGATGGTTTTGGATTAAAGAACCTTCCTGTGGCTATCCGCGCTGCAGGTGGCATTATCCAGTACCTAAAGGAAACCGAAGGTGCAGCCCTGGCACTTCTCACCGGGCTGCGAGTTTACAGCCTTAACGAATTCATGACAATCGATGCAGCCACCCGCCGAAATCTGGAGTTAATTGAAACGTTGCGCGGAGAATCAAAAGGATCGCTGCTTGGAGTACTCGACCAAACGATTTCGCCCATGGGTAAACGGGTGATGGGTCAGTGGGTCAGCCAACCGCTTCTGGACATGAGCCGGATCAAGGCACGCCAGGAGGGAGTTGAGTTCTTTTTTTCGCGTTCGCTGTTGCGCGCAGAATTTCGTTCTGCGCTCAAACCATTGGCTGACCTGGAACGGCTGGTCAACCGTATCCTTTCGGATCACGCCCAACCCCGAGACCTGGTAGCATTGCAGGATACTCTAGTGTGCCTGCCAGCAATCCTAAGATTATTTACTACTGAAACTTCATCGGTATCTTTACCATTAAATTTATTAAGTCCATGCACTGACGAATACGCGCTACTTATATCAGCAATAGCTGATGATCCACCAGCAACCCTGCAAAATGTCGGTATCATACGTCCCGGCTATTCGGCTGAATTAGACGGGGTTGTTGAAGCATCTCGCCATGCGCGTGAGTGGATCAATAATCTTGAAGCAATCGAACGAAAGCGAACAGGGATCAAGACCCTTAAGGTGGGTTATAACAAGGTCTTTGGATATTTTATAGAAATTTCCCAGGGTCAAGCTGGCAACGCCCCTTCTGAGTACATTCGTAAACAAACACTTGTTAATGCAGAGCGCTTCATAACTCCGGAAATGAAAGAGTATGAAACACTTGTCCTTAACGCAGAGGAACATATCAGGGAGATCGAGTTGCGTCTTTTCCGGGAAATCTGTTCGACTTTAGCCAAGTCTGCGAGCCGGCTGCTGGACGTTGCGCGAGCTCTAGCCGAAATGGATGTTTACTCGGCTTTAGCTGAATGCGCTGCCCTGGGTGGGTACGTTCGACCCGAAATTCGCGAGGACGACGTGCTTGAAATACATGGTGGACGTCACCCGGTGGTTGAAATGAGTTTGCACGGCGAACGGTACGTCCCCAACGATGTGATTTTCGAATCCGGGGAGATCGTCCGCATTATTACCGGCCCGAACATGTCGGGAAAATCCACGTATTTACGGCAGACTGCTTTAATCGTGCTCATGGCACAAATCGGTTCTTTCGTTCCGGCATCTTCCTCAAAAATCGGACTTGTTGACCGAATATTCACTCGAATCGGCGCCCAAGATGAAATCCAAGCAGGCCAATCCACCTTTATGGTGGAAATGATTGAAGCGGCCAATATCCTGCATCATGCCACTCAAAGGTCTTTGCTTATTTTGGATGAAATCGGACGCGGAACAAGTACTTATGATGGAGTTTCGATTGCCTGGGCGGTAGTCGAATACATTCACAACCACCCCTCGCTCCGCGCGAAAACACTTTTCGCCACCCATTATCATGAATTGACTCAACTTGCTGATCTCCTGCCGGGGGTTCGCAATTACAATGTTGCTGTTACAGAAGCTGGGGGAACGGTGGTTTTCCTCCACCAAATTATACCGGGAGGTGCTGACCGATCTTACGGTATCCACGTGGCACAATTAGCTGGTCTTCCCCGCCCGGTAATTCAACGTGCCACGGAGATCATGGCTGAGCTGGAGAAGTCATCCGGCCAGGCAATCCGAATTAATCCTCACGCAGCACAACAATCAGCACTTTTCCCGGAAACCAATCCGCTTATAGATGAACTCAACAATTTAGATGTAAATTCCCTTGCCCCTATCGAGGCATTAAATAAGCTTTTTGAGTGGCAGAGACGCTATATAGGGAAAAAAGATAACTGATATTTCATAGAAATAAAAAAATATCATTACCCCCATCACTATAAAAGTCCTTTCATTAACAGAACAATCATGGCATCCCCAAAGAGGATGCCATGATTTATTTTATCCTTTTGATCCCCCTTCTTATTTCAAGGCCGGTGCTGAAGCTTTTGAACGAGCGATGGCCCACCCAACTGCGGCAATCATCAAAAGAGCGATCACCCACACAACCACCATTGTCACCCCTTTGCCGCCCGCGTACTTAACAATGACAGGTGCAGCCAGCAGTGAAACCAGATTAACTACTTTGATCATTGGGTTTAAAGCAGGCCCGGCAGTATCTTTAAGTGGGTCGCCAACCGTATCACCGACAACACCGGCCTTATGCCTTTCAGAACCCTTGCCTGTGTTCGCGACCAGATCGCGTGGTTCGTCTTCAATGGATTTTTTTGCATTGTCCCACGCACCGCCTGCGTTGGCCATATAAACCGCCAAGAGCTGTCCGCTAAGGATGATGCCTGCACAAAATCCAGCCAACGCTTCCACTCCCAGCATCAGGCCAAGGGCTAATGGGGTCAATACAGATATCGTTGCCAGCGGAATAAGTTCCTTTTGAGCGGCAGCCGTTGAAATCCCAACAACCTGTGCATAATCCGGTTTAACCTTGCCTTCCATCAGGCCTGGAATCTTGAATTGACGCCGAACTTCATGAACAATGAGACCGGCAGCCCGGCTGACCGCCCTGATCGAAAGGGACCCAAATAACCACGGTAACGCCCCACCCAAAAGGAGACCAATGAAGACCGGGATTTCTGATACCCGGATGCCTGTTTCACTTAACAGTTTACTGAACGGTATGGCTTGTCCAGCTGCCTGGGCGGCTACATTCGCAGCCTGCTGAACGCGTCCAACATCTATAAAGAAGGAAGCGAACAAGCTGACCGCGGCAATTACTGCAGAAGCAATGGCCACACCTTTGGTTATTGCCTTTGTGGTATTCCCAACCGCGTCCAGATCCGCCATAATTTGACGGGCCTTCTTTGTCTCGTCGTCTTCCAGATCGTGCCAGGCCATTTCCCCGATACCATTGGCATTATCAGATATGGGACCATAGGAATCCATGGCGACATTATTGCCCGTATGGCTCAACATCCCAATACCGATCATAGCGACCGCGTATAGAACATATTGTGCACCCTGACCATTAAAGAGCAGGAGGGCAAAGATAAAACTTATTACGATCACTACAAGAGCCCAGACGCTCGATTCCATCCCCACCGACAATCCAGACAGGATCGTCGTTGCAGCACCTGTCTTCGTCGATTCAACAATTTCTTTTACTGGCGCTTTCTTCGTAGATGTGAAGTACGACGTTAGAGGGTTGAACACAACCGCGAGGCCAACACCGATGGAAGTTAACATCGCCATGCGCCAATCGTGGCAGTATAAAATTGCCAACAAGAATGACCAAAGGATGGTGTTGACACTCGACACTTCATAAGAGCGAAACATGGCTGCTTCCGCGTCATGGGCATGAAGAAAACCCAAAAAACCTTTTGCCGATACTGTCTCCCAGATCGGAACGGTGAATGTTCCCAAGATTGAAGAAAGAACCCCAATTGCTCGAATAATAAGAGGATAAACAATCCATTTCAAGCTGTGAGTTGGATCAACAGACATTAAAGCCAGACCCAATATCAATCCGGAAACGATCGTCACCTCGTAAGATTCAAAAATATCGGCAGCCATGCCCGCGCAGTCCCCCACGTTGTCGCCAACCAGGTCTGCAATAACAGCCGCATTACGCGGGTCATCTTCCGGGATATCTTTTTCAACTTTTCCAACCAGGTCCGCACCCACATCCGCGGCTTTCGTGAATATACCGCCGCCCACGCGCATAAACAACGCCAGCAAGGTTCCACCGAAACCGAACCCCAATAACGCATCCGGCGCAGCCCTACCAAAAACAATGAAAATAAGTGTGCCACCAAATAAGCCCAGACCGTCGGTCAGCATGCCGGTGATCGTTCCCGAATAGTAAGCGATGGTCAATGCTTCGTTCAATCCGCGTCGCGCAGCAGCAGCAGCCCGCACATTAGCCTGGATTGCCATGCGCATTCCTAATTGACCGACTAAAAGAGAAAATGATGCCCCCATAATGAAAGCAATTGTCCGTCCCACTGCCACGATGATTTGTGCATTCGCGCCGAACTCACCGGTTGCTTCCTGCGAGGGTGGTACAACATAAACACTTAAAAACAGCACCACGGTCAATATCCCAATCAGGGGCAGAATTGTCTTTAACTGGCGGCTGAGATAACTATTGGCACCGATGCGGATGGCGTCCCAAACTTCCTGCATTTTCGCAGTACCTTTATCCTTTTTAAGAACATTTCCGCGCAACAGCCAAGCGTAAAGGAGGCTAATAAAGGCAGTAATCAAAACGCCAACAATGGCAACTTGCTCAAAATTATTAAGTCCATGGCGGCTGCCTAGCCAAAGAATATTCATTGATCCTCTCCAATTCATTTTAGAATAAACGAGACATATATTTCCTGTCTCGGTGTCGTCCAATTCTATCTAACATATATTGTTTAGTCAATTCACCCAGTGCCCCGATTTCTTTTCATTTATAGAGGAAGTCTCATCAAATTGATCTCAAGAGTAGATATTTAGATAGATTAGGGTTTGATTAGAAAAAATAAAACCACTTGACTTTGCCTCCTTATTAATTGTATAGTACTAATCGATTGATCGATGCCATCTTCCGGCACGGCTGCCAAACGGCTGCAGTGCCGTTTATTTCGCCCGTAATCAATATCATTTAAATATCATTTTTAAGGAGAAACCATGATCCGTGCCACCGGTCTAACAAAAGATTATGGCTCTCGAAGAGCAATTGAAAATTTAACCTTCGAGGCAAAACAAGGTGAGGTCGTTGGATTTCTCGGTCCAAACGGCGCGGGAAAAACCACGACCATGCGCATCCTGACGGGGTATATGCCACCAACTTACGGTTCTGCCCAGGTAGCTGGCTTCGACGTGATAAGCGAATCGCTTGAAGTTCGACGTCGGGTTGGATACCTGCCCGAGACGGTTCCCCTCTACCCTGAAATGACGGTATTCGAGTACTTGAAATTCATGGCGGATCTTCGTCATCTGCCGAATGGAGATGACATGGTGGACGCTGCCCTGGATTTGGTGCAAATGGAAAATCGTGCGGATGGGTACATTTCGAATCTATCCAAGGGAATGCGTCAACGGGTGGGCTTAGCCCAGGCATTGTTGCACCGACCTGAGGTCTTAATCCTCGACGAACCTACCATAGGTCTGGATCCTGCTCAGGTAGTGGAATTTCGAAATACCGTCCGAGAGGTTGGTAAAGAACGGACAGTTCTCCTGTCAACTCATATACTTTCAGAGGCCCAGCAATTGTGTGATCGTGTTTTGATTATCAATAAAGGTCGAATCGTTGCTGAAGATACACCAGAAAACCTTCAATCCCGGCTGGTCGGCGCTGAACACGTAATTCTACGCGTCAAGGGCGAGGCAGACGACTTGCTTCCAATAATAAACAGAATTGATGGTGTCCAGCATGCCAAAATACAACCCGATGGCTCTTTAGAGTTTCAATTTGCTCCCGCCGCGGATGTTCGCCCAGCGGTGGCCCGGGCAACCATCGAAGCAGGCTACGACCTGCTTGAATTCCATCCTGTTGGGTTAAGCCTGGAAGAAATATTCCTGCAACTTACGCAGGATAATGCCAAGAAAGAGAGATAACCCATGCGAAACATCTGGACAATTGCCCGCCGTGAATATCGACACTATTTCACCAGTCCGATCGCATATATTGCTGCGCTTCTTGCTCTCCTAACGGTTGGGATCTACTTCGTAGTAATCATCTACTACTTGACAAACCAATCTTATTACAGCAACACAGCACCCGGGATTGATATTGTCATTGGTCCCCTGGCAACCGTTTTTTTGTTTGCAACTCCCGCTTTAACCATGAGGCTGTTGGCTGACGAACAACGGATGGGAACGCTTGAACTGCTCCTCACTACCCCCATCAAGGACGGTGAATTAGTGGTGGGAAAATGGCTGGGAGCCTTTTTATTCATGCTAACCATCATAGCCATTACCCTGGTTTACCCTATAGTCTTAAACAAACTAACATCACCGGGTATTGACCAAGGTGTCATGATATCTGCGTACATAGCCATAATTTTATTGAGCTCGGTATTTTTGGCAATTGGCACGGCAATGTCCTCGTTTTTTAACAACCAATTTGCTGCGTTTTTCGCGACCCTGGCCGTTCTCATATTGTTTTGGTGGCTTATCCGATTACCAACTTATATCATCCAGAACAATTCCATCAACAATATTTTCAATTACTTAGATTTAAATGGCCGCTTTAATACGATGGTTGCCGGTTCCATAACCATATCTGATATTGTCTATCCCCTCAGTCTCACAGCTTTAGGCTTGTTTTTAAGCGCGGTCGCTGTGGAAATTAGGAGGTGGAGATAATGGCCAAGACTAAGAAATCCCAAAATAAATCGAAAAAGAAATTCAGCGCAAAGAGATTGGCTGGCATCGGTTTGTGGGTTTCCGGTGTCGCATTATTAGCAACAATCGTTTTATTACTAGTCAAGTTGCTTACTCTTGCAAAAATTTATACACTGCCAAACGTAACAATATTTAATTGGGCCCTGGCTCTCTTTGCGGCCTTTATTCTTCTCGGATTGGCCTTTTTTGCATTGCTAGATCCACAACGCGTGCGCGTACTTCTCACAGGAAGGCAAGCCCGGTATGGGAGTAATGCAGCCATTATGCTGGTT
>Ga0326726_10000412_pt1 | contig 40822 bp, 37 predicted proteins | sample MHFenrmetagenome_2_FD_207603 | JGI IMG/M metagenome (GOLD analysis project Ga0326726, IMG submission 207603) | Lab enriched peat soil microbial communities from Michigan Hollow, Ithaca, NY, United States - MHF15MN | ecosystem: Environmental > Terrestrial > Soil > Wetlands > Peat | place: USA... | reverse complement strand
AAATGGTGGGTCTGCACGGACTTGAACCGTGGACCAAGGGATTATGAGTCCCCTGCTCTAACCAACTGAGCTACAGACCCGAAAACGTTGAAGCCCACCAATGGCGGGACGTGCGCTTACTCTTCGCCGCTGCCGACAAAGCTTTTCAGTTTTTCGGAACGGGTCGGGTGGCGCAGCTTGCGCAGGGCCTTGGCCTCGATCTGGCGAATCCGCTCGCGCGTCACATCGAACTGCTTGCCGACTTCTTCCAGCGTGTGGTCGGTGTTCATTTCGATCCCGAAGCGCATCCGCAACACCTTGGCTTCACGAGAGGTCAGGCTGTCAAGGACTTCACGGGTGGCGTCACGCAGATTGGCGTAGATCGCCGAGTCATCGGGCGACAGGGTGCTGGAATCCTCGATGAAATCACCCAGATGGGAGTCTTCATCGTCACCGATCGGCGTTTCCATGGAAATTGGTTCCTTGGCGATTTTCATGATTTTGCGGATCTTGTCTTCAGGCATTTCCATCTTGATCGCCAATGTCGCAGGATCGGGCTCGATGCCTGTTTCCTGCAAAATCTGACGGCTGATCCGGTTCATCTTGTTGATGGTTTCGATCATGTGCACCGGAATACGGATGGTGCGTGCCTGGTCGGCGATCGAACGCGTGATCGCCTGGCGGATCCACCAGGTCGCGTAGGTCGAAAATTTGTAGCCGCGACGGTATTCGAACTTGTCCACCGCCTTCATCAGGCCAATGTTGCCCTCCTGGATGAGGTCGAGGAACTGCAGGCCGCGGTTGGTGTATTTTTTGGCGATCGAGATCACCAGACGCAGGTTGGCTTCGATCATCTCGCGCTTGGCGCGGCGAGCCTTGGCTTCGCCGGTGGACATGTGCTTGTTGATGTCCTTCAGGTTCTTGATCGGCAGGCCGACGCGATCCTGCATGGCGATGAGCGCTTCCTGGTGGGCCTTGACTTCATATTGGACCTTGGCAAGCGTCGAGCAATACGCTTTCTTGGCGGCGATTTCCTTGTCGAGCCATACCATGTTGGTTTCGTTGCCTGGGAAGGCCTTGATGAAGTGGGGGCGCGGCATGCCGGAACGGGCTACGCAGAATTCCATGATCTTGCGCTCGTGCGAACGCACCTCTTCCACCGCATTGCGGATTTGCTCGCACAGGCTGTCCACCTGACGCACCGAGAAGCGGATTGCCATCAGCAGTTCGGTCACTTCGGCCTGGGCCTTCATGTGCTGCGGGCTGCCGAGGCCGTATTTGGCATGGGCGTTCTGCGCTTTTTTGTAAGCCTTGCGGATGAAATCGAACTGCGTCAGTGCTTCCACCTTCAACTGGGCCAGGTTGGCGGCTGCGGCTGCTGCGGTGGCGTCCTCGTCATCCTCTTCGGACTCCTCCCCCTCGGCTTCCGCTTCTTCCTCCTCTTCGGCTTCCGCTTCCACTTCAACGAAGCCGTCGATCAGTTCATCGATGCGCATCGTTTCGTTCTCGACCTGCGTAGCCATGTCCAGGATCTGCTGGATGGTGAGCGGACAAGACGAGATGGCCTGCACCATGTGGCGCAGGCCTTCCTCGATGCGCTTGGCGATTTCGATTTCACCTTCTCGGGTGAGCAGGTCGACCGAGCCCATTTCTCGCATATACATGCGCACCGGGTCGGTAGTACGACCGAATTCGGAGTCGACCGTGGTCAGCGCCTGTTCGGCTTCAGCCGCCACGTCTTCGTCGGTAGCGGCAGGCGTGGATTCCTGCATCAGCAGGGTCTCGGCGTCCGGTGCTTCGTCATAGACCTGGATGCCCATGTCGTTGAGCATGCTGATCACGCCTTCAATCTGATCGGCGTCCAGTACCTCGTCAGGCAGGTGGTCGTTGATTTCAGCGTAGGTCAGGAACCCCCGTTCCTTGCCCAGGATGATAAGGTTCTTCAGTTGGGTGCGGCGCGCTTCGGCCTCAACTGGCGTCAGTTCTTTCAGGGGGATCAGGGCTTCGGCTTTTTTTGCGCTTCCACCCGGTTTTCTTCCACGTACAGCCACAGGATTTTCTCCGCTCAGGTTCCGCCCGGCACAGCGCGCACGGGCGGAAAAAATCGTTCAAAAACCGGCAATTATACCGTAAACCGTAGCGTTGTCTCGCCATTTCTGGCAAGCTAGGACCGTGCCAATTCAGTCAATTCCTGGCGTTCACTGGAACTCAAGCTGTCGAGCGGGCGCTTGGCCAATTCCTGCTGCCGTCGTCGTCGCCAGTCATCACGCAACTGTTTGACGGCGCCATCGAATTCCGCGTTCCAGTCCCAGCTTTCATCTTTGTCCAGCAAATCCGTCATCAGTTCATCGATCAGAGGCTCCAAGGTACTGCCGCGAGCCGCTTCGGCAATGGCGGGCAAGGAGAGTTGTTCGACATCACGCAGCCAGGCCAATAGTTCGCCCATGTGGGTGCTCAAGGGATCGTTTACGTCCAGCCAGCAGTGATCGACTTCGGCGACGCGCTGCGGATTCATCAGCAACGTGCGGGCCAGACTGCGCACGCGCGACGGTGCCGGACGGCGTTGTGGGCGCGGTGGGGCGCGGCGAGCGACGCTGGGTTTCACCCCCATGAGGCCGAGCTCCTCGGCCTGCAAATGTGCCAGATTGGCGATTTGCCGCCGAATCAGGCTGGCCAGCAGCGGCGCGGCAATTTTTTCCAGTAGTGGTTTGGCGTCCTTGATCAACGCGGCCCGTCCTTCCTGGCTATCGAGATTGCGGTCGTGTGCCAGTTCGCGCACCAGAAAAGCCGAGAGCGGCAACGTGTTGGCATCCAGCAGGTGCAAGAAAGCTTCCCGGCCGTGGCAGCGGATGTAACTGTCGGGATCTTCGCCCTCTGGTAGAAACAGGAAGCTGACTTCCTTGCCATCCTGCAGCGCTTCCAGTGAATTTTCCAGTGCGCGCCAGGCTGCCTTGCGTCCGGCATTGTCGCCGTCGAAGGCATAAATCAGACGGTCAGTATGACGCAGCATTGTGCGTGCATGAATCGGTGTGGTGGCGGTTCCCAGCGTGGCGACAGCGAACTCCACTCCGTGCTGCGCCAGCGCCACCACGTCCATATAGCCTTCGACCACGATGGCGCGCCCGGCCGTCTTGATCGCGGTGCGCGCCTCGAACAGACCATAGATTTCGGATCCCTTGTGGAACAGCGGGGTTTCCGGCGAGTTGAGATATTTCGGCTCGCCTTGATCCAGCACACGTCCACCGAAGCCGACGATCTGGCCCTTGACGTTGCGAATGGGGAACATGATGCGGTCGCGGAAGCGGTCATACCTGCCGCGATCGCCTTCGATGACCAGCCCCGATGCTGTGAGCGCATCCGCTGAGTAATCCGGAAAGACCTGCTTCAGTGGCGAACCGTCGGGCGCGTATCCGATGCCGTAGCGGGCGGCGATGGCCCCGGTCAGTCCGCGCCGTTTCAGGTAGTCGATCGCGCGCGACGTCTGCTTGAGCTGTTGCTTGTAGAACTGCGCGGCCTGCTCCAGCGCTTCCCACAGCGCGGGCGGCGGTTTGGGACGATCGGACACGTGCGCCGATTCGGGCACCTGCAGTCCGGCGTCCTGCGCCAGCGCTGCCACCGCGTCGGGAAAGCTCATGTGCTCGTATTCCATCAGGAAGCTGAGGGCGGTGCCGTGTGCGCCGCAGCCGAAGCAGTGATAGAACTGTTTGGTCGGACTGACGGTGAAGGAAGGGGTTTTTTCGCTGTGGAAAGGGCAGCAGGCCTGGAAGTTTTGCCCGGCCTTCTTTAGCGGCACACGCCGGTCGATGACGTCGACGATGTCGATGCGGGCGAGCAGGGTGTCGATGAAATCGCGCGGGATCATGGTTACCGCATCATAAACCCGGGCTGACGCCGGGTGGGACCTAGCCCGCCAGGCGGGCTTTGATCAGCGCTGAAACCTGGCCCATATCGGCGCGTCCGGCAAGCCGGGGTTTCAGCAGGCCCATGACCTTACCCATGTCGCGGGCAAAAGCGGCGCCGGATTCTGAAATCGCCGCAATCACTGCGGCTTCAACTTCAGCGGCTGAGAGTTGTTCGGGCAGGTAAGCCTGCAGCACGACAAGTTCAGCCTGTTCTGCAGCTACCAGGTCGTCACGACCGGCAGCCTGAAACTGGCTGATCGAATCCTTGCGTTGCTTGATGAGTTTTTCGACGATGCTGCCGATTATGGGATCACCCAACTCGGCATCGTCCAACTCGATACGTTCGTCGACTTCTTTCTGCTTGATGGCGGCCAGCAGCAGTCGAACCGTACCAAGGCGCGCCGTTTCCCTGGCGCGCATGGCTGTCTTCATGTCGTCAGTAATACGTGCCTTGAGCGACATGCTTGAAACGGAAAGCGAAGTGGGTGCGATTCTGCGAGGGCCCAGAATCAATACATCTTGGGCGGGAGTTGCTGACCGCGCAGGCGCTTGCTCTGACGCTTGACCGCTGCGGCGAGCTTGCGCTTGCGCTCCGCAGTGGGCTTCTCGTAGAACTCGCGGGCGCGCAGTTCGGTCAATAGACCAACTTTCTCGATGGAACGCTTGAAGCGACGCAAGGCAACGTCGAACGGCTCATTTTCTTTGACTTTGACGTGAGGCATTTTGAAGATGGCTTCCTGGGAAACGGGAAAACGAGCACTATAGCAAGCTTGCAAGATTTTTTCCAGCCCCATCCTGGTCAAATCCCATCCCGTGCTGGGAAGGACGGGAAGTAGCACAATCGGGGCTGGGATCCTGCCAGTGTCTGCACAGGGTCAATTTATTTATTCAAAATTCAACAAAATCAGGGCGCTCTTGCTTTTTGAAGGCCGCTCTACTGGTTGTGCTGTAACAGGGGCATCGCTATGCCAAGCAAAGGCCACTCGTCTGGTAAGCAAGTGGTCAAACGGATCCGCAGCCGACTTGTTTAACGTTGCAATTCGAAGCGGCATTCCCGGAAAGATAACGATGAATCCAATGCTTCGCTATGATAGATGTAGTCCGTTTCAACCCAACTGCCCTGGAATACTCAATGAATAAGGCCATATTTTCAGCATTTCGCGTATCCCCCGTCATTGCAATGGTGCTCGTCACTTCACTCAGCGGGTGTGCACCAGGCGCCTGGAACGATCAGTCGGATTCCGATGTCTTCTTCGATGTTATCGAGAATGCCTGCCCACAGCGCATCGGTCGCTTTGAAATTTCCACCCTGGAAAATAACAACGCTTCATTCCTCGATATCACCAGCAGGCTTTACTATGGCAAGATCGACCCAGCCGGGTATCGCGAATTTGTGACTTCCTTCAGCGATTCCACTGCGGAAACCAACCAGGCGATTGACTGCATCATCGCCCATTTACCAAAAACAACACCAACCGCGCCCAGTCTGCTCCCCGACATGGGGAATGTTCGCAACGATGCGCCGCCCCCTCCGGGCACACCCTGAGCATTTAGGCGGACGTCAGGTTTGCGGGAGCGGCGTGGGCGCCCCCCCCGCTTGCAGCGAACCGGAACGAGGACCGCGTTATGATGCGTGGTGATCTGTTTTTGGTTCCCGAATGATGCTGGTGCTTGGTGTCGAATCCTCCTGCGACGAAACCGGTGTCGCGCTGTATGACAGCGTGCGCGGCCTGCTGGCGCACGCACTGCATTCCCAAATTGTCATGCATAACGAATATGGCGGCGTGGTGCCGGAACTGGCCTCGCGCGACCATATCCGGCGAGTATTGCCGCTGACACGTCAGGTTCTAAGCGAGAGTGGGTGCACACTGGCTGATCTCGATGGCATTGCCTACACGGAGGGTCCGGGGTTGGCGGGTGCCTTGCTTGTGGGCGCAGGCATGGCACGTGCGCTGGCGTTCGCGCTCAATATCCCCGCGGTAGGCGTGCACCATCTCGAAGGCCACATGCTGTCGCCGCTGATTTCCGATACACCCCCCGCCTTTCCGTTCGTCGCGTTGCTGGTGTCGGGTGGACACACACAGCTGATGCTGGTATCGGGCGTGGGGCGTTACACCCTTCTGGGTGAAACGCTGGACGACGCAGCGGGCGAGGCTTTCGACAAGACTGCCCAGTTGCTGGGGCTGGGTTATCCGGGGGGGCCAGCCCTGTCGAAGCTGGCAGCAGCGGGCGATGCCCAGCGCTTCAGTCTGCCGCGCCCGATGTTGAATTCAGGCGACTTCGATTTCAGCTTCAGCGGCCTCAAGACGGCTGTGCTGACGCTGGTGCGCAAGGTAGGTCTGGAGCAGGCCGCAGACATTGCAGCGGCGTTTCAGGCAGCGGCGGTGGAGGTGCTGGTACGCAAGAGTCTGGCGGCCTGCAAGCACAGCGGCGCAACGCGGCTGGTGGTGGCCGGCGGAGTGGGCGCTAACATCCATTTGCGCGATCGACTTACCCGCGAGGCGGCCCAATGCGGGATCATCGTGTTTTACCCGCGTCTGGAATTCTGCACCGACAACGGTGCGATGATCGCCTACGCCGGAGCGCAGCGGTTGGCGTCGCTGCTGGATTCGACAGTGGCGCAGCCGGATCTGGCGTTTGCGGTCAAGCCGCGCTGGGATCTGTCAACACTCGGGGCCGTCGAGGCGATGGAAAAAGCACGTGCGATTTAGTGCCGAAACATGGGATAGGCTTCGCGCAAGGCCTTGAGCCATTTTTCGCTGCCGGTGAGCTGTGCAATTTGTTCCGGAAACAGTAAAAATCCGACCAGCACCGCCATCAGACATACCAGAATCAGGGTGCCGAAGATGCTCTCAGGGCGTAGCACGCCCCAGTAGCGGCTGACCAGAAACAGCGTGTCCTTCTTGTGTTCCGACATCGACAGCCAGTGTCGCAGTAGCTTGACCGCGAGGTAGGCCGCATAGCCGCCTGCCAGCGAAGCAAACACGATGCGGAAAATGGCGAACACATCGAGCCCGCCACCGAGATACTCGTGATACAGCCACGATACGAAACCCAGTGACAATGATGCCAGAATCGCGATGGCGACATTGATGAACAGCCGCCGCCGTTCACGTGCGAGGTCGCGCTGGCGCTCGATGAAGAAACTGTCAATCTCGCGCTTGAAGTATTCGACCTTTTCCTGCACCAAGGCGGAAATTTCCGACTTGGCGCTGACGATGCGTTCATCCATCAGCGTGCCGAGCTTTTCACCAGCGTAATCGACCAGCTCGCGCACATCATCCTTGGTGAACTGGCGTTGTGCATGCAGTTCGTCGGAAATCTTGTCGAGCTTGGCGTCGATTTCCTGGCTGGCTTGCCAGATGACATCCTTGAGTTCGGACCCGGCCTGCGAGACGCCGACCTTCACCACATCCGCCAGACGTTCGCCTGCGTGGTCGATAGCCTCGCGCGACACCTCGGCGAGACTGTCTTTCGCGTGTTCGATGGTTTTGTCGAAGAAGGCCATATTATATTAAAAGAGTTGGGTCAGGAGCGGCCGCCGATGCGTGCTTCCTGGCCGGACACCAGTTTGATGAGGTTGCTCTTGTGACGATAGACCAGCAGCAACGTGATCACCAGCACGGCCATCGAAGTATTACCCCAGCCCATCAGCAGGCCTGTGTAGACCGGGGCGAGCGCGGCAGTTGTCAGGGCGGCGAGCGAGGAAATACGGAACACCCCGGCCACGAGCAGCCAGGTCGCGAGGCACGCCAGACCGACCCAGGGATTGAGTCCTACCAGGACACCGAGCGCGGTGGCCACGCCTTTGCCGCCCTTGAAGCCGAAAAACACCGGGAATAGATGGCCGATGAACACAGCCAGCGCACACAACAGAACAATGTCTTCGGATAGGCCGCATTGCGGGGCCAGTAGGCGCGCCGTAACCACTGCCACCCAGCCCTTGAGCGCGTCGCCGAGCAGCGTCAGCGCGGCAGCGGCCTTGCGTCCGGTGCGCAGCACGTTGGTAGCGCCGGGGTTGCCCGAGCCGAAGCTGCGCGGATCGGGCAGGCCCATGGCGCGGCTGACGATGACGGCAAACGAGAGCGAACCGAGCAGATAGGCAGCAGCAATAAATAACAGCGATGACATAAGTCAGTAAAATGTCAGGTTTTGGATTGGCCCGGTTTGTCGGGCGGCTCGATGGATATTTTATTTCTGCGGGATTTCCGCCTCGAACTGATTATCGGCATATACGAGTGGGAACGCAAAGTGCCACAGCCGGTGCGGCTCGATCTTGAGATTGGGCTGCCTGACAGCAAGGCCGGCGGCACCGACAACGTAGCCGACACCATCGATTATGGTGCGGTGGCGAAGCGGGTGAAGGAATACCTCCATAATGCGCCGCAGCCTATCACCCTGGTCGAATCCGTAGCTGAACATGTGGCCGCCATCGTGCGCGATGAATTCGGCGCGCCATGGGTAAAAGTGTCGGTGACCAAGTTCGCCATCGTGCCGGGCATCAAGGAACTGGGCATCACCATCGAACGAGGCGCGTGTGGGTGAGCGTTGATCAGTTCGCCGCCGGCGATGTTGCAATCACGGCGGCCATCCTGCTGGTGGCGTATTTCATCCGCGGCGTCACCGGCTTTGGATCGGGACTGATTTCGGTGCCTTTGCTGGCACTGTTCCTGCCGCTGCAATTTGTCGTGCCGCTGATTCTGCTGCTGGATTTCACCGCATCGGTCGTGATTGGCGGCTTCAATTTCAAGCGCGTGCAATGGGGCGAGGTCGGGATTCTGATACCGATCGGCATCGTGGGCGTTGTTCTGGGCACCAGCCTGCTGGTCAATCTACCACCCGGCCCCATGCTGATCGCATTGGCCGGGTTTGTCTTCATTTTTGCAGTGCGCAGCGTGCTCGATATTCATGGCGACAATCCGGCTTCACGCGTCTGGGCAGTACCTGCCGCATTAACCGGCGGCACGGTGGGAGCATTGTTTGGAACCGGCGGGCCACCCTATGTGATTTATCTGACCCACCGCATCCACAACAAAAGCGATCTGCGCGCGACCCTGTCAGCACTGTTCTTCACCGAGGGCCTGGCGCGCATCGTCAGCTTTCTGTTCGCCGGGCTGCTCATGACCGCAAAGATCTGGGTCGCGTATATTGCCGCATTGCCGCTGATGCTGGGTGCGCTGTATCTGGGGGGGCGCATGCATCTTGGCCTCACGCGTCCTCAAATGACCCGGCTGGTCGGCGTGTTGTTGGTGGTGTCGAGCGTGTCTTTGTTCTTCAAGGCCTTGGACGCATGAGTGAATCCGAATCGTTGTATTTCCAGTCGCTGTCGTTCACCGGCCTTGCACCCGGACCGCGTCTGATTGTGCTGGGGGCCGTGCATGGCAACGAGACCTGCGGCACGCAGGCGATTCGCCGCGTGATCGGCGAGATCGAATCCGCTCAACTGGGTATCCATGCCGGTAGTGTCACCTTCGTTCCAGTCACCAACCCTTTGGCCTACGCACGCCATCAGCGTATGGGCGACCGCAACCTCAACCGCAATCTCGTGCCCACCCGGGTGCCCGTCGACTTCGAAGACCGCATCGCCAATTGGCTATGCCCGTTGCTCACGCAGCACGACGTGCTGCTCGACCTGCACTCGTTTCACACAGCGGGCGAGCCCTTCGTCATGCTGGGACCGGAAGACAACAGCGGATCGCTGGAGCCTTTTGCGCGTGCTGCCGAGGAAACCGCGCTGGCGCAATGCCTGGGCGTGCATCGCTTCGTTGATGGCTGGCTCGACACCTATGCTGCAGGCGTCGCGCGCCGTCTGGCGGCGGGCGTGTCGGCGCGCGAAGCCGATGTGCAATATGGCGTGGGCACCACTGAATTCATGCGCGCGCAGGGCGGCATCGCACTCACGCTCGAATGTGGCCAGCATGACGATCCTGCTGCTCCCGACGTGGCCTACCGGGCCATTCACAACGCGCTGGCCCATTTGCGGCTGACCCCCGTACCAGTGCCATCGGCCGTGACCGACACCGAGGCCCTGCGCCTCTATCAGGTCACCGATCGCAATCACGCAGACGATCGGTTTGTTCGTGACTGGGCAAGCTTCGATCACGTGCGCGCAGGAGAAATCATCGGCACGCGTCACGACGGCGCACCGTTGGTAGCTGACCGGGACGGCCACATCGTTTTCCCCAATCCCAATGCGCTGCCGGGACAGGAGTGGTTTTACCTCGCCAGGCGCAGCATGCGAGTGTAAAACAGCCAGTTCGTTGTGCGGCAGCGCCTTGGGTTGATCTATAAAAAGATAAATGGGTATGATTAGTCCGCAGAACCTTTCAGAAAGGATGGCCATGTTGCATGAAGTAAACGGAGATATTCTCTTGTCCCAGGCACACGCCATTGCGCATGGAGTGGCGCCGAACGACGGATACAACCAGGGGCTGGCGCTTGCCTTGCGCGAGAACTGGCCGGCGATGTACAAGGATTTTCGCCATTACTGCCAGACCAGCCATCCCAAGGCAGGCGAACTGTGGGTGTGGGCCAGCGCGGAGGGCAGGCGGGTGGCATCGCTTTTCACCCAGGACGCGGCCTATGATCATGGTGCGAAGCCAGGGCGCGCGACGGCCGAGAACCTCAATCATGCGCTGAAGGCCTTGCGTAAATGGGTCGAAGCAGAGGGCGTGACAAGCCTGGCGTTGCCGCGTCTGGCCACCGGTGTAGGGGGCATGAACTGGGACGAGGTGCGCCCGCTGATCGAGAAACACCTGGGTGATCTGTCCATACCGGTTTATGTCTATGTGACGTATCACAAGAACGAGCAGGCCAGCGAACCGGCCTGACGCATCAGGGTATGGGCCAGGAGATCGAGCGCACACGCTTTTCGGAAGCCGACTTCCAGCGGTTCGCTGGCAAGTTGGCGGATGAAACAGCAGCGTTGCGGTCATTTGCAAAATCCGGTGGGTTTCCGGATACCCGCTATGTTGCGGGTTTTGAACTCGAAGCCTGGCTGCTCGATCACAGCGGGCTGCCCAATCCGGTCAATGAGGACTACCTGCGGGTGCTGGACAATCCACTGGTGGTGCCCGAACTATCACGTTTCAACGTCGAGCTGAACGCACCGCCGCTGGAGGTGGGCGCGGGTGTGCTGGCAGCCATGGAGGAATCCCTGCTGACCACATGGGACACCTGTCAGCAGGTGGCGCATGGCATGGATACGGTGCTGGCGATGATTGGCATCCTGCCCACCATTCGCAACGAGGATCTGTGCCTGGCCAACATGTCGGCGATGAAGCGCTTCGATGTGCTTAATGCGCAGGTGTTGCAGCAGCGCGATGGCGCCCCCATCCACATCGATATCGAGGGTGAAGATCATCTGCGCCTGAGTCGCCCCGACGTGATGCTGGAAGCCGCGACCACCTCGTTCCAGCTTCATCTGCAAGTACCGTTCGATCTGGCGGGACGCTACTACAATGCTTCTCTGATCAGTTGTGCACCGCTGCTGGCGGTGGCGGTCAATTCGCCGCTGCTGTTCGGCCAGCGCCTGTGGCAGGAAACGCGTGTGCCGCTGTTCGAGCAGTCGGTGGAACTGGGCGGTTACACCGGGCTGGCGGAACCGACGCTGCGGCGGGTTACGTTCGGGCGCAGTTATGTAGCGAGCAGCCTGCTGGAACTGTTCGAGGAAAATCTCGAACACTATCCGGTGCTGCTGCCGATGCCGCTGGAGGATGCACCGTCCCGATACCCTCATCTGCGGCTGCATAATGGTGCCATCTGGCGCTGGGTGCGGCCGCTGATCGGTTTCGACGCCGCCGGGCTGGTGCATGTAAGGCTGGAACAACGGGTGCTGCCGAGCGGCCCGACGACGCTGGACATGGTCGCCAATGCAGCGCTGAATTTTGGCCTGGTCCATGCGCTGGCACGGCTGCCACGCGGTGCAGAGTCTGACCTGCCCTTTGCCGTTGCGCGCGCCAATTTCTATGCTGCTGCCCGGCATGGACTGCAGGCCGAACTGACCTGGCTGGACGGCCAGCGATATCCCGTACGCGAATTTGTCCTCGAGATCGGACTGCCGCTGGCGCGCCAGGGACTGCGTGATTTCGGCCTGCCGGATGCAGAGATCGAGCATTATCTGGGTGTGATCGAAGCCCGGGTGCGCAGCGGCCAGACCGGGGCCGACTGGCAGTTGCGCCGACTCGATCGGGTGGACGGTGATGTGCACCGCATGATGGATGACTATCTGAATAACCAGCGCGCCGGTGCGCCGGTGCATGAGTGGAGCCTGTGATGTTGACGCAATACGATGCCTTGCCCCCCGGCCTGTTGGACCTGCCTGCTGCCCGGCTGGGCGAGGTGCTGCCGGGCCCGGCACTGATCCATCTACCGGGCCGGCGCATGCTGCCGCTGTTCGTCGCTGTGCTGCTGCACGGCAACGAGGACACGGGCTGGCTGGCGGCGCAATCGGTGTTGCGGAAATATGCAGCATCCGGGTTGCCGCGCGCGTTGTCGCTATTCATTGGCAACATCGAGGCGGCGCGCTCAGGACAACGCCGGCTCGACGGCCAGCCGGATTACAATCGGGTGTGGCCGGGCAGTGAGGAAGCGCGCCCTGCCGAATCGGCGATGATGCAACTGGTGGTCGATACAATGCGCGCACGCAGGGTGTTTGCCAGCATCGACATCCACAACAATACCGGCCTCAATCCGCATTACGCCTGCGTAAACAGGCTGGATCACGAATTTCTGCATCTGGCCCTGCTGTTTTCGCGGATCGTGGTGTATTTCATCCGTCCGCGTGGCGTGCAATCGGCCGCCTTTGCCGAACTCTGTCCGTCGGTCACGGTGGAGTGCGGCAAGCCTGGTATGCCCGGCAGTGTCGAGCATGCCGCCGCATTCATCGAAGCCTGTCTGCATTTGTCCGAATTCCCGGCTCATCCGGTTGCACCGCACGATGTCGACCTGTTTCATACCGTTGCCACGGTCAAGGTGCCGGAGCAGGCCAGCTTCGGCTTCGATGCGCCGGATGTCGACATCGACTTTGTGTCCGAGCTGGATCATTTCAATTTCCGCGAGCTGGAGCACGGCGAGCGTTGGGGAAGGGTGCGACAGGGCGGATCAGCCAGGCTGCAGACGCTGGATGAAAATGGCGAGGACATTGGCGCCCGCTTGTTTGATTACCGCCAGAACCAGATCACGCTCAGACAACCCCTGATGCCGGCCATGCTGACACGCGACGAACGGGTGATTCGGCAGGACTGCCTGTGTTATCTCATGGAACGAATCAGGATGCCCTAGATAGTCGCGTGGCGTGGGGCCTAACCACGTGGGTGGTGCTGTGCGTGGAGTTGCTTCAGTCGTTCGCGCGCCACATGGGTGTAGATTTGCGTGGTCGAAATGTCGCTGTGCCCGAGCAGCATCTGCACCACTCGCAGGTCCGCGCCATGATTCAGCAGATGGGTGGCAAAGGCGTGGCGCAGCGTGTGCGGCGACAGCGGGCGGGTGATTCCCGCGGCGCGCGCGCGGCGCTTGATGAGATACCAGAACGCCTGCCGTGTCATGCCGCCGCCACGCGTGGTCACGAACATCTGGTCGCTGAGGTTCTTTGCCAGCAACAACGGGCGCGCGTCTTCCAGATAGCGCCGCAGCCACTGCACCGCTTCTTCACCCAGCGGCACCAGCCGGTCCTTGTTGCCCTTTCCGGTCACCCGCAGCACTCCGTCGTTGAGGTTTACCGCCGTCAATTTCAGCCCCACCAGTTCCGACACCCGCAAACCGGTCGCATAAAGCGTTTCCAGCATCGCTCGGTCGCGCAGGCCCAGTGGTGTGCCGGAATCGGCACTGTCGAGCAGGCGTTCCACATCGGCCTCGGCCAGCGTCTTGGGCAGCGCGCGCGGCAGCTTGGGGCTGTCGAGATTGAGCGTGGGGTCGGCGGCGATCAGGTTTTCGCGCAGCAGATAGCGGTAAAAACGTTTCAAGGCGGAGGTGTAGCGTGCAGCACTGCGCGGCTGGGCATGCTGGGCAAAGCGCTTTGCCAGCCATGCCTCGACGTCACCAGGCGCGGCAGCGCCCAGGTCCTGCTGGCGCTCCTTTTTCAGCCAGTTGCCAAAGGCGCTCAGATCACGCCGATACGCCGCCAACGTCAGGGTTGCAAGGCCGTCTTCCAGCCACAGGTGATCGCAGAAGCGGTCAATCAGCGCGTCGTTCATGCACCAGCAGCCAGGATTTCACATCGAGCGGTGCGCCCGACGACGCATGCATGAAGCCCCCCGGCCCGTGCGCCGCCACCACGCGATGGCAGGGGATGAGAATCGGCAATGGATTGGAACCACATGCCTGGCCCACCGCGCGTGCCGCTGTGCCGAGCTGCTTGGCCAGCGCACCATAGGTTGTTGACTGCCCAGCCGGAATATTCATCAGAGTGTGCCACACACGCAACTGGAATGGCGTGCCTGTAAGTACGCAGGGGACAACAAACACATGCCTGGCGTTGCTCCAGTAGGCATCCAGTTCGCGGTTCAGGTGGCGTGACCGCGCATCCAGTTGTGATGACGCAGGGGTGTCCGCAGGCAAAAAATCCAGCCGCGTCAGCATGTCGCCGGTGAAGAAGGCACCGAGGCGGCATATTGGGGCAGGAAGAATAGCGTCGTAAGTCAGCATGCAAGCATTCTAGCTGAGGCGTCGTACAGCAATGCAAGGCGTGCCTGAATGGGTGCATGAGGGTTACCGACATAGACAAAAACGCCCGCATGAAGCGGGCGTTTTGCATTGCGGCAGGAAGACTGCTTACTCGGCAGCTTTGGCTGATGCCTTGCGGGCGGGCAGCTTTTCCTTGATGCGGGCGGACTTGCCGGAACGCTCGCGCAGGTAGTACAGCTTGGCGCGACGCACGTCGCCACGGCGCTTGACTTCGACGCTGGCGACCAGCGGGGAGTAGGTCTGGAAGGTGCGCTCGACGCCTTCGCCGGCGGAGATCTTGCGCACGGTGAAAGCGGAGTTGAGGCCGCGGTTGCGCTTGGCAATGACGACGCCTTCATAAGCCTGCAGACGCTCGCGGGTGCCTTCCTTCACTTTCACCTGGACGACGACAGTGTCGCCGGGGGCGAAGTCGGGGAGGGTTTTGCCCAGACGGGCGATTTCTTCCTGTTCGAGTTGCTCGATGATGTTCATGATGTTTCCTTGCATCTGGCGGGAGAGGTGCGCCACCGGGTCTATCAGACTACCGGGCGGACGTGACGCCGTTTCACATTGGCCCCGCGAGGGGCCGCTCATTTCCGGCCTGCCTGTTGCCAGGCAATCCGGTCAATCCGGTTTGTGCTGGAACCGATCCAGCAGATCGGGTCGCAGCGCGGCGGTCAGCCGCATACTTTCTTCGTGCCGCCACTTGGCAATCGCCGCGTGGTTGCCGCTCTTTAGCACAGCCGGCACTCCCACTCCCTGCCAGACTTCGGGCCGGGTGTAGTGCGGGCAATCAAGCAGGCCGTTGGTGAACGAATCCTGTGTCGCCGATTCAGCGTCGTTCAGCGCCCCCGGCAGTTGCCGGATGATCGCGTCCATCAGCGCCAGCGCCGGCAACTCGCCGCCCGACAGCACGAAGTCGCCGAGCGAGATTTCCTCGTCCACGCGGCGTTGCAACAGCCGCTCGTCGATGCCTTCATACCGTCCGCACAGCAAAACCAGTGCGCGATTTTCGTGCAACGCAGCGTCCAACACCCGCTGGTGCGTCAGCGGGCGGCCTCTGGGGGAAAAATGCACCACCCAGGGGACCACATTCTCACTCGCCAAGTCCTGCTGGATCGCATTCAGCGTTCTATCCAGCGGTTCCGCCAGCATCAGCATTCCGGGGCCGCCGCCGTATGGCCGGTCGTCCACCCTGCGGTGCGGGTCGTCGGTGAAATCGCGTGGATTCCACGCCTTGAACCGATACAGCCCGCGATCCAGCGCCCGCCGGGTGATGCCGTAATCCAGTACGGCATCGAACATCTCGGGGAAGAGCGTGATGGCATCAAACCGCACACACTTCTCCTTTAGTAATCTTCGCCCCAGTCCACCTCGATCTGCCCCGCTGCCAGATCCACTTTGCCGACAAAGGCCGCGACAAACGGAATCAGGTGTTCGCGCTTGCCCTTGATCACCAGCACGTCCTGCGCACCGGTTTCCAGCAGGCTGTCCACCCGTCCGAGTTCGATGCCTTCGCGGTTGACGGCCTTCAGTCCGATCAGGTCCGACCAGTAAAACTCGTTTTCTTCCGGCGGCGGCAACTCGCTGCGGGCCACCGAAATTTCCTGTCCGCGCAACGCATAAGCTGCGTCGCGATCGTTGATGCCAACCAGTTTGGCGACCAGGGTGTTGCTGTGGTCCTGGGTGGCTTCGACGGTGAAATGCACCTGTTGCTCGCCACGGCCGATGCGCCAGGATTCAAAATCCATCAGCGTGCCCGGGTTTTCACTGAAGGGCTGGACCTTGACCCAGCCCTTGATGCCGAACGGGGCGGCGATGCGCCCCATCACGACCCAGTCGCCGCCCTGGCTCAACTGACCCAGTGCTTCAATTAAGCAACAGCAGGCTTGTTCTGCTTGACCAGACGAGCAACGGTGTCGGACAACTGCGCGCCGTTGCTGGTCCAGTAGCTGATGCGGTCCTGATCCAGACGCATCGATTCGGCGCCTTCAGCAGCCACTGGATTGTAAAAGCCCACACGCTCGATGAAGCGGCCATCACGGCGGCAGCGCGAATCGGCCACCACCACGTTGTAGAAGGGACGGTTTTTGGCGCCGCCGCGCGAAAGACGAATAACGACCATGATTCAACCCACCGGGTAAACGGAGAAAACCGGGAATTATACCCAAAAAACCACGATATGCCAGAGGCTTTGGTCAGCGCATGCCGGGCAGCATGCCCTTCATGCCGCGCATCATTTTGGAAAGACCGCCCTTGCCCATCATTTTCATCATCTTCTGTGCCTGCTCGAACTGCTTCAGCAGTTTGTTGACTTCCTGGACCTGTACACCTGCGCCCGCCGCGATGCGGCGTTTGCGCGAGGCCTTGATGATCTCGGGCTTGCGGCGTTCCAGCGGGGTCATGCTGTTGATGATGCCCTCCACCCGGTTGACGCCTTTTTCGTCGGCGCCGGCCGGAATCGGCATTTGTCCGGCACCGGGCAGCTTGTCCATCAGTGCGGAGAGACCGCCCATTTTGCGCATCTGCTGGATTTGTGCCTTGAAGTCTTCGAGGTCGAAATCCTTGCCCTTCTTGACCTTGTCGGCAAATTTTTTGGCTTCGGCGAGGTCGACCGAACCTTGCGCCTGCTCGATCAGTGACAGTACGTCGCCCATGCCAAGGATGCGCTGTGCCATGCGCTGGGGGTGAAAGGCTTCCAGGCCGGTGGGTTTTTCGCCGACGCCGATAAACTTCAGCGGCTTGCCGGTGATGTGGCGTACCGACAGTGCCGCGCCGCCGCGCGAATCGCCGTCGAGCTTGGTTAACACAATGCCTGTCAGCGGCAGCGCGTCATTAAAGGCTTTGGCGACGTTGATCGCGTCCTGGCCCTGCATGGCGTCAACCACGAACAGGGTTTCGATCGGCTTGACTGCGGCATGCAGTGCCTTGATTTCGGCCATCATCGCCTCGTCGATCGCCAGACGGCCGGCGGTGTCGACGATCAGCACGTCAAAGAACTGCTTGCGTGCATGATCCTGCGCGGCTTGTGCGATTCTCAGCGGATCGCGTTCGTCGCCCGCTTCGAAAAAGCTGACGTCGAGTTGCTTGGCCAGTTGCCGCAACTGGTCGATGGCGGCAGGGCGGTAAACGTCGGCCGAGGCGAGCAGGACTTTTTTCTTGCGGGTTTTCAGCAGCAGCGCGAGCTTGCCGCTGGTGGTAGTCTTGCCCGAACCTTGCAGGCCGGCCATCAGGATGACGGCAGGTGGGGTGGTGGCAAGGTTCAGTTCGGCATTTTCGCCGCCCATCAGCCGGGTGAGTTCTTCGTGGACGATGCCGATCAGCGCCTGGCCCGGCGACAGGCTGGTGAGCACTTCCTGACCCAGCGCGCGAGTCTTGACCGCTTCGATGAAGTCCTTGACGACCGGCAACGCGACGTCGGCTTCCAGCAGGGCCAGGCGCACCTGGCGTAAGGTGTCCTGCACGTTGGCTTCAGTGATGCGTGCCTGACCGCGTAAGGATTTGACGATGCCGGCGAGGCGTCCGCTAAGATTTTCTAACATGGCTTCCTTGTTGCCGCTAAGGGCGGCATGGATAATGAGGCTGACTGAATCAATTTCTATTTTAACGAATGTCTTCACTCTTGCTGTTTACTTTGTGTGTGAGTGCGCTGTATGGCTGGGTTGCCTGGCGCTTGCTGCGGACACCGCACGCCGCTTCGGTGCGTGTATTGTTGCCGCTGGCCCTGCTGGCGCACGGCGCGCTGATTTTTCACTCGGTGCTGGGGCAGGGCGATATCCGGCTGGGGTTCGGCAATTCCCTGTCGACCATTTTTTGGCTGACCGCTCTGGTTTACTGGATGTCCAGCCTGGGCGCGCCGCTGGCGCGCTTGCAGTCGTGGGTGAGCGGGCTGGCTGCCATGTCCGTGATGGGGATGGCGGTGTTCACCGAGACCCACGCCATTCCCAACTCGCAGGCGCTGGCCTTGCGTGCGCACCTGGTAGTGGCTTTTCTTGCCTATGGACTGCTCGCGGTCGCGGCCTTGCACGCAGTGTTGATGACCACGCTTGAAAAGCAGTTGCATCGGGGAACAGTCATGCAGGAAGGCGCGCCACCGCTGCTAACCCTGGAAGCGATGCTGTTCAGAACCATCGGTATCGGTTTTGCACTATTGACGCTGGCGGTGTTCAGCGGGGTGTTCTTTTCAGAGGAGCTCTTCGGCCGGGCTTTGCAGTTTACGCACAAGATCGTGTTTGCCATCCTGTCCTGGCTGGTGTTCGGTGGTTTGCTGCTGGGACGGCATTTCCGGGGCTGGCGTGGCCGAACGGCGCTGTACTGGACGATCACCGGCTTCACGCTGCTGCTGCTTGCCTATCTGGGTACCCAGTTTGTGCTGGAAGTGTTGCTTGGGCGCTGAGGCAATATTGATTGGATAGCATTTCCACCAGCACGCTTTTTGTCGTGCTTGCCGTTTTACTGCTGACCTCGGCTTTTTTTTCCGCGTCCGAGACGGCGATGATGGCGATCAACCGCTATCGCCTGCGCCATGCCGCCGAATCAGGCGTGCGTGGGGCGATGCGGGCGCAGGCATTGCTGGATAAGACCGACAAACTGCTGGGCGTGATTCTACTTGGCAACAATCTGGTCAATTCCGCCTCCGGTACCTTGTCTGCCGTGCTGGCCATTCGCCTGTTTGGCGATGGTGAAATCGTGCTGTTCATGGCGACGCTGCTGCTCACCTTCCTGATTCTGGTGTTCAGCGAAGTGACGCCCAAGGTAGTGGGTGCATCCTTTCCTGAACGTGTCGCCTATCCGGCGACGCTGCTGCTCACGCCGCTGCTGAAGCTGGTATATCCGGTGGTATGGTTCGTGAACCTGTTTGTGCAGGGCATCCTGCGGCTTTTGCGGATCAAGCAGCCCGAACCGGGGCAGGGCAACAGCCTGGGGCTGGCAGAACTGCGCACCATCGTGCTCGAATCGTCGGGCCGGCTACCGCGCGAACACCACCGGATTTTGATGAATCTGCTGGAGTTGGAGGACATCACGGTTGACGACGTGATGACGCCGCGCAATCAGATCGAAGCGATCGACATTGAGGACGATCCCGAGCGGCTGCGCCAGCAGATTTCCACCAGCCATCACACCCGGTTGGTGGTGCATGCGGGTTCGTCCGATAACCTGCTTGGGGTGTTGCATGTGCGCCGGGTGCTTCATGCATTGACCGGCGATGAACTGGATCCGGGGACATTGAAGGAAAATCTCGAAGACCCCTATTTCGTTCCTGCGGGGACTCCTCTGTTCACCCAGTTGCGCAATTTCCAGAGCGGTCGCCGGCGACTGGCGCTGGTGGTCGATGAATATGGTGAACTTCAAGGCCTGGTGACGCTGGAAGACCTGCTGGAAGAAATGGTCGGTGAATTCACCACGCAGGCGCCGTCCGACACGGGTTATCTTCGGCGTGAAGGGGATGGCAGTTGGCTGGCCGAGGGCACGGTATTGCTGCGTCATCTGAACCGCAAGCTGGGTTTGTCTTTGCCGCTTGACGGCCCGAAAACGCTGAACGGCCTGTTGCTGGAGCAATTCGAGGATATTCCCGAAGCAGGCGTGAGCCTCAAGCTGGGAAATGTTCCTGTGGAAATCGTGCAAACCCAGGATCGGGCGGTCAAGATGGCGCGCATCTATCTGCCGGGGCCTGGGGAAGCTTCGGCCGAACGCACCTTAATTTCAACGGAAAATCGCCGTTAAGGCCTGTGATTCCCTATTGGTCGCCTTGCCGGCGTGCCGATGCGGGCGATAATCTTAAGCGGGAGTTGTCTGGAACCGAACTATGGCTGCTGTGACAAATACCATCAATTTAACCGGTCTGGCGCGCGCCATGGTCAATCATGGCTGGCTTTCCGAGGCAGACGCCGAGGGCGTGTGGAAACGCGCCAGCCAGTCGGGCGATTCCTTCGTGACCGAGCTCATCAAGGGGCGGCGTTTCAAGGCTGATCAGGTTGCCGAATTCGCGGCGGTCTCGTTCGGTTTCCCCTACCTGGATCTGAACGCCATGGATGCCGAGAGCCTGCCACAGGGGCTGCTCGATTCCAAGCTGGTTCAGAAGCGTCGTGTCGTGGCGCTTTATCAGCGCGGCAACAAGCTTTTTGTGGCGACGTCCGACCCCACTCACCTGCAGGCGCTGGACGAGGTGAAATTCCAGACCGGCCAGGCGGTCGAGCCCGTGGTGGTCGAGGATGACAAGCTCGGCAAGCTGATCGAGAAAGCCGGCGAGGCTGATAGCAACACGATGGCCGTGTTGAATGCAGAAGAGCTCAATCTCGATTTCACGGACGAAGAAACCACCGCCGCGCAGCAGGACACGGGCGGCATCGAGATCGACGATGCGCCGGTGGTGCGGTATCTGCAAAAGATCATGCTCGACGCCATCAATCAGGGCGCATCCGACATTCATTTCGAACCTTACGAGAAATACTACCGCATCCGCTACCGTCGTGACGGCATCCTGTACGAAGTGGCGCAGCCGCCGATGGCGATCAAGGACAAGGTCGCGTCGCGGATCAAGGTGTTGTCGCGGCTGGATATTTCGGAGAAGCGCGTGCCGCAGGATGGCCGCATGAAAATGGTGCTGTCGAAAAACCGTGCCATCGATTTCCGGGTAAGTACCCTGCCGACCCTGTATGGTGAAAAGATCGTCATGCGTATTCTGGATCCCACCAGTGCGCAATTGGGGATCGAGGCGCTGGGTTATGAGCCGTGGCAGAAAGAGTTGCTGCTGAATGCGGTGCAGCGGCCCTATGGCATGGTGCTGGTGACCGGTCCGACGGGTTCCGGTAAAACCGTGTCCTTGTACACCTGTCTCAATATTCTCAACAAGCCCGACGTCAACATCTCGACGGCGGAGGATCCGGCGGAAATCCAGTTGCCTGGCATCAACCAGGTCAACGTCAACGACAAGGCCGGGCTGACATTCTCTGCGGCGCTGAAATCCTTTCTGCGGCAGGATCCAGACGTCATCATGGTCGGCGAAATCCGCGATCTGGAAACTGCCGATATCGCCATCAAGGCCGCGCAAACCGGCCACATGGTGATGTCGACCCTGCATACCAATGATGCACCTGGCACGCTTACCCGACTGTTGAATATGGGGGTGGCGCCGTTCAACGTGGCGTCCTCGGTGATTTTGATTACTGCCCAGCGCCTGGCGCGCAAGCTATGCAGCTGCAAGCAGCCGACCGATATTCCGGAGAAGGCTTTGCTGGATGCAGGCTTTACCAGTGATCAGCTGGATGGCAGCTGGAAACCCTACAAGCCGGTGGGTTGCGATATTTGCGGCGGCACAGGCTACAAAGGTCGAGTGGGTATTTATCAGGTGATGCCGATCACCGATGCCATGACCCGCATCATACTCAAGGGCGGCGACGAAACCGACATCGCCGATCAGGCGCGCCTCGAAGGCGTGCGCGATCTGCGTCAGGCGGGACTGTTGAAAGTAATATCCGGACTCACCTCGCTGGAAGAGGTCGAGGCCGTCACCAATATTTAAGGGATCTCCTCTATGGCTACAGCGGCAAAAGCAGTCAAGGACGCCACTTTCCTGTGGGAAGGCATGGACAAGCGGGGCAAAAAGGTCAAAGGCCAGATGCAGGCGGGTGGCGAAGCCGTGGTCAATTCACAGCTACGCAAACAGGGCATCACCGTCACCAAGGTCAAAAAACTAAGCACCCTGTTCAGCGGTTCCAAGCGCATCACCGACAAGGATGTCACCCTGTTCACACGACAACTCGCTACCATGATGAAGGCTGGGGTACCGCTCTTGCAATCGTTCGAAATCGTCGCGCGGGGGCATTCCAATCCATCGATGCAGCGCCTGCTGATGGAAATCAAGGCGGATATCGAAAAGGGCAGCAGCCTCACCCAGGCCTTTGGCCGCCATCCTTTGTACTTTGACGCGCTATTCGTCAACCTGGTGGGAGCAGGCGAGGCGGCCGGTATTCTGGAAGGGGTGCTGGAGCGGCTGGCGGTCTACAAGGAGAAAATCCTCGCCATCAAAGGCAAGATCAAGTCGGCCTTGTTCTACCCGGTTTCCATCATCGTGGTGGCGTTTGTCATCACAGCCATCATCATGATTTTCGTGATCCCGGCATTCAAGGACTTGTTCAGCAGCTTCGGCGCGGATTTGCCGGGGCCGACCCTGGTGGTGATGGCGATGTCGGACTTCTTCGTCGATTGGTGGTGGGCGATTTTCGGCGGCGTCGGTGGCGGCATCTACGCCTTGTTGCAGGCCTGGAAGCGCTCGCGCAAGGTACAGATGTTCATGGACCGTGTCATGCTCAAGTTGCCGATATTTGGGCCGGTGATCGAGAAAGCTACCATTGCGCGCTGGACACGCACCCTGGCCACCATGTTTTCTGCCGGCGTGCCGCTGGTCGAGGCACTTGAATCGGTGGGAGGGGCGTCAGGCAACCAGGTATTCGTCGAAGCGACCAACAAGATTCGCGGCGAAGTGTCGACCGGCACTGCGCTGACGGTGGCAATGCAGAATTCCGGTCGGTTCCCCAACATGGTGTTGCAGATGGCTGCGATAGGTGAAGAGTCGGGCGCGCTCGATTCTATGCTGGGCAAGGTTGCCGACTTTTATGAAGCCGAGGTGGATGATGCGGTCGAGGCGCTGTCCAGCCTGATGGAACCGATGATCATGGTGGTGCTGGGGACCCTGATCGGTGGCATGGTGATCGCCATGTATTTGCCAATTTTCAAGATGGGCCAAGTCGTTTGATGGAATTGCTGCACAGCGAACCAGCCCTCTTCACCGGGCTGGTTTTTTTATTCGGCCTGCTGGTGGGGAGTTTCCTCAACGTCGTTATCCATCGTTTGCCCAAGATGATGGAAGCCGAATGGCATGAGCAGTGCGCCGAACTGCGCGGCGAAACCGCGCCGCAGACGTCGCACCCGGAAGGGCACAAGCCTTACAACCTGATATTGCCGCGCTCGGCCTGTCCACAGTGCGGACATCAGATCACGGCGCTGGAAAATATACCGCTGCTGTCATGGCTGTGGTTGCGCGGGCGCTGCTCGGCCTGCAATACCCCGATCAGCGCCCGCTATCCCCTGGTGGAACTGCTCACCGCGCTGTTGTCGGCAGCTGCAGCCTGGAAGTGGGGCGTCAGCGTGCAGACTTTGGGTGCATTGTTTCTGGTCTGGACGCTGGTCGCGCTGGCGTTCATCGACCTCGATACCACCCTGCTGCCAGACAGTCTGACCCTGCCGCTGATGTGGATGGGACTGCTGTTCAATCTGGGCGGGCATTTTGCCAGTCTGCCGGATGCGGTTGTCGGCGCCATGGCCGGCTACCTGCTGCTGTGGTCGGTGTACTGGCTGTTCAAACTGGTCACCGGCAAGGAGGGGATGGGCTTTGGCGATTTCAAGCTGCTGGCGGCCATCGGCGCCTGGCTCGGGTGGCAGATGCTGCCCGTCACCCTTCTGCTGTCTTCCGTGGTCGGCGCGGTGATTGGCATTGCGATGATTGTGCTGGTGAAACATGACCGGCGCGTGCCGATTCCGTTTGGCCCCTATCTGGCGGGTGGTGGGTTGGTGGCGCTGTTTTTCGGCACGGACCTGATGCAGGCCTACCTCGCACAATTCTGATGTTCACGGTCGGCCTCACCGGCGGGATCGGTTCGGGCAAGTCGACAGTTGCAGACCTCTTCGCCGCACACGGCGTACCGGTGATCGACACGGATGTCATCGCACGCGAGTTGACCGTGACCGAGGGCACCGCGCTGGATGCGATTCGCGCGGCATTCGGTGAATCGGTGATGCAGGCAGACGGCACTCTGGATCGCGCTGCCCTGCGCCGCCGGGTGTTCGCCGATGCCAGCGCCCGGCGCCAGCTTGAAGCCATTTTGCACCCACGCATTCGTCACAGCGTCGAGTGCACCCTCGCGTCACTCACGGCACCCTATGTTTTGATCGTGATTCCCCTGCTGGTGGAAACCGGGGGTTACCGGGATGTGCTGGACCGAGTTCTGCTGGTCGACTGCCCCGAAGACCTGCAGATTGCACGAGTGATGGCGCGCAGCGGGCTCGACAGCGACGAAGTGAAGACCATACTGGCAGCCCAGGCCAGTCGCGCTGAACGTCTGTCTGCCGCAGATGACATAATCGACAACACGGCCTCGCCTGCAAGCCTGGATGCCCAAGTGGCGACACTGCATCAGCAATACCAGGCGATGGGGCGAGGGTCGCCGCCTTGATTTTCCTCAGGGATAGGCGACAATCCACCGATTGAAATCAGCGCGTTGCGGCGTGATCCACTACGAATATCCCCTGAGCGAACGCATCCGTACCTTGCTGCGGCTGGAAGATTTGTTCGAACGCTTCGACGCGTTTACCGCGTCGTCCATGCAGCACGCGCATCACGCAGCGCTGCTGACGTTGTTCGAGCTGTCCGAAGTCGCGGCACGCTCCGACCTCAAGACTGACCTGCTGCATGAACTTGACCGGCAAAGGGCCGTGCTGAGTGCGTTGCGCGGCAATCCGCATGTGCAGGACGACACCTTGGCATCCGTACTCACGGCGATCGATGCGGCGCATCAAGGCATCCATCAGTTGCCCGGTAAGGTCGGGCAGCACCTGCGCGACGACGACTGGCTGATGGCGATCAAACAGCGCGCCGCCATTCCGGGCGGCATGTGCGAGTTCGATCTGCCTTCCTACCATCACTGGCTGCATCGGCATATCGAAGCCCGCAAACGCCAGTTACGGGAGTGGCTCGCACCCTTCGCATCGATCCGCGCGGCAGTCGATATCGTGCTCGGCCTCCTGCGCGACAGTGGCCAGCCCGAATTGCAGCACACCGACAACGGCATCTACCAGCGCATGCTGGAATCGCGCAACCCGCAACTGATCCGGGTGACTCTGACCGATGTCATGACGTGTGTGCCGGAGATTTCGGCCAACAAGTACATGCTCAACATCCGTTTTATGCATGCGGGGTCGGGGCAGATGCGCACCTGTACCGACCAGCCGATCGACTTCGACCTGACTTATTGCGCGCTATGAAGCCACCCGTCGTGACCTGCCCGACCTGCGGCGCGGCTGTCAACTGGACGCCGGAGAACCACTGGAAACCGTTTTGCAGTGAGCGTTGCAAGCTGATCGATCTGGGGCACTGGGCGACCGAAAAATATCGCGTGCCCGCCGAATCGCCGCCCGACGAGAACGAAGCGCCCGGTGAACCCGAGCGCCCGCAGTGATTACTTCTTGTGGGTCTTGACACCGCTCGGGGTCCCTAGCAGCAGCACGTCCGCGCCGCGCCGTGCGAACAGGCCATTGGTGACCACGCCGACGAGGTGATTGATCGCCGTTTCCAGCGACACCGGATCGATGATTGACAGGCCGTGCACGTCGAGGATGATGTTGCCGTTGTCGGTAGTGAAGCCCTCCCGCAATCGGGGTTGCCCGCCGAGTTTCACCAACTCGCGCGCAACATAGGAACGCGCCATCGGGATCACCTCGACCGGCAACGGGAACTTGCCGAGCACCCCGACCAGCTTGCTTTCGTCGGCAATGCAGATGAACTGCTTGCTACAGGCCGCCACGATCTTTTCCCGCGTCAGCGCGCCGCCGCCGCCCTTGATCATGGCGAAATGCTCGGTGATTTCGTCGGCGCCGTCGACGTAGATTTCAAGATCGCCGACGCTATTGAGATCCAGTACCGGGATCCCATGACTTTTCAGGCGGGTGGCGGTGGCTTCCGAGCTGGCCACGGCGCCGTCGATGCGGCCTTTCACTGCGGCCAGCGCGTCGATGAAATAATTGGCGGTCGATCCGGTTCCTACCCCGATGATGCCGCCGCGGGCATAATCCACCGCGGCACGTGCCACGGCTTGCTTCATTTCGTCTTGAGTCATGATGTTTTCGTCGATTTTCTATGCAGCCCGCTAAGATAGCGGCATCGACCTCTTTTTACAAACCTCTCACATGCCGCCGCCATGAGCCAACCTGACGATTATCTCGAACGCATCCTCACCTCGCGCGTCTATGACGTGGCGGTGGAGACGCCGCTCGACGTGGCCCACAATCTGTCGCGTCGCTTCAATAACCAGATTCTGCTGAAGCGCGAAGATCTGCAACCGGTGTTCTCCTTCAAGTGTCGCGGTGCCTACAACAAGATGGCCAAGCTGACCGCGGCCCAGCTGGCGCGCGGTGTGGTCGCCGCGTCGGCTGGCAACCACGCGCAAGGCGTGGCATTGGCGGCGCAAAAGCTGGGTGTGACGGCGACCATCGTGATGCCGGCTACCACGCCCAGGATCAAGGTCGACGCCGTGGCGGCTCGCGGTGCGCAAGTCATTCTGCATGGCGACAACTACGATGAAGCCTGTGACCACGCCACCCAACTGGCCAAGGAGGCGAAGGCGACCTTTGTCCATCCCTACGACGACCCCGACGTGATTGCCGGGCAGGGCACCGTGGCGATGGAATTGTTGCGCCAGCACCCGGGCCCGATTCACTCGGTCTACATCCCGGTCGGCGGTGGCGGCCTGATTGCCGGCATGGCGGCCTACATCAAGCGGCTGCGGCCGGAAATCCGGATTGTCGGCGTCGAGCCCGAGGACGCTGACGCGATGGCACGTTCATTGTGCAAGAACAAGCGCATCACGCTGCCGCGTGTAGGCATATTTGCCGACGGCGTGGCGGTGAAGAGGGTGGGCAAGGAAACCTTCCGGCTGGCCCAGCTGTATGTCGATGAAATCATTCGCGTCAACAACGACGCCATCTGTGCGGCGATCAAGGACGTGTTCGAGGACACACGCTCGATTCTGGAGCCGGCCGGTGCCTTGTCCATTGCCGGATTGAAGGCGGCAATCGCGGGCGACAAACTCAAGGGCAGGACGCTGGTCGCGGTGGCCTCAGGCGCCAACATGAATTTCGACCGCCTGCGCTACATCGCCGAGCGCGCCGAACTGGGCGAAAAGCGCGAGGCGGTGCTGGCCGTCACCATCCCCGAGACTCCGGGCAGCTTCAAGACATTTTGCAGTCTGCTGGGCGCGCGCAACATCACCGAGTTCAACTACCGGTATTCCGACCCCAAGATCGCGCGTGTATTCGTCGGCCTGTCGGTGCCGGGGGCGGGAGAGGGCGCGCGCGTGGTGGAACTCCTGCATCGACATGGGCTGGAAGCAATCGACCTGACCAACAATGAAATGGCCAAGCTGCACGTCCGCCACCTGGTCGGTGGGCGCGCGCCGGAGGCGGTGAACGAAGTGCTGTACCGCTTCGAGTTCCCCGAACGGCCTGGCGCACTGATGCAGTTTTTGCAGAGCATGAGCAGTGGCTGGAACATCAGCCTGTTCCACTACCGCAACCATGGCGCCGACTACGGTCGTGTGCTGGTTGGCATCCAGGTGCCGGAAAAGGAAAAGCCCAGCTTCCAGAAGTTTCTGGACGGGCTGGGCTACCGGTATTGGGACGAATCCCGCAACCCGGCTTACAAGCTGTTTCTCGCCTGAATTATTTCTTGGTGCCGCAGGTGTTCATGCCGAGCAGGCTGTAGGCTGGGCAGAATTTGAACACGCCAGTGGCGAGCGGCACAACGCCGATCCACGCCCACACCGGGCCGCCCATCAGCGCCCAGGCGATGAGGGCGAGGCCGGCAAGAATACGGATGATGCGATCGATGCTTCCAACGTTGGCTGACATAGCGGGCTCCTGGATTAAATGGGGTCACCTCAATGAGGTGTGCACACTATAACCGTTAAGCCGTTTCGGATAGGTGATCGTGATCAGCAAATGTGCGCAGGCTCTGGCTGGGCGTCAGGCGCGATCCGCCATGGCATACCGCCCACATCGGAGAACGCAGGTGAATTCATCGGCTGCTGGCGACGGGTGAAGTCAGCCCGAAAATATAGTGGAATGTGCTCACGCGGCAGCGTGGAAGTCGCATGTTACCCTCGCGCCATGCTTCGAATCATCGGTTTTTTTCTGCTGGCCACGCTGTTCGCAAAGCCTGGATGGGCGGCATCAGGAGACGCTGCGGTATTGCAGGCGCAGCAGGCCTATGCCGTGCGCAATCTGGCGAATCTGGAACGCGCAGCGCGCGCAGTGCCGGCCGGCCATGTGCTGTCACCCTATGTCGAATACTGGCGCCTGATGCTGGCGAACGGTAATGGCGATGCGCGCATTGCCGACTTCCTGGCGCGTTATCCCGGCAGTCGCATGGCCGAGATGCTGCGCGCCGACTGGCTGAAATCGCTGGGGGCACGTGAAGCGTGGCCGATCTATCTGGCCGAATACCCGCGTCTCGTCAAGCCGGATACGGCCCATCAGTGCTACGCCTATCGTGCCGAATGGGCTCAGGGCAACCTTGGCCACCAGCGCGAGGCGGTTTCAATGTGGTTTACCGGACGCGACATGCCATCGGCCTGTACGCCCTTGTTTGCCAAGTTGATCGAGGCGGGGCTGATCAATCAGGAGGATGTCTGGCGGCGCATCAGGTTGGTGCTGGAAACGGGCAGTCCCAATGTCGCCAAGGTGGTGGCCACTGCCTTGCCTGAACCACAGCGCCCGGCAGCCGCTCTGCTCGACCAGGCCAGCCGCGACCCCGCGCGACTGCTGAACGGGGCAAGCCTGGACATGAGCCGGCGCGGCGACCGTGAAATTGCGCTCTATGCACTCGACCAGTTGGCGAAGCTCGGTTCCGGCGATGCGGAACAGGCGCTGCGCAAGCGTCTTTCGCAATTCAGTGCAGACGAGTCAGCCACTGCCTGGGCGCGACTTGCAACTTGGGCTGCGCGTCGCCACGAACCCGTTGCCCTGGCCTGGTTTCAGCAGGCAGGACCGGTGGCGGTCAATGATTTCCAGCGTGAATGGTGGACGCGTGCCGCCTTGCGCGCGGGCGACTGGCAAGCCGTCCAGCAGGTGATCGGCAGCATGGGCAATGCCCTGCAGGCGCAGCCTGAGTGGCGTTACTGGCGCGCGCGCGCGCTGCAGGCTGGCGGCCAGCGGGTCGCCGCCAATGCCATTTTCCTCGCCTTGTCGCGCGAGCATCACTACTACGGACAGCTGGCGCAGGAGGAACTTGGACCGGTGGCCCAGGCGCCCGCCATCAACGTCAAGATGGGCGGTGACGACGTGACGTCGATTTCACGCGATTCCGGCATTGCGCGTGCGCTTGCTCTGCAGGAACTGGGGTTGCGCAGTGAAGCTACCCAGGAATGGAACTGGTCGGTACGGGAATTTTCGGATCCGCAACTGCTCGCGGCAGCCGAACTGGCGCGCCGCATGGAATGGTATGACCGTGCCATCAATACCGCCGAGCGTACCCGCGAACTGCACGATTTTGAATTGCGCTTTCTCGCGCCCTACCGGGAACTGGCACACCAGGCCGCGAGTGAAAACCAGATCGACGAAGCCTGGGTTTTTGGCCTGATGCGGCAGGAAAGCCGCTTCGTCAACGTCGCCCACTCCAGTGTCGGTGCGTCGGGCTTGATGCAGATCATGCCGGCGACTGCGCGCTGGATCGCGCGACGCCTCGGACTCAAAAGATTCAAGCCGAAAGAGATGCAGGACCCGGCAAAAAATATCCAGTTCGGTGCGTATTATCTGAAGCATATGCAGTCCACCCTGGACGATTCGCCGGTACTCGCCACCGCCGCCTACAATGCCGGGCCTGGCCGTGCCCAGCGCTGGCGCGATACCCGGCTGATGGAGGCCGCGGTCTACATTGAATCGATTCCGTTTGCCGAAACACGCGATTACGTCAAGAAGGTGATGAGCAACGCCATGTATTATGCGGCGCGTTTTGGGCAGCCTTCAGTGCTGCTGAAAGAGCGGCTCGGCACGATCCCCCCCCGCAAAACACCGGTCGAGCCGACGTCCGAACCAGATACCACGCTGGAACTTGAGCAGGCTGGCGATTAGAATCAAGCTCGCCATATAAACGAAACAATACCTTCATGAAGATTGAACGCATCTGTATTCTGGGTGGGTCCGGCTTTGTCGGCACTCATCTCGTCAGCCTGCTCGCCACGTGCGGCCTCAAGGTGCGCGTGCTGAGCCACCGCCGCGAAATGGCCAGGGAACTGATCCTGTTGCCGACGGTGGAAGTGGTCGAGGCTGACGTGCACGACCAGCACGAACTTATCCGTCACTTCCGCGGCATGGATGCTGTCATCAACCTGGTCGGCATCCTGCATGAAGGCAAGGTTGGCCGCGTTGACCTGCCGAGCGCCCGCCGCGGTGATTTCCAGAAAGTCCATATCGAGCTGACGCGCAAAGTCATCCATGCCTGTGGCGAATCGGGCGTGCATCGGTTGCTGCACATGAGCGCGCTTGGCGCCCACCCCAACGCACGCTCGGCCTACCAGCGCTCCAAGGGCATTGCCGAGGCGCTGGTGCGCGAGGCCGGAATGAGTCATGTCGAGCATGAAAACTGGTATCTGAACGGTCCCAAGTTCATTCACGGTTACGGGCTCAATACCACCATCTTCCGTCCATCGGTGATCTTCGGTCGAGGCGACTCCTTCCTGACGATGTTCGCGCGCCTGCTGAAGGTTTTCCCCGTGCTGCCGCTGGCCAGCGCGGCCGCGCGTTTTGCGCCGGTGCACGTGGATGACGTCGCGCGTGCCTTTGCCGACAGTCTCGACAATACCGACACCTTTGGTCAGACCTATGACCTGTGCGGCCCCAAGGTATACAGCCTGCAGGAACTGGTGAGCTACGTCGGCGACATCATCGGCAAAAAACGCAGCATCATCCCGCTGGGAGAGCAACTGTCCTATCTGCAGGCCTGGGCGATGGAGTTCAAACCCGGTAAAAAGCTGATGACGCGCGACAATTTCTTTGCCATGGGCGTGGACAACGTCTGCAGCGGAAGCTGGCCGTCGGTGTTCGATTTTGCCCCTGCATCGATCGAGGCCATCGCGCCGGAATACCTGCGTGCCGACTCGCCACGCGCGCGGTACGAGGACTATCGCGAGAACGCTCGACGCTAAAGCGGGTGCGCCGCCATGAAAACCTACATCGTGGGCGGTGCAGTGCGTGACCGGTTGCTGGGCCGGCCGGTGGCCGACCGTGATTACGTCGTCGTGGGCGCCACGCCGGAACAGATGCTGGCCTTGGGTTTCCAGCCTGTCGGCAAGGATTTCCCGGTGTTCCTGCATCCGCAGACACACGCCGAATATGCGTTGGCGCGCACGGAGCGCAAGTCCGGGCACGGCTACAAGGGCTTCAAGATCCACGCCGCTCCGGAAGTGACGCTGGAAGAAGACTTGCAACGGCGTGACCTCACCATCAACGCCATCGCCGAGGACGAGACCGGCGCGCTGGTCGATCCTTACTGCGGTCAGCGCGATCTGGCTGCCCGTATCTTTCGTCACGTGAGCGAGGCGTTTGCCGAAGATCCGGTACGGATTCTGCGTGTCGCGCGCTTCGCCGCCCGCTTCACCGATTTCTCGGTTGCGCCCGAGACGCTGGCCCTGATGCGCAACATGGTGGACAACGGTGAAGTCGACGCACTGGTGCCCGAGCGTATGTGGCAGGAGGTCTCACGCGGCCTGATGGAGACACAACCCTCGCGCATGTTCCACGTGCTGCGCGCCTGCGGCGCGCTGGCCAGGCTGCTTCCGGAAATCGATCGTCTGTTCGGCGTGCCGCAGCCCCCCGAACACCACCCCGAAATCGACACCGGGGTGCACGTGATGCTGGTCGTGGACTGGTCGGCGCGCCAGGGTCACAGCCTGCCGGTGCGCTTCGCCGCGTTGACCCATGACCTTGGCAAGGGGATGACCCCGCCGGGGTTGTGGCCGAAGCATCACGGCCACGAGGGGAAGAGCGTGGAACTGGTGCGTGCGCTCTGCGAGCGCATCCGCGTCCCGGCCGACTGCCGCGAGCTTGCCATCGCCGTTGCGCGCGATCATGGCAATGTCCACCGTGCGCTGGAACTGCGCGCCGCCACGGTCGTCGAATTACTGGTGCGTGTCGATGCGTTCCGGCGACCTGAGCGTTTCGCTGAGTTTTTGCAGGCATGCGAATGCGATTTTCGTGGACGGCCGGGCTATGAGTCGCGTGCTTTTCCGGCAGCGGCCTATCTGGCGCAGGCACTTGTTGCCGCACGTGGCATCGATGCCGGGGCGATTGCACGCGCAGTGGCGCCCGAGCGGATAGGCAATGCGGTATTCCATGCGCGAGTCGATGCGGTCGATGCCTGGCGCAGGCAACACATTTGAGGGAGAAACCATGCCGTATAGCGAACAAACCGTGCAGTCAGTGCGTCCGTGGTCGGACAAAACCTTCAGCTTCACGCTGAGTCGCCCGCAGGATTTTGCGTTTGAAAACGGCGAATTCGTCACCATCGGCCTGAAGCGTGAAGGCAGGCTGGTGGCGCGCGCGTATTCCATCGTGTCCACCGCCAGCCACGATTATCTGGAATTCCTCAGCATCCATGTACCGGACGGCCCGCTCACCAGCCAGCTGGCCCAAATAAGCCCCGGCGACAGCGTGTGGGTCAACAGCAAGGCCACCGGTTCGCTCACGCTCAATCATGTGTTGCCCGGGCGCACGCTGTACATGCTTGCCACCGGCACCGGGCTGGCGCCGTTCATGAGCCTGATCCGCGATCCCGAACTCTATGCGCGCTATGAAAGCGTGGTGCTGGTGCACTCGGTGCGCACGGTGGCCGAACTGGCCTATCGCGCCGAGATCGAGTCGCTCGACAACGCCCGCCTGCATTACGTGCCGACGGTGACGCGCGAGCCCTTTCCCACGCCGCAACGCGGCGGCGACCTGTTCCGTTCGGGTGCGTTGTCGCAGCGTCTCGGCCTGCCCGCTCCCGATCCCGGGCAGGACCGTGTGATGATCTGCGGCAACCCGGCGATGACGCGCGAACTGACGCACTATCTCAAGGACGCCGGATGGACGTTGACCAACCATCGCGGCGTCGGCAATTTCACCACCGAAATTGCTTTTGTCGTGCACCACGAATAAGCCGCCGCGTTTTCTGCGCGGTGCCAGATGCCCCACAGTCTGGTTTCAAAATGCAGCATCCCTTGTCACAATGACCTCCAACCAAATTTGAGGGTTGGCTGATGCGTGCGTGGACAGGCTTGATGCTGCTGGGGTGGGCGTTGTCGACAAGTGCGACGACAGTTGAGGTGTTCAGTCCGCAAGGGATGAGCAAATCAGTGCGGCAGGCGCAGGCCCGATTTAGTCAGCCCCTGGTGGCGCTTGGCGACCCCCGTGCGGCAGCCCCGTTCGACGTCAATTGTCCGGTGGCAGGCAGCGGCAAATGGCTGGATGACCGCACCTGGGTCTATGACTTCCAGTACAACCTGCCGGGAGCGGTGCGCTGCGAATTTGCCGTACGTGCCGGCCTGAAGGACGCGGCCGGGCAGCCGGTGCAAGCGGAAATATTCCGCTTCGACACCGGCGGCCCGCAGGTCGTGGCGATGCGTCCCGCCGATGGTGACGACAGGATCGACGAGCGGCAGCTGTTCGTGCTGGCGTTCGACACCCAGGTGAAACCGGGCACGCTGGCCAACCGCGCCTCCTGCCGGGTAACGGGACTGGCCGAGCGCATCGAGGTCGAGGTGTTGCAGGGTGCGGCACGCGAGGCTGCCTTGCAGCCGTTGAAAACCGGCAGCGATCCCCTGTTCCGCCGCCGCTTCGCGCCCAATGCGGCGACCACCGAGGTACTGCGCTGCAAACGGCCGCTGCCGAACGAGGCGCAGGTCAGTCTGGTGCTCGAAAAGGGCGTCGAGGCGGCCAACAACCTGTCCAGCCAGGAAGCGCAGACCTTCGCGTTCAAGGTGCGACCAGCGTTCCGCGCACGCGCAGTGTGCGACAAGGTCAACGCGCGCGCAGCATGCAATCCGCTGACCCCGATCCGGGTCGACTTCGGCAGTGCGATACGGCGCGAGGACGCGCGCCTGGTGCGCCTCACTGCCGCGGGTGGACGCAGCTGGCCGGCAAGCCAGGATGAAGACGAAGCAGCCAACCCGTGGGTGGACGACCTGCAATTTGCCGGCCCTTTCCCCGAAAAATCCACGCTCAGCCTCAGCCTGCCTCCCGGGTTGCGCGACGAGGAAGGACGCGCACTCGCCAACGCCGGCCAGTTTCCCATGGCGATCCGCATCGATGCCTATCCGCCGCTGGCCAAATTTACGGCGTCGTTCGGCGTGCTCGAAGCGGCCAATCCGGTGCTGCCGGTCACGCTGCGCAATCTGGATACCGGGGACGGAGGCCGGACCCTGGCGCTGCCGGGCAAACTGGCGGCGGTGCGTGACGGCGCAGACAGCATGGTGATCGGCTGGCTGAAGTATCTCGAAAGCGTGCGTTACGGTCGGGACGTCACCAGCGCCGACAGGAAAAAGCCCGCCACCCGCCAGTCAGCCGGGAGTTTTTCGGTGCTGGCGCAGGTCAGTCCGCTGGCCGAGTTTGCCGTGCCCAAGCCGGGCGGCAGCCAGGCATTCGAGGTGGTCGGCATCCCGCTTGCCGGCCCCGGATTTTACGTGGTGGAACTTGCCAGCCCGAAGCTGGGCGAGGCCTACTTCGAAGGCAAGACTGCCTATCACACCCATACGGCGGCGCTGGTGACTAACCTGGTCGCGCACTTCAAGGCCGGGCGCGAGTCTTCGCTGGTGTGGGTGACGGCGCTGGATAGCGGCCAGCCGGTGGCGGGCGCCCAGGTGGCGGTGAGCGACTGCGATGGCAAGCCGATATGGCAGGGCACCACCGACACCCAGGGACTTGCCGCCATCGCGCAGGCGCTGGGCGAAGCCAAACGCTGCAAGAACTGGCCGGGCGGCTGGTTCGTCTCGGCGCGGGTCAACCGGGACCGCACCTTCACCCTCTCTTCATGGGACAGCGGCATCGAACCATGGCGCTTCAACCTGCCGGCGAGCGAGGTCTGGACGCCGGAGATCGCGCATAGCGTGCTCGACCGCAGCCTGTTCCGTGCAGGCGACACGGTGGCGATGAAGCACTTCATTCGCCGGCGTTCCGGCAGCGGCTTCACGCTGCTTCCGCAAAAAAACCTGCCGAACAAAATCACCCTCACCCATGTCGGCAGCGGGCAGGCCACCACCCTGCCGGTGAAATTCGACGCGCAGGGCATTGCCGAAACGCAATGGACCATCCCGCGCGAAGCCCGACTGGGTGCCTATGACATCACTCTCGGCGAAGGGGCCGGGGCGCGACATTCGGGTCAATTCACGGTGGCGGCATTCCGTCTGCCGACGATGCGCGCGCAGATCAGCCTGCCGCAAGATACTTTAGTGAGGGCGTCTTCGGTCCGCGTCGATGTCGGCGTGCAGTATCTGTCCGGCGGCGGCGCGAGCCTGCAGCCGGTCAAGCTGCGCAGTCTGGTGGAGCCGGCCGCTTATAGCAGTGTGGCATTTCCCCATGCCACTTTCGCCAACGGCAACGTCAAGGAGGGACTCAGCCGCGACGATGAAGTGAGCGACAGCTTCTACGAACTGGAGGATGGTGCCGATCCTGTCGCGCCCGTCGATCAGCAGCATCTTGCCCGTACCCAGGCCGCCACGCTCGATCCGGCAGGCGCGGCACGGCTGACCGTGAGCGGCCTGCCGCTGGAGGACACCCTGCAGGCGCTGCGGCTCGAACTCGACTACCAGGATGCCAGCGGGGTCACCCAGACCGCGTCGCGCCGGGTGATGCTGTGGCCGGGACAGCGCATTCCGGGCATCGCCATCACCGACTGGAACGCGCGAGATGCGCTGCGCTACACGCTGGCGGTGATCGATCCCGCTGGCAAGGTAGTGGCGGGCGCACGGGTCGAGTCGGATATTTTTACCGTGCATTCCTACAGCCATCGCAAGCGTCTGATCGGCGGATTCTATGCCTATGAAACCACGCGCGAGGTGAAGCGCGTGGCGGCCGGCTGCGCGGGCGAGACCGATGCCCGCGGCCAGCTCGCCTGCGAGATCAGGCCGCCCGCGCGCGGCAGCCTGATCGTGCGCGTCAGGACCACGGATGCGGCCGGGCACAGCGTCTATGCCCACCGCGACATGTGGGTGGCGGGCAGCGACGACGCCTGGTTTCCCGGCCATGACTCCGACCGCATGGACGTGCTGCCTGAACAGCCTAAATACGAGCCGGGGCAGCTCGCCGAGCTGCAGGTGAAGCTGCCGTTCCGGAGTGCCACGGCACTGGTCACGGTCGAGCGCGAGGGTGTGCTGGACAGCTTCGTCGTGCCGCTTTCCGCGTCGTCTCCAACCATCCGGCTGCCGATCAAGTCGAACTACGCGCCGAATATTGTCGTCTCGGTGCTGGCAGTACGCGGACGGGTCGGCGAACCTGCACCCACAGCACTGATCGATCTCGGCAAACCTGCCTACAAGCTCGGGGTGGCGAGCCTGCGGGTGGGCGAACGCGGCCATGCGCTCAGGGTCGATGTCAGCACGCCTCAGGCGATTTACAAGGTGCGCGATCAGGTGCCGGTGACGGTGAAGGTGGCACGCGCCGATGGCGGCAGGCTTCCGGCCGGTGCCGAGGTCGCGCTGGCGGTGGTGGACGAAGGCTTGCTGGAACTGGCGCCGAATCCGAGCTGGAAGCTGCTCGACGCGATGATGGCGACGCGTCCCTGGGAAGTGGAAACCGCCACCGCGCAGATGCAGGTGGTGGGCAAGCGTCATTATGGACGCAAGAGCCTGCCGCCGGGCGGCGGCGGTGGCAAGCTGCCGACGCGCGAACTGTTCGACACCCGCGTACTGTGGCAGGCGCGGGTGAAGCTCGATGGCGCCGGCAGCGCGCAGGTGAAGGTTCCGCTGAACGACAGCCTGACGAGCTTTCGCATCGTCGCCGTGGCGAATGCGGGCAGCGGCTTTTTCGGCAATGGCGGCGCCAGCATCCAGACGCGGCAGGACGTGCTGCTGCTGGCGGGGCTGCCGCCGGTGGTGCGCGAGGGCGATCGGTTCGCAGCGGAATTCACCGTGCGCAACGGCAGCGACCAGCCGCAGAAGGTGACGCTCACGCCGACGCTCGATGCGCACGGCACGGCGATCGCCCTGCCGCCCCAAGCCGTTTCCCTGGCGCCGGGCGAGGCGCGCAGCGTGAGCTGGCCGGTCACCGTGCCGGCAGGTGCCGCAATACTTGCCTGGCAGCTCGAAGCCAAGAGCCTGGGCGGCAGCGATGCGCTCAAGCTGACCCAGCAGGTGTTGCCGACCGTGCCGACACAGGTCATGCAGGCAACCCTGCTGCAACTCGACGGCAGCCACAGCCTGCGTGTCGCGCGCCCCGCCGACGCCCTGGTGGGACGCGGGGGCGTGGCGATCAGCGCTGCCCCCACGCTGGCAGGCAATCTCGCCGGCATGCGCGACTACATGCGTGCCTATCCCTACACCTGCATCGAGCAGCGCGTGTCGCGCGCGCTGGCACTCGACGATACAGCCTTGTGGGCTGACACCGTGAACCGATTGCCCGCGCATCTCGACAACAACGGCCTGCTCAGGTTTTTTGCCAGCGATGCCCTGCCAGGCGATGCGGTGCTCACCGCGTATGTGCTCGCCATCGCGCACGCCGCACGCCAGCCGCTGCCCGATGCTGCGCGGGAAGCCATGCTGGCCGGCCTGCAGGCAGTGGTTGCCGGAAGGCTGGAGAATGCGGGCATCGGTTTTGCCGACGGCAATCTGCGCACGCTTGCCGCCATCGAGGCCCTGGCGCGCTACGGCCAGGCAACGCCAGACATGCTGGATGCATTGACGCTGGGGTCGAATCAGATGGCGTTGAACCAGTGGCCGACCTCCGCGCTGATCGATTACCTCTCGATCCTGCAGAAGCTCGCCAGCGTACCCGACCGCGAAGCCAGGCTGAAGCAGGCGGTGGCACTGCTGCGCGCACGCATGGACCTGCGCGGCACCACGCTCAACTGGTCGGGCAGCACGCGCGACGACCTGTGGTGGCTGATGGTGTCGCCCGATCTCAACGCGGCGCGCGCGCTGGTGGTATTGCAGGCCATCCCCGAAATGCAGGCCGATCTGCCGCGTATCGCCCGTGGCCTGATGGCACGGCAGAAACAGGGGCACTGGGACCTGACAACGGCGAATGCCTGGGCCCGTATCGCGCTGGATCGTTTTTCGGCGCAGTTCGAACACGCGCCGGTGAGCGGCCAGATGCTCGCCGAGCTTGCCGGCGCGTCGCGCACGATGAGCTGGCCTAAGCCGCAGGATGTCGAGCTGCCATGGCCGGCCACCGCGGGTGAGCTGCGGCTGACGCAGCAAGGCAGCGGTAAGCCCTGGGTCACGGTGAGCAGCCGCGCCGCCGTGCCCTTGAAAACCGCGCTTGATGCCGGTTACGCCATCAAGCAGAGCGTGGCGCCGCTGCAGCAGTCTGCGCCCGGCAAGTGGACACGCGGCGACCTCGTGCGGGTGACGCTGACGATCGACGCCCAGGCCGACATGAGCTGGGTGGTGGTCGATGCCCCGGTGCCTGCCGGGGCGACGGTGCTCGGCAGCGGCCTGGCGGGAGAATCGACGCTGCTGGAGCGCGACAACCGCAGCATGGGCGCCGCCTGGCTTGCATTCGAGGAGCGTCCGTTCGACCGCTATCGAGCGTACTACGCCTGGGTGCCCAAGGGCCGGTTCACGCTCGACTACACGCTGCGCTTGAACCAGGCAGGCAGCTTCAAATTGCCGCCGACGCGGGTGGAGGCGATGTACCAGCCCGGGCAGTTCGGCGAAGTTCCCAACGCCGATTGGGACGTGATGCCGTGAGGCTGCGTGCATGGATGGCTGTCGGCGCCTGTGCGGGTCTGACAGCCTGCGGACCGGCACCTGATCTGGCGCAGATTCAGCGGCAGCATCCCTCTTCCTCGGCCTGGCTGCTGGATCGTCACGGTGCGGTGATGCAGGAGGTGCGCGTCGATTTCAGCCGCCGGCAAGGCGAGTGGCAGCGACTTGCGGCCATTTCGCCCACCTTGAAGCAGGCCGTCGTGAGCTTTGAGGACAAACGATTTGCCGACCACAGTGGGGTGGACGGGCGTGCGCTGGCCCATGCGCTGTGGCAAAACCTCAAGGGCGAAAACCGCCGCGGCGCCAGCACCCTGACGATGCAGCTGGCGGGGTTTCTGCAACCTGAGCTCGCCTCCGGTGCAAACAAGGGAGTGTGGGGCAAGCTGCGGCAAATGGTGGTGGCGGGGCAGCTCGAACGCAGTCTCACCAAGCAGCAGATTCTGGAAGCTTATCTCAACCTGGCGCCGTTTCGCGGCGAGGCGCGCGGGGTGGCGGCTGCGTCGGCGATGCTGTTCGGCAAGGGGGCTTCGGCACTGACCCGTGATGAAGCCCTGTTGCTGGCCGCGTTGCTGCCGGCGCCGCAGGCACCGTTCGACCGGGTGGCTGAGCGCGCGTGTCGCTATGCCGGACAACCGGCGGGCGGCGAAGCGTGCGATCGCCTGCGGCGGCTGGCCCACGCGGCGCTGCCGGGTCAGTCCACCTGGGCGATGGCTGAAGACGCTCCGCATCTGGCCATGCAGTTGAAGCCCGCTGCCGGCGCGCGGATTCGCACCACGCTCGACCTGAGCCTGCAGCGTCGCGCGACGGCCATTCTCGAATCGCACCTGTCCCAGTTGGTCAGCGAAGACGTGGAAGACGGTGCGGTGCTGGTACTTGATAACGCCAGCGGCGAGGTGCTGGCCTATGTCGGCAGCCGCCGTGGCGCGCGCCAGCATCAGGTGGATGGTGTGCAGGCCCTGCGGCAGGCGGGCTCGACGCTGAAGCCTTTTCTGTATGCGCTGGCGATCGAGCAGCAGATCCTGACTGCAGCCTCATGGCTGGACGACAGTCCGGTTGCGATTACCACGCCGAGCGGACAATACGTGCCGCAAAACTATGACCGGCAGTTCAAGGGTCGGGTGAATGCCCGCACTGCACTGGCGGGCAGCCTCAACGTGCCGGCAGTGCGCACCCTGCTGCTGACCGGGGTGGAACCGTTTCACCAGCGCTTGCTGCAGCTCGGCCTGCCGCTGACGCAGGACGCCGATTTTTACGGCTATGCGCTGGCGCTGGGTTCGCCCGAAGTGAACTTGTGGTCGCTCGTCAACGCCTATCGCACGCTGGGCAATGGCGGGCGCTTCAGCCAGGCGAGCCTGCTGCCGGGGCAATCCGAGCCGCTCAGGCGGGTGATCGATCCGGCCGCGGCCTTCATTGTGGCCGACATTTTGGCCGACCGCGCTGCGCGCAGCGTCTCCTTCGGCCTGGAAAACCCGCTGGCCACACCGTTCTGGAGCGCCGTCAAAACCGGTACCAGCAAGGATATGCGCGACAACTGGTGCGTCGGATTTTCGCAGC
>Ga0326726_10000411_pt1 | contig 40831 bp, 33 predicted proteins | sample MHFenrmetagenome_2_FD_207603 | JGI IMG/M metagenome (GOLD analysis project Ga0326726, IMG submission 207603) | Lab enriched peat soil microbial communities from Michigan Hollow, Ithaca, NY, United States - MHF15MN | ecosystem: Environmental > Terrestrial > Soil > Wetlands > Peat | place: USA... | reverse complement strand
AACTGGAACATGTGGCACACCTGGGAGCATTACGGCAACATCGTCGTGTACCTCCGCATCAGAGGGCTGGTCCCGCCGTCGAGTCAGGGGAAGCAGGCTATGCAAGGCATGCAGATGAACTAGCGGGACCATCGACTGGCAAAATTGTGACGCTCGTCACCAGCGTCCAGCGTTCGCCCCTGTCCCGGCCTTGCCTCGACGGGGGCCTCCCGCTATCATTATGTCCAGTTGAAGTCATAGCCCTTAGGGGCCCCGGAGGCGGCAACCGGGTGATGCCAGGCCGTGGCGTGGCGCTCGATTCCAGACGGAATCGGGCGTTTCGTGCTTTCAGGAATGGCGAGAGTTGACACTGCTCCCGACTCGGGGTCAATTCGCTGTGTCACCCTCCGGCAGCGTCTGATGGGTTTCGCTCCACTCGCTGGTCGCCTCGGCCTCCGTTCGAGACGCTGGCTGCGCGTCCTGATCGCGCTCACCTCCGCCGTCAGCATCACGACCTGCGTAGATGAGGCGTCGATGCCCTCCGGCGCCGGCTCGGGATCGGTCGCGCTGGTGCCCGGGTTCGCCACCTCCGTCGATCTCGCCGCGCTCAACCTCCCTATCGATGGGCTGCACCTGGTCCTGGTTCGGCCGCCGGACGACACCGTCACCGACACCCTGGTGTCCTTCTCCGTCGACCAGGACACCCTGCGCCTTGGGCTCACGGTCCCGCTTCGGCAGGAGGCCGAAACGCTGCAGGCGAGTCTGGAGTTGCTGGGCGGGGTGCTGCCGCTCTTCTCCGGCTCCCAGCAGATCGAGGTCCGCCGGGGCGACAATGCCGCGGACCCGATCGTCGTCCCCGTCACGTTCGTCGGACCAGGGTCGAACATCGCGAGTCTGTTGATTTCCCCCCGCGACACCTTCCTGCTTCTGGGCGGATCGCTGCAGTTCCAGCTCACCGCGCTCGACGGTCAGGGTCGGCCGGTCACCCAGTTCTACGCCAGCTGGAGCTCCTCGGCGGGGCCGATCGTCAATGCCCTGGGTCTGCTCCACACCCCTGGTGCGCGCGGCAACACCCTTCTCCGGGTCCACCTGCCCAACGGAGTCAAGGACTCTACCCGCGTGTGGTTCGTCCCGGTGCCCAGCGCGCTCCAGCTGATCAGCGGGAGTACGCAGTCCGGCCCCATCGGGACCCTGCTCGCAGCTCCCCTGGTGGTGCGCGTGGTTGGGCAGGACGGCCTGGGGGTTGGCGGCGTGCCGGTGCGGTTCCGCGGCATCACCGGCGGCCCGGTCCCCACCGACTCCCTGGTGCAGAGCGATACGCTGGGCATGGCCCAGACCACGATGACACTGGGCAGCCTGGTCGGCGCCCAGGTGCTGGAAGCGAGCGTTGCCGGTCTGACGCCCGTCCAAGTCAACCTGACGGGAATGACCGGCACTGCGGCCTCGATGGCCGCCAACTCGATCCTGAGCCAGACCGCTTCGGTGCTGAGCGCGGTTGCCGCGCCGCCGTCGGTCATCGTGCGGGACAGCCAGGGCAATCCGGTGCCGGGCATCACGGTCAGTTTCGCTGTTACCGCGGGCGGGGGGACCATCCTGCCTGCGACCTCGGTCGTTACCAACGGATCAGGCGTTGCCACACTCACTAGCTGGGTGCTGGGAACCGTCGCCGGGACCTCGAACAACGTGGTGCAGGCCTCGGTGGCCGGACTCACCGGCAGCCCTGTCAGCTTCACGGCATCGGCCCTCGCCGGGCCCGCCGCCCTGCTCGCCATCGTTGCCCAACCGTCGGCGACCGCCAGCGTCGGCTTGAGCCTCGTTACCCAGCCGGTGGTCCAGGTGCAGGATGCGCAGGGGAACAGCGTCGCGAGCGTCGGTGTAGTGGTCACCGCCAGCGTGGCAACGTCACCCGGCGGCACGCCCTCGCTAGTGAGCCCGACCGCCACCACGGTCACAAACGGGCGGGCGACCTTCGCCAACCTCGCGATCGTCGGGCTAATCGGGAATTACACACTCAGGTTCAGCGCACCCGGCCTTGCTGCGGTCATCTGCAACACGATTGCCCTGGGAGCGGGGAGCGTTTCCGCTTCGCAATCGGCGGTCACGGCTGCCCCGGCCACGATCCTCGCCGACTCGGCCACCCCCGCCACCGTCTCGATCACCGCGCGGGACGCGGGTGGCAACCCGGTCGCCGGAGTGACCGCCACGATCTCCGTCAGCGGAAGCGGTAACAGCATCACCCAACCGGCCCTTCCCACCAACCTGAGCGGAGCGGCCACCGGGCAATTCGTCACGATCACGGGCGGCGAGGTCAAGACGATATCGGCGGCCGCGGGGGGCGTCCCAATCACCCAGACAGCGCCGGTCAGCGCCTCGGTCCCCTCACGCATCGTGTTCAGCGGTGACTCGCTCGGCCAGACCGCGCCGCTGGGAATTTTCCGGGTGAATCCGAATGGGTCCGTCCGGGTGAATGTCTCGACCCTCGGCGGCGACGGGCAGGCCAATCCGCGACTGTCTCCCGACGGCACCCGGGTGCTCTTCGCCGCTCCACCGGTTGGCTCGTTCAACGCCGCGGTTCACATCGCGGCAGCTGATGGCAGCATAACCGCTACGGTCCAGACTGATTCGGCGAGTGCATTTCCCCGCTGGAATCTGGACGCGACCCACCTTGCCTTCGAATGCAGCAACTTCGGTTTCGTCAACCGCAATGTCTGCGTAGTCCCCAATGTGAACGTGCCCTTCGCCAACCTGGTCAACAAGGGGAATGGGGCCGGCAAGATTGTCCTGACGGAGGTGGTGCGCCCCGGAGCGGGAGGCCCGAGTGCGTTCGCATGGGATCCAACCAACCCAAGCCGGTTGGCGATCGTTCGCGATACCATCCTGGGCGGCAACCGGGTCGGCCGGCTCTTCGTCGCCAACTTCGATGGATCGGGCGTCACCGGAGGGACGCTCCTGCTCCTGCCGGCGGACACCATGGTAGTGCAGGAGATCGCCTGGGCGCCCAACGGGAGTTTCCTCATCCTCGCGGCCGAACACAACTTCCAGCGCCGTCTCTATCGCATCAATTCCAACGGCACGGGGCTGACACAGCTCACCAACCCGCCGACCACCGTAACGGAGCTGGAGGATGCGCATCCGGTAGTTTCGCCCGACAACATCCAGGTGCTGTTCCTTCGCAGTAGCCTGGATTTCGAAGGGTCGGTCTGGAACTATTTCGTGATGCCGGTGGCCGGCCCGCTGGAGAACGTGTCGCAGGTGAGCGACGAGGCCGCCTCCTTCCAGAGCAGTCAGGCCATCACCGGCGACTGGTCTCCGGACGGATCCCAGTTCGTGCTGGTCGGCACCGAGGTCACGACCATGGGTATCTACGTGATGCCGAGTACCACCCGGGCCGCGACCTATCTGCTCAACCGGCGGCGGATCTCCGGCGGACTCAACCGCGCCGACGCCTCGCCGTCCTGGAGGTGAACCCGCGGTGCGCAACCCTCGCGGCCGGCGCCGTCCTGGCGCTCGCCGCGAGAACGGTTCGGTGCCAGCAGCCGGCCGACTCCAACAAGTTGGACCTGGACCGGGTTCGCGGAACAGCGCTGGTGTTCGCCGCGCCCGATTCCGCCCGCCTCCGCGGTTACACCCGTCTCCGGCCGCTCTCGCGGGTTCCCGGCCTCAATCCCTTCGTGGGAGAACACTGGATCAAGGAGCGGTGGCTCCGGCTGGCCTCGCTCGATCCGGAGCGGCCGGCCTACCTGATGTACTACCCGATTGCGGGCTCGGAACGGCTGGTCGGATTCGGGTATGCATTCGTGCAGCCGTCAGGAGCGCCACTTCCGAGGGGCTTCAGCGGCGCCGTGGTCCGCTGGCACCTGCACCACCCCTGCACCGGCCTGCCGGGCCTGGGCAGCCTGCTGGTAGCGAGCGCAGCCGAGTGCCGCGAGCTGGGTGGAGCCCCCGGGGCGACCCAGATCGTGATGCTGCACGTCTGGCTCGATCCTGCCAATCCCGACGGTGAGTTTGCCTCGGAGAACCCCGCACTGCCGTTCGTGGCTGCCGGACTCGCCCCGCCGGACTCCGCCGCCCTGGCCGATCCCGGCCGGGGCATGTTCCTGCGGGAGCTCGGTCTCGCGCTGGGCGAGACGGTCGGCGCCAGACCCCGCCTCGGTACCATCGTGGAGTTCGGGCGTGATTCGGCGCGGTTCCGGCGGAAGGCCGAGCCGCTCCGGGCACGACTGCGGGGCCTGGCGGAGAGCCTCAGGGCCGCGGAGCAGGCTGGGGATCGGAAGCAGTACGAATCCCTGGCGACTCGCTCGGTCGACGTGGGGCGCAAGCTGCGCCAGATCTATCTCGATCTGGCGTCAGAGCCAGTCGTCCGAAGCCTGCTGGTGAAGTGGTTTGACGCGGTGCTGATGCCGGGGGAGCACGGGCCGGCGCACTGAGGGCGCCTCGGGTGGCAGGGAGAGATACCCTCGAGTCCGCTCACCCCGGCCGGGTCGAAGACTCGCCGCCGGGCATTGGCTGTCGAGCTCCAGGAACACCTCGCTCAGCCGCGTAAACACGAGGCACTCGCCCTTGAGGCGCCTCGCCTTCAAACACGTCAAAGTGGTTGGCGTGCACCCAGCGACGGCCGGCATTGACAACAACGTGCGGGAGAAACATGGGGGACGAAGCCCTAGTGTGTGGGTAACCGTGGCTCGTTGTAGTTAAGGCACACAGATGTATTGACTGTCATCACGCTGTCCGATAGACCAAACGGGTCGCCGTAGTCGGTGCAAACGTCCTCCATATGCGTGCCACAGGCAGCGACAAGGAAGAGCAATCCACCGAGGATGACCAAGCGTACCGCCTTCATTCCAGCGCTCCACGAACATGGGAGCCCCAAGTATCGGCGCTAACACCATTTGCTTAAGCACTGGATCCAGCTCCGTGATCGCCGAAACCCTTCCGGAGCTGGAGGGGTCGATCGGCGTACTGCGGAAACGCGGGTTTCGCCTGCCGGACGAGGGCTCCGAGCCGGGTGTATCCGCTTTGAGTTGACTTTAACCACTCAGCCAGAGCTGGCTCCTGCGAGCGAGCGCCGGCCTGCAGCCTCTGGGTGACGTCAGGCTCTTCCCCCCGGGGGGCACGGAAGGCCTTGGGAAGCCTCCCCGCCCTTCATCCCACCGAACCACTTAGATTTCACTGGCACCCCGCACGGCTTCCTGCCTCTGTCTCCCAATCGCGGTCAGCGGGTGCCCCGCCCTTCCCGCACCATACTGAGCATCGGGAGCGGCGCACATCGCGGAGGTCGAACGAGAGACATTCTGCCGACGGTCCAAGTACGAGGCATTGCCATGGGTCTGCTCGTAGAAGCACAGTAGCGTTCTCTGGAAGGTGCAGTATGCCAACGCAATACCGCAGTCCCGCCATTCCTGAGACCGCCGCAGGCACGGTGGAAGGCCTTACCGAATCCCATCGCCAGGCGGCCCTGCTTCAGGCCGGGGCCCTGCAGAGCGCCATTTTCAACAGCGCCAACTTTTCGAGTATCGCCACGGACGCGAAGGGCGTCATCCAGATCTTCAACGTCGGCGCCGAGCGGATGCTGGGCTATGCGGCGGCCGACGTGCTGAACAAGATCACGCCCGCCGACATCTCCGATCCGCACGAACTGATCGCCCGCGCCGCAGAGCTCAGCGCCGAACTGGGGACTCCGATCACCCCGGGGTTCGAGGCCCTCGTATTCAAGGCCTCGCGCGGGATCGAGGACATCTACGAGCTGACCTACATCCGCAAGGACGGCAGCCGCTTCCCCGCGGTCGTGTCGGTCACGGCGCTGCGCGACGATCAGGACGCGGTGATCGGCTACCTGCTGATCGGCACCGACAACACCGCCCGCAAGCAGGCCGAAGAGGCGCTGGTGAAAGCGGGTGCCCTGCAGAGCGCGATTTTCAACAGCGCCAACTTTTCGAGTATCGCCACCGACGCGAAGGGGGTCATCCAGATCTTCAATGTCGGCGCCGAGCGGATGCTGGGCTACTCGGCCCTCGATGTGCTGAACCGGATCACCCCGGCCGACATCTCCGATCCCGGGGAGCTGATCGCACGCGCCGAGGCGCTCAGCGCCGCACTGGGGACTCCGATCACCCCGGGGTTCGAGGCCCTGGTCTTCAAGGCCTCCCGCGGGATCGAGGACATTTACGAGCTGACCTACATCCGCAAGGACGGCAGCCGCTTCCCCGCGGTCGTGTCGGTCACGGCACTGCGCGACGATCAGGGCGGCGTCATCGGCTACCTGCTGATCGGCACCGACAACACCGCGCGCAAGCAGGTCGAGGCCGAGCAACAGAAGCTCGATCAGCGGCTGCGCGATCAGCAGTTCTACACCCGCTCGCTGATCGACTCCAACATCGACGCGCTGATGATGGCCGACCCCTCCGGCATCATTACCGACGTCAACAAGCAGATGGAAGGGCTCACCGGCTGCACCCGCGACGAGCTGATCGGCGCCCCGTTCAAGAACTACTTCACCGACCCGGAGCGGGCCGAGGCGGCCATCAAACTGGTGCTCAGTGCCAAGCAGGTCACCAACTACGAGCTCACCGCGCGCGCCCGGGACGGGAAGGAAACGGTGGTCTCCTACAATGCCACCACCTTCTACGATCGCGACCGGACGCTGCAGGGGGTGTTTGCCTCCGCCCGCGACGTCACCGAACGCAAACGCCTCGATCAGGTGCTCAAGGAAAAGAACGCGGAGCTGGAGAGCGCGAGGTCGGTCTCGGACAAGGCCAGCCTCGCCAAGTCCGCGTTCCTTTCCAGCATGAGCCATGAGCTGCGCTCTCCGCTCAATGCGATCCTCGGTTTTGCCCAGTTGCTGCAGTCGGGTTCGCCGCCGCCTACCCCGGCCCAGAAGGCCAGTATCGAGCAGATTCTCAGGGGGGGATGGTACCTGCTGGATCTGATCAACGAGATTCTCGATCTCTCGCAGATCGAGTCGGGCAATCCGTCGCTTTCGCCGGAACCCGTGTCGCTGGTCGAGGTCATGCGCGAATGCCAGGCCATGATCGAACCCCAGGTGCTGAAAAGCGGCATCCGCATGACATTCCCCCAGCTCGACATCTCTCCCTTTGTCCACGCTGATCGCATCCGGCTGAAGCAGGTTCTGATCAACCTCCTGTCCAACGCGACCAAATACAATCGCGCACAGGGTGCGGTAGAGGTGACCTGCAGCGCGAGCGGGGCACAACGCATCCGCATCAGCGTGCGGGACACCGGTGAAGGACTGCCCCCCGACAAACTCGACAACCTCTTCCAGCCCTTCAACCGTCTCGGCCAGGAGGCAGGCACCGAGGAAGGCACCGGCATCGGCCTGGTGGTCAGCAAGCGACTGGTCGAATTGATGGGCGGCACCATCGGTGTAGAAAGCACCGTGGGGGTAGGCAGCGTGTTCTGGATCGAACTCAACATGGCGGCGGAACCCCACATTGCCGTCGACCCCGCCACACCGCCGGCGCCACTTCAAGCGCGTGTCGAACAAGGCCCGGGACTGCACACCCTGCTGTATATCGAGGACAACCGTGCCAACGTGCAACTGGTCGAGCAGATCATCGCGCGACGGCCCGATATGCGCTTGTTGAGTGCGGGTGACGGCGCACGCGGCATCGCGCTCGCGCGTACCCATCATCCGGCGGCGATCCTGATGGACATCAACCTGCCCGGCATCAGCGGCATCGAGGCCCTCGCCATCCTTCGGGACGATCCGGCGACCGCGGACATTCCGGTGGTGGCGATCAGCGCCAATGCCATGACCCACGACATCAGGAAAGGCCTGGAGGCAGGATTCCTCCGCTATCTCACCAAACCGATCAAAGTCGACGACTTGATGGAAGCGCTCAATGCGGCCCTTGCCAGCGCCGAGCATGAACCCGCCCCGAGCAGATAGGGCAGCGCGATACCGGTGCCAAGTCCAGCGGACATTCTTCGCGGCAACATCCTGATCGTCGACGATCAGCAACCCGACATCCTTCTGCTCGAGCAGATGCTGCGCGGTGCCGGTTATGCCCGCATTACTCCGACGATGGATCCGCGGGCCGTCTGCGCCCTACATCGCGACAACCATTACGACCTGATTCTGCTCGATCTGCAGATGCCCGGCATGGACGGCTTCGAGGTGATGGAAGGCCTGAAAGCGATCGAAGCGGACGGTTACCTCTCGGTCCTGGCCCTTACCGCAGAGCCGGCTCACAAGCTGCGGGCGCTGCAGGGTGGCGCGAAGGATTTCGTCAGCAAGCCCTTCGATCTGGCCGAGCTCTTGATGCGGGTCCACAACATGCTGGAAGTCCGCCTGTTACACCAGGCGGCCCGGCATCACGGTGAGATGCTGGAATCCCTGGCGCTGCATGACCAGCTGACGGGGCTCGCGAACAGACGACTCCTGGCAGACAGGCTGTCGATGGCCCTGGTCCACGCGCGACGGAGCAAGAGCGCCGTGGCCGTGGTGTATCTGGACCTGGACGGCTTCAAGCAGATCAACGACACGCTGGGGCACGCCGCCGGGGATACCCTTCTGCAAATGGTTGCGGCGCGGGTGGTGGCGGCCGTGCGTGCCGAGGATACGGTGGCGCGCCAGGGCGGCGACGAATTCATCCTGGTGCTGTGGCACATCACCGGGCCCGACTATGCGGCCACAGTGGCGCGTAAAGTGATAGAGGCACTCTCCCAGCCGTTTGACATCGATGGCAATAGCGTCAGCGTAACCACGAGCGCGGGTATCGCCATCTTTCCCTTTCATGGCGAGGACGTGGACCCGCTGATCAGGAGCGCGGACCTGGCGCTGTACGAGGCGAAGCGCGCGGGCAGGAATGTCTATCGCATCTCGGGGCGCACAGATGTGTCAGCGGCCGCGTACAGTCACCATGAAGCGCCTGCTTTCAGCGCGCCATTGCCGAATGCGTCAGTGACACTGAAGGATGGTCGATGAATGGTCTCCCCGTCCGATATCCTGAACGCCACATGCCTGATCGTCGATGACAAGGAGGCCAATGTCATTCTGATCGAACAAATGCTGCGCGGCGCTGGCTATACGCGCATTTCTTCGACCATGGATCCGCGGGCCGTTTGCGCGCTGTATCGGGACAACCACTATGACCTGATCCTGCTCGATCTGCAGATGCCCGGAATGGACGGCTTCGAGGTGATGGCAGGCCTGAAGGCGATCGAAACGGACGGCTATGTCCCGGTTCTGGTGATCACCGCGCAGCCTGGCGACAGGCAGCGGGCGCTGGCAGCGGGCGCGAAGGACTTCGTCAGCAAACCGTTCGATCTGGCCGAGGTGCTATTGCGGGTTCACAACCTGCTGGAAGTGCGGTTGTTGTACAAGCAAGTCGAGCGGGACAACCAGGTGCTGGAACAGACGGTGCAGAAGCGGACCAGCGAACTGCTCGGGGCGAACCAGGACCTCCGGCAGGAGATAGAGGTGCGCACCGCGGCGGAGCAATCGCTCCGGAACGCCTGTGCCGAGATCGAGCAGCTGAAGAACCGGTTCCAGGCCGAGAGTATCTATCTGCAGGAGGACATCGCTCGCGAGTTCAATTTTGGCGAGATCATAGGGCGAAGCGAGGCCCTGGAGCGGGTGTTCCTCAAGGTCGAGCAGGTGGCGCCCCAGGACACCACTGTTCTCCTGCTGGGCGAGACCGGAACCGGCAAGGGGGCGGTGGCGCGCGCCATTCACAACCGGAGCGCTCGCCGGGATCGGCCCCTGGTCACCGTCGATTGCACGGCGCTCCCGGCGAACCTCATCGAAAGCGAGCTCTTCGGCCGGGAAAAGGGGGCGTACACCGGCTCTGATGCGCGGCAGATGGGCCGCTTCGAGCTGGCTGACCGCGGCACGATTTTTCTCGACGAAATCGGCGAGATGCCCATGGAGCTGCAGACCAGGCTCCTCCGGGTCATCCAGGACGGCGAGTTCGAGCGACTGGGCAACCCCCGTACGATCAAGGTCAGTGTCCGGATCATCGCGGCGACCAACCGAAACCTGCAGGAAGAGATCGGCAAGGGCAGGTTCCGGGAAGACCTGTTCTACCGGCTCAACGTTTTCCCCATCACCATCCCCCCGCTCCGGCAGCGCAAGGAAGACATCCCCCTGCTCGTCAAGTTCTTCGTGGCCAAATTCAACAAGAAAACCGGGAAACAGTTCGAGACCGTGGAGCAAGAGACCCTGAACATCCTCCAGGACTACCACTGGCCGGGCAACGTGCGCGAATTGGAGAGTGTCATCGAGCGGGCAGTGATCACCAGCCAGGGGGCCTCGCTCCGGGTACTGGACCGGTTCGAGGCGCCCCCGCCCCGGCTGGCCGGGGAAGCGCCCGGGCAGGACGTCAAGGCGCTGGGCGAGATGGAGCGCGATCACATCGTCCAGGTGCTCCAGAAAACCGGTTGGCGAATCGAGGGCAAAGCCGGGGCGGCGGTAATCCTCGGTCTCAACCCCAGTACCCTCCGCGGCCGGATCCGGAAGTACGGCATCCGTCGTTAGCACCGCTGAAGCGACCGGGTGAGGAACCGCGGTCGCTCCCCGTGCCCCACTCCGCTTGGCAGTTCTGTCAAATGCGGCGGCGGCCTCCGCCGGTTTTCCGCTCGGTCCTATCCTCCCGCGATTCGTATCGCCCATACCCATCAACGCCTTAGAAGCGTCCCGCCCGTTTCCTCCGCTCGGCACCCTTGATGCACTTGCAGGTGGGTAGCAGTCGCCCAGTTCTGGACTGCAAAGGCTTGCTGGGACAGGAACAGGGTATGGAAGTGGCCAGCTGTCTGGCTTGCCACTCCAGCAGCTTCACAGAGTCGATGGTCCTTCAGGAGGGACAATCATGAGAAACTCACTTGGACATGTAAAGATGGGGCTTGGGGCAATTCTGCTGGCCGCTCTGGTGGCCGGCTGCGCACAGGATGGCAAGGGAATCACCGGCAACAGCGCCGACGGGACAACGGACTCCACTCGGACCGGCCCTGCGCCGGTAAGCCTGGGAGCCTCCGGCGCTTTTGTGATTCTGGCAAAATCCGGCATCTCCACCGTTCCCCAATCCGCAGTGACTGGCAATATCGGCGTGAGCCCGATCGCTCGCGGCGGCATCACGGGATTCTCGGAGACCATGGATGTCTCGAACACGTTCTCGACCTCGACTCAGGTTGTCGGGAGACTCTACGCTGCCGACTATGCTTCTCCGAGCCCGGACAATCTGGGCACCGCGGTACTCGCCATGCAGGCCGCGTACACTGACGCGGCTGGCCGCGCCCCTGATCATACCGAGCTTGGCGCCGGAAACATTGGCGGCATGACGCTTTCCCCCGGCACCTACAAGTGGAGCACCGGCGTCTTGATCCCGACCGATGTCACGCTCGAGGGTGGCCCGAATGATGTCTGGATCTTCCAGATCGCGGGCGGTATTACCCAGGCTTCCGGTACCAGGGTAAACCTCACCGGCGGTGCGCTGGCCAGGAACATCTTCTGGCAGGCCGCCGATGTTGTCGCGATTGGAACGACCGCACACATGGAGGGGATCGTGCTGGCGCAAACCGCGATCACTCTGGCGACCGGCGCCTCCGTGAACGGGCGCCTGTTGGCCCAGACTGCGGTCACCCTGCAGATGAACGCGGTGACCCAGCCGTAATGGTGCGCTGCTGTAATGGATGTTTCGAAACGCCCCCACCTTGGGGGCGTTTCGCTGGGTGTGAAGGAACGAGGAACCCCGGCTTGGCGCCCAGCAGCTGTCACTCCGCCTCAGCTGCTCGAGGGCGCATGTGACCCCACTCAGTCGGGCCGCGCCAGCAGGCGGACACCGCGACGATGTACCGGGTTGTGGAAGGGCCTAACGGGGCACGATCCCGGGCGACCGCCCAGTGAGAAACGCGAAAGGGCCGCACCCGAAAGTGAGTGCGGTCCTTGTAGTTAGAAAGTGGAGCGGACCGGGATCGAACCGGTGACCCCCTGCTTGCAAAGCAGGTGCTCTCCCAGCTGAGCTACCGCCCCGTGCACTCTCCCAACCGGAGGGACGCGCCCGAAGATAGCCACCAGCGCGGTTCCGGGCCACCGCCCCTTCCCGCCGCCCATCGACCCGGATGGCAGCGGAGTTCCGGCCTCCGCCGGGCTCAGGCGAACAGCTTCTTCTTGCTGTGGGCCTCCGCCTCCAGCCGGCCGCACATCAGCTCGCACAACCTGAGCACGTCCTGGTCCGCCAGCCGGTAGTAGGTGCTGACCCCGTCCTTGCGCCGCTCCACGAACCCGGACCCGTGCAGCAGCTGCAGGTGCTTGGACACGTTGGCCTGGCCCAGCCCGGTCGCCTCCAGGATCTCCGAGACCGTGCGCTCCCCTCCGCGCAGCGCGTTGAGGATCTCCAGCCGGGAGGACTCGGACAGCGCCTTGAAGCGTTCGGCGATGAGCCGCAACTGCTCGGCCGTCAGCGGCTTACGTGACATGAGATCGCGCCCGGGACAGATGACCATATAACAATGAAGTAGAGGACCCTTCCGCGCCACCGGTGGCGCCATGCCCGCCGCTTGACGCTTACCTTCTATGACTATATAGTTATTTGGCTATTTCGCAAGTGCCGGCAAAGCCGGAACCACCGGCGGAACGATCGCCCCGGGAATGCCCATGCGGCCCATCGCACTCCTCGCCCTGACCCTGCTCACCGTCGCCGGCTCCGCCCAGGCACAGGCGCCGTTGAGCCTGCGCGCGGCCCTGGAGCGGGCCGCAGAGGGGAGCTACGCCAACCGCATCGCGGCCGGCGAGGCCCGGAGCAGGAGCGCGGAGGCCCTGGCCCCCCTCAAGGGCATCCTCCCCACCGCCCGGCTCGAGAGCGGCTACCTGCGCACCACCGACCCGCTCGGCGCCTTCGGATTCGTTCTCCGGCAGCGGACGGTTACCCAGGCGGCCTTCTCACCCGCCACCCTCAATGATCCCGACCCCGCCGGCAACCTGGTGACCGGCCTGGTGATCGAGCAGCCGCTGTTCAACGCCGACGCCTGGCTGGGCCGGACCGCCGCCACCGACGCGCGCGAGGCGGCTCGGTCCGCGGAGCAGTGGACCCAGGCCACCACCGCAATCGAGGTGGTCCGGGGCTACTGGGGCGCGGTGCTCGCCGCCGAACGGGTGCGGACGCTCGAAGCGGCGCTGGACGCCGCTCGCTCGCACCAGCGCGAGGCTGAATCGATGGTCACCCAGGGCCTGGTGACGCGCTCCGATGCGCTGCTCGCCTCGGTCAAGGCGGGCGAGGTCGAGGCCGCTCTGATCGGGGCCCGGAGCCAGTCCCGGCTCTCCAGACGCGGACTCGCGGTGCTGCTCGGGACCCCGGCGGACACCGCATTCACGCTGCCCGATTCTCTGCCCCCGGCCGAGCTGGTCAGGATGGTCACCGAGCGGGCGCGGCCGGACCAGCCCGACAGGGGTGGCCGTGCCGACGTACGGGCAGCGGAGCAGGCTCTGTCCGCGGCGGAGGCGAACCGGCGGCGCGCCGGCGCGCTGTACCTCCCCCGCCTCAACTCCTTTGGCCGGATCGAGTGGAACACTCCGGGCACGCCGTTCGGGGGGAAGAGCGCCTGGACCGTCGGTCTCATGCTCAGCTGGTCCCCCTTCTCCGGCGCCTCCGAGCTGTCCGAGGGGCGGGCCGCGAGCGGACGGCGGATGGCTGCGAGCGCCCGTGCAGACGCAGCCAGGGCCCAGGCAACGCTGGAGCAGGCCCGCGCGGCGGACGAGCTCGCGGTGGCCCGGGCCCGTCTGGACCTGGCCGAACGTGCCGTGGCCCAGGCCCGTGAGGCGCACCGCATCGTGGGGCGCAAGTACGAGGGCGGTCTGGCCTCGGTGACCGATCTGTTCGACGCCGCCGTCGTCGAAACCTCGGCCAGCCTGGGCTACGCCGCCGCGCGGCACGACGCACTGGTCGCGCTCGCCGAGCAGCTCAAGGCGGCGGGGAGTGACCTCTCTCCGCTGCTGGATCTTGATAACTAGGGGCAGATCATGAACCGATTCCATCGTGTGACCGCGTTCGCCCTCTTCCTGGCCGCGGGCTGCGCCCAGAGCCGGGGCGAGACGCCACCGGAGACGCGGGCGACATCGGCGCTGGAAGGCGCGAGCCTCGTCGTGCGGGACACCCTGATCACCGCGACCTTCGACGCTGCCGGGATCGCCCAGCCGGTGCAGCGATCCGTCCTGAGCACCAGGCTCATGGGAAGCATCACCGAGGTGCTGGTGCGCGAGGGTGACCGGGTGAAGGCGGGACAGGTGCTCGCCCGAATCGATGCGCGAGAGGTCGAGGCCAAACGGGCCCAGGTAGACGCCGGTATCTCCGCCGCGGAGGCGGTGTACCGGGATGCCCAGACCCAGGCGGCGCGGTTCCGAGCCTTGTATGCCGACAGCGCCGCGACCCGATACCAGCTGGAGCAGACCGAAACCGGGCTGGTCCGCGCGGAAGCCGGGCTGACCACTGCCCGCGCCTCGCGAACGGAGCTGGATGCGGTCGGTGCGTACGCCACCGTGCGGGCGCCCTTCTCGGGGATCGTGACCCGGCGCTATGTCGACCCCGGAGCATTCGCCGCTCCGGGGGCCCCTGTCATCGAGCTGCAGGATGGCTCCCGGCTCCGGGTGAGCGTGTCGGTGCCACCGCGGGTGGCCGGAACGCTCCGCCGCGGCCAGGCGATTGAAGTCCGGATCGAGGACCGCGCCGCTGCCGGGTTGGTCGAGGGGGCCGTGCCCGCGCAGTCGGGGAGCCTGTACCTGGTGAACGCGCTGGTCGAGAACCCCAAGGGCGAGTTCCTGCCCGGGAGCAGCGCCACGCTTCGAGTACCCGACGGCACCCGGTCCACTATTCTGGTGCCGCGCAGCGCCCTGGTGCGGGAGGGTGACCTGGTCGGCGTGCGGGTGCAGTCGCCCGGTGGAGCCGAGCGTCGCTGGGTGAAGACCGGGGAGAGCCTGGAAGACAGCGTGGAAATCCTCGCCGGGCTCAAGGCCGGCGAAGTGATTCTGCTCGGGAGCGACTGACATGGGATTCGCCGGGCGGCTCGCCAGCCGATTCCTCAACTCCAGGCTCACTCCCCTGCTCACCGTCGCCGCGCTGGCGGCGGGGCTGCTGGGGCTCCTCGCCACGCCGCGCGAGGAGGAGCCGCAGATCTCGGTGCCGATGATCGACGTGTTCGCGGCGCTGCCGGGGGCCACGCCGGCGGAGGTCGAGAATCTGCTCACCCGGCGGATCGAGCAGAGAATGTGGGAGATTCCGGCGGTCGAGCATGTCTACTCGATGTCCGGCGACGGCTACGCCATGGTCACGGTGCGGTTCAAGGTCGGGGAGGACCAGGAGCGGAGCATTACCCGGGTCTACGCCCGGCTGATCTCGGACATGGACCGGCTCCCCCCGGGGGCCCTGCCCCCGCTGATCAAGCCACACTCGATCGATGACGTCCCGATCCTGACGCTCACCCTCTCGTCCGCGCGCTACGGCTCGAACGAGCTGCGGCAGATGGCCACCCAGCTCGAGGACGAGATCCGGACGGTCGGCGACGTGGCGGAGACGTCCGTCATCGGCGGCCAGCCGCGCGAGATCCGGGTCGACCTGGATCCCGCCCGCCTCGTTGCCGCGCGGCTGACCCCCGGCGAGGTCGCCATGGCCCTGCAGGGAGCCAATGCCCGCGCCGAGACCGGCGAGTTCGCCAGCGGCGGGTCGGTCTTCCGGGTACAGGTGGGCGCGCCGATTCAGACCGGAGCGGATGTGGCCGGGGTGGTGGTCGCCGCGCGGGGAGGGGCCGCGGTCTATCTCCGCGACGTCGCCCAGGTGCGCGAGGACTACGGAGAGCGCAGCGACTATGTCGCCTCGGCGGTCCGCGATTCGGGCAGCGCCAACGCGGTGACCATCAGCGTGGCCAAGCGGAAGGGGGCCAATGCAACCACCGTCGCCCGGGAGGTGCTGCAGCGGGTGGAGCAGTCCCGGGCGCGGCTGCTGCCGGCGGACGTGACGGTGCGGGAAACCCGCAACTACGGCGAGACCGCCCGGGAGAAGGCGAGCGAGCTCATCCTGCACCTCGCCATCGCGACGCTGTCCGTGGCCCTGCTGATCTGGCTGTTCCTCGGCTGGCGCGAGGCGGTGGTGGTGCTGGTGGCGGTGCCGGTGACGCTGGCGCTGACGCTGTTCAGCTATTACGCGCTGGGGTACACCCTCAACCGGATTACCCTGTTCGCCCTGATCTTCTCAATCGGGATCCTGGTCGACGATGCCATCGTGGTGGTGGAGAATATCTACCGGCACCTCGCCCTGGGCGGCAAGGATCCCGCGGCAGCCGCGGTGGCAGGGGTCGACGAGGTCGGCAACCCCACCATTCTCGCCACCTTCACGGTCATCGCGGCGATCCTGCCGATGGCATTCGTCCGGGGACTGATGGGCCCGTACATGCGGCCCATCCCGGTGGGGGCGAGCGTGGCGATGCTGGCGAGCCTCGCGGTGGCGTTCATCGTGACGCCCTACCTCGGCTTCCGCCTGCTCAAGGGCCACGTAAAGACCATCGGTCCAGCCGCGGGGGGAGAGATCCGCGCCGGCAGATTCGCCGCGCTCTATGGCCGGTTGATGAATGGGCTGATGGACCGGCCGGAGCGCCGGCGGCTGTTCTACGGCGGTGTGGCCGCCCTGCTGCTCCTTTCCACCAGTCTCCTCGCCCTGCGCGCAGTACAGGTGAAGATGCTGCCGTTCGACAACAAGTCCGAGTTCCAGGTGATCCTGGACCTGCCAGAAGGGACGCCGCTGGAGACCAGCGCCGCGCTCGCCTCGGACATCGCGGCCTACCTGCGCACCGTGCCCGAGGTGAGCTCGACCCAGACCTACGCCGGGACCGCCGCGCCGTTCAACTTCAACGGACTGGTGCGGCACTACTTCCTGCGCCGGGGAGCCAACGTCGCCGACGTGCAGGTGAACCTGGTGTCCAAGGGCGAGCGCCACCGGCAAAGCCACGCCATCGCGGTCGCGGTGCGCCCCGGGGTCGACTCCATCGCGGCCCGCTACTCCGCCAGCGCCAAGATCGCGGAGATTCCTCCCGGCCCGCCGGTGCTGTCGACCCTGGTTGCCGAAGTGTACGCCGGCAGCGACAGCGCCCGGCTGGCGGCGGCCACCCGGGTAAAGCAGGTGTTCGAGCACACCGCCGGGGTGGTGGATGTCGACTGGACCGTCACCGCACAAGAGACGCGGCTGGCCTTCCGGGTGAACCGGCTGGAGGCGGCCCAGGCGGGGGCGAGCGTCGATCAGATCGTCCACAGTGTCTATCTCGCGCAGGCGGGCAGTGTCGCGGGCCTCACGGCCTCCGCCACCGCGCGCGAAGGCGTGGCCATCGTGCCGCGGCTCCCGCTCGAGCGGCGCTCCTCGGCCCTGGCGCTGCTGAGTCTGCCGGTGCCTGCCGCCACCGGGCCGATGCCGCTGGGCCGGTTCGTGACCGTCGATTCGGGAACGCGGGAGCAGCCACGCTACCGGCGCGATCTCCGGCCGGTGATCTACGTGACCGGAGATGTGGCCGGATCGATCGAGAGCCCGGTGTATGCCATCATCGCCATGAACCGAACCCTGGACACCGTCCGGACCCAGGGGGTGGAGATCCGGCGGTACAATGCGGTGCAGCCCGACCGGCTGGACCAGACCGCGTTGAAGTGGGACGGTGAATGGCAGATCACTATCGAGGTGTTCCGCGACCTGGGGCTGGCCTTTGCCGCGGTGCTGGTCCTGATCTACGTGCTGGTAGTCTGGTGGTTCGAGTCGTTCAGCATCCCGCTGGTCATCATGGCTCCGATCCCGCTCACCCTGATCGGCATCCTCCCGGGGCACGCGCTTACCGGGGCCTTCTTCACCGCCACCAGCATGATCGGGATGATCGCGCTCGCGGGGATCATCGTGCGGAATTCGATTCTGCTGGTCGACTTCATCCGTATCGCGGAGACGCGTGGCGTGCCGCTCAGACAGGCGGTGATCGAGGCGGGAGCGGTGCGCTTCCGGCCCATCGCCCTGACCGCCGCGGCGGTGGTCGTCGGCGGCCTGGTGATGGTCCTGGATCCGATCTTCCAGGGCCTCGCGGTGGCGCTGATGAGCGGCGCCATCGTGGCGACGCTCCTCACGATGGTGGTAGTACCGCTGTTGTACTGGGAACTGGGCAGACGCCGCATCTAGCGCGGCCAACCGGGGAGGCGCACGTGTGCAGTGAAATGGTCATTCGCCGAATCGCCGGCATCTTCGTCCTGCTGTCGGTAGCACTCGGCTGGTGGGTGAGTCCCTACTGGCTGCTGTTCACCGCCTTCGTGGGCTTCAACCTGTTCCAGTCGAGCCTAACCGGCTTCTGTCCGCTGGAGCGGATGCTGGGCCGGCTGGAAGTGTTCGGCTGTCGGCCCCGGACCAGGGCCAGTTGAGGGCAACCGCGGCTGTCGGGCGACCCGGCACCAGGCATGCGACTATCTACTCAGGGAGAACACCAATGAAGACCAACATGGGTACCGCCGATCGGCTCATCCGGGTCCTGGTCGTCGTCGCCATCGCCGCGCTCTACTTCGCCGGCAAGATCGGCGGGACGCTGGCGATTGTGCTCGGCGTGGTGGCGGTCGTCTTCCTGCTCACGAGCTTGATTGGTGTCTGTCCGGCATACCTTCCGTTCGGGCTCTCCACCTGCAAGCGGGATCAGGGCACCGCCGGGTCCTGAGCCGGCAGCCAACCCACCCGCGGGATGGCCGGCTGGAGGAGTCGTCACGCCGCGGCCTCTGCCAGGCGTGCGGCCCCTCCGCGGATCATGCCCGCGAAGGCGGCGGGGGTCATCCGTTCCCCGATTTGCGCCGCCATGTACGCACGCGCCACCAAGGTCCCGCGTCGCCCCGCATCGGGGTGAGGCGCGGCGAACGCGTGGCGCGTCAGGAGCAGGGCAATCCACTCGCGCGCGATGGCTTCGAAGTCAGGCCGCCCCCCACCGGCCCGGGTCAGCTGAAACAACCGCCCAAACCGTACGCTCAGCTCGGCGTCCGCGATGGCCGGGATCGGAAAGACCGGCTCGGACTCCGCGCTCATGCCCCGCAGCTCCCGCCATCCCGCCGTCACCACCGCCGGATCGATGTGCAGCAAACGGAGTGACGCTCCCGCGCAAACCACTCCATCGGTGTGGGGCTCGCCGGGCCGAACGATCACAACGCTTCGAAAGAACGACTTGCAGAAGTGAGGGTGGGATGCGGAGCTGCAGCTCCCGTCAAGTTCGGTGAACGATTTCCCGCCATGTCGTGGACCAGCCGATCGACGCGGACACCGCTGAATCAGTCTGGTAACACCAGGGCTCGTGGTTGGTGTCCCAGCGCGCCGAGCTCACCACACCATATACCCCAATCCGAGCCAGAGTGCCGCGCGGCGCATCACACGCGGGGGATTGGCCGCTGGCCCGCCGCAATGCCGTTCTATCGGGAGGCGGCCCGGTTTTGCACCATGCCAGTCACACCCAACCCATGCCGGCCGGTTGGCCGACGAGGAGGCTCTGATGGTGACTCGCGTTCTGCTTTCCCGCTTCTTGCCTGGGCTCGCTGCCCTCGGGCTGGTCACCGCGGTGGTCGCGCGGCCGGCCGGGGCGCCGGGATCGAACACGACCGGCATCGGTGCCCAGGGCCAATGGAGCCTGCCGGCGGGTGACCTGAGCGCCACCCGTTACAGCGGGCTGGGTCAGATCAGCCGGGACAATGTCAAAGGCCTGCGGCCGGTGTGGACCTTCTCGACCGGGGTGCTGGGAGGACACGAGGGTCAGCCCCTGATGGTGAACGGCACGATGTACGTGGTGACGCCTTACCCCAATGCGCTGTACGCCTTTGATCTCAGCCGCGAAGGCTATCCCCTCAAATGGAAGTACCGCCCCGAGGTGAATCCGCAGGCGATCGGCATCGCCTGCTGTGATGCGATCAATCGGGGGGCGGTCTACGCGGGCGGCAAGGTCATCTACAACCTGCTGGACGGCTATACGGTTGCGGTGGACGCCGCCACCGGCCGGGAAGCCTGGAAGACGAAGATTGCGGACATGGGCCAGGGCGAGACCACGCCGATGGCGCCTTTCGTTGCGGGCAACCGGGTTCTGGTCGGGCCCTCCGGCGGCGAGTTCGGTATCTACGGCTGGGTGAAAGGCCTCGACCTCGAGACCGGAAAGATCATGTGGACCGGCTACAGCTCAGGCCCCGACAGCAGCATGCTGGTGCGGGCAGGCGGCTTCAAGCCGTTCTATGACAAGGGCAGCGAGTTGGGGCAGAGCAGTTGGCCGGCCGGCGCCTGGAAGTACGGCGGCATTCCGGCGTGGGGATGGTTCTCTTACGACCCGGGGCTCGACCTGGTCTACTATGGAACCGGCAACCCGTCGCCTTACAACGCCGAGCAGCGGCCGGGCGACAACAAGTGGTCGAACAGCGTGCTCGCCCGCCGTCCATCGGACGGGAGCCTGGTGTGGGCCTACCAGTTCACTCCGCACGACAACTGGGACTTCGACGCCGTCGCCGAAATGGTCCTGGCGGACCTGACCATCGCCGGCAAGCAGCGGAAGGTGCTGGTGCACTTCGACAAGAACGGTTTTGCCTACACCATCGACCGCGCCACGGGCGAGGTGCTGGTGGCGGCGCCCTTCACTCCGACGACCTGGGCCAAGCGCATCGACCTGACGACAGGCCGGCCGGTGGTCGACTCGAGCAAGGTCACCGGGGCGTCGCGCGGAAACGTCAAGAGCATCTGCCCGTCGCTGGAGGGGGGGAAGAGCCCGGCATCACCGGCGGCCTACTCACCCCGCACCGGACTGTTCTACGCCTCCTCCAACAACATGTGCATGGACTTCGAGACCTGGCAGACGACCCACATCGCGGGCACACCCTACATCGGCGCCAACACGCCGTACCAGCCGGGCGCCGGCGGGAACCTGGGCACGCTTATCGCCTGGGATGCCGCCGCCGGCCGGAAGATCTGGGAGATCAAGGAGCCGTTCCCGGTATGGAGCGGCAGTCTCGCCACCGCCGGGGACCTGGTGTTCTACGGCACGCTCGACGGCTGGTTCAAGGCCGCCGATGCCAGGACCGGTGCAATCCTGTGGAAGCAGAAGGTCGGCTCCGGGGTGGTGGGGAGCCCGATCAGCTACACCGGACCGGATGGCAGGCAGTACATCGCGGTCTTCGCCGGAATCGGAGGCGACTGGTTCCTGCTGGCCGGCGACGTGCGGTCGGACGATCCGGCCGATGTGCGCCCACCCGCGGACTTCGCGCCTGACCTGGCGAGACACACCAGTCAGGGTGGCATGGTCTGGATCTTCGGCCTCTAGCCAGGTGAAGGAGACAGAGATGAGCACAGCGACGAAGCTCTGGCCCGGCCTCCTGCTGGGGACGCTGGTAGCCGCGGCGTGCAACCGGCCGGCTCCCGATCCGCCCTCGAGTGGCCTGAACGCGGGCGCGACCGCCGGCGGCGGCTCGGCCGTTCCGCTCTCGGTCCGCTATCAGGGCTGGGTGAACGCCGGCGGGATCGCCCCCGCGGGGGGCGAATACAAGAACCCGTTCGCCGGCGACGCCAGAGTCGCCGAGCAGGGCGGCAAGGCCTTCACCGCGATGAACTGCGACGGCTGTCATGGAGTCGGCGCCACCGGATGGGTCGGACCGAGCCTGGTGGATGGCCGCTGGCGCTACGGCGGATCCGACGGGGAGCTGTTCCAGTCCATCTACTATGGCCGGCCACGGGGAATGCCTGCCTTCGGAGGCGCGCTTTCCCCGGATGGTATCTGGGGCATCGTGACCTGGATCAGGAGTACCCCACCGCCGGCGGACGTGCCTACCGAGGCGTGGAAGTGAGGCGGCCTGTCTCTCCTCTCGCGTGATCCCGGTCACTGACGCCATGCTCCGATGAGACGACTTCTGTGGCTGCATCGTCTATCTGAGACAACGGCACCCGGTCACACGCGAAAGGGACGGGACTCCATGCGGACGCGGCTTCTGGCGGTCCTGGCCTTTGGCGCGCTCGCCGCCTGCGGGGAGAGTCCGTCGGGAACTTCCGGAGGACCTCCGCCGGTCACTGCTCGGGCACTCCAGGTGAAGGGCAACCGGCTGGTGGATTCTGCCGGCCAGCCGGTCCGGCTCCGCGGGGTAGACCGCTCGGGCACCGAGTACGCCTGCGCCCAGGGCTGGGGCTTGTTCGATGGCCCATCCGACTCCGCGTCGGTCCTGGCGATCGCCTCCTGGCACGCCAACGCGGTGCGCGTTCCCCTCAACGAGAGCTGCTGGCTGGCCATCAACGGCGTCGACCCCGCCTATTCCGGCGACCACTACCGCCAGGCCATTGCCGACTTCGTCGGCCAGCTCAACCGCCATGGCCTCTACGCTATTCTCGACTTGCACTGGAGTGCCGCGGGCAGCGACCGGGCCCTCGGCCAGGCGCCGATGCCCAACCGGGACCATTCCCCCGAGTTCTGGCGAGAGGTGGCCACCGCGTTCAAGGGCAACGACCGGGTGCTCTTCGACCTGTTCAATGAGCCATACCCCGACGGTAACACCGATACCCCCGAGGCCTGGCGCTGCTGGCGGGAGGGCGGAACCTGCCAGGGCATGGCTTTCCAGGCCGCGGGGATGCAGGAGCTGGTCGACGCGGTCCGCGGCACCGGAGCAACCAACGTGATCATGCTGGGCGGGGTCGAGTATTCGGCCGGACTGTCGGGCTGGCTGTCACACAAGCCCGCCGACCCGCTCGACAACATCGCCGCCAGCTGGCACATCTACGACTTCAGCTGGTGCTCCGTCGTTACCTGCTGGGACGGCACCGCGGCCCCCGTAGCCGGACAGGTGCCGCTGATCCTCGGGGAGCTGGGACAGGACGACGGCGGCAGCGACTTCGTCAACGCCCTCATGGACTGGATGGATGCGCGTCAGGGGAGCTACCTCGCCTGGGACTGGGACGTGTGGGGTCAGCCGCTCGACGTGATCTCGAACTACGACGGGACCCCCACCCCCTACGGCCAGGCCTTCAAGACGCGGTTTGGACAGTAGCGAGAAGCGCAGCAGCTATCCGCCAGATTGCCGCCTCCCTCACCGCGCGACATCTTGAGGTAGCCGCCGAGGGCCCTCCTCGGCACCTGCCAGACGGTGTCGCATGCCGTGGTTGCACGTGCTCGGCAGTCTCGTGCTCAGCGCCCAGGCGCCGCTCGCCTCGGTCTCCGGCACCGTGCGCGATGCGGAGACCGGAGCCCCAATCGCCGGCGTGGTCGTTTCCCTTCCCAGCCTCGGCCGCATCACTCTCAGCGACAGCCTCGGCCGCTACGATCTCGATCGCGTTCCCTCCGGTCCCCAGGAGCTGGCCGCACGCCGGATGGGTTATGCGCCCTGGGTGGTGCAGGTACTCGTGCCGGAGGGCGGTGTGCTCGATGTCGCATTTGCCCTGCGCCCCGAACCAGTCCCGATTGCCGAGATCGAAGTGCGCACGAGTAACCCGGACGCGGAGTGGGGGTCAGACCGCACCGAAGCCGGGGGAGGGCCCGCTGCCACGCTCGACCGGAGCCTTTCCGCGCTGCAGCTGCGCGATCACCCCCTGATCGCGGAGCCGGACTACTTCACCGCGCTTGCCGGAGGAGAGGTCTTCGTGGCCCCGGAGTCTCCCGAAGGCATACACCTCCAGGGCGGGGCGACGGACCAGGTGGCCTTCGCGCTGGACGGAATACCGGTGTTCAGCCCCTACCACGCCGGCGGCCGGTTCGGCGCGTGGAATACCGATGCGCTGGCCCGGACCCGCCTGACCGCCGGGACCGTGGTGGGCGGCGCGCCCGAAGTGCTGGGCGGCATCATGTCGGGCACCACTGACGCGCCGGGCCGGACAGTGGCAACCCGGGGCGCCGTCACCGCTTCTCACACCGGACTCAGACTCAGCTCGCCGATCGGGCAACACGGGGGCGGAGCCCTGTTGGGGCTCAGCGCCGGGTTTGCGGGCCTGCTGGGACACCAGTCGGACGCCACCTATCTGGGCGGCGAGAACCGAGACTGGCTCGCCAAGCTGGAATTCCCGCTGCTGGACGGAAGACTCTTTGTCCTGGGCTACGGCAGCGACGACATGCTGGGAGCGGCGGCATCGGCTCTGGTCGCGGCAGGGCCGACGATGCCTGCTCATCATCATTTCAAGTGGGGCAGCGGCTCGTATGGCGCCGGGTGGAGCGGGCTGTTTCGCGGTCGGCTGCTCGAGATTCGTGGATGGACCGCCGGAAACGAGGCCGAGGCCCGGTGGATCGGAGCCCCCGGTCTGGCGGAGCTGACCTCCAATCGTCGTGATCTGGGACTCTCGACCAGTCTCCGCGGAATCGCCCCGCACGGCAGCACCGAGGTAGGCTTCCGACTGGTGGCCAGCCGCACCGATTATCAAACCCGATGGCCGGCGGGCACCCAGGAGCCCATGCGGCTCACAGCGAATCGGCTGCTCGCGACCGCGAGCGTGGAGCACAATCACAGGCTGACCGGGCAATCGGGGCTGGACCTCTCGCTGACCGGGACCTGGACCTCCGGCGAGGCCACACTGGGACCGGGAGCTGGGGTCTGGTGGCGGCCCATCCGCCCGCTCACCCTCTCCGCCAGCTACACGCGCCGACACCAGTTCAGCCAGTCGCTCAGGAACCCCGAGTCGATGGCAGGAGCGGTATTCCCGGCGGATCTCACCGTCGGGAGCGGCGCCGGGATCCCCGTTGCCCGGGGTGACCTGGGAGCGGTGGCCATGGACTACCGGCCCGCCAACGGCGTGCGCATCGGGGTCCGAGCCTACGCTCGCGCGGCCCGCGGCCTACTGCTGGTCGCCATCCGCGAGACCGGGCCCTTTGCCACCGGCCCGAGCACGATCGGTTCCTCCACCACTCGGGGCACGGTAATCGAACTCGAGGTCAGGAGGACAGGGATTCAGCTGCTAGCGACCTATGGCTTCCAGGACACCTGGGTCACGGCTCCTGGGGTCCGGTACCGGCCGTCCGCGGCAGTGCCGCACGCCGTGGATGCGGGCGTTACCCTCCGTCCTTCCACGAACTGGTCGGTCAGATTGGGCGTGAGCGGCCTCTATGGCCGGCGCGCCACAGAAGTGCGAGGTCCCTTCGAGTGGGAGGGCTGCAATCTGCGGGACCGGGGCTGTGAATTTGCCGGCGCTCCCGAGCTGATGGGTCCTATCGGCGCGGTGGCCCTCCCGGGATACCTCCGGATTGACCTGGGGATCCGGCACGAGTGGCGTCTCTCGCTCTTCGGCAGGACCGGGACGCTCGCCGCCTCCGGCACCGTCACCAATCTGTTCGACCGCCGGAATCTGCTCACCACGATGGTGGACCCCGCGACCGGCGCGCATGATCCGGTCGAAATGCGGCCTCGGGCCCCTCTGACCGCAGGCCTCGATTGGCGCTTCTGACCCCCCGGCTGTCACAAATCCGCCGTTCCCGGGCTCGATAGAGAGATGAGCGGGTCCTTCGAGGAAGAATTCGACGGGCTGTTCCGCGCCCAGTTCCCCCGGCTCTTTCGATACCTCGACCGCCTGTCCGGGGATGCCGAGATGGCGCGGGACCTGGCGCAGGACACCTTCGTTCGGCTGCTCCGCCGGGGGGCGCGGCCGGATCAGCCGGAGGCGTGGCTCATCACCGTGGCGACCAACCTGTGGCGCAACGCCCGGGCGACGAAGAGCCGGCGGGCGCGGCTCCTCGGCGCGGCGCATTCCGATGACGAACTCGCCGATCCGGCGGGATCCCCTTCCGGCGAGGTGGAAGCCGGGGAGACTCGTACGCAGGTGCGGGCGGCGATGCGGCGATTGACGGATCGGGACCAGCAGCTGCTCCTGCTGATGGCGGAAGGATACCGCTACCGCGAGATCGCCCAGGCGACCGGCATCAACGAAGCCAGCGTGGGTACCCTGCTGGCCCGGGCGAAACGGGCGTTCCGCGACGCCTACGAAGGACGGCGCGATGCATCTTGACGACGAGACGACCCAGCGCTGGCTCCATGGCGAGCTCGATCCGGCGAAGCGGCTGGCCGCGTCCACTCATCTCGCCGACTGTCCCTCCTGCCGGCGGAGGCTGACGGAGGCCGAGCACGAGGATCAGTGGATCCGTGAGCGACTCGACATCGTGAGCCACCCGGTTCCAGACGTTTCTCCGACCGCGCTGCCGCGCCGTCCGCGATGGTCTCCCCGGTTCCGGTGGGCCGCGGGAGTGCTGCTCACCTGCACGGTGGCTGGGGCGGCCTATGCGGTCCCGGGATCACCCCTGCCCCGATGGTTGGGCCGGGTACGGACCTGGCTGCAGGCTCCGGCGCCTGCTGCGCCCGTGGCAGTCGCCTTGCGGGAGACGACCTCGGGCATCGCTGTCCCGGTCGAGCCGCGGCTCATCATCCGCTTCACCGCGCTCCAGACAGTGGGGGTGGCGCGGGTGGCGGTGGTCGAGAGCGGGTCCGCCGCGGTCCGAGTCAGGAACGGGACTGCCACATTCACTACCGCGCCCGGCTCGCTCACTATCGGCAATCCGGGATCGACCGCCGACTATGACATCGACCTCCCGCGGAGCAGCCGGTGGGTGGCCATCGAGGTGGGGGAGCGGCGACTGCTGCTCAAGCGTGACACCCTGGTCCGCGCACTGGTCTCCGCCGATTCGTCCGGGCACTACACCCTCTCGCTTGCCGGGGCGCGCGACCGCTGACCTGAGCTGTCACAACCCGCGGCCTGGCCGGTTCCTTCTCCCGGACCAGAGCCGCGTCATCGCGGGGAGGGACAAGATGATCTGCCCACGGAGGCCTTGCGTGATCACCGCCGCGCTGTGCTACGCCCTGGCCGCGTGCCAGGACTCGTCCGGCCCCGATCCGTTCAAGCCCACGATTGACATCGCCATCTGCGATCCCTCGGCGGGACCATTCAGCGCCAGCATCACCAACCCCTACTTCCCGGCCGCGGTCGGGAACCAGTGGGTGCTCGAGGGAACGGAGGACGGCAAGGCGGTGGTGCTGCGTATAACCGCTCTCGACTCGGTCGAGGACATCGCCGGGGTGTCCACCCGGGTGCTCGAGGAGCGTGAGACCCACGACGGCGCGCTGGTCGAGGTATCGCGCAATTTCCTCGCTCAGGCGCCTGACGGTTCCGTTTGCTACTACGGCGAAGACGTGGACATCTACCAGGGTGGGGTGATCACGGGCCATGAAAGTCAGTGGCGCGCCGGGGTCGGCGGGGCACTGCCCGGGATCCTGATGCCGGCGCTTCCCGCCGTGGGGCAGGCCTTCGAGCAAGAAGTCGCTCCCGGCGTCGCCCAGGACCGGGTGGAGATCGTCGCGGCGGGTGAGACCGTCACGGTGCCGTTCGGCAGCTTCAGCAACACCATCCGGTTTCGCGAGACCACCCCGCTCGAGCCGGGCGCGAGCTCCACCAAGGTCTTTGCCCAGTCGTTGGGACCGATCGTCGACGACGCAGTGCGGCTCTCGGGGAAATCACCCTGAGGGTCGGGTCGCCCGTATCGGCCCCGCGCCGTCCGTTTCGGCGATCCGGCTCGCGAGCCAGTCCTCGAAGCTCTCGGCCGGCGGATCCTCCCGCACCGCCCGCTCCAGCAGGTCGCGCCTGATCCCCAGACCGATCAAGTCCTGTGGTATCCCCCAGGTGGGCTCAAGGCTGGCACCAGCGCCATCAGTGACCCGGGCGCCGTAGCCGCTGCCCCGTGGCTGTCGCAGATCTCAGAAACTCTCGCCGAGAGACCGCCATCGTCCGCCTCCCGCAGCCGCCCGCCCGGTTTCGGGCGAGGCCCCCAACGTGCAGGCCCCTATGGTGGCGGATAGAACGAGATTGCTTCCCCACGCAGCCGGCGCTCGCGTGGCATCGGCCCGTGCCACCGGGTGGGTCACACACTAGAATGGAGGATGGCCCTGGCGGAGGAGACACGGCAACTGGCCGCGCAACCGGAGGCGCTGGCAACGGAGGGAGCACGATGTTGATTCGCTGGGCGCTGGCCGTGCTTCATCTCATGGGTCTGGGTGTCGGCCTCGGCGCAATCTGGGCCCGGGCGCGGGGGCTCGAACGGATTCAGGCGCAGCCTGCCGTCATGCCCCAAGTGCTGGCGGCCGACTCCTGGTGGGGGGTCAGCGCGCTCGTGTGGATCGGCACCGGACTGTGGCGGCTGCTCGCCGGCACCGAGAAGGCGACCGCCTGGTATCTCGGCAACCCGGTCTTCTGGACCAAGATGGGACTGCTGCTTCTGATCCTGGTGCTGGAGCTACTGCCGATGATCACCCTGATTCGCTGGCGGGTGGGCCTTGCCAAGGGCCATTCGGTGGACCCGTCGGGGGCGGGCCTCCTTGCCCGGATCAGCTATGTGCAGACTGGCCTGATCGTCCTGATGGTCGCGGCGGCAACCGCCCTCGCGCGCGGGTTCTTCCAGTAGGGTTCCGAGGCCGCAGGTGCCATCGCCCGAACTCAGCCTCCACCAGTCAGGTCGGATGGTCACCTTGGCGCCGTGACCCGCCGGGTGTACCCTATTTCCATTCCGCGTTACCTGCCCGACAAGGCCCGAATCCAAGCGTTCCCCAACCCCGACTGCCATGAGTCAGGTCGCCCGAATCCTCCGTGATGGTCAGTGGACCGCCGCCCGCAGCCGGGACACCCGGTTCATCCGCAATCCGGCCACCCTGGAGCTGGTGGGAACGGTCCCGGAGTGCAACGCCGACGACGTCGACGCCGCGGTCGAAGCGGCGGCCGCGGCTCAGCCCGGCTGGTGGAAGACCCCAGGAGTGGAGAAGGCAAAATACCTGCGGGAGATCGCGGCCAGAATCCGGAGCCGGGAGCGACAGCTTTCCACCCTGATGGCGAAGGAGACTGGCAAGCCCCTGATCGAGGCGGTGGATTGCATCGACTGGGTGGCCGCCGCCTTCGACTACTACGCCGAGGTGGGCCGGCGAAGCTACGGCAACTCCATCCCTCCCGTGGCGCCGCACCAGGTCAACTTCACCATCAAGGAGCCGTTCGGGGTGGTCGCGGCCATCGTGCCGTTCAACTTCCCCCTGCTCCTGATGGCGTGGAAGGTGGCCCCTGCCCTCGCGGCTGGAAATACCCTGGTGTGCAAGCCGCCGCACCAGAATCCGCTCAGCAACCTGCTCATGGCCGAATGCTACGACGGACTGCCTCCGGGGGTGGTGAATGTCATCACCGGTGGCCCATCCACCGGAGAGGCCCTGGTGCGCCACCCACGGGTGGACCTGATCGCCTTTACCGGCTCCGTCGCCGCGGGCCGGCGCATCGCCGCGCTCGCCGGTGCCGAGCTCAAGAAGGTGAACCTGGAGCTGGGCAGCGTGGATCCGTTCATCGTGTTCGCGGATGCCGACCTGGACATCGCGGTGCGGGGCGTCGCCTGGGCCCGGCTGCTCAATGCCGGACAGGTGTGCACCTCCGCGAAGCGGGTATACCTGCTGGAGCCCATCGCCGAGGAGTTCATCCGCAGGCTGGAGGCGTACGTCCCGACACTGATCCTGGGCAACCCGCTCGATCCCGCCACCGACATCGGTCCCCTGATCTCGGCCGAGGCGCTGGACCTGGTGGAGCGACAGATCGCCCAGGCCGTCAAGGAGGGGGCGACCCTCCGTCTGGGAGGGAAGCGGGCTCAGCCCGATGGCCTGGCCGGGCATTTCCTGGAGCCCACCATTCTTACCAACGTCCCGCACGGCTCTCTGCCCACGACCGAGGAGATCTTCGGGCCGGTGCTGTCACTCACGGTTGCACGCACTCCGGACGAAGCCATCGGGATGGCCAACGACTCGAAATACGGGCTGGGAGCGTCGGTCTATACCAGGGACCTTGAGCTGGCCATGCGGGCGATGGAGAACATCAAGGCCGGGACGTTCTGGGTGAACGATCCGCTCACCGACAATGACGCCGGTCCCTTCGGGGGAATGCGCTGGAGCGGGGTGGGGCGCGAGCTGGGCGAGGAGGGGCTGGACGCCTTCCGCGAGCCCAAGCACGTGCATCTGGACTACGTGATGGAGCGGAAGAGCTACTGGTATCCGTACAAGGACCGGCCGATCCCGGGGCACTGAAAGAAGACGGTCGAGACGGTCGGGACGGTCGAGACGGTCAACTCATCGCAGGGCAAGGAACTCTGCCCGCGGTGAGTTCGACCGTCTCGTCCGTCTCGACCGTCCCGTCCGTCTAGCTCGCCAATGCCTTGCAGAACTCCCCAAACACCGACACATACCGGTCAATGTCCGCCTCGGTGTGCTGCACCGACAGCGTCCACTGCTCCTCGTCCCCCGGAGTCATGAAGATCCCCCGGTTGAGCAGCCAGGGATACGAGGCGGCGAACAGCTCCGGCCGGGTGTCCAGGAAGTCCCGGTAGTTCTTCATCGGCGTGGAGCGGTAGGAGACGCAGCCCTTGGCGTCGAGGTTCACCGTGTGCGCCGGAATGCCGTGGATCCGGATGGCCTTGTCGCAGCCGTCCACCAGCCGCTGGGCCAGGCCGGCCAGGTAGCAGTACGCCTCAGGGGTAAGAATCTCCCGCATGGTCACCAGCCCCACGTGGGCAACCAGCGGATTGCCGTTGTAGGTCCCCTGCTGCGAGACACCCTGCTCGATCAGGAACATCAGGTCCGCCCGCCCGCCGAACGCCGCGGCCGGGAGGCCCCCGGCGATGGCCTTGGCCAGGCAGACCAGGTCGGGCTGCACCCCGAACCGCTGGGTGGCCCCGCCCGGCGCGATGGTGAAGCCGGTCTTGATCTCGTCGAAGATGAACACCACCCCGTACTTGGTACATAGCTCCCGGACCCGCTGCAGGTAGCCGGGCTGCGGTAGCACGATGCCGATATTCATCATCGCGGGCTCCATGATGAGGCAGGCGATTTCCGAGCCCCGTTCCTGGAACACCCGCTCCAGCTGATCGGCGTCGTTGAACGACACCACCTCGATGTACTTGTGGGCGTCCTTTACCATGCCGCGGGAGACCGGTGCCTTGGCCGGCCGCTCCCGCCCGCCCATGACGTCGGCGTTGGGCACGATGGAAAACATCACCGAGTCGTGATGCCCGTGGTACGAGCCTTCGATCTTGCACACCACATCGCGGCCGGTGGCCGCCCGGGCCACCCGGATCGCGTCCATGGTCGCCTCGGTCCCGGAATTGGCGAACCGGATCGCCTCCAGGTTGAACCGGCGGCAGATCTCCTCGCCGAACTCGACCGCCACCTCGGAAGTCGCGGCGAAGTGGGTCCCCCGGCTGGCGGCCTCGTGGCAGGCCTCCACGATTCGCGGATGGGCATGGCCCACCACCATGGCGCCGAAGCCGTTGTGGAAGTCGAGGTACTCGTGCCCGTCCTGGCACCACACCCGGCTGGCCTTCCCCCGGGTCAGATAGACCGGGTACGGCTGCATCTTCTGGAACGACGAAACCACCCCGAAGGGCAGGATCCGGTGGGCCCGCTGATACAGCGCGGCCGACTGGGGGGTCCGGGCAAGGAGCTGCTTCATCTCCTCGTCCGCGATCTGCTGGGCGCGGGACAGTAGACGGCTGAGTCCCGCCTGCTCTTTTGAAGGAACAGTGGCGGTCATGACGAACCTGTGTTGTAGTGTTCGGGGGTGCCTGGGTGCTATCGCCTGCTGCGGGGAAAATTCGCGGGCCGGGGCTCTCCTGATATTGCCTGCCGGGACATGGGTTGTCAACTGCGTCGGTGGCCTGCAAATTGGGCTCTTCCTTCCCGCCAGCCGCGTTCGCTCTCCTGAGGCGAGTTCGCATGGAGCCAGTCATTACCCTGGATCACGTCACCAAGCGCTTCGACGACTACGTCGCGGTGCACGAGGCACACTTCCAGATCGCCAAGGGTGAGTTCTTCTCGATGCTGGGACCGTCGGGTTGCGGCAAGACCACCACCCTCCGGATGATCGCCGGTTTCGAGCAGCCGACCTCGGGTCGCATCCTGCTGGAGGGGCACGACGTTTCCGCCGTCCCCCCCTACCGGCGCAACGTGAACACCGTTTTCCAGCATTATGCGCTCTTTCCCCACATGACGGTGCGTGACAACGTCGCCTTTGGCCCGCGCAGCCAGAAGCTGGCGGAATCGGAGGTCACCAAGCGGGTGGAGGAGCTGCTCACCGTCACCCGGCTCACCCAGTTCAAGGAGCGCAAGCCCTCCCAGCTCTCCGGCGGACAGCAGCAGCGGGTGGCGCTGGCCCGCGCACTGGTGAACTACCCCAGCGCACTGCTGTTGGACGAGCCGCTCGGCGCCCTCGACCTCAAGCTGCGCCAGGCGATGCAGTTCGAGCTCAAGCGCATTCAGCGGGACGTGAACATCACGTTCATTTACGTGACCCACGATCAGGAAGAAGCTCTCACCATGTCGGATCGGATCGCCGTCATGAACGAGGGCCGGGTGGAGCAGATCGGCACGCCGGAGGAGATCTATCATGCCCCGGCCACGGTGTTCGTGGCCAACTTCATCGGCGTGGCCAACCTGCTCCCCGCCACGGTGGTGGGCATGAACGGCCAGATGGTGGTCACCCTGGAGGGAGCCACCCGGATGGAGGTCACCGCCGCTGCCTGGGCCGCCAAGCCGGGCACCCAGGGAACCCTGATGATCCGCCCCGAGCGGCTCCGTTTCAGCGAGTCGGGCAAGGGCCTCCCGGTTACGCTGTGGGCGGCCGCCTTCTCCGGCCCGGTGATCCGGCTGGTGGTCAAGACCGCCAGCGGGCAGGAGATGATCGCCCACGTTCCGTCCGACGGACCCCGTCCGTCGCTCGAGCCCGGACGGCAGTACATCGTCAGCTGGGATGCCGATGGCGCCCGGCTGCTTCCCCCCAAACCGACGGCATCGCCCATCGACATGGATCTCAGACCCACCCTCGACCTTGCCATTCAGCCCAAATCGAACCCCGTCGCCTGAGGTGACTCCATGAGCAAGCACGACTACGACGAATCCGAGCTCGATGCCCTGGTCCGCCGCGCCCTCTCCCGGCGCGCCTTCCTCGGCCGGACCGCGGCCGCCGCGGGCGGTCTCGCGTTCGGCAGCGCCTTCCTCTCCGCCTGCGCCAAGAAGGAGGGCGGAGCGGCCGCCGACAGCATGGCGGCCGGCGCCACCGGCACCGCCGCCAAGACGGTGCGGATCTCCAACTGGCCGCTGTATATCGACAAGGAGACGGTGGACGATTTCCAGAAGGCCACCGGACTCTCGGCCATCTACACCGAGGACGTCAACGACAACAACGAGTTCTTCGCCAAGATCGACGAGCCCCTCAAGCGGGGCCAGAGCATCGACCGCGACATCATCGTGCTGACCGACTGGATGGCGGGCCGGCTCATCAAGCTGGGCTACACCCAGCCCATCGACGACAAGGCGTTCCCCAACAAGGCCAACCTGGTCGACAGCCTCAAGAACGTGGGCTTCGACCCCGGCCGGGTGCACAGCGTGCCGTGGATGTCCGGGATGACCGGCATCGGCTACAACCCCAAGAAGACCGGCCGCGAGATCACCAGCTTCAACGACATCTTCGACCCCAAGTTCAAGGGTCAGGTCACCATGCTGACCGAGATGCGCGATACCCTGGGCCTGGTGATGCTGGCCGAGGGCAAGGATCCGGGCAACTGCACGGTGGATGACGCCAAGGCCGCCTGCGCCAAGATCAAGAAGTACCGGCAGAATGGCCAGATCCGCGCCTTCACCGGCAACGACTACGCCGAGGATCTCGCGGCGGGCAATCTGGCGGTGGCGGTGGCCTGGTCGGGCGACATCCAGGGTCTGGCGGCGGACAATCCCGAGCTCCGCTGGATCGCGCCCAAGGAGGGCGCCATGCTGTACTCCGACAACATGCTGATCCCCAAGACCAGCGACCGGGGCGCCCTGGCCGCCGCGTTCATGAACTACGTCTACGACCCGGTGCACTCAGCCAAGATCGTCGCCGCGGCCCCCTACCTGTCACCGGTGAAGGGCACCGGCGACGAGCTGGCCAAGACCCACCCCGACCTGGCCAAGAGCCCGCTGCTCAATCCGCCGGACGACGTCCGCGCCCGGCTGCACGTCTTCAAGTGGCTGGAGGACGCGGAGGACACCGAATTCAACCGCCTCTTCCAGGACGCCATCGGAGCCTGATCCCCGATGGCCGGAATTGCCGCCGGCGGTTCACGCCGAAGCGCACTCGCCCCCTGGCTCCTCGTGGCGCCAGGGGTGCTGTGGCTGCTCGCCTTCTACCTGGTGCCGACCCTGACCCTGGCCCGGACCTCGTTCGCCACCGGCGATCTGCCGTGGTACGACGGATACCAGCGGGCCTTCACCGACTACGGCCAGCACATGCTGCGGTCGTTCGGGTACGCCCTCACCGCGACCATCGCGGCGATCCTGCTGGGCTATCCGCTGGCTTATGTGATGGCCTTCCGCGCCGACCGGCTCAAGAACTTCCTGCTGGGCCTCGTGATCCTGCCGTTCTTCACCACCTTCCTGGTCCGCACCTTTGCCTGGAAGACCATCCTCAATGACGGCGGTCCGGTGGTGAACCTGCTGGGCACCCTGCACCTGCTCCCGGCGGACGGCCGTCTGCTCAATACCATCTGGGCGGTAATCGGCGGGATCACCTATAACTTCCTGCCGTTCATGATCCTGCCGATCTACGTGAGCCTGGAGAAGATCGACCGCCGGCTCACCGAGGCCGCTCAGGACCTGTACTGCAACCAGTTCACCGCCTTCCGCAAGGTGGTCCTGCCGCTCTCGCTGCCAGGCGTCCTGGCCGGCAGCCTGCTGACCTTCATCCCGGCTTCCGGCGATTTCCTCAATGCCGAGCTGCTGGGAAGCCCGAATCAGAAGATGCTCGGCTCCGTCATCCAGGGGCAGTTCCTCACGGTGCGGGACTACCCACTGGCGGCAGCGCTGTCGTTCGCACTGATGGCCCTCATCACCATCCTGGTGGTGATGTACGCCCGGGCCCTCGGCACGGAGGACCTCGCCTGATGACGACCGAGAAGAAAGGCGCGGTGGGGACGCGCTGGACAGGGCCGATGCTGGACGTATACGCCGGCCTGGTCCTGCTGTACCTGTTCCTGCCGATTTTCGTGATTATCGCCTACAGCTTCAACAAGCCGGAGGGGAAGTTCAACTTCGTGTGGAAGGCATTCTCGCTCGACGCGTGGCGGGATCCGTTCATCTACCCGGCGCTGGTGGAGGCGATGAAGCTGTCGCTCAAGGTGGCGGCGGTCTCGACCAGCGTGGCCACGGTGTTCGGCGCCCTCATCGCCCTGGCCCTCTGCCGCTATACCTGGAAGGCCGCCGGCCCGGTCAACTTCCTGCTGGTGCTGCCCCTCACCACCCCGGAAGTCGTGCTGGGTTCCTCCTTGCTGTCGCTGTTCCTGCAGGCGAATGTGCAGACCGGCTTCTGGACCATCGTCATCGCCCACATCATGTTCTCGGTGAGCTATGTGGCGCTCACGGTGAAGGCCCGGATCCGCGGCTTCGACTGGACCCTGGAGGAAGCCGCGATGGACCTCTATGCCAACCCGCTCCGGGTGATCTTCAAGGTCACCCTGCCGCTGATCGCCCCGGGCATCGCCGCGGCGGCGATGCTCTCGTTCGCGCTCTCGCTGGACGACTTCATCATCACCCTGTTCAATGCCGGCAGCCGGGTCACCTACCCGCTGTACGTCTATGGCGCCCGCCGGGCCGCATTCCCACCCCAGATCAACGTACTCGCCACGGTGATCCTGCTCGGCAGCCTGCTCCTGCTTGGCGCCACGGTGTTGTGGCAGAATCGCCGGCTCAAGGAGGCGTTGACGGGGAAGTGAGTGGCCGTTGGCCGTTGGCCATTGGCTGGTCCACGTGAACACGACCCCCCGGCGCGTCCGCCGGAGGGTCGTGTTGCATCGGAACAGCCGACGGCCAGCGGCCGATAGCCAACGGCCCCCTACACCCGTATCGGCAACGTCCTCACCCGCTTGCCCGTCAGCTGGAACAGCGCGTTCGCCACGGCCGGCGCGATCGGCGGGGTCCCCGGCTCGCCCACACCGGTCGGCGGGGCGTCCGACGGTACCAGGTAGACCTCCACCTTCGGCATCTCGCTGATCCGGAGCACCTGGTAGCGGTCGAAGTTGCCCTGCTCCACCCTTCCTTCCTTGAGCGTGATCTCACCGAAGAGCGCCGCCGACAACCCGTAGGCGATGCCGCTCTCCATCTGCATGCGCACCACATCGGGATTGACCACGATGCCGCAGTCCACCGCGCAGACCACCCGGTGTACTCGCGGCTTGCCCCCCTCCAGGGAAACTTCGGCTACCTCGGCGACATACGAGTTGAATGACTCGTGCACCGCGATGCCCCGGGCCCGGCCCGCCGGGAGTGGCGTGCCCCACCCGGCCTTCTCCGCCGCGAGGGCAAGGACCCCGAGGTGCCGGGGTGCGCCGGCCAGGAGCCCACGGCGGAACGCGACCGGGTCCTTGTGCACGGCGGCCGCCAGCTCGTCGATGAAGCACTCCACCGCGAAGGCGGTATGGGTGTTGCCCACAGAACGCCACCACTGCACCGGCACCGGCAGCGCCGGAGACTGCAGCTCCACCTGGAGGTTCGGGATGGCGTACTTGGTGGTGGCGGCGCCCTCCACCGACGTGACATCGATTCCGTCCTTCACCATCACGGGCTCGAACGCCGTGCCGGCGATGATCGACTGGCCCACGATCCGCTGGCGCCACGCGGTCACCTTGCCGGACCCGTCCACCGCGCCCTTGAGGTAGTGCAGCGTGAGCGGCCGGTACTGCCCGGCCCGCATGTCGTCCTCCCGGGTCCACACCAGCTTGACCGGGGCCGAACCCTTGATCGCCTGCGCCACCGACAGCGCTTCGAGCAGGTAGTCGCTCTTGGGGTTGGCCCGCCGGCCGAAGCTCCCCCCCGCGTACAGCATGGTGATCGAGACCTGTTCCGGCTTGAGCCCTGCCGCCTGCGCCAGGGCCCCCTGGTCACCGGTCTGGAACTGCTCCCCGTTCCACACCTCGATCCGGTCCTTCGAGAGCCGCACCACGCAGTTCATCGGCTCCATGCACGCGTGGGCCAGGAAGGGGAGCTCGTAGGTGGCTTCCAGGGTCCGGGCCGCCTTTGCCAGCGTCCCCTCTGCGTCACCATCCTTCCGGGCCACTATCCCGGGCTTGGCCGCCAGCTCGCGATACTGCGCCAGGATTTCGGCACTGCCCTGGGTGAACGCCTTGCTCTCGTCCCACTCGATCTTCAGCAGGTCGCGTCCCTGCTTGGCGGGCCAGAAGCTATCGGCAAGGACGGCTACCCCGTTGGGCACCTGCACCACCTCGCGCACGCCCTTGATCTTCTTCGCCTCGGAGGCGTCGAAGCTCTTGACCGTCGCCCCGAATCTGGGCGGGTGGGCCACGACTGCGGTGAGCAATCCCGGCAGCTTGACGTCCTGGGTGAACATTGCCTGGCCCATCGACTTCGCCTTGGTGTCCACCCGCGCCGACTGCTTGCCGATAAACTTGAAGCTCTTCGGGTCCTTGAGCGGAACGTTCTCCGGCACGGGCAGCTTGGCCGCCTTGGCCGCCAGCGAGCCGTAGTCCGCGCGCTTGCCACCCTTCGGGTCGGTCACCACGCCCGCATCGGTCGTGAGCCCGGCCGCATCGACCCCCCATTCCTGGGCCGCGGCCGCTACCAGCATCGCGCGGGCCGTAGCACCGGCCTTCCGGAGCTGCTCCCACGAGTTGGCGATCGCGGTGCTGCCGCCGGTCCCCTGTGCCGGTCCCCAGAGGAGGTTGTTGTACTTCGAGGCGTCGGCCGGGGCCCCTTCCACCAGCACTTTACTCCAGTCGGCGTCCAGTTCCTCCGCGACGATCGTCGCCAGACCGGTGTAGGTCCCCTGGCCCATCTCCAGGTGCTTGGCCACCACCGTCACCGCGCCGTCCTCGCCCACCCGGACAAAGGCATTGGGCTCGAACACCGGCTTGGCAGCGCCACTCGCAGTTCCCTGCTCCCCCTTCTCCGCCGCCCGGGGCCCGCATCCCGGCAGTTGGACCGCCAGCACCAGACCGCCCGCGGCCGCGCCGGTCCTGAGGAAGTCCCGTCGCGACACCTGCATCGTTGCGCTCATGGCTCAGGCCTCCTGACCGGCGGCGCGGTGGATGGCGCTCCGGATGCGCTGATAGGTGCCGCAGCGGCAGATGTTCCCGCTCATCGCGGCGTCGATGTCCGCGTCCGTCGGCTTGGGCGTCTTGGACAGCAGTGCCGCCGCGGACATGATCTGACCGGACTGGCAGTACCCGCATTGCGGCACCGACTCCGCCATCCAGGCCTGCTGCACCGGGTGACTACCGTCGCCGGAAAGTCCTTCTATTGTCGTGATCTTCTTGCCCGACACCGCTGACACCGGCGTGATGCAGGAGCGGATCGGATCGCCCTCCACATGTACCGTGCACGCCCCGCACAGGGCCACGCCGCAGCCGAACTTGGTTCCCGTCAGGCCGAGAGTGTCACGCAGCACCCACAGTAGCGGCGTGTCCGGGGCGACGTCCACCGATTGGGCTTTCCCATTCACCGTCAGCGCGATCACGGTTTCCGCCTTGTCGAGGTGAGGCCTTGTTTTGGAATGATCAGTCAAAATTGGGAACACCGCGGTCCGCCGTCAAGCCGCCCCAGGCGCCAGCCGGCGCGCCGGGCCAGAGAGAGGGAGCAACAGGGAGGGAGGGAGGGAGGGAGGGAGGGAGGAGGAAAGCGGGAGGAGTATAAGGAGTGGGGAGTAGGGGGTGAATTTGAGAAGTGAGAAGTGAGAAGAGTGAGAAGTGAGAAGTGAGAAGTGAGAAGCAGTGTGGACCACTTCTCACTCTCACTTCTCACTTCTCACCTCCCACGAGCTCATCCCTGCGATTCATTCGCGGGGACCGCGTCCTGCTCCCGCTTCCAGGCGATATACGAGTAGAGAACCGAGCTGAGGGCCGCCGCGGCCGCGACGATAATGGCCCCGTAGAGCACCCAGCTGGAAGCAACCAGTGCAGTGGTGGCAATGCAGACGCCGGCAATGACGAACGCCACACCGCCGAATCGATGAGTCTTGCGCCATACCGTGTCGCTGCTGAGGGTCCAGGGCGTACGGATCCCCATGAACCAGTTCGGACGGATGCGGGTCATCAGATTGCCGAGCAGCACGAACAGACCTCCGACCCCGAGCGCCGCGACTCGGGTCATGTTCACGCTCCAGCCGAGCGCCTTCCCCAGCGAGAAGATGTGGATCGCCGCCAGCAGCACCAGCACGGCGTTGGCAATGGTCCAGTAGGTCGGACCGAACAGCGCGTAGTTGGCCCGTCGAGGATCGATCCGCGGCAGCACCGTGAAGACGGCGGCCAGCGCCAGTCCCAGCACCGGGACCAGGAGAGACGCGACCAGGCGGGAGGACCACCCATTCGGCTCGCCCTGAAGGTCGAAATGCGTGGCGACCTGTGCCGGCAATTGGGGATAGGCCCACACCGAGAACCCAGCGGCTACCCCCAGACCCAGCAGACCCGGAATCAGCTTACGCATGATCTGTCTCCTTCCTCCCTCTTCCGTTCTTGCGTTGTGCCAGGCCGATCAGTTGCTGTATCAGTTCCTGGAAGACCGTGGTGTTGAGTGAATAGCGGATGAACTGCCCCTCGCGCTGGGCCAGCACCAGCCCCGCCTCCTTGAGAGCGCCGAGGTGGTGGGACACCGACGCCCATGCGATGGGGAACTCGTCGGCGATCTCTCCTGCGGTGCGGTCCCGGTCCCGGAGCAGCGCCAGGATCTTGCGCCTGGTCGGGTCCGCCAGCGCCTTGTAGGTCTTGTCCATAGGCTAAGACTATAAGACCAGCATCTAAATGCAAGACCCGAGGTTTGATCCTGACGCCATCCTGATACCCCGCTTCCTGCGGGTCCAGGCCCCCTCCCTCCTCACCTCTCACTTCTCACTTGTCACTTCTTACTCCTCACCGCTCCACCGGCAGCTCCTCCCGCTCCGACCACTGCGTCCACGAACCGGTGTAGATCCGCACCCGCGGATAGCCGAGCAGGTACTTGAGCGCAAAGAAGGAGAGTCTCGACGTTAAGCCAGGCCGCGTTGGGGATGTGGTTCTGCAGGTAGCTCACCCAGGACTGGCGCACATCGATGACCCGAACGGGACTGCTGTCGCCCAGGGCGGCGAGCTCGGCGGTCGAGATCAGCCTCGGCACCTGCGCCGCCAGCGGCGTCCCGATGGCCAGCACTCCCCCCAACCCGAGCCAGAGGAGCGTCTTACTCCTCACTGTCCACCCCCATCGATTCCTTTTCCATCTCCAGGTAGATCCGCACGGCATTGCGGCGGAGCCTCGAGTTGTAGCTCACCGGCCTGCCTTCGTCCGCCGGCGGCAGCGAATCGAGCGCGCGTCGCATCGAAGTGCCTTTCGCCACCGCCCCCCGCATCGACTCCCGGAGCCCGGTGAGGTACTCCCGCGCCTTCCGGGTCAGCTCCCGGGGATCGCCCGGGATCCGGCCGTGCCCCGGAACCACCACCTTGGGATAAAGCGAGTCGATGAAGGTCAGCGTCCGGAGCAGTACCGAGGAATTGCCGTCAACCACCATCGCCCCTCCGTCCTCCAGCAGGATGTCACCGGCGAAGATGACCCCCTCGTGCGGAAGCCAGATGACCAGGTCACCCGCCGAGTGGGCCGATCCAGGGTGGATCAGCGCGATGGTCCGCCCGCCAAGCCGCAGGGTGTCGCTCGCCGGGACCGGACGATCGGGCACGTCAGCGTATTCGAAGCCAAGCAGCTCCTGCAGTCCCACCACCCTGTCCCAGTCGGCCAGCATCTGGTCGAGTCCTCCTTCGCTTGCGAGTACCCGGGTGTCGGGATGGGCCACGATTCGCGCACCGGCGCGCTTGAACTCGATGGCGCCGAACATCATGTCGGGGTGGTGGGCGTAGAGCACCA
>Ga0326726_10000410_pt1 | contig 40916 bp, 34 predicted proteins | sample MHFenrmetagenome_2_FD_207603 | JGI IMG/M metagenome (GOLD analysis project Ga0326726, IMG submission 207603) | Lab enriched peat soil microbial communities from Michigan Hollow, Ithaca, NY, United States - MHF15MN | ecosystem: Environmental > Terrestrial > Soil > Wetlands > Peat | place: USA... | reverse complement strand
GCCGATGATCGCGCCGATCACGCTGCCCCCGGCGCCGGCCCCTAGTCCGCCAACGAGGAGGCCCGAGGCGTTCTCGCCCGCCCCGACGCCGAGGCCGCCGATTGTGAGACCCGTGACGTTCTTGCCAGCCCCGGCACCCAGACCACCCAAGCTGATCCCGATGAGGTCGTCGCCCGCGCCGACGCCCACGCCGCCGATGTTGAGGCCTTTCATGGTGACGTCGGCGCCGGCGCCGATGAGCCCCAGCTGGACGCCGCGAAGACGCCCGCCCCCCGGCCCGAGCCCGAACGAGAGGCCCGTGACCACGGCCTCCTTGTCGTTCTTGGTCGGCCGCCACAGCGTGATATTGACCCCGGTGATCCTCCGCACGCCGTCGTCGCGGAAGTTGAACCGCAGGCCGGTGAAGATCTTCGATTTGCCGAAGCTTGCGCCCCAGGTCTTCGCGGGGATGTTCACCTGGGCCGCGGCCGAGACCGGCCCCAGGAGGAACAGGATCAGGATAGCGGCAGCGGCCAGGGCGTTCGCGGCCTTTGGTCGGGTCATGGGCATGCTCCCTCCCGGTCTCTGAAACGGGTATTCAACGCTCTCCCCGTTAGACGGCCCGGGCCCGGGAAAAGTTCCCCGGCCCCATGTCGCCCCCCCTCTCCCGTGCTAGAATGAAAGAAAACGTTCGGGAGGCGGTCATGAAGAAACTCCGCGTCTGGGCTTCGATCACCCTGACCCTGGCCATACTGGCTTCTGTTCTGCTCGTTCTCATGATACTCGCTTTGATGGACATTTCCCAAGGCGAGCCGAATGTCGTCACGGAATGGGGTGTTGTCCGGCTGGGCCTGTTCGTCCTTTTCTTCCTGATCGTGGCGACCTTTGTCTGCACCGGCCTCGTCCTCAAGCACTTCCGCGGCCGGTCCGACGCGGAGAAGCCGGAGCCCCGTTGACGCTTCCCCGCAATCCCCGTATAGTGGATTCGGAATCTCCCCCAAATCCGGCAACTGGAGGGAAAGATGTCGCCAACCCCGCCAAAAACCCCCTGGGCCCCGATCTTCGTCCTTGGCAGCCTCTGGGGGCTCTCTGAAGCGGCCCTCGGCATGTATCTGCGCCAGTGCGCTTCGACCGTGTCCGGTTCGGTCATGACCGGCGCGGCGTTCTTCTTCCTGGCCGCCGCTTGGGCCCTGGCGCCCCGCGTCCGGACGGTCGCGGTCATGGCCGGCCTGGCCGTCGGCTTCAAGCTCTTCGACGCCCTGCTCCTGGGCCTGCCCGTTCTCCACGGCGCGATCGGCAATCCTATCTTCGCCATCGTCATGGAAGGCGCGGCCTTCGTCCTGATCGCCGCCGTCGTCAGCAAGCGGCTGGCCGGGAAGACCGTGGGCCAGGGGCTCTCCGGCGGTCTCGCCGCCCTGGTCGCTATCAACATCTTCCCCCTGGTCAAGTACGCGACCGGCGTCTCGGCCTGCGTCACCGGCACGGGCTATCCTCTTTCGCTTTATTATGCGCCCATCGCCGTCGCCCTGTCCGCGCTGACGGTCCCCGTGGGGCGGTTGGCCGGCAGCGCCGTGTCCGCGCTCGAGTTCCGGCCGGCCCGTGCGCGCTGGCTCTCTCCGGCGGCCGTGGCCCTGTCCGCCGGCGCCCTGATCCTGCTTCGGCTTCTCTGATCCTCAACCGAAGGAGCCCGCCGTGGAGAAAAGATCCAACGATCAACCTCGCGCCGGCGTCACCCGGCGCGACTTCATCAAGGGCGTGGGCTCGGGCGCCATCGGGACGGCGGTCATCGGACCCCTGCTCGGCCAGACGGTGCCGACCCGCAAGGGCCAGGTGCCCGTCTACGCCCGCAAGACGATCACCCTGACCGTCAACGGCAAGAAGACGACGCTCGAGGTCGCCGCCAACGAGACGCTGCTCGACGTCCTGCGCGAGAAGCTGGACCTGACCGGCACGAAGAGGGTTTGCGACCGCGGCGAATGCGGCGGCTGTACCGTCCACCTGGACGGCGAGCCGGTCTACGCCTGCATGGTTCTCGCGGTCCGGGCCGACGGCCGCGCGGTCCGCACGGTCGAGGGACTGGCCCGGGGCGACCGGTTGAACCCGGTCCAGGAGGCCTTCATCGAAAAGGACGGCTATCAGTGCGGCTATTGCACGCCCGGCTTCCTCATGGCCGTCTCGGCCTTCCTCGAAAAGAACCCGAACCCCTCGCGCGACGAGATCCGGCAGGCCCTCGCCGGGAACCTCTGCCGCTGCGGCAACTACGCCAAGATCTACGCCGCCGTCGAGGCCGCGGCCCGGAAGATGAGGGGGGCCTGAGATGAACGCCAGAAAATACAGGGCGGAAACCGTTGTCGACGGGCGCGGACAGACCTCCCCCGGCCAGAAGGCCGCCGTGACGCCTCCGCCCGCATATCGCCTCATCGGCAGGCTGACCTCGCGCGTCGACGGCCGCGAGGTGGTCACCGGCCGGGCCAAATACACGCACGACGTCAAGTTCCCGGGCCTGCTCAGCGGCAAGATCCTGCGCTCGCCGCGGGCGGCGGCCGAGATCGTTTCGATCGATCTCGCCCCGGCCCTGGCGCTGCCCGGCGTCATGGCCGCCCTCAAGCTCGCCGAAGGCAGGGTCCGCTATGCCGGAGAGCCGCTCGCGGCCGTGGCCGCGGTCGATGCCGCGACGGCGGAGAAGGCGATCGGCCTGATCAAGGTCGAGTCCAAGGCGCTGCCGTTCGTGGTCGACTGGCAAAAGGCCCAGGAGCCCGACGCCCCGCAGGTCCGCGACGGCAAGCCCAACGTCGAGCCGCTCAACGACTACAACCGCGGCGACGTCGCCAAAGGCTTCGCCGAGGCCGACGTCGTCGTCGAGCACACCTACCGGACCGGCTTCGAGATCCATCACCCGACCGAGACGCACGGCAGCGTGGCCCTGTGGGAGGGCGAGCACCTCATCGTCGTCGACTCGACCCAGAACGTCCACGGCGTCCGCGACGGACTGGCCCGGGCGCTCAAGCACCCGGCCTCGAAGATCACGGTCATCAAGACGTACATGGGCGGCGGCTTCGGCAGCAAGCTAGGGCTCAACGACTACACCGTCGTCGCCGCCAACCTGGCCAGGGAGTCGGGGCGGCCGGTCAAGATCACGCTGACCCGCCGCGAGAACGCCATGTGCGTCGGCTACCGGCCTTCCTCGTACCAGACCTGCAAGGCCGGGGCCAAAAAGGACGGCACGCTGACGGCGCTGCAGTTGACCAACGTCGCCTCCGGGGGCCTCGGCGCCGGCGACGACGTGGCCGAGCCCATGGTCGACATCTACAAGTGCGCCAACGTCAAGGCGGACGAGACGACCGTCTACACCAACACCGGGGCCTCGCGGGCGACGCGGGCCCCCGGCCATACCCAGGGCGATCTCGGGCTCGAGGGCGTGATGGACGAGTTGGCGGCGGCCCTGGACATGGACCCGCTCGAGCTGCGCCGCAAGAACTATTCGACCAGGAACCAGGGCGACACCGGGGTCCCCTACTCGTCCAAGGCCCTCGACCAGTGCTACGAGCTGGGGGCCAAGTCCATCGGCTGGGAGCGGCGCAACGCCAAACCGGGCCAGGGGCCGGCCAACGGGCCGTGGCGCCGGGGCCTGGGCCTGGCCACGAGCATTTGGTTCGGAGGCGGGGCCCCGGGGACGCTGGCCGATCTCGTCCTTTATCCGGACGCGTCGGTGGAGGTCGTCTGCGGCACCCAGGACATCGGCACGGGGACAAAGACCCACATGGCCGTGGTGGCGGCGGAATGCCTGGGCCTGGAGCCCGGGGACATCGCGGTCAAGGAAGGGAATTCCGACTACCCATGGGCCCCGCTATCGGGCGGCAGCCTGACCACGCCTTCCGTGGCCCCGGCCGTCCGTGACGCGGGGCTGAAGGCGGCGGCCCGGCTCAAGGAGATGGCCGCGGCCAGGCTCAAGATCGCCCCGGCGGATGTCGTCGGTGCCGACCGCAAGTTCTCGTCGAAGAACGATCCGTCGAAGTCGGCGACTTACGCCGAGGTCTTCCGCGACCTGCGGCGGGAGACCGTCTTCCACGGCGAGCGGGGCGGCATGCCCGAGGGCTTCGCTTACAACACGTTCGGCGCCCACTTCGCCGAGGTCGAGGTCAACGTCGAGACAGGCCATATCCGGGTCCTGAAATACGTCGCCGCCCATGACAGCGGCCAGATCATCAACAGGCTCACGGCCGAGAGCCAGATCATCGGCGGCGTCACCCAGGGTCTCAGCGCGGGGCTGTTCGAAGAGCGGATCATGGACGACGCCACCGGCCACGCGGTCAACCCGAACCTGCGCGACTACAAGATCGCGACGGCCCTCGACTCGCCGGAGATCACGGCCGTGTTCGCGGATGTCGTCGACCCGCGCCTTAACAACCTGGGGACCAAGGGCCTGGGCGAACCGCCGCGCATCCCCAGTTCGGCGGCCATCGCCAACGCCGTCTTCAACGCGATCGGCGTCCACGTCCGGGAGATCCCGATGACGCCGGCACGGGTCCTGCAGGCCCTGAAGAGAAAGGAGGCCGGATCATGAGAGAGTTCAAGATCGCGGAGCCGGCCTCGGCGGAAGCCGCGGCGGCCGTCCTGAACGAGACGACTGAGAACGCGGCCCTCATCGCCGGCGGCACGGACCTTCTCGACGGGCTCAAGAGCGGCGTTTCGGAGGCGACCCTGGTCGTCGACCTGAGGACCGTGCCCGGGCTCGCGGGGATCGTCACCGAGAAGGGCGGGCTGAGGATCGGGGCCCTGACCCGGATCGTGGACCTAGCCGGGGACAAGACCGTGGAGCGCGACCACCCGGGGTTGAAACAGGCCGCCCTGTCGCTGGCGACGCCGCAGCTGCGGAACGTCGGCACGGTCGGCGGCAACCTGTGCCAGCGGCCGCGGTGCTGGTATTTCCGCGACCCGGAGGTCCTCTGCCGCAAGAAGGGCGGCTTCAACTGCTTCGCCTATCAGGGGCGGAACAAGTACCACTGCATTTTCGGCGGCAGCGGATGTTACATCGTCTACCCCTCGGACCTGGCGCCGATGCTCGTCAGCCTGGGCGCGACGGCGACGATCGCCACGCCGAAGGGCGACAAGACGATCCCGCTCGAGTCGTTTTACTCCGGGCCGGACGTCGATGTGACACGGGAGAACGTGCTCGTCCAAGGGCAGTTCCTGAAGAGCGTCTGGGTGCCGGCGCCGGCGGCGGGCCAGAAGAGCGCCTACGTCAAGCTCGAGGAGCGCGGCACGTGGGACTTCGCGCTCGTGTCGGCGGCCGTTGCCGGCGTCGCGCGGGGCGGCGTCCTGGCCGGCATCTCGGTCGTCATGGGCGGCGTCGCGCCGGTGCCCTGGCGGCTGAAGAAAGCGGAGGACATGCTCAAAGGCAAGCCGGCGAACGAGGCGGTCATCCGGGAGGCGGCCGCGGCCGCGCTCGTGGACGCCTCGCCGCTCAAGGAGAACGGCTACAAGACCGACCTCGTTTACGCGGCCCTCAAAGAGGCGGTCCTGGCCATCACGGCATGATAGACCTGACCTATTCACGAATCGAGGCGGCCCTCAGATGCAAGGCCCGATCCCGCGAGATATCCGAAAAAACCCTTTGTTTCAGATATCTACCAGATGCGCAGCTTCGTGTCTCTCCGCTGCGCCTCTGGGCCTCCTCTCCCAAGAGTTCGCTCCGGGTAGGCCGGGATCGGTTCGCCCGGAGGGTCAGAACGCCAATAGGAAGAGAGATCGAGAAAAAAGGGCGGTTTTATGAATAGGTCAGGCTATAGCTTCCCCCAGCTCCTGGAGACGCTCGCGATGGGGAGCGGGCAGGCGCTCGCGGCCGTCGTCCAAACGGAGGGATCAACGCCGCAGGTCGAGGGCGCGACGGCCATCTTCTCGGCGGCCGGGCTCGTCGCCGGGACGGTCGGGGGCGGACTCCTTGAAGCGCGGGTCGCGGCCAGCGCCATCCGGGCGCTCGCGGACAAGGAGCCGCGGCTCATCACCGTCAGCCTCGAATCCGATCCCGCGGATACGGAAGGCGCGATCTGCGGCGGGACGGCCCGGGTGCTCGTCGACCCGGGGGTGGACGCGTCGAAGGGCGTGTTCGCGAGCGCGCTCGAAGGGTTCCGGCAAAGGCGGAAAGGCGCGCTGGTCAGCCGGATCAGGCCGGGGCACGGCGATGCCGTCGCGGTCGAGCGGGGCTGGCTGCCCGCCGGGGTCCCGGGACTCGCCGGCGACCCGGTGTTCGGCGAGCTCGCGCCGGAGATCATCGAGGCGGTGGCCGCGGCCGGGAGGCCGAGGCTATTCGTCGAGTCCAAGGAGCGGATGTGGTTCATCGAGCCGGTCCTGCCCCTGCCGCGTCTCGTCGTGGTCGGAGCGGGGCACGTGGGCCGGGCCGTGGCGCGGCTGGGGAGCCTGCTCGATTTCAGCGTCACGGTCATCGACGACCGCGATCAGTTCGCCAACGTCCTCAACGTGCCGGAGGCCGACGAGATCCTGCTGGCCGATATCGGCGAGGCGGTCAAGGCCATCGAGGATTCTCCCGACAACTACTTCGTCATCGTCACGCGGGGCCATCAGAAGGACGCCGAGGCCCTGCGGGCGGCGATCGGACGCGAAGCCGCCTATGTCGGCATGATCGGCAGCCGGCGCAAGATCGAGCTCATGCAGTGCGATTTCCTGGAGAACCGCTGGGCGACGGCGGCCCAGTGGGCGGCGATCCACGCGCCGATCGGGATCGACATCGGGTCGAGGACGGTCGAGGAGATCGCGGTCAGCATCGCCGCCGAGCTGGTCAAGGTCCGGGCGGCGCGCGGATGATCTGGGCCGTCGTCCTGGCTGCCGGAGAGTCCCTGCGCATGGGCAGGCAGAAGCTCCTGTTGCCCTTCGGGGACACGACCATCGCGGGGGCGGTCGTGGCCACGGCCGCGGCCGCGCGGGTCGACGGCGTGCTGGTCGTGCTGGGCGCCGACCGCGAGGCTATCCGCAGCGAGATCGGATCCCGCGCTGGGGACGGACATTCTGTCGGCTCGGGCCGGGTGGCCGGGGGCGGCCGGCCCGCACATTCGCCCCGGCTTGTCGTTCCTCCGGACGGGGCCGCGGGGCCGGACAAGAGAAAGCCCGATATCGCCTTCGCGGTCAATGACGATTATCGGCTCGGCATGCTGACGTCGATCCAGGCCGGGTTGAAGGCCCTCCCCGAAGGCGCCCGGGCCGCCGTCATCATGCTCGGCGACCAGCCGTTCCTCACCGCCCGGGTCGTCGACGCCGTCGTCGCCGCCTATGAAAAGGGCCGGCCCGGCCTGGTCATCCCGACCTTCCAAGGGCGGCGCGGCCACCCGGTCCTCATCGACTTGAAATACAAGGACGAGGTCCTCGCGCTCGACCCCCTCGACGGCCTCCGGGCCCTCGTCCGGGCCCACGCCGATGACATCCTCGAGGTCGATGCGGGCGACGCCAACATTCTCCGCGACCTCGATACTCCCGAGGATTATGCCGGCCGGCCCAAAGCCAACTGATTGACTCGCCGGGGCATTCGCTCTAACATACCTCAAATCCAATAAGGACCCAGGTGTGAGATGAGCCCCAGACCCCCCCGTTCAGGCATGTTCCTTTTTCTCCTTCCCGTGACGCTGCTGGCCGCCCTCATCGCGGTCGCGCCGGCGGGCCGCGGCCAGCAGGCCCGGCCGTCCGGGCCAGCCGCCGACGCGAGCCTCCACGCGGAGCTTCCGGTCCACCGCATCCCGAACCTTCCCGAGGCCGCCGAATGGTATTTCGCGCCCAATGGCAAGTTCCTGATCGGCGACGCCAAGGGGCCGGGCGACGCCTCCCATCACGTCTATGTTTCGAGCTTCGATGGCTCGGACATCCGACGCATCAACGACAAGGGCCAGGACGCTTGCACTTTCTTCTACCCTGACAACGAACATATCATCTGGACCTCGACCCGCGATTGGCCGGACCTGCCGCCCGGCAACTATTCCGACCCCGCCGATTACCCACGCGGCGCCGAGCTCTATTCCTCCGACATGACCGGCGGCCACGTCAAGCGCCTGACCCACAACCAGGTCTACGACGCCGAGTGCGTGGTCGCCCCCAACGGCCGCTGGATCGTCTTCGGGCGCGAGATCGACGGCCGGATGGACCTCTGGACGATGGACCCGGACGGGGCGCACCAGAAACAGATCACCTTCACCGACGAATGGCAGGAGGGCGGGGCCCAGATCCTGCCCGACAGCGAGACCATCATCACCCGCGCCTGGCTGCGCCGGGACCAGGGCAAGGGACGCGGCATGCTGCCCATGCAGATCTTCACCCTCAAGCGCGACGGCTCGGACCGCCAGCAGATCACGTCGGACCCCGGGACCCATTGGGCGCCCTACCCGGCCCCGGACGGTCGGCACTTCGTCTATGTCCGCGTCCTGACCGAGCCGAGCGGCCGGCCCAACTGGGAGATCTACCTGCGCGACATGGTCACCGGCGAGGAGCGGCGCCTGACCTTCGACCCGGCCTTCGACGGCTTTCCCTCGATCTCGGCCGACGGCCGTTGGATGACGTTCTCGTCGAGCCGCGGCGGCAAGCCGGGCGAGCGGGCCCTCTTCCAGCAGATCATGGACATCTCGAGCCTTGGCCTCGGCCCCAAGAAATAAGGTTGACGGGGCGGGGGCCCCGACCTACTATATCGTCAGAAGGGGAAACCGTGAGGAGGGGGAACGTCCATGCATGCCCGGATGCTGAAGATGCAGGTCAAGTCCGATCGGATCGATGAGGCCGCCCGGATCTTCGCCGAGGACGTCATCCCCGGCTGCCGGAGCCAGGCCGGCTATCGGGGCGCCTTTTTCCTCGTCGACCGCAAGCTCGGCGAGTGCGTGCCCATCACCCTCTGGGAGACCGAGGCCGACATGGCCGCCACCGAGGAGAACCGCTTTTTCCAGACGCAGCTCATGAAGTTCCTCGGTCTCTTCCACCACGGCCTCGTCCGCGAGGCCTACGAGGTCGCGGTCGTCGATCCGAATCCTTGATCCCCGTTGACGCCGGCGCCCGGCTTTGGCTATGCTGAGGCCTCATGCCGTCCGCCGGAGGTCCTCGTCCATGAAAAAGACCCTCGCCGTCGTGGCCCTCGTCCTCGTCCTGGCCGCCTCCCTTCTCGCCGCCCCCGCGGCCGTCGGGCGCGCGCCGGCCAACCCGGTCAAGCCGGCCGCCGCCAAACCCGCGATCATCCAGGTGGTTAAGGACCCGACGGCCCTGCCCAAGGCGTTCGCGGCCTTGGCGAGGGCCGGCGACATCTTCGTCACCGACGGCCGTTTTGCCGCCGTCATCGCCGCCTCGCCCCGGACGGCCTGGAGCTCGATCAACTACGATTATCCGGAGATCGCCGGGTTTGTCGCCGCCTTCCTCCCGCCGGGGGCTGCGGCCCGCCCCGACGTCCAGTTCGGCTACCCGCTTCTCAAGCTGGCCGGCAAGGCGCTCTTTTTCACCCCGGGCCCGGTCAAGCCCGAAGGCGCCGCCGTCGTCGCCCGGTCGTCGCTGCGCGGCCCCGGCGGCCTGGCCCTCGACGCCGTCGTCCGCTACACCTTCGCCCTCGCGTCCGGCCGGATCGATATCGCCGCGGAGGTCCGCAACGCCGGGACCTCCGAGGTCCAGGGCCTGTCCTTCTACCTGGGCACAACCTCCTGGCAGAGCTATCTTTTCGGCCCGTACAACGCGGAGCGTTTCCCGGCCCTCGATTTCCGGGTCTACGAGCGGCCCGACCACGCCCTGGGCTGGTACAGCGGGAACCCGGTCGAAACCGCGAAGGATCCCCTTCCGGGCTCGTTGCGTCCCGGCGCCGTCCATCGCCTGAACTACGCCATGTTCACGGCCGCGGCCGTCCCCGATCTCCTGGACCGGCTTTATCAGGCCGCCCGGGTCGCGACCGTCCCGGCCCGTCTCGAGATCAAGAAGTTCAAGGGTCCGGCCGAGGTCATCGTCCGGGACCCGGCGACGGGGGCCGTGTTCTTCCGCACCTTCGTCGAAGAAGCCGACTCGCCGGTCTTCTCCGTCCCTGTCCCGCCGGGCACCTACGAGGTCCGGGCCAACCTCTTCCCGGCCGTCGTCGAGAAGACGTTCGTCGCGTCCGGTTCCCCGGCGGCCGCCAAGGACCCGAAGGGGAACGCCTGGACGATCGAGGCGCCGGCGTTCGGCCGCCTTCGCGTTTTCATCGCCGACCACAAGGGCCGGCCCGTTCCCGGCAAGGTCTCGTTCATCGGTCTGGCCCCGACGGTCACGCCGTATTTCGTTCCCGCCAACCCCATCGCCACGGGCCGGGCCTGGGAGACCCAGAAGAACGCCGTCTATCCGCCGGCGGGCGGCCTCGACGTCCGGCTGCCGGCCGGAACCTATCTCGCCGCCGCCTCGCACGGACCCGAATGCACCGTGGCCACGCTGGTCGTTGAGGTCCTCAAGGAAGAGCCGCGCGAGCTGCGGTTCGTCGTCGACCGCGCCGTAGCCACCCCCGGCCTGGTCTCTGTCGACCCGCACATGCACACGATCTTCTCCGACGGTTATGTGCCCGTCGCGGAGCGGCTCCTGAGCGCCGCCGCCGAGGGCCTGGATGTCGTCGTCTCGGCCGACCATAACCGGGTCACGGATTACCGCCCGGAGCTCGCCCGCACCGGCCTGGAGCATGAGCTCGCCTTCGTCGCCGGCGCCGAGGTCACGGCCCGCACAGGCAGCATCCACTTCAACATGTGGCCGGCGGCGCACCCCGCGGGCGACGGGACGACCGGCTCGATCAGCGTCAAGGACGAGACGCCGGCGGTCCTGTTCGCGGCGGCCCGGGCCAAGAACCCGGGAACGATCGTCCAGGTGAACCACCCGCGGTCCGGCGTCCTGGGCTATTTCAATAATTACCACCTGGATCCGGAGAAGGCCGCCTTCGCGGACGCGTCCTTCGACACGGGCTTCAACGTCATGGAGGCCATGAACGGCGCGGCCTTCGGCGGCGACAACCGCCGGGCCATCGAGGACTGGTTCCATCTCGTCAACCGCGGCTACCCGGTCCGGATCGTCGGTTCCTCGGACGCCCACGGCGTCGACGGCGGAGAGACCGGCTATTCCCGGACCTACGTTCTCATGACCGAGCCCGTCGCGGGCGCGATCGACGAGGACGCGCTCAAGGCGGCGCTGTGGAAAGGGCGATCGTTCGTCTCGAACGGGCCGATCGTCACGGTCAGGGCCAACGGCAAGGCCACCTTCGGCGACCTGGTCGCGGCCAAGAAAGGCCGGGTCGATCTCGATATCGTCGTGACCGGGGCGCCCTGGCTCGACGTCTCCGAGGTCCGGGTCGTCGTCAACGGCGAGCGGCGAGAACCGCTGCCCCTCGATGGCGCCGACGGCGGGTCGGTCAAGTTCCGCGGCCGGGTCCGGGTCGAGACGCCGCGCGACGGCTGGATCGCCGTCGAGGTCAAGGGCTCGCGGTCGCTGTTCCCGCTCGTCCAGCAGCGCTCCCACAACGGGACGACGGCCGAGGCGGCCCTGCCCTACGCGATCACCAACCCCATCTTCGTCGACGCCGACGGCGACGGCCGCTCGGATCCCGTCTGGCCAGGCAAGATCCTGGTCAAATAAGATCAAGACCCCGTCCTTTTGGGCCCCTTTCAGGGCCCCTTTCCCCCGTCCCCGGAATATGCTATAACTCCGGAGAAACGAGGTGAGCAACATGAAGATGACCAGGAAATCCCTCATCGGAATCCTCTTCGTCGCGGGGACGGTCCTCGTGGCCCTCCCGACCCTGTCCAAAGCTCAGACTCCCGCCCCCGCCGGGTCCGCCCTGATCGCCGAGAGCGACGCCCTTTACGTCCAGCGCGCCGACCTGTCCAAGGCCAAGGAAGGCCTGACCAAGCTCGAGCAGGCCCTGGCCGCGAAGGAGGACGCCTACTCCGTTTACTGGCGCATGTCCCGCCTCTGCTATTGGATCGGCGATCATACGTCCGGCAACGACGCCAAGAAGCCGATCTTCTCGAACGGCATCGAATACGCCAAGAAGGCGATCGGGGTCGACCCCAACAAACCCGACGGCCACTTTTGGCTCGGCGTCAACTACGGCGTTTACGGCGAGGCCAAGGGCAAGCTCAAGAGCCTGTCCCTGGTCAAGCCGATCAAGGAGGAGATGCGCCGGGTCATCGAGATGAACCCCGCATATGACAACGGCGGGGCGGACCGGGTGCTGGGCCGCGTCTATCACGAGTTGCCCGGCATCGCCGGCGGCAGCGAGAAGAAGTCGCTCGAGCATCTTCTCAAGTCGATCGAATATGGCCCGCGGGTCGGCCTCAATCTCCTCTATCTGGCCGACACCTACGAATCGCTCGACCGCGTCGAGGACGCCCGCAAAGCCCTCGAGACCATCGTGAATATGGAGCCCATGCCCGACCTCCTCCCCGAAACGGCCGAGGAGAAAGCGCAGGCCATCGAAAGGCTGGGAAAGAAGCCCTATATAAAGAAATGACTTTGGCCCGGGAAGACCGGGGACCCACGACTGCAGGACCCGTCCCCGATCCTGAGAACTCGATCCGCGTCCTCTACGAGACGGAGGACTATATCGCGGTCGCCAAGCCCGAGGGCGTCGTCTCCGTGGCCGCCGCGGGCGAGCGCGGCCTGGCCGATCTGATCAGTCCCCACTACGGGGGCAAGCTCTACCCCGTCCACCGCCTCGACCGCGGCGCCAGCGGGGTCATCGTCTTCGCCAAGACCGCGGCCGCCCACCGCCACCTGAACGGCGAGTTCGACCGACGCGAGGTCCGCAAGACCTATCTGGCCGTCGTCGAGGGCGTCCCCCGTTCGAACCGCGGCCAGATCAACGCCCCGGTCCGCGAGTTCGGCTCGGGCCGCATGGGCGTCGACCCGAAACGCGGCAAGCCGTCCTCGACCGGGTGGAAGATCGCCGAGCGCCTCGACGGGGCGGCCCTCCTCCGGGTCAGCCCCGCGACCGGCCGGCGCCACCAGATCCGCGTCCATCTCTATCACATCGGCCACCCCATCCTCGGCGACCTCCGCTACGGCGACAAGGCCCGCCAGGAGGGATATCCGCGGCTCATGCTCCACGCCCTGGCGCTCGAGTTCACGCTCCCGTCGGGCGAGGGCGTGACCGTCGAGGCGCCGCCGCCCCCGTCCTTCGAAAAGGTCCTCGCCTCCCTGAGGCGGCCCAAGTCCCATCCGGCTCCGGCGAAGACCCCATGAGCGACCATGACCTCATCGTCATCGGCGGCGGGGAAGCCGGCCTCGCGGCCGCGCTGCGCGCCACGCACCTGGGGGCCAAGGTCCTGGTCGTCAATCGCGAGGCCGAGCTCGGCGGCGGCTGCGTCCGGACCGGCACCCTGCCGAGCAAGACCCTGAGCAACGCCGCCCATTTCCTCGAGAGCCTCAAGCAGGCCAAGCGCTACGGCGTCCCCGTGGTCGAGAACGCCCGGGCCGACTACAAGACCATCCTCGAGAGCCGCCACAAGACGACCATGTGCGAGGTCGGCGTCCTGACGACGCTCCTGCGCAAGAACGCCATCACGGTCCTGACCGGCCAGGCCGCCTTCCGGGGGCCGCGCGAGATCGAGGTCAGGCTGCCCGACGGGACGGCGCGGCTCGTCCCGTCGCCACGGACGATCATCGCCACCGGCTCCCGTCCGCTGCCCCTGCCCGGCCTGCCCTTCGACGGCCGGGCCGTCCTCTCCGCCGACGAGCTCACGGCCCTGGACGCGATACCGCCGCGCTTGCTCATCGTCGGGGCCGGCGTCATCGGCTGCGAGATGGCCTTCATTTTCCGCTCGCTCGGCTCCGAGGTGACGATCGTCGAGAAAGCGGACCGGGCCCTGCTCGGCCAGGACCACGACGTGGCCGCGCTCATCACCCGCGAGCTCAAGAAGCGCGGCATCCGGCTCCTCGCCAAGACCGGCCTCGAGCGCGTCGAACGCGCCGCCGAGGGGGCGGGCCCCGTCCGGGCCGTCCTCGAGGGCGGCGAGACGGTCGCCGCCGACCGGATCATCATCGGCGTCGGCCGGCGCCCCAACACCGACGGCCTCGGCCTCGAGGCGTCCGGGATCACGCCCGGACCGCGCGGCGAGCTCCAGGTCGACGACCGGATGCGGACCTCCGTCCCCGGCATCTATGCCGCCGGCGACGTGCTGGCCCGGTTCATGCTCTCGTCCATGGCCGTGGTCGAAGCGCGCGTCGCGGCCGAGAACGCCATGGGCCTCGATACCCGGATGGATTACACCTGCGCGCCCTGGGGCCTCTACACCGACCCCGAGGTCGGCTCGGTCGGCCTGACCGAGGAGTGGGCCCGGACCGGCGGCACGGACATCGTCATCGGCGAGTGCGGCTACAACGACCTCGTCCGCTCCTGCCTCGACGCGAAAACGACCGGCTTCTTCAAGCTCATTTTCGACGCGGCCTCGCGCCGGCTCATCGGCGCCCACGTCGCCGGACAGGACGCTTCGGAGATCATCCACTTCGCCGCCCTGGCCGTCAAGATGGGCGCCCGGGCCGACGACCTCAGGGACATGGTCTATAACCACCCGACCGTGTCGGAAGGCTTCGGCAGGGCCGCCGCGGACGCCCTGAATAAGCTCGAACAAAGGACCTCGTCATGAAGCGCTCCTCCCGCCGCCCCTCGCGCGGACCTTCGACCGCCCTCTTCGCCATGGCCGTCGGGGCCGTGGCGCTCGTCGCCTACATCTTCTCCTCGCCCGCCGCCGGGCCGGCCCCGTCAGGCCCGGCCCGGACTTCGACCGTCCGTCCCGTTGCCGACGGCACGAAGGCGTTCGCCCACGTCGCGTTCCTCGCCTCCGACGAGCTCAAGGGCCGCAAGGCCGGCATGCCCGAATACCGGCGGGCCGCCGAGTACGTCGCGGCCGAGATGCAGAAGATCGGGCTCAAGCCGGGCGGCGACAACGGGACCTGGTTCCAGGAGGTCCCGTTCAAGGCCTGGACGGATTTCGTCCAGCCCATCCGCCTCGAGATCCTGAAGCCGGCCCGCCGGGTTTACTTCCCCGGCCGGGAGCGGGATTTCGCGCCGGTCCGGGGCACGGGTTCGGGCACGGTCCGCGGCGGCCTCGTCTTCGCGGGCTACGGCGTCGTCTCGGAGAAGGACAACTGGAACGACTACGCCGCGCTCGACGTCAAGGGCAAGATCGTTCTGGTCATGCCCGACCTGCCCGAACCGCTGGGCACCGACGCGAGGGCGGACTGGAGCTTCAGCCAGAAGGTCAAGACGGCGGCCGAAAAAGGGGCCGTCGGCCTCATCGAGATGGACCTCCCCGCGCCCGGCGACGCCGCCCCCCAGCCGGGCCAGCGCCGCCCGCGGCCCGGGATGCTGACGCCCGGCCAGTGCCCCGACGGCTTCGTCGTCATGCGGGCCGGCCGCAATTTCCTCAGCGACGCCTTCTACCTGGTCGAAAAGAGCTGGCGCGACCTGGTCAGCAAGACGCTCCGTCTCAAGCGGTCGTTCACGCTGGACCTCGGGGCCGAGATCGAGATGGAGGCCCACTATATCGCGGAGGACCGCGTCGCCCCCAATGTCATCGGCATCCTGCCGGGCACGGACCCCAAGCTCAAGGCCGAGGCTCTGATCATGGGCGGACACCTCGACCACCTCGGGGTTGGCGTCGACGGCTGGATCTATCCGGGCGCGGACGACAACGCCGCCTCGGCCGCGGTCGTGCTGGAGACGGCCCGGGCCCTCGCGGCGGCCGGGTTCAGGCCGGCCCGGACCATCGTCTTCTGCTCTTGGGCCGGGGAGGAGGTCGGCCTCGTGGGCTCGCGCTACTACACCGAACATCCCGTCGTCCCGCTCGACAAGACCGCCCTGTACATGAACATCGACATGGTCGGGACGGGCGACGACGATCTCATGGTCGGCGGCATGACCGAGTTCGCCGAGCTGTTCGAGATCGTCAAGCGGGGCCTCGACCCGCAGACGATCGCCAAGCTCAGGCCCCGTCCGAACTACCGCGGCTCCGACCACACGTCGTTCTGGGGAAAGAACGTCCCGGCCATCAGCTTGCGCACCGGCGAGGTCCTGACGGAAAGGCTCGACGACGAGCATCCCGAGTACCATCGGCCCGGCGACCGGCCCGGGATGATCGACCCCGAGCTGCTGCGCCTCGCGAGCCAGTATCACTGCGACATCCTCAAGTCCCTCGGCACGACCCGGGAGAACCTGAACGATCCCGTCTTCCGGACGCTGTTCCTGCACCGTGACGCCGAGGTCGTTGACATGCATTGCGACACCATCGGCCGGTATCTCGCCGGCGAGGACCTGACCAAGGACCTGCCCCAGGGCCACATCGACATCCCCAAGCTCCAGCGCGGCGGCATCGACCTCCAGGTTTTCGCCTGCTTCGCCCCGCCGCCGGCGACCGAAATGGAGAAGGCCCGATCGGCCAAGGGCGTTTGGGCCCAGATCGAGAAGGTCCACGAGCTGGTCGAGAAGAACCCGGACCGGCTCACGCTGGTGCTCACCCCGCAGGACGCCAACGCGGCGCGGAACGAGAAGACCGGGGCCCTGATCGGGATCGAGGGCGGCTACGCCATCGAGGACGACCTCGTCCTGTTGCGCGAGTTCTATCGCGCCGGCGTCCGGCTCATGACCCTGACCCACTGGACCGCGACCGACTGGGCCGACGCGTCGGGCGATCCGAAGCCGGTCCACGGCGGCCTGACCGATTTCGGCAAGCAGGTCGTGGCCGAGATGAACCGGCTCGGCATGATCATCGACGTGTCCCACGCCGGCGACACGACCTTCTGGGACGTGTTGAAATATTCGAAGGCGCCGGTTGTCGCCTCGCACTCGGCCTGCCGGGCGCTCGCGCCGCACCACCGGAACCTGAGCGACGAGATGCTCAAGGCCTTGGCCGAGAAGGACGGGGTCGTCGGCATCACGATCCTGCCCGAGTTCCTGAACACCGCCCTGGTCGGGAAGGAGGACGAGGTCTTCGCCAAGGTGGCGGCCGAGCACGGGCTGCCGGCGGGATACGAGGCCCTCAGCAAGATCGAGCCGGCCAAACGCAGCGCCTTTTTTGCCGAGGTCGAGAAGCGCTGGGCCGAGGTGAAGAAGACCCTGCCGAGGGTCGACGTCACGACGGTCGTGGACCACATCGACCACGTCGTCAAGGTCACGGGCAACTGCGATCACGTCGGCCTGGGCTCCGATTTCGACGGCACGAGCGATACCCCGGCCGGCCTGGAGAACATCGGCCTCTACCCGAACATCACCAAGGAGCTGGTGCGCCGGGGCTACAGGCCCGAGGACATTCGCAAGATCCTGGGCGGCAACTTCCTCCGGGTCTTCAGTCGGGTCGCGGGGTCGCGATAGTGGCGTCGGACCATAGGAATGAACTGATTTATCAATTATTTGGGGCCGCTTGGGAGCACAAAAACGGCCTTGAGTCGGCGTTTTTGACCCCAAAAACGAAACATGTTATTTTGGTGAAAGATGACTGACCCTGAAGAGCTGGCCCCCGGAGCGGCAGTTCCGGAGAGGCTTGAAACCGAGACCGAGCTCGAGGCGCCGCTCATCCTCGACCGGTCCCGCCACCGCATCTCGCGACGCGACATCGATCCCGACTGCCTCAAGGTCCTCTACCGGCTGAACTCCCACGGCTTCGTTGCTTACCTCGTCGGCGGCGCCGTCCGCGATCTCATGCTCGGCCGCCGGCCGGCGGATTTCGATGTCGGGACGAACGCCCACCCGAACCAGATCAAGAAGCTCTTCCGCAACGCCTTCCTGATCGGCCGCCGCTTCCGGCTGGCCCACGTCCGGTTCCAGGGCGGCAAGATCGTCGAGGTCTCGACGTTCCGCCGCAAGCCCGATGAAGAGGAACTCGCGGCCGAGCGTGAGGAGGAGGCCGCCCGGGCCGCGGCAGCCGAGCCAGGGTCCCAGACCGGAACAGATACGGAGGAAATGGGCCCGAGCGGGGAGTATCAGGCAGAACAAGAAGCGTCAGCAGCGGCTGAGACCCTTGAAAAGAGGGACCCTCCTGCTTCGGGGACAGCTCCCCGTCAAGAAGCGCCGCAAGATCACGACCGTCCGGATAACGCCGACGCCGGTCCGCTTCCCGAGTGCGCCCTGCCCCTCCCGCCCGGCCAAAAGGGCCGCGGCCGCCTGCCCTTGAAGCCCATCGCCTACGGCACGCCGCGCGAGGACGCCTTCCGGCGCGACCTGACCATCAACGCCCTGTTCTACGACATCGCGACGTTCTCGGTCATCGACTACGTCGGCGGCCTGGATGACCTCGGAGCCGGCCGCGTCCGCATCATCGGCGACCCGGATGCGAGCTACGCCGAGGACCCGGTCCGCATCTGGCGCGTCCTGCGGCACGCCTCGCGCCTCGGCTTCACCATCGAGGACAAGACAGGCGAGGCGATCCGTCGCCACAGCCACCGCCTCGATATCTGCTCCGGCGCCCGTCTCTTCGAAGAGCTCAACAAGGACATGAAATCGGGCAGTACCCGGGCCTTCTTCCAAGCCGCCCGCGCCTACGGCATCCTGCCGCGCGTCCTCGGCAACGTCGGCGAGATCTATCAGGCCTCCGACAACGCCTTCGAGCGGCTGACCTTCCTCCTGGGCGCCCTGGACGCCTCGATCGGCGCCGGCGGATCGCCGCCGCCGGAGGTCGCCTACGGCCTCCTGCTCTGGCCCTGGGCCGAGCCGCTTCTGGCGGCCATGCAAGGCGACAAGCCGAAGGTGCTCTACGAATCGTTCCGCGGGGCCGGCGCGACCGCCACGGTCCCCAAAACGCTGCTGATCGAGACCGTCCACACCCTGGTCATCGTCGACCACATGCTCCGGGCCCTGAACGACGGGAAGATGCGCTGGGCCCTCAAGGAGCGGCCCCATTATCCCCAAGCGTCGCGCATCGCCTCGCTCCTCGTCCGGGGCAACTTCGGCGAATGCGACGACCCGTTCTCTCTTATTTACCGGGAGCGCTTCGGCACGCGCCCCCGCTCCCGGCCGCACCGGCACCGCCGCCCCAGCAAGAAGCCCCTCCCGCCTCCTCCCCCCGAATAGGCAGCCTCTTCGTTTTAGGCCCCAAAATGTCACCTATCTTGCTGATATCATTCTGATTCCTGGGCCCGGCCCATTGTGTGCTATAATCGCGTTCCTGTAGCCTGAACTGAAGGAGTGTCGACGTCATGGCCACAAAACTCCGCGCAACGTCTTCCCGCACCTTGACCCTGGACGGCTGGAACCTCCGCCGCGTCCTCTCGTTCCTTTTCGGCCTGGGCATGATCGCCGCCTCGGTCCTGACCATCCGCCACTTCTTCCTGGCCAATTATCCCAAGACGATCTTCACCGGCTCCTTCTGCGACATCAGCGCCTTCTTCAACTGCGACAGCTCGGCCTTCTCGCCGATCTCCGCCGTCTGGGGCATCCCGCTCGGCTTTTTCGGGGCTTTTCTCGGCGCCCTCTTCGCCCTGGGCACGATCTTCCCGTCCGAGGCCTTCGAGCGGACCAACAAGTCCCTTTCGCTCCTCAACGTCATCGGCGTCATCTCGCTCTTCCTCTATTCGGTCCTCCACCTCGGCTCGCTCTGCCTGCTCTGCTCGGGCTTTTACCTCTTCTCGATCCTGAGCTTCATCCTCTTCGCCGTCTACGGCATCGACCGCAGCGTCCGGAACCCGATCCGCCGCTGGGTCCATCCCTCCTTCAAGCTCCTGGCCGTCTTCGCCGTCATCGCCGCGGTCGGCGGCACCTCGATGATCCAGTACCACGAAGCCCGCAAGGCGGCCCAAACAGGCACGGCCGTCAACATCGTCAAGCAGTACTTCGAGCTGCCCAACGTCGCCTCGCCGTCCTTCCTCTCGCCCTACTGGGCGGTCAAGTCGACGGACAAGTTCGAGGATGCGCCCATCCGGATCGTCGAGTACACCGATTTCATGTGCCCCGACTGTTACTATCTCAGCCAGCAGCTCGACAAGCTCAAGAAGGACTTCGCCGGCAAGATCAACGTCGCCATCCAGTTCTTCCCGCTCGACGCCTGCAACACGGTCGTCCCGGAGAAGGGCAACCTCCATCCGGGCGCTTGCGAGCTGACCTACCTCGCCGCCGGCAATCCGGCCCGCTTCCCGGAGATCCACGACGAGATCTGGGCCAACTTCGCCCAACGCAAGGACCCCGCCTGGCGGGCCGCTCTGGCCAAGAAGTACGGCACGGAAGGCGCTCCCAAGGACCGGGCCCTGCAGGCTCTCGTCAAGAAGATCATCGATACAGGCGCCGAGTACGAGAAGACCTCTGACAAGTTCCAGCACGGCATCCGCTCGACCCCGACCATGATCGTCAACAACCGGATGCTCATCGGCACCCTCCCCTATGACCATCTCAAGGCCATCTGCCAGGCCCTGGTCGACGAGTCGGCCGGCGGCCCGAAGAAGTTCATCGAGAACTGGGTCGAACCGACGCGCCGGAAAAAGAAATAATCTCCGGGAGCCGATCATGCCGCCGGCCGCGCGCCGCCTCTCCGACATCAAGGCGGTCGCGGCGACGGCCCTTCTCCTGCTCTTCACGGCTTCGGCCGGCCCATCCCCGCCTCCTTTATCTTTCCCGTCGCCGGCCCGGCAATCCGGCGCCGGGGTCGGGACCATTGATCTGAGCGCGATCCCCAGCGCCGCCGAATACCGCACCGACGTTCCCAAGGGGCCGGGATTCGTCGGCAGCGACGCCGCCGTCCTCAGCCGTTCGCTGGCCCGCATCGACCAGGCCCTGAAGACGACGCTCAGCCCGGACCGCCGCCTGGCCAGGCTGGCCCGCTGGGTCTACGATCGCCTCGGGCCGGACCGGGCCCTGCCGCCCCAGAGCGCCGTCGATCTCCTGGCCAGCCGGCTCGGCCTGGCCGAGCCGCTGCCCCTCCTGCTTTTCATCCAGGCCCCCGACACGTCGCGTCTGGCCAACACCGTGACGTCGAACCTGGCCCGCGTTTCCGATCTCGCCGATTACACCCACATCGGGGGCATCGCCGAGTACCAGCCGGATACGAGCGTCGTCGTGGTCATCGTTCTCAGCCGGCGGCACGTCGAGATGACGCCCGTACCCCGCCGCCTCGAGGCGCCCGGCCGCGTCGCGCTCTCCGGCCGGCTCCTCGGCGGCTACGCCAAGCCGGAGCTCGCTCATACGCTGCCTTCCGGCGAGACCCGGCTCGAGCCCCTCGGTCAAGGCCCCGGTTTCCGCAGAACGATCGATCTCTCCGAGAAGGGACGCCACCGCCTCGAGATCATGGCCGACGGGGCGGAAGGGCCGACCGTCGTCGCCAACTTTCCCGTTTTTGTCGCGGTCCCGGTCGACGGATCGGTCGAGCTTCCCGCGGCGACCCGCCGGCCGCAAGGCGCGGGCCAGGTCGAGGACCGCCTCCTCGAGCTCATCAACGCCGACCGGATGAAGGCCGGGGCCGGCACGCTTGTCCTCGACCCGGCGCTGTCCCTGGTCGCCCTCCGTCACAGCGAAGACATGCGCGCCCACGACTTCGTGGCCCACACCTCGCCGACGACGGGGAGCGCCGAGGAACGCCTCCATGCGGCCGGGATCGCCACACCGCTGGCCGCGGAGTGCGTCGGCAAGGGCTACTCGCCCGACGAAATCCACCGGGGCTTCATGGACAGCCCGGGCCACCGGGCCGCGATCCTGCTCGCCGGCGCCACCCATGTCGGCATCGGCGTCGTGGCCGCCAAGGAAGGCGACCGCACGACTTATTTCGTCACCGAGCTCCTCATCCGCCGCATCCCGGCGCTTCCCGCCGACGCCACGGCCGCGTTCCTGGCCGCCCTGAACGGCCTGCGCGCGGAAAGCGGCGCTCCGCCGCTCGCCGAAGACGCCGAACTGAGCCGGGTCGCGGACGAGACCGCCCGCGAGTACGTGGGGAACGACGCCCCGAGCGAGAAGCAGGTCATGGATGACCTCAAGAAACGGCTGACGGGTCTCCCGTTCAAGCCCCGGACGCTCACCGCCGTCCTGGGCGTCGTCGATTCCCTCGAGGAGGCGGCCAAGCGCGCGGCGGCCGATCCCAAGGGCGGACGGGCCCGCAGCCTCGGTCTCGGCCTGGCCCAGGGAACGCGGTCCGGTCTGCCGCCCAATTCGATCGTTCTGGTCGTGATCTACGTCAACTAGCGGGGCGGAGAAGGGAGACTTGAGGCGGAGGCCCTAGATCCGGGTCCCCAAACTGACGAATCGGGCCGCATCGGCTTCAGCTTGAAAGGCCCGGAAAAAACCACAAAAAACCCCTTTTTTCACGTTTTTTCAAGAATCGACTTTGTGGCTCCTATCGTCCCTGCCTTAAGGCTCCGAAGACGACAGGACCCGGTTGCCTCTTTCGTGTTCAATTTAAGCCAAATCCCCAAAAATCAGCTGAACGAACGCGATTTTCCCGTCTAATTTCGGTCTTCCCTCAAACTGTCCGGGATGTCCCTATGTCAAGAGCCGTTTTCCCTCGTGGAAAAGAAATCTCTTGACAAGCAGTGTAATACACATTATGCTTATATCGCACATTATAGTGAGGCACACATTATGACAGAAAAAGAACGCACCGAGCGCGATATTGGCAGCCTCGAAACGGAGATGAACCGGGGGTTCCTTCACATCCTGGTCCTGGCCTTGCTCGAAAAAGACATGTACGGCTATTCCATGGTCAAGCTCGTCGAGGGCCTGGGCTACAAGGTCGAGGAGAACACCCTCTATCCCCTTCTCCGCCGGCTCGAAAAGAACGGCTGGATCGCCTCCAAGTGGGACCTGAGCGAGGACCGGCCCCGCAAGTTCTACGCCGTCACGGCCGCCGGCCGTTCGCTCCGGGCCGCGCTCCTCGAGGTCTGGAAGACCCAGATCCGCGTCCTTGACCAAGTCACCAAGGAGATCCGCCATGTCTGACAAGCTCGAAGCCTATCTCGAAGAGATCAGCCATTTCCTGTCCGGCAGGTCCGAACGGGAAGAGATCCTGACCGACATCCGCAGCCACATCCTGGAGAAGGCCGCCGAGGGCGCGGGAGGGACCGCCAACGACGCTGCGATCGAGAGGGCCATCGCCGGCTTCGGCCCGGCCCGCCGGGTCGCCGAGCGCTATCTCGACGAAAGCCGCCCCATCATCGCTCCCGCCTACAAGCGCTTCCTTTTCCGCTATACGACGCTCCTGTTCGCCATCCATACGATGCTGACCATCGTGGCCGTCATTTTCAAGAAGGTCTTCATCGTCTTCCCGTTCCTGTTCATGCCCCGCCTCGGCGTCATCGAGGCCCTGATGTACCTGCCGACGGCCTTTCTGGCCGACCTCGGCATCGTCATGATGGTCCTCTACCTCATCACCCAAAGCGGCAAGGACATCCGGCTCCCCTGGCCCAAGTTCGCCGTCGACATCAATGAGGTCAAACCCCCGGTCCTGGCCGAGCGCATCTTCACCGGGATCGCGGCGTTCGTCATGCTGGGCCTCACCGACGGCGCCGTGTATCTCTTCGTCAAGTACCACGCCGTCTTCTTCGTCAACCTGAACTGGAAGGACCCGCGGCCGCTCTTCACACCGGACGCGGGGCGCCGCCTCTCGCTCATCCTGATCGCCATGCTCGCGACCTCGACGATGTCGCTCTTCATCAAGATCCTGACGAAGTCGCGCTGGGTCGATATCGTCGGCGACATCGTCTCGCTCGGCCTCATCGGCGTGGTGCTGACCCAGCCCTGGGAGAACCTCTTCGCCGTTCGCATCGCCGAGGACCTCCTGCCCAAGATCCGCTACGGCGCCAAGTTCATCCTCCTGTTCATCGCGGCCTTCATCACCGTCGACCTGATCAAGCACATCGTCATCCTCAGCCGCCGCAGGCTCAATCCGGGGACCTCCAAGTAGGTCATATCGGGGGACACGGACAAATGGACACACGCTCCAAGAGGGACAGTCCCCTCCTGGTTGATTGACTCGCACCGGGGCGTGTGAAAAAATGGCTCCAACGGCCGCCAGATACGGCCCAAGGCCATGGAGAACCGTTCGGCAGGAGCAGCGCGGGCCATTCAGCCAGGCCGGAGTCGGATAGTTGTTCCTTCCGTCGGGCTACTCTGTTGTTCGGTCTGCCTCATCCTGACCCTGGCTCCTCCTCTGGCGGCCCAGGCGCCGGGCCAAGCGACATCGCCGAAATTCTCGCTCGGCGGCATGATCGCCGGCACGGCCCAAGCCCGCTTCGACGTCTTCGAGCCCTTTTTGAGCCTCCGGGCCGTCCCCCAGCTCGACTTTTCGCTTCCGGCCGGCCGCGGCTGGACCTTCGACGGGGAGGCTTCGGCCAACGCTTACGGAACGCTCGTGTTCCCGCGTCATTCCGACGCTGACACCTCGGCCGGCCTCAAGCCCTATCGCGGCTGGCTCCGCTTCTCGAGCGCGCGCTTCGAGGCCCGGCTCGGCCTCCAGCAGCTCAGCTTCGGCTCGGCCACCCTTTTTCGGCCGCTGATGTGGTTCGACTCGATCGACCCGCGCGACCCGCTCCAGCTCACCGACGGCGTTTACGGCCTTCTCTTGCGCTTCTATGCCAAGGGCAACGCTAACGCCTGGATCTGGGGGCTCCTCGGCAACAGCGAACGGCGCGGCTTCGACGCGGTCCCGCCCGACAGGAAGGCGGTCGAGTTCGGCGGGAGGATCGAGTTGCCCCTCTTCAAGGGCGAGATCGGCGCGACCTATCACCACCGCAAGGCCGAGATCGGCGTCCTCGTCCCGATCATGTCCCCCATGTCTTCGCCCTTTTCGCTCTCCTCGCCTTTCAGGTCCTCCCCGCCTTCTTATTCGATCCCGTTGCCTGGGCCATCCTTCGTTATCTCGGGGCCGGCCTCTTCGCTCCTCGTCTCCGGGGCGCCTGATCTGCCCTCCGCCTCTCCCCTGCCCATCTCCCCCGTGCCGGAGGACCGCTTCGGCATCGACGGCAAGTGGGATATCGGCATCGGCGTCTGGTTCGAGGGCGCCCTCGTGCATCAACACTCGGCCTACCCCGCGCCCTTTTACCAGCGCGCCTACACCCTCGGCGCCGATTACACCTTCTCGGTCGGCCGCGGCCTGACCGTCCTCACCGAGCACTTCCGCGTCGACTCCGCCGTCCGGGCTTTCGCCGCCGGCAACGGCCTGACGTTCTCGGCCCTCCTCCTGCGCTATCCGCTCGGTCTCCTCGACGAGCTCTCGGGCATCGTCTACTTCGACTGGAAGGACCGGGGCTGGTACCGTTTTCTCGGTTGGACGCGCAAGACCGACGCGATCACGTTCAGCGCCATCGTTTTCTGGGACCCGACGGAACTCGCCGTCTTCCCGGGGCTGGCCGGATCGGGCTCTTTCGCGGGAACGGGTCTCGAGCTCGTTCTCGCGTATCACTTTTGACAGGACGAAGCCGCCATGACCGACGCACCGCTCATCGTCATCCAGGACCTGAAGAAGGTCTACGACATGGGGCCGCATAAGCTCGAGGCCCTGGCCGGGGTCAATCTCTCGTTCCTCCCCGGCGAGTTCGCGGGCCTCGTCGGCCCCTCGGGCTCCGGTAAGACGACCCTCCTCAACATCGTCGGCTCGCTCGACGTCCCGACCGAGGGCTCGGCCCTGGTCATGGGCCGCCGGATCGAGACGCTGTCCCACAGGGAGGCCGCCCGTCTGCGCAGCCGCCACATCGGCTTCATCTTCCAGACCTTCAATCTCCTTCCCGTCTACTCCGTCTACGAGAACGTCGAGTTCGCCCTGCTCCTCCTCGGCGACCCCCCCGCCGAAAGGCGGCGCAAGGTCATGGCCGCCCTCGAGTGGGTCCGCCTGGCCGGCCGGGCCAGATCGCGCCCCTCCCAGCTCTCCGGCGGCGAGAGCCAGAGGGTGGCCATCGCCCGGGCCGTGGTCAAGCGGCCCGAGCTCGTGCTGGCCGACGAGCCCACCGCCAACCTCGACGCCGAGAATTCCCACAACATCCTGCGCACGATGGAGGATCTCAACCGCGAGCTCGGCACGACGTTCCTCTTCGCCACCCACGACGCCAAGGTCATCGAGCACCTGCGGCGCAAGATCACCCTGGTCGACGGCCGCGTGACCGCGGACGACAGGCTCACGCCGGCGGCGCGAGCCGGCCAAGGCGGGTCCGCGCCGTCCCCGGGAGGGCGGCCATGATGCTCCTCAAGCTGGCCCTCAAGAACCTCCTCGGCGCCGGCCTCCGGACCTGGCTCAACGTCTTCGTCTTGTCGCTCGCCTTCGTCCTGATCATCGCCACCCAAGGCCTGATCCAGGGCATGAACCGCCAGGCCGAGCAGGCCATGATCGCGACGGAGGTCGGCGGCGGCCACTTCCAGCATCCGGCCTACGATCCCTACGACCCGTTGACGCTCCCGGACGCCCACGGCCCCATCCCCGACGCGCTGGCGCCTTTCGTCGCCGCGGGGCAGGCCGCGCCCGTTCTCGCCACCCAGGGCACGATCTACCCCGAGGGCCGGCTCTACACGATCGTGATCAAGGGCATTGACCCCGGCCAGAAGATCCTGAACCTGCCCACGTCCTTCCTGGCCGGGCCTCTCAAGAGCGACGCGGTCCGGGTCCTCATTGGCACACGACTGGCCAAGACGACTGGGCTCAAGCAAGGCGACGAGTTCACCCTGCAGTGGCGCGACGCCCACGGCACCTTCGACGCGCTTGATGCCATCGTCGTCGAGGTTTTCTCGACCACTGTCCAGACGGTTGACGTCGGCACGATCTGGGTGCCGCTCGAGCGGCTCCGGCAAATGACCGGGCTTTCCGGCCAGGCCACCTACGCCGTGCTGGCGAAGGACGCCCCCGCGCCCGCCGGTGCCGCCCCCTGGGTCTTCCGCAGCCGCGAGGATTTCCTGTCCGACCTGAGGGCCCTGGTCAAGACGAAGACCGTCGGGAGCTCGATCGTCTATGTCATTTTTCTGGCCCTGGCCATGCTGGCCATTTTCGACACCCAGGTTCTCTCGATCTTCCGGCGGCGCCGCGAGATGGGTACGCTGATGGCCCTCGGCTTCACCCGTGGCCGGGTCATCGCGCTCTTCACCGTCGAGGGCCTGCTCAACGGGGTCCTGGGGGCTCTCCTCGCCGCGGTCTACGGCATCCCGCTCCTGTCGTGGTTCGCCCGCACCGGCTGGGCCATGCCGGCCGGCGTCGACAGCTACGGCTTCGCCATCGGCCAGCGCCTGTTCCCAGCCTTCAGCGCCGGGCTGGTGGCCGGGACGACGCTCCTCGTTCTGGTCGTCACGGCCATCGTGGCGTTCCTGCCGACGCGGCGCATCGCCGAGCTCAAGCCGACCGACGCCCTCAGGGGACGACTGTCATGATCCGCTTCCTCATCAAGGGACTGCTGCGGGACCGGGCCCGCAGCCTTCTGCCCTTCCTGACGGTCTTCCTGGGATCGATGCTGACGGTCCTCGGCTACAGCTGGATCACGGGGATCGTCTCCGACGTCACCGAAGCCACCGCCCGGTTCACGGCCGGCCATGTCAAGATCATGTCCCGGGCCTACGCCGCCGAGGCCGACGAAGCTCCGAACGACCTGGCCTATGCGGGGGTCAAGGCGCTGTTGACGGAGCTTGGACACGATTTTCCGGGGCTGATCTGGACGCCGCGGACCCGGTTCGGCGGGCTCATCGACATCCCCGACGCGAACGGCGAGACCAAGGCCCAGGGGCCGGCCGCGGGGCTGGCCGTCGACCTGCTCTCGCCGGCCAGCCCGGAACGGCGGTTCCTCAACCTCGACAAGGCGGTCGTGCGGGGCCGGCTGCCCGACGCCCCTGGGGAGATCCTTGTCGCCGACACCTTCGCGACGAGGCTCGGGATCGGCCCCGGCGCCGCGGCGACCCTGATCAGCGCCACGATGTACGGGGAGATGGCCGTGCACAACTTCGTCGTGGCCGGCACGATCCGCTTTGGCATCACGGCCATGGACCGCGGCGCGGTCATCGCCGACATCCACGACGTCCAGGACGCCCTCGACATGAGGGACGCGGCGGGCGAGATCCTGGGGTTCTTCCGCGATTCGGTCTACCGGGAGAAGGAGGCCGCGGCCGTGGCGGCGGAATTCAACGCCGCCCACCGGGGCGACCAGGGCGACTTCGCTCCGGTCATGGAGACGATGCGCGAACAGGGCGGCCTCGCCGACCTGCTCGACATGGCCAAGTCGGTCTACGGCTGGATGCTGGTCGCGTTCGTCCTGGTCATGTCGATCGTGCTCTGGAACTCGGGGCTCATGGGCAGCCTGAGGAGGTACGGCGAGTTCGGCATCCGCCTGGCCCTGGGCGAGGACAAAGGGCGGCTCTACCGGTCGCTCATCGCCGAGGGCCTGGCGATCGGCGTCATCGGGTCGATCGCCGGGACGGCCGTCGGGCTGGCGGGCGCCTACTATCTCCAGGCCAAAGGCGTCAATATCGGCGCGTTCATGAAGACCGCCTCGATCATGGTCACCGATGTGGTCAGGGCCCGGGTGACGCCGGCGAGCTGGTTCATCGGCTTCGGGCCGGGGCTCGCGGCCACGTTCCTAGGCCGGGCCGCGTCCGGCATCGGCATCTACAAGCGCCAGACCGCGACGCTGGCCAAGGAGTTCGAAGGGTGAGAAGACGAACACGGTTGATCGCGTCGATCATGACGGCCATGGTCGCGGGCGGGGGGGCGGCCGTTCCGGCCGCGGTCCAGGCCCCGAACGGCGAGGCCATTCTGCTGCGCGTCGACGACAACATGGGCTCGGACAACAAGATCATCACCAGCGCCATGACCGTCCACGGCCGGCGCGGCTCGCGGACGATCCGGGCCAAGTCGTGGACCCGGGGCCGGACAGAGTCGTTCACGGAGTATCTCGACCCGCCGCGCGAGAAGGGCACCAAGATGCTCAAGCTCGGCGATCAGCTTTGGACCTACACGCCGGCCGCCGACCGAACCATCCTCATCTCCGGGAGCATGCTGCGTCAGTCGGTCATGGGTTCGGACCTGTCCTATGAGGACATGATGGAAGACCCCCGGCTCTCGAACCTCTATGCGGCGACGGTGGCGGGCGAAGAGGAGGTCGGGGGGCGGCCCTGCTGGGTCCTCGATCTCGTCTCGAAGGGCGGCGACATCGCTTACTACAGGCGCAAGGTCTGGGCGGACAAGGAGCGCGACGTCGCTCTGAGGGAGGAGCGCTACGCCAAGAGCGGCAAGCTCCTCAAGACGACCGAGGTCACGGCCGTCGAGAGGCAGGGCGGCCGCTGGGTGCCGACGCATATCGTCTTCAAGGACGCGCTCAAGGAGAGCGGCGGGACCGAATTCGTGATCGAGACGATCGAGTTCAACGCCAAGATCCCCGACTCGCTGTTCACGAAAGCTTCCCTTCGCTAATCCGGTCGGCGGGAAGCGGATCCTGAGGAGCGACCATCAGAAGGGAGCTAAAGGGGGGACGCGATACTCGTTCCCTATATCTTCAGCGTCTGGAAAATAGGGAATAGCTATCATGTCCCCCATTTTTGCGAGAGCTTTGTGGTCAGGGCAGGAAATTCGCGGCGTCGCTGGCGATCGACGATTCGAGGAAGACGGAGATCGCCCGGGCGACCGTGAAGACGACGAACCCCATGATGACGATGGCCAGCGCGATGAGGGCGATGGCCTTGGTGTTCGAGACCTTCTTGGCCAGGCCCTGAGGCGAGAGCACGTCCCACAGGGTCTTGCCGACGAAGCCGATCATGATCATCAGGCCGAAAAAGAGCCGGTAGCTGTTGATCCGGCCCTGGGCCTCGGTCTTGTCCGTAAGGTGGAAGAACGGGGAGACCAGCCAGACGGCAAAGAGCAGGACGAGGGCCGTCACGGCGACGGGCAGGACCTTTTTCCGGTCGATGCGGATCTTCATCGGCCCCTATTATAGGGAAATCGGGGCCACAATACTATTTTCCGAATTTCCAGAAGGCCTGATACCGCCCCGAAGCTCGGGCACGGCTCAGCCTCGTCAGCCGGAACCCGGAACGGCCGTGTAGACCGTCATCTCGGACTCGGTCATCGTGGGAGTGTCGACGACGATGCCCTGGGATGTGTCCGCCAGCCCGCCCAGGCTGATGATCGTCGACCGGGCCGACGTCAGCCATGTACTGATCCCCGGATAGGACGGTTCGTGCGTCGGGCTGTGATCGATCGGGTAGAGGACGTATTTGGCCGCCCAATAGTCGAGGGCCACGGGATCCTGGCTAGCAACGATCTGGTTGGCCCGATAGGGGTCCGAGCCCGGATAGCCGTCCAGGGACTGATAGGCGACCCAGATACAATCCAGGATATTGAGAACGGGCGTGCGGACCGCGGCCATCATCCGGCCGCACGTCTCACCGAGGCCGGCATAGTGCCGGAAATCATCCTGCCCGTCGGACATCGAGACGAGGCCATACATGTGCTTGAGCGACGCCGTGATCTCCGACCCGCCGACATCATGGTGCTTGAGGACCGGGACGTTGATGAGCTTGAGGTTGGACGCATAAGACGATCCGGTCCAGACGCCTTCCTTGAGCTCGACCCGATGGCCGCCCGGCGTCGTGAAGCAGGGATAGGAGACATTATCGAGCCGGCGGTAGCCGTCGGTGGCGTGGTCGTTCGCGCCTATGAACGTCGCCCCGATAGAATCGAGGAGACGCGCCGACACCCGCGGGTCGTCGAAGTGATCGACCAGCCAAAGGAACGAATGGCTCTCGTCCTGGGCGTTGGCATGGACCTCGGTGTTCCCGTAGGTTGACGAGGTGTCGCAAGCCAGGCTGCCGCGGCCCTGGCCGTTCTCGATGATGACGACCTCGCCGCTGAAGCCGTCGGGATGCTCGAGGATCTTCTGAATGAGGCCCTGGACGACGTCGCTGTTGGTGCAGCCGCGGTATTTCCACTGGGCGTTGACCTTGATGAGCACCACGTCGGCGGCGGCGATGAGCCCGCCGCTGCCCCCCTCGGCCGACGAGCCGGCGGAGCGATAGAACTTGAGCCCGCGACGGCCCATCTCGGCGATGAGCTCGTCGACGCCGAGGTGATGATCCGTGCCCGTGACGGCGTTTGCGGGGATCTGTTCGATATGGAAGATCGCGCTCTTGGTGGAGGCCGGCGGCTCCGGCGTATCCGGAGAATGGCTTTGACAGCCGGCGAAGGGCAACGCCGCTGCGCCAGCGACCGTAAGCTTGACGAAGGCTCGTCTTTTCATGGCCTCACCGGTCCTCGATAGATTTCTTTTAAGACCTTGATATAGGCGAGGCTTGGGGTGATGTCAAGACTTGAGGTAAAATTCCCCCTCTAAATCGCCGCTGGAGGTGACCCATGGCTTTGATCATATGTCGAGAGACGAGCAGGACGTCGGACGGAGGTATCCGTCGCTTCGCCGGGATCGTCGCCCTGGCGGCCCTGGGCCTCGTAGCAGGTGCGGTCTCTCCGGCCGCCATGACCGCAGGCGAGGCGACGACGGCCAAGGTCGACCAGCTCTTCGCCGCCTGGGATAAGACGACCAGCCCCGGCGCGGCGCTGGCCGTGATCCAGGACGGCCGGATCATCTACGAGCGCGGCTATGGCATGGCCAAGATCGAGGACGGGATCGTCAACACGCCGGACAAGGTCTTCGACATCGGCTCGGTCTCGAAGCAGTTCACCGCGGCCTGCCTGGCTCTGCTCGTGCGAGAGGGCAAGGTCAAGGTCGACGACGACATCCGCAAGTACCTGCCCGAGATGCCGGTCTATGAAAAGCCGGTCACGGTCCGCCATCTCCTTCATCACACCAGCGGGCTGCGGGACTACAACGCCCTTCTTGAGCTGGCCGGGTTCCGGGCCGACGCCGACTGCCCGACCGTGGCCGAGGCGCTCGAGATCGTGAGACGCCAGAAGAAGCTCAACGACACGCCGGGCGACGAGTATTCCTACACGAACACGGGGTTCTTCCTGCTGAGCCAGATCGTCGAGCGTGTGAGCGGAAAGTCTCTCAACGCCTTCGCCCAGGAGCACATCTTCAAGCCCCTTGGCATGATGAGGACACTCTTTCAGGACGATCACACCCAGCTCATCAGGGACCGGGCGACGGGCTATGCGGGGGGAGAGGGCGGGACGTTCAAGATCAGCTTGAGCAACTGGGACGAGACGGGCGACGGCAACGTCTACACGACCGTGCGCGACCTGGCCTGTTGGGACCAGGCCTTCTATAGCGGCGCGCTGGGCCGGGGAGTGATGGACATGCTCCAGACGACCGACGTCCTCAACTCGGGCGAAAAGACCACCTACGCCTGGGGGTTGGTCGTACGCAAGTACCGGGGGCTGAAGGTCGTCGAGCACGGCGGGGCCTGGGTCGGCTTCCGGGCGGCGCTAGTCCGATTCCCCGAGCAGAGGTTCTCGGTCATCATCCTGTCCAATCTCGATTCGTTCGATCCATCGGGCCTGGCGTTCAAGATCGCCGATATCTATCTGGCGGGGCAGCTGAAAGGCCCAGAAGCGGGAGGACCGGCATCGAAGGCAGCGACGACGCCTGCAGGGCCGGCCGCTCTATCCGTGCCGTCGGCCGAGCTCGAGGCGCTGACGGGCCACTGGCAGGACGTCCGGTTCGGGGATTGGCTGACCCTGTCGCTGAAAGAGGGGAAGCTCATCGCCGCGCTCGGCGGAAGGGATTTCCCTCTCACTCCGGTCGCGCCGGGGAAGTACGTTGTGACCGAGAGGCCGGACGTCTCGATCACGTTCAAGCCGGCCGGGAGACAAAATCCGGCCACGGCGGAATTGACCGCCGGATCGACCGTGGAATATCGCTTCGAGAAAGCTCCTCCGCTCAAGGCCCCGAGCGCGGCCGATCTCGCGTCTTGGGCCGGGACCTATGTCAGCGAGGAGCTGCTCGACGTGCGCTATAAGCTCAGCGTCAAGAACGGCCAGCTGATGGTCGAGATGCGGACGATCGCGCCGACGCCGCTCAAGGCCATGGCAGCGGACAAGTTCACGGTGCCTGACCTCGACTGCAATCTCGAGTTCACGCGCGGCCGGAACGGCCAGGTGGACGGGTTCGAACTGAGCACCGGCCGCGCCTCCGGGATTGTCTTCAAGAAAGTCGTCTGAAGGGGCCGGACTGAGGAGGGCTTCATGGCCAAGATCACTATGCTGGGCACGGGTCTGATCGGGACGTTCTATACGCAAACGCTCCACGGCCTGAGGAGCCGCGATCGGGTCGTCAACGTCTATTCGAGATCGCCGGAAAGGGCCAAGGCTTTTGCCGCCGAACAGGGCATCCCCCATGCGAGCTCGGACCTGCGCGAGGCCATCCAGGACACGGAGTCCGAGGTCGTGGTCGTCGGGCTGCCGAACGATCGGCACGCCGAAGCGGTCAGGCTGGCCGCCGAGGCGGGAAAAGCCGTTCTCTGCACCAAGCCGCTGGGGCGGACGGCCGCCGAGGCCAAGGCGATGCTCGAGGCCGTGGAGGAGGCCGGCATTTTCGCCGGCTATCTCGAGGACCTCGTCTACACGCCGAAGACCCTCAAGGCCCTGGCTTCGACCAGGAACGGCGCCATGGGCCGCGTCCTCTGGACGCGCTCGCGGGAGACCCATCCCGGCCCTCACAGCGCCTGGTTCTGGGACCCGGCCCGGTCGGGCGGCGGGGCGATCATCGACATGGGCTGCCACTGCATCGAGATCGGCCGGTCGTTCATCGGCAAGGACAAGCGGCCGCGGCGGGCCTTTTGCTGGGGCGCGACCCAGGTCCACCCGATCACGGCCGAGGACCACGCCATCGGGCTGGTCGAGTACGAGGGCGGCGCCATCAGCCAGTTCGAGGTCAGCTGGACGTTCCGGGGCGGCATGGACCTGCGGGACGAAGTGAGCGGCACGGAAGGCACGATCCGGCTCGACCATTTTCTGAGGACCGGCTTCGAGATGTTCACCGCCGCGGGCGAAGGCGGCTATGTCGCCGAGAAGGCCGAAGGCCGGACCGGGTGGCTCTTCCCGGTCGGCGACGAGGTCCACGAGCTCGGCTATGTCCACATGTTCCGAGACATGCTCGATGCCTGGGAGGCGCATCGCCAGCCAACGGAAACGTTCTACGACGGCTATCTGGTCAACGCGATCATCGACGCCTGCTATGCATCCATGAAGTCGGGCCGCTTCGAGCCGGTCAAGATCGAGAGATGGCCGGAGGATATTGGAGCCACAGGGCCCAAAACGCAGGCCCGCGCAGAGGGTCGGACGCCAGCCCAGGTCAAGAAGGACATCGGCGGCCGCGGACCAGGGAGATCGGGCTCCTTTCTGGAGATCAAGACCGAGCGCCTCCCGGATGGCCGGACCAAGCGGATCCTGAAGGACAAGAAGTCCGGCCGCATCGTCGAGACGATCGATTGATGGGCGCGCCGGATCCGCTCGGACGGAGAGAAGAAAGAAGGACCCGGCTCGTCCAAACGATGGGATCAGGTCGCCCCCCGGGCCAGGATAAATGGAAATGTCCGCTCCGAAAGGAATCCAGATGACACGATCGACCCTCGGCAGTAAGCTCCGCCTGTCCGGCTCCGCGTTCTTCGCCTCGGCGCTGGTGGCCCTCCTGACCGCTCCCCTTCCCGCTCAGGAGCAATACGGCCGCCCCGGCATCTCGATCGAGCCGGCCAGGGCGCCGGCCGTCGCGGCCCGCCGGGCCAGGCTGATGGACCGGCTCAAGGAGGGCCCCATCATCATCCCGTCGCAATACAGCTCCCGCGGCGGCCTGCAGGACAATCTCAATTTTGTTTACCTCGCCGGCTTCAAGGAAGCCGACGCGGTCCTCGTCCTTGATCCCGCCGGCAATCCCCGCGAGGCCATCTATCACCGCCTGGCCGGCGGTCCCGGCCAGCGGGGTCCGATGGGCGCCGGAGGCGGAGTGATCGTGGCGGCCGGGCCGGGCGGACCCGGCGGTCAATCCGGGTCCGCCGCAAGAGCGGGTCAGGCCGGCGACCAGAACGCGCCCGGACCCGACCAGGGGATCGTCGAGCGGCCGGCCGACCAGCTGGCTGCGGCGCTTCGCGGGCTGGCGTTCACGGGCCGGGCCAAGCGCGTCTATCTGCCGTTCTCCGACCTCGACTTCCTGGCCCGGACGTTCGGGGCCTCGGGTCTGCCGAATCCGTTCACGCAATCCGACGTCCTTCTCAACGTCGATCCGGCGCTCTCGGAGATGCGCCTGACCAAGGACGCCGCGGAGATCGCCGCCCTGCGCGAGGCCATCGACCTCACGGCCGAGGCCCTCAACGAGGCTTTCCGGGCGGCCGAACCGAAGATGCGGGAGATCGATCTGGCGGCGGTCCTCCGGTACTACTTCGACAAGAAGGACACCGAGGATTCGTTCCTTCAGGCCGCCTCGGGCCCGAACGCGACGAACGTCCATTTCGGAGCCACGGAGCGGGCGCTCGCGGCCGGCGACCTGGTCGTCTTCGATGTCGGCGCGTGGATCCGCGGCTACACCTCGGACATCAGCCGGACCGTCCCGGCGAGCGGACATTTCACCAAAGAACAGCGGGAGATCTACGCGCTCGTCCTCGAGGCCCAGAAGGCCGGCTGCGCCAAGCTCGTCCCCGGCGTCACGTTCAAGGCCGTCCAGACCGGAGTCGAGGACATCCTGATGGCCGGGCTCGAGAAGATGGGCCTCGTCACGGACGTCAAGAGCCCCTGGCAGAGGCGCCTCTACATCCAGCACGGTTTTGGCCACGGCATCGGCCTCGACGTTCACGACGTTTGGAGCTGGCACAGCCCGCGCCTCGACAAGGTGGCCATGGCCCCCGGGATGGTCATGACCATGGAGCCGGGATTGTATTTCCCCGAGGCTCGGTTCGAGGCTTTCCTCGACGCCCTCAAGGGCCGGGCGCCCGACGCGGAGATCGCCGCTTTCCGAGAGAAGGTCGGCCCCGTCTACAAAAAGTACGCCGGGATCGGCGTCCGGATCGAGGACGATGTGCTGGTCAAGGAAGGCGGGAACGAGGTCTTGAGCGGCGGCGTACCCAAGGAGATCCCGGAAGTCGAGAAGCTGGTGCGAGAGAGAAGCCCATTCAACCAAGTAAAGTGACCGAGGGGCTCAGCGCGCCGGAGCCATGGAGATCAGGGCCCGGAGAGTCCGGAAGCCGTCGATATAATCGTCGGCCGTGAAAGCCACGGTGCGGCCGTCGGTCCGTTTGATCCCCGGGAGCAGCATCGAGCCCATATCCGCCTGGGCCGAGACGTGATAGCCAAGCTCAAAGGTATAGGGCGAGTTCATCTTGAACGGCTTCAGCCGGCCGAGCCTAGCGAGCGCGTCCTTCATGCCGGCCTTGATCATCTGGCGGGCCTCGGCCATGGGCACGAGCTTGGCGGCCAGCCGGCCGTACGCCTCCTTGACCGGGACCGTCACCACCTCCTTGCCCAGGACCTCGGTCGTCTGTCGGCAGACGGCCGTGTCGCCGGTGACGAGGACGACGGGGACGCCATAGGTGCCCGCGATCAGGGCGTTGAGCCCAAGCTCCGGAAGCTCGACGCCGTTGACCTTGACGAACCGGACGACGCTGCTCGAGATCGTATGGTCCAGGACGGCGTCCTGAGTCCCGGCCTTGGCGTGGTAGCCGATGAAGACGCATGCTTGGAAGGACGCGTCGATCCCCTGCATCATGGAAAGCGGCTTGGGCGTGCCGCTGATCAGGATGGCCTTGGGGTGCAGGTCATCGGGATCGATATTGTCCATGGATCCGTGAGAGTCGTTGACCACGATCTCGGCCGCACCGGCTTCGAGGGCCCCTTCGACGGCGGCGTTCACGTCTTGAGCCATCCACTTGCGGGCCGCGGCGTATTCGGGCGTCCCCGGATTCACCTGGTCGCTGTTGACGACCCCGCAGATGCCCTCCATGTCGACCGAGATGAAGATCTTGAGCTTCGGCTTCTGTTGGGCCGAGGCCGGGGCCAAGCCAAGCGAAAGGACCAGAGCGGCCGCGAGCCCAAGCGTGAGAACGGATTTCTTCATCGGACCCTCCCTCAAACCTGTCTTTTTCCGTCGGAGCCGGAGATCATCGATCGGGACCCCCGATCAGGCGCGCCTTGGTCCCGGGTCATGGAAATCTAGGGCCTATTCTGCGGTCCGACCCCGTTGGTGGGCGCTTTGCGGCCCTGGCAGTTCGGCCGGTCGCAGAGCTGACAGGCGACGAAACCCTCCTCCGAGGGGAAAAGGATGCCGGAGATGGATTTGCGGGGGACCATGAGAAGGCTGTCGGTCAGGCGAACGCCGACTAGGCGCTCGGTATCCCCGAAGATCGAGAACAGCTTCGGCTGCTCGGTGATCGGCCAGTCTTCGAGCGAGCCGGGGCTCATGTTGGACAGAGGGCCGAGGCCGTAGCGCGTCTCGAGCTGCGAGGAGAGAAGGCCGGCGGCCTGTTCGAGGGCGATATTGGCCATCTCTTCGAGGTAGTACTGCTGGAGAAGGTCCGTCTGGGCCCCGGCTTCGCGCTCGAGCGCGGGGCCCACCGTGATAACGTACGGAAAGACCTTGTTCGTGCCCTCCAGGTTCCTTCGCAGGACCTGGCTCTCGAATGTCACCCCCGACACCTGGACCGTCCTCTCCCCTTTCTCGCCGACGTAGCCAACCTCGCAGACGCCCCGCGGCTCGATGAGCTTCTGGGCTCGGGCCACGAGCTCATCGAGACTCTCGAACCCGGCTCGGACCGGGTCGAACCGCAGCCGCGCGGCGATCTCTCCGGCGTCAAGGACTACGGGGATCGGGCCGGTCGTTTCCATAGCCCCCCATGTTTATCCCCATTCGGCGCCGGAATCAAGCCCCTGGCGTGAGTTCTTCGGGAATAGGGCGATCGCCTCTTGCAGAGCGGGGGCCTCGGGGCCAGCTTGAACAAGGCCCGCATCGTGCTATACTTGCCTGTCGAACGAAGGCCCGCTAGACGGCGGAGGAAGCTCGGTGCAGACGGGCCCTCCGGGAAATGCTATCTCTGGCGCGAGGGAGATCGATGGAATTCAGCAAGGACGTCCTCAAGTTCGAGTGCGCGGCCGAAGCCGAAACGATCACCGGGTTCATCAAGGACCAGCTGCGGGCGATGCACCGCAAGGGCATCGTCATCGGCATCAGCGGCGGCGTCGATTCGGCCCTGGCCGCCGCCCTTTCGGTCAAGGCCGCGGGCAAGGACCGGGTCCTCGGGCTCATCCTGCCCGACAAGGAATCGAGCCCGCAGAGCGCCGAATTCGCGGCCAGGCACGCCGCGGAGCTCGGCATCGAGACGATGGTCATCGACATCACGCCCATGCTCGAGGCCTTCGGGACCTACGGAAAGAGGGACGCCGTGGCCAAATCGGTCTTCCCGGAATTCGGGCCCGGCTACGGCCTGAAGATCACGCTGCCATCGGACCTCCTGAACAAGGACAGTTACAACATCTTCAGCCTGACGATCGTCGATCCCCGGGGCGGCACCCAGACGGCCCGGCTCACGAGCGAGCAAGCCCAGGGGATCATCGCCGCGACTTGCACCAAGCACCGGACGCGCATGCTGGCCCAGTACTACCACGCCGAGAGGCTCAACTATTTCGTCTGTGGGACGACCAACAGGACCGAGGCTGTCCAGGGGCTATTCGTCAAGTACGGCGACGGCGGTGTCGACGTCGAACCGATCGCCCATCTCTACAAGACCCAGGTCCGGCAGCTGGCGGCGCACCTGGGCGTCATCCCCGAGATCGTCCTCCGCGCGCCCTGCCCGGACACCTACAGCGCTCCGGTCACCGACGAGGAGTGGTACCTGCGGATGCCCTTCGAGACGCTCGACCCGCTCCTCTACGCCTGGGAACACCAGGTGCCCCTGCCCGAGATCTGCCGGGTCATGGGCCTCACGGAGGATCAGGTCCGGAGGGCCTTCCGGGACTTCGAGAGCAAGCACGGCGCGACCGAACATCTGCGGCGGATGCCTCCGTCGCTGGGTTGACCTCTCCGATCTTCTTGGCTAAACTGATGGCGACGTCCGTGGGGTCCTGCCGTCCGTTCTGGATCGTCGCGCTCGTCATCCGATGGCTATCGTCATGAAAGGCAAAGGAGCCCGCATGAGCTCGTTCGGATCCGATCCTGCCAAGAGCGATCGGCTGCCCCAAGCGGTTTGGGAGTCCGTCGCGAAAAAGAAGATCTACTTCGGGCACATGTCCGTCGGCACCAACATCCTCGACGGGATCCATGACCTCGAGCGGGAAGGACAGGTCCAGCTCAACATCGTCGAGACATCCGATCCGGCGGCCTTCGAGATGGCGATCTTCGCCCATTCCCCGATCGGCGAGAACGCCCGTCCCCGGACCAAGATCGACCGGTTCCGCACGATCCTCGAGAGCGGGGTCGGCGCCAAGGCCGATGTCGCGCTCTTCAAGTTCTGTTACGTCGACATCGACGGCGGGACCGACATCGAGGCGCTGATCTCTGCCAACGGCAAGACGATCGAGGATCTGCAAGCCCGCTACCCCAAGCTCACGGTCGCCGTCGTGACGGCGCCCCTGACGGCCGTGCCCACGGGCCTCAAGGCCCGTCTCAAGAAGTGGCTCGGCCGGGGCGAGCCGGACAAGGCCGCGAACGCCAAGCGGACCCTGTTCAACGTCCGCCTGCGCGAGACGTACGGGGACCGGGTCTTCGACCTGGCGGCCCTCGAATCGACGCGGCCGACGGGCGAACGGGTGACCTTCGGGACGGAGGGCCGGATGTCCGAGGCCCTGGAGCCGTCCTACACGGATGACGGCGGGCACCTCAATGCCGCGGGGAGGACATTCGTCGCGGCCGGGCTGCTGCGTTTTCTCGCCGGGCTGGGCGCAAGGGCCTAGGAGCGGGGGACGCGGCCTCAAGGAAAGGACAATCGCATGCCATTCTCCAAAACGCAGATCCAGATCGACCCCCAGGCCGAGACCGATCGGATCGTCGAAGGCCTGAGGGAGATCGTCGGCCGGAGGTTCAAGAAGCGTGGCGCCGTGATCGGCATCAGCGGCGGCATCGATTCGAGCGTCTGTCTCGCGTTGAGCGCCAAGGCGTTCGGCCCGGAGAGGGTCCTCGGCCTGACGATGCCCGAATCGGATTCCAATCCCGAGAGCGCCGCCCTGGCCCGGAAGCTGGCCCGGACGTTCGGGGTCTCCTACCTCGTCGAGGACATGACCGCGGCCCTGGCCGGCTTCGGGACGTACCGCCGGAGGGACGAGGCCATCCGGAAGGTCTTCCCCGAATATGACGCCACGTACAAGGCCAAGATCGTCCTGCCTTCGGCCCTGGGACCAAAGGACCAGCTCAACGTCTATCAGCTGACCATCATCTCTCCGGAAGGCGAGCAGAAGACGGCCCGGATCCCTCTGGCCGAATACCTGCAGATCGTCGCCGCCTCGAATTTCAAGCAGCGAAGCCGCATGTCCATGCTCTATTATCATGCCGATCGGCTTAACTACGCGGTCATCGGGACCGGCAACAAGAACGAGCACGATCAGGGCTTTTTCGTCAAGTACGGCGACGGCGGGGCCGACATCAAGCCGATCGCCCACCTGTTCAAGACCCAGGTCTTCCAGCTGGCCGCCTCCTTGGGCGTCCCGGAGGAGATCCAGAGGCGCACGCCGACGACCGACACCTACAGCGCCGAATGCACCCAAGAAGAGTTCTTCTTCCGGGTGCCGTTCGAGATCGGCGATGTCATCTGGTACGCGATGGAGCGGGATGTCCCGGTCCCGGCCGTGGCCAAGGAGCTCGGCCTCAGCGAGGAGCAGGTCACCAACATCCAGAACGACATCCGGAGGAAGATCCGGGCGACCGAGTACCTGAGGGCCGAACCGCAGCATCTGGGGTGATGTGAGCGCTTCCGGAGGCCGCCTCGTCCATGAGCTCCTGGAGGATTCCGCCGGGCGTTTCCCGGACAAAGAGGCTGTTTTCCACCTGGGGACATGGCGGACCTATCGGGAGATCGAGGAACAGGCGAACGCGCTGGCCCACCTGCTGAGCGGGCTGGGGACGCAGAGGGGCGACAGGGTCGCCCTCTGCATCGAGAACTCCCCCGAGTA